>QFCE01002306.1_pt1 | contig 386396 bp, 355 predicted proteins | sample 5346091 | NCBI WGS metagenome assembly QFCE01 (sample SAMN09062252, study PRJNA434731) | Human gut metagenome, whole genome shotgun sequencing project. | isolation source: stool timepoint A chromium assembly | host: Homo sapiens | collected 2015
TTTTATCAAAGAGAGTACGTGATTACAAAATAGCTGTAATAATGTACCAATATTTGTTATTCTATAATCTTCCAATTACTCCCGTTCTTTTCAAGTACCAAATCAAATTGAGATACCTGCGTTGCTTTGGTCTGCTGGTCGATATACTCCACTGTCAGCGATACCGTGACTTGATTATCCTTACGATTGTGAATAGGATTTACCAGTTCTTGAAAGATGTACTCTTTTCCGATTGGTTTTAATATCCCGTCATTCACATAGTAGGAAAGTTCACTGGCTGTCGCTGTAGGATAGAGCTTGAAGAACGTCGTTAAAAACTCATTGATTTCATTGGTTGTAATGGAATCAACCGTCCCCTCACTTTCAATGGCTTTTGGTTTATAACTTGATTTCTTAGGTATGTTGGTAATGGTCGGATTCTTAACCAGTACCATATTTCCAGAACCATCTACATAGACACTCACTATATAAGCAGAGTGGACGGTCTTTGTATTTTCTCCCTCTGTAATGAGCTGGTCTACACTGTAGGTTACATTAAACTCATTGTCGCCAGTTGGCTCTACCGTCCATATCTGAAATCCTCTTACAGAAGACGATACAGGAATATCTTTGCGTACTGTATCAACATTGAGAGCTTGAAGTTCATCTGTCAGATAGCCTTTTAGACTTTCCATTCGATTATCAATGGACTTATCGGATTGCTCCCATGAATAGTAGACTTTCGCAAAGTTCTCTACAAAATTTTCTACATGATGAGTATCAACGTATTCCTTTTCTATGATAGTTGTTTCGTGAATAGTATGAGTATCTATAGCTGTAAAGTGCTTGAATATCGCAAAGCTGAAACTAAGCCCTAAAAGTACCCACAAGGCAATCACAACCTTTTTATGAGGATTGACCTTATAGTAGACACGAGGTTTCTTTTCCTTTGGTATCTGTTTTTCTTTATTCTGATTTTTTCTAAATTTCATCATTAAATCTTCCTTTCTCATTGTTTGATTCGTCCTGCTCCCACTAAATGCTGTTGCCAGTAGGGGCTTGTTAAGTCGGCATAACCGATTGGGTCGCCTGCATGAAACATACGGTTATTGCCAAGGTATATCCCAACATGAGTAATATAAGAGCCAGCGTTATAGGTAGAATGAAAGAAAACCAAATCGCCAGCTTGTGCTTCCGATAGTGGGATATGCTGGGTCACATCATATTGCTGTTGTGCGGTTCGTGGTAAGTTAATTCCAGCTTTTCCATACGTCCATTGTGTCAGTCCGCTACAATCAAAAGAAGTAGTCGGGGAAGCTCCACCGTAAACGTATCGCCAGCCCTCATATTTCAGTGCTTCGTCCATGATGGCTTGTACCGTATCATCATCAAACTCTGTTGTGACAAGATACTGCGTTACCAGTTGCACATAAAACATATTGCCATAGTTGTATCGCCAGCCCCCATTGATAGGTATGGCTATGGGATTGGGGTAAGACACTTTTTCGCCACCTGAATACTCTTTTGAGAAACTTTGAGCCAGTTCAAAGGTATATTTATTTCCACGATTAGCCACATACCCTAAGAAACCACCACCATAATTGTAGGACTGGATAACCGATTCTAAATCTACACTGAGCCTTTCGCTACTGGCTAATAATTCACTGAAATACTTCACACCTTGCTTAATGGATTCTTCTGTACTCAATGAATTAGGTGGAAGACCGAGGGATTCCGAGGACTGCATAACATCTTCCGCAGTACCGCCCGATTCCACCTGTATAATCGCAAGAAGTATGTTGACATATTCTTCAACGCCATATTCTTTGGCATATTTTTCTACCATAGGCTTATGAGCCAGCACTTCTGCGGAAACATTCACACCTCCATAATGAATATTGGAAATTCCGCTGTCCTGTTCATCTGAAAATAAAATGGCAACAAACAGAAGCAGTGAGAAGACCATCAAGAATAATCCAGAACCACCAATCACTAAAGTTTTCAACTTCATGGTTTCTTACCGACTTTCTTAATGGTGGCGGTTTTGATTGGTGGTCTACTTCTTGTATTTTGTAGTGGTACTCTTTGAACAGTAGACGGACGTTCTTTTGTGATTGGACGTTGTGAAGTTCTATCTGCTGTAGTGGTTGAAGTTGCTGGCTTTTGAACGGTTTTTTCTTGAACGGTATTGCCTTGGCGTTCCACTTTTGGACTTGAAAAATCGGACTTAACTGCTGGACGCTCTTGTTTGGCTTGTTGAGATTCCTTATATGAAGTCTGAATATTAGACTGTTTTGAGGTCTGTTCATCATGATATTGTTCTTGTCTTGTAGTCGGTCTTTCATGAACAGAAGAAGCAGGCTGTTTTTTCTGTTTGACCTGTTCCATTTCAGAGCGACGCTTCGCAATGGTTTTTCGCCTTTGTTCCTGCTGTTCCTTGCGTCCACTGGCTCTGTCCGCTTTGGTTTGAGAAATACTACTGGTTAAATCACGGACATTCTCTTTTACTTTGGATTTTCCTTGATATACTGCATATCTTGCATTGGTCGGCAAATCTTTAACCTGTTCTTTCAAACCACTAGCAGTGTCTACCATTCTGTCTTTGGTATCAGCTACTGTACCGATGGTTTGACCGATACGTTTTCCAAGTGTTGATTTTTCCTTTCCGTCTGGTCGGGAGTGATCTGCTTGTGTCCTTGCAGAACTCCCCGAACCCGACTGTCCTTTTTTACCTGTAACAATGGCAGACCCAGCCCCTAGAGTAGTCATGGAACGTCCAAGTTTCCGCTGTAGACGGTGCATGTGAGCGTGCATAAGCATACGAGGTTTTCTCATCACACGACTTCCCACACTTTGAGAATCGTTACTCTGTAGAGAAAACATACTCATTAAATCGCCCAGCTTGAAGTAGATTCCTGCAAAGGTCACAATCTGTAGAAAAGCAATCAAAAAGAACGGATAACCAGCCGATAAGGTATAGAGCATGGTTGAAATACTAAATGCTGTCGTAATAATCAATGTGATTCCAGCTCGTGTCAAAATGGTATTAAAGAGCTTTGTTATGGCTCGTTTTGACATACCATCAAATGATGGAATCATGCTTAAAATAAAGCTCACAGGCAGAAACATAGCATAGATGATAAAAAGTACCTGCGAGAAAATCATGATTCCTGTTAATAGGAATACAAATATGGAAATCCCAATATTGAAGACAAATAGGAAGAAGACTGTACCTAAACGGTTAATGGTCTTTGTAATGGTTAGATTGGTATTGCTTCTGTCTTCAATTTCTTCCGCAACAATTTTTTCTCTGTCTTCGCCATTGTTGGAATCTGGGCTGGTGGAGAGCAGGCTTTCCACACGGTCAATACCGATACTTTCAATGTCTGAACTGTTGTATTGAAGCAGTAGCCACGGTTGCTGAACCTGTATGGAAAACAGGCTATCTCTGATTAAGTCCACGCTGTCCTTGCCTTGACTATCGGAATGGGGCATGACAATCTTCGTGCCAAGTGATAAACTGGCATTACTGATGTCTGATGAAAAATCATTGATTTTTTTAATGTAGTCGGGAGCGTAGGCAATAAAGGAAGCCGATAGGATAAACACCAGCACAAAATTCATAATGGCATGAATTGCCTTTGTGGTTTCTCTCTTTATCAGTCCCGTATAGGCAACATAAACCCCAAGAACCAAAATCAAGAGTAAGAGGAATCCAACATAGAAACCCTCTGTTGAAAATCCGTTTGCACTCACACCAGCTAAGGTCTGCATATTCTTACCAATGGAATCTGCTGTAGCGGAAATGAAGTCTAAGGAATAGGCTTCCTGTACTAAGTAACCTGTCGCATTGGAAACATACAAACTGATTGTCCAAATAAAATTGGTAATGGCATATAGTCCATACATGACCTGTTTTCCAATCCCGTCCGACCAGTTCCACGGAAGCCAGCCCCAGCTATTATCCACATAAAAATCCAGTTGATAGTTTTCAAGTGGGTATCGGCTGTATTCATTTGCCACATTGACCGTATCATCTACCAAGCCCGCAGCTTGAACCACCGTTCCCAGCATGGCTAAAAGAAAAATGGCAATCACAAGTGTGAAAGCCACTGTCATTGCCACTTTACCTAGACGTTTCAGCGTCCAGTTTGATTTTATTCTGTTTACTATTGATGGTTTCACATTTACACCTCTTTTCGCACAGGTGGTCTGGTATCAAAGGCATGGAGCAGTTCTTCAAATACAGGGTGGAACTGTATCACACCGACACGACCATATAAATCACTGATAAGGCATTGCCCGTTTTCCAAATCACGCAATCGCTTCTGATTGTTTTCGTCCTCTGGGTCTACACCAAAAAAGGCTAAGGTCTTTTTAATCTCGTTAAGGTCAGTGGAACGAAATGCAAATTTTAAGCCGAGGTTATTTTTCAGTTTTTCATCTAAGAGGTCGTCTGTATTTTGGGTCACGAAATATACCCCAGCGTTCATAGCACGACCAGCCCGAACCAGCTTCATAGATAGTGTTTTTCCTTGTGCTACCTGTAAAAAGCTCCATGCTTCGTCTAAATCTACAATCTTGAAAATGCTTCGGTCTGTATGGATAAAGTCTAAAGCAAAGGTACTAATGACAATCAGCATAGCAACGGATAAAAGCTCCATAGTGGTATATTCCTCAAAGGAAGTTTCCTTGTCGGGAAGTACCAAGTCCGCAACCTGTATAATGTTCAGTTGTTTTTCTAAGCTGATAGACTGCTCCACATAACCATTACTGAATAATAAATGTGCAAAGTCATAGTCTGTAAAACTTTCGATATGGTCGGCTATACTGGTACTTAGTGGCGTATTCTCAACCCGTAATTCCTCAATCACTTTCATCAACCCTCGTACTTCACTATTGGTTACTGCACGAATGGCTTTTCTAAGGATTGGGAAGCGTTCCCCATCACGAGAGGAAATCCCCGTAAGGAATGTCAGAATATCAATAGCCAGTGATTCAGAATCTTTGGGATTTTTCATAATCACATAAGGGTCAAGTAAGCCTTTGTTTTTCTCATCAGAAGTCAGAGTGACGATATTGATTTCATGGGAAATCTCTGGCAAGGTTTCTTTCCATCTGCCACGTTCTGCTTTTGGGTCTACAATCACTGCTTGTGCCCCATAAAGCACCGCATAATAGACGATAAGGTTATTCGCAAAGGATTTACCACCACCCAGCGAACCAACAAAAGCCGACGCTAACGCATTGGTTACTGAACCCTTAACCCCTTGACTGGCAAGAGCAGGTTTCAGATAGACATTGCGTCCAGTATCTAAGCTGTAGCCAACATAAATCCCCTCATTTTCCCCCAGCATTTGAGTAGCACCAAAACCTAAACCAGCGAGGAAATCAGAGGTCACGTATTGAATATAATCATTCATATAACGCTTGCTGGCAGGTAAAAATTCTTCATGTAAGCCGAGCATATCCCCAAATGGTCGTACCAGTTTTACGCTTAAATCGTCATAAAAATCTTTCACTTCATTACAACGACGTTTGAGTTCGTCAAGATCATTTGCTGATACCCTTACCACATAAGACAGCTTGTACATAGATTCCTTGCTTTGGTCTAAATTGGTTTCCAGCTCATTCACACTTTCCAGAGCTTCCGCCACATTGGAGCTGGTTTCATTATCACTTTGCCAAGCGTGGTTATCCAAGTCTTTCAGTTCTTTCTTTTTATTGCGGACAGTAGATAGGGCTTTACGATTCGCTACAATTTCCACATTCATTGACGTATCAATCGGGAATGTAAATTGCTGTTGCTGGTAGTAGAAGATTTCAGAGGACGGGAAGTCCAGTTCTCCGACAATGCTGTTAATGGTAAAGTAAGCTACATAGACGGTTTCATCTTCCTGCTGGATTTTCAAATATCGCTGTTTTTCTTCCACCAAACAGCGAGTAGGCTTAATCAAGTCATAGTATTTAATCAGCGTTTCATTATCCAGCTTTTTCTTTGATAGATGGTACTCATACTCTTCATAGGCAGTGCCTGTCTGTCCGTAAAGGTGTTCAATCAGATAGCCGAAGTCGTCCTTATCTAACCTGCGGATTTTGAAACGACGAGAGATTTTATTTTCTAAGAGCTTTTCCATCTTCTGAAAACGCAGGATTTCATCATTACTCATACTAACAAAATCGCCCATCAGCTTATGGTTCACATCATAGACAAAATCAGACAAAGCATTTTTTGCTTCAACGGTAAGACTTTTCATAGAAAACTCCTGATCGTTGAGAAGCAACTTAAAGCCGATAAAGAAACGGTAGTTCACTTGATTTTCGCCAATCATGGATATTAAAGCGTCTGTCTGTTGGTCGATTTTGTCATAGGCAACCGCTTTGAGCTTGCCAGTGACTTCATTTTTGGAACGCTCTTGTGCAGAACGTATGCTGGATTCTGTACTGATTTGTAAAGCATGAATTTTGCCATCACGATTTTGTGCGATAAGCTGTCTGAAAGAATCATGCACTTGTATTTTCTGTTCTGGACTTAGAAATGAGTAATTGTAAGGAACAAGCTCATAGTAAGCATAACATTCCCCGTCTTTATTCCAGACGAGATTGTTTTCAATGTATTTAATTGGATATGCCATAAAATTCACTCCTAACTGCTGTAATGGCTTCTTGTGGCTGGTTTCTGCCAAGCGTTACTTTTTTTCCTGCATAGGTCAGCTTTGGTCGCAGTGCATAAGCAATGACAGACTTCAAAAATCCATAAGGCTTTTTACCATCAAAAGTTTTTGTAGACATAAACCATGTGAAAGCCACAGGAATCCCAAAGTATTTGAGAAATGCTCCCTCTATCATGGAAAGAGGGGGCAAGTTGCCAAGTATCATCACTGCAAAGAGTGACACGACAAACCATGTCATTTGCGTAAAGGTTATGGGAAACGGAAGTCTAAAATCATTGATAGAATACAGTACCTTTTCCACAGACCAGATACTGGTATAGCTTCGTATTTTCTTCATGTAATCAATCCTTTCATAAAAAATAGGGGTAGCTGATTGAGCCACCCCGTAAAATAGAAAATCTGCCAGTAGTAATGTACCGACAGATTTAATAGACGATTTCAAAAATCCCATGATTGGTTGAGATAAACGTTCCTGAAAGGTCTAAATCCCGACCATAGGCTTGATAATCAATATAGTTTTGAAGACTAGCTGGTACTTCGCCTAAAGCACCCGTTTCTTCAATGTAGTAGCGTGCCACGTCATACATATCATCACAATCGGAATGAATGATAATATCCTCTTGATGTTCGCTTAGTTCTTCAATGCTTGAAAAATGAGTGAGCAGAGCAGATAGCTCCGATTGTAATTCTTCGGGTAATTCCGATACCATTTCCCATAGTCGATTGAGTTCGCCAATGGAAGTGTATTCGTCAACCGTAAAGGGTAACTCGTAGTCATGAATGGCGTATTCCTCATATTCATCATTCAAGCCGATTTTCTCTTTGACTTCCTCAAAGTCAATGGGAAAGGTAAACCACGCACCGACCAATTCGCCCTCATTGTATTTGCCTAAATTCGCAATATAGACTTGCATATCGTCCATATATTCACGTCCTTTCTTTGTAGAGATTCAAAAATCCCTACCGCACTTCGTTTGGTGTACCATTCCTTTGCGGAACATAAGAAAACCACTTATATTCCACAAAAGAACGGTTTTATTTAAGCACCAATAATGCGATTGAATAGCTCTAGTAAAATGTCTTTTACTCCAGCAGCGTTGAAGACTAAGCCAACCGCAATAATCGCAATAATTAAAAAGCCAATCAGTTTGCTAAACTCACGCTTGAAGCCAAGATACAAGCCAATCACAACGATTGCTAAAAGCACCAGTGATTGAGCGTTTGATAGAAACCAGTTATAAAGGTTTTGTCCAAAATTCATAAAAATGTTCTCCTCTCTATATTCAATGAATTTGTATTTGAGTTATTTTTTTGTTGTTATCACGTCCTGTTCTTTTACTGACTGTTGCTTCAAAATCTGCTTGTGTCGGTCTGTCAGTTTCGCATGGTCGAGAATGTCTTTTACAACCTGCGTCTGGTTGATTTCATCAAGTTTAATCGCAACCTTTAAGGTCGGGGCAACTTGATGAGATAGCCAGTTCAGCGTCCTTTGGAAGGAGTAAGGCTCTGGTTTTGTGGTTAGTTTTAATCGTTCACGATTGTTCCCAATAAACCAAGCCCATTCTTCATTCAGTTTCCAATCAGAACGAGGTTTGGAATCGTCTTTATCTACAAAACGGATATACCGATTGATAATTTTAAAGGCGGTATGCTCTGGATTGTCATAGACGAGTAAATCACGGACTGCATAATAGGCACACTCATTTTTCAATCGAATCTCAAAACGGTTTTTTACTTCTGCGTCTTCAATGGGAATATCATTTTTCTTGTACTGCTCGTAGTCCTTTTCATAGATACAGAAATAAACTTCACTTTGTAATGAACCGATATAGAGGGTGTTTCCCATACATTCCTTTTCCTCTTTGCGTACCAGTTCGCCACTGCGATAGCTTTTAAAACTGCGGAAGACGGAGATACATTCTTCCTGTTGGCACTTTTCAGTGAGTACAGGGATATTCAAAATCCCTGTCTTATCGTTAATGGCAAGGTCAAGGCGTTTCATCACACCGCCAGCCACCAAAACGTCCATAAAGAACTCATACCAGCTTCTTTGTTGTGCCAGAAGATAGCTTTCAAATTGTCTGCACCCACGACCTTTCAATTCCACCAGAACTCCTTTGTCCAGTTCATGGGAGCAAAGGACGAATATGTCGCCTAAAGCATAATGCTCTGAATAAGAATAGAAACCATAGTCCTCATGAAGAAAATAGGACAGTTTCAGTTGTAAGATGTTTTCGACCACCTGCTGTACGTCTGTTGTCGGAAAGCGAATCCTTACATAATCAAACAGCATTTCAAGGGGAGCGTCGGGATTGAAGCGTTCCAGAGCTTCCCAAAGGGACTGCTGTAAATCCTCTGATGGCTTGACTTTTCCTGTTTCAATATCGCTTAGATACTGCCTTGTAATACCAGTCGCAACAGCTAAACGGTTTTGAGATAGTCCATAAGCCAAGCGTTTTTCTTTTAAATGCTGTAACCAAGTTTGTTCATTCAGTAAAAATCCCTCCAATCAAAAAGGCGTATGTCAACTTTTAAAGCCCATTTGACATACGCTGAAATTTTGTAAATCCCTTGTAACCAAAGGATTTTCTAATGTTTTTTTGACTGTTTCCTGTCGATTTGTACCCCCCTGTTAGATACGGGGGGTTAAGTGCTGGCGTGGCTATTGCCACACCAGCCAGCAAGATCAGTCCACACCTGCGACTTCCGCTTCGCACGTCGCCTGCGTGGACTGTCTGCTGTTGGATAACTTTTTAATTTCCTCCAAGAAATCATATCCTTTTGGTACAAGGGGAGTATAAAACTCTGATATGACACTTGTTCCTACATCAACATAGCCACGACCTTTGATTCGCTTTAAGAAGAAATCCTTTTGTACGTCACTGCCAAACATCATGCCATAGCCCATTTCAGACATACGACCTAAAGCCACTCTGAAATTAAACTGATCACGGATTCCGTCGCCTAAATATTTTGCGTCTGGACGTTGACAAGCCAGTATTAGAAAGAAGCCAGCTTGACGACCTAACATGACAATCTGTTTCAGCTTATTCATAACTGCGGTGTTTTCTTTTGTTCCCAGCATTTCCATGAAAGCGACGTATTCATCAAAGATTAAGAAGTGTGCCGGGAGACCTAAGTAAGCATAATTTTTGCCAGTCTTATAGTTCTTCATCTGCTTCATTTCCTCACTACGTTTCATCATTTCTTCATAGAATGTTTCAATGCAAGAAAGCAAGTCTTCTTTTCTATAGTAGACATTTGCCATCACAGAACCTAAGTCCGCAAGGTCAGCATTTTTCGGGTCAAGAATATACAGTTTTGAATCTGTATGAAGCAAGGCTTCAATCAGTGTCAGTATAAAGTAAGTTTTACCGCCACCTGTACCACCAGCAATCAACATATGAGGGAGCTTATCATATTCCCACCATACGTTTTTCATTAAGCGAAGTTTACCATCTTTAGCTTCTACTTCATCAATAGAAATACGACTGGCTATGGTGTCATAGAGCAAAGTATATTCCACATAGGAATCCTTTAACTCTTTATCCGTCAGCTCACAGTACAAGCCACTCTCTAATTTCTTTTCCAAGTGTAAGAGTTGGTCTTGATATTTTCCCAGCGTGATTTCCACCCGTATCTGTATCAAGCCATTTTTAAGTCGATAATACATTTTAGGGAAGTAGGTTATCTTTTCCTTTGTACGACCAGCACTATCTTTAAAGAAACCCTCTGTTTTGACCTGTTCAGATTCATACCACTTGTTTTCAAGTATCATCTTTGCCAGTTTTTGACGGTGGTAAAGTTGTTTAACCGTATCATAGCGAACCCGTTTGAATACAAACGCTACCAGCAAGCAGATAAGAATTGCGACACTGAAACTGATAATTAAATAGGGAATGTCAATCTTATCTGCTTGTGATAGGTTAAAATCCTGCCAGTTGATCTGCTGGATTGTCTTCACATGAAACAGTCCGACAACCAGCAGGAAAACAGGCAGGAGTGACGCTATCGTAAAATGAAAGACTAAATCTTTACCAGATGGGCGAATCCTTTTACCACGCTGTTTCATGTGAAAAAGTCTCCTTTCTACCTAGCGACTATTTGTCTTGTGTCGGTTCTTTCTTTGCTTGTGGTTGAGCTTTGAATGAACTAGAATCCTTTGTCAGCACAATATCGTCTGCCTTGATATACCAGTCAACATCTGCTCCTTGATAGGTGGCAGTAGCAACGGTGTCCGCAATGGGATTGATAAGTTCCACCCGTGCGTTATAATCAAACTCTTTCAAAGGCACGCTGGCAGGAATACTTACTTGAATCATGCGTCCTTGTCCTTTGGATTTTAAGTCATAGGTACGTTCCTTGATTTCATCTGAAACCGACCCGTCTTCATTTTGGATTCTCACTTCACGACGTAGAGCAGAGAATTTCAATTCTCCAAAAGTCGTGTCTTTATCTAATACAATGCCATTTGCTAATCTCATCATTTTTCCTCTCTTTCTTTATTCTTTTATCATGTCGTCAGCATGTAAAAGGTAATTTGTAAAACCACGAGTGCCGATTTTGTAGCCCTCTGCGGTAATACGTGGATTGACTAACTTCACACGTTCCTCAAAGCCGAAATGTTTTTCGCCAGCTTCAGCAGGAAGCACCACCACAATATCATCTGCTCTTTGAACATCAGAATAGAGATTATAGCTTCTTGATAAGACAGTTAGCCGTCCGTTGATTCTTCGCTGAACGACTTTATCCTCGCCAGCAAATTCTAAATTGCCGAATGTTTTTTCCATGTTGGGAATCACAAATTTAAGTTCCATATTTTTACCTATCCTTTCTTTTTTATTGGCTGAATGAATGTTTGATGGTCTTAAAGAGTGGGGAACGACCTTTTGATTCTTGATTTTTTGTTTTCATAAGTTCACTTCCTTTCAAAATCGGGTAAAAAAATAGACACCTCATTTTTTGAAGTGTCTACCTATTAAATATTCAAATTTTATTGGAAGTATCTTTATATCTTCACTTTTCAAGGATAAATCGTCGTATCAAAGCTCATTCATAAGTAGTAAATTAGTAGTAAATTGAGTGGTTTTGACCTTGATAAAGTGTGATAAGTCCAGTTTTTATGCGGATAACTAGATTTTTATGCTATTTTTATCATAAAAACTGAGTTATGTTTAGTGCTTACTTTCATATCATACCATAAATATAGCAAATAAATGAGTCTTATATTTTTTAATATTCTTTTGTATACTGTAAATGTTAGAAAGAGGTGGAAACATGGGAACTTTATTATAATTTTAAATTATAGAATAAAAAAGGAGGATAAAAATTAAAAGATTGGTTATAAACGTTTTTAGTATAATGACTTGTCTATGGACCAGGAGGAACAGTTACTGATATCAATAGAGTTACTAGTTATTATACTGTGGTTCGTCAAACTAACTTTTATAAATAAAAAAAATTATGAGAAAAAATTTATTTTCAGCAATATTAAGATATTCAAGTTTTGCAAGTCTCATTGTAGCAATTATAGCAATTTTATTAAAATTTGATATAAATTTACAAATAAATTATTTTCAATTTTGTTTATTTTTGATAGTTTTTTCTAACTTAATCAATATAGCAAGAGAAAAATCAATTATCAAACATCCCCTTCTATATCTTGCTTATTTTACTTGTATTATATATGCTATTTTGATTATATTTATTTTGTAAACTATGGGTATTAAATTTACTATTTTCTAATTCTAATAAGTGAAACAGGATAGATTGACCAAGCAAATACTTGGTCAATTTTTATCTTTTCAAGTATTACATTTTTGATTATTGTGACTACCTATGTAAAACAATGGCAAATAGATAATCCAGAGGAAAAACCAAAAAAATGTATTCAAGAAACTAGTTTATCTAAGAAAACGGTTTACAAAGGGTAATAGTAATTTTAACCATGTTACGTCATTTTCCTTCCCTTCAGCTATCAGCTTTCACATAGCAAGATATCTACACGATAACCTGTCATTCCATAGGCACTACACTGGAATTAGCAAAAATCGAACAGCTTTTCGCCTTGTTCATGCGCAAGCTAGAAGCCTATGAACAATTGCTTCAAGAAGAAATGCTGCCTAATGCGTGCCTTTATATGTCAAGATGATAAACAGCATACTTGCTATGCTTTTGCAGTAGCTTTATTCGCAATAGCTTTGAAGATATGAAAAATCAAGGTACTGATGAGAAAGAAAAGACCTGCAAAAAGAAATGATAAGCGAGCTCCTGCACCATAAATAAATCCTGCAAACAAAGCTCCGGCAATCATGCCAAGACTTTTCATCGCATTATAAAAACCCATGACCTGATGACTGTTTTCCGTATTACCTTCCCCAGCACATACATCCTGTAATAGTGGAATATAGATGGCATTAAACGCAAAGAAAAGCAGATTGACAACCATGAATGGAACCATGTGCGTGGTAAAGGTCATCATCACAAGTAAGATGCCGGCTCCCGCTAAAACATAGCGCAGGGCTTTTTTTACATTTCCACGTTTCATGATCCACATACAGATTGTCGTATTTGCGAATAAAGACACAAAACCAACAACTGCTTTTAATGCGCCATTGTAGGAAGATGGGAAACCGAACTGATCTTTAATGAAATAGTTGAAATTTTGATCATATGCCGTGGTTGCACAAGATGTTAGAAAGACAACAAAAAACAATAGCACCATGGCCACGTTTAAAAAGTGGCGTGCATCCAAAAAGGCTTGAAAAGGATTGATATCTTTAAAAGAAATAGTATGCGTTTTTGCTTTATCGGGATCAGCTTTTAAAAACAAAGCAAAAAGAACTCCGGCTGCCACCAAGGTCAGACTTTGCATAACAAAAGTCGCAAACAAGGAATAAACACCCATGATACCGCCTATCAAATAACCAAAAGCCGCAAAAACTGTTGGGATGGTGGCAGATAAAGCAAGATAGCGACCTCTTTGTTCAAGTGTGGCATGGGCAATGATATAAGTCAAAAAGCTCACCATGATACCACCAACAAAGAAGCCGGATAATAAACGTGCAACCATGATCAAAGGAAGTGTTTTACTAAGAGCAAACAGCATTTGTCCTGCGCCATAGCCCACGCAACATATGCCCAATACACGCTTACTGCCTAAATGATGTACCTGATTTGCCCATAATGGCGAAAACAAGAAATTCGTAAATGCCATGCCGGCATACAATAAACCAAAAGAATAATCCGGCAGCTGTAATTGTTGAATCAATGTCGGTGTGATGGGATGGGCAAAATTCGCAGCCATGCTTTCCATTGCAACCAGTATAAAGAAAACGACAAAATGATACTTTTGAAATGTTTGTCTGATTTGCATATTGTTACCTCATCTGTAGTTATTGCTTAACTGTTGCTTTCTATCTAAATAACAGCATTATGATACACTACTTTTCCTACAACATGCAATCCTAAAACATTCTTATGATAAGGAAATCTTTGTAAAGGCCATACTGCTGATGTACAAAGATGCTTATCACTATAAAGTAAGAATGTAGCGTTTCATTAAAAAAGCGATTCACCATCACGATGATCCGCTATCTTATAAATATGAAGTGCAAATAAATTACTATTTTTTCTTTTTCCCTTTTACCTCTGGCAACTCCTCATACATTGCCTCAAAAAGGCCCATTAAAAAAGTTTTATCATCAACTTCATTTACCAATAGCATTGCTTTCGCCCCTGCATATGGCAGTTCATAGGTAGCTGTCGGCAAATACTTCACTGCTGATTTTATCGGTTTTACAAGTAATCGATCATCATAAATACCGCCTACGATCTTTCCACGGTAATAGATGATGTATTCCTTCATCATTGCGCGATATGTGATATCCTCTAGCGCAGACAATTGTTCTAAAACATATTGTAAAAAGCTTTTACTAGATGGCATGCTTTCACCTCTCATTTTTATATGGTACGGTATGCTTATTTCACTGCCGGTCTTTGGTATAATGCTTTTCTTTGCAAGCCATTTTGTTTGCTCATTTTATACCAATTTCGATGCGCCGCCAAGATATATAATCTTCTTGGAAAGTAGCTTGGTTCCACATAAATATCCTCGATGCATCGCTTATCAGAAATAGCTTCAGCAAACTGGCGGATGCCTTTTCCTAGTTGTTGATTGGGGCCTTGATCAAGAGGAACCTTTTTTAAAGTGCCAAGCATTTCACCGGCTCCTATGGCAAGTCCTCCTCCATAGAAAAATCCCATCTTGCTGCACCAATTCTTTACAATTTCCAGCAAAACATTCCCTTGTTCACTTTCATAAAAACCAAGGTTAGTTATTACATAAACGGGTAATTGTGCAAACTGTCCTTGATATCGAAGATACATCTGTTCCATAAACTCCATGACTTGGGCAGGAACACCATCTACATATACCGGCATACCTATCACACAGGCATCCGCTTTTTGAAGCAGATCTTTCATAACATTTAGATCTTTTCGTTGATAAAGTTGTACGCTTTCATATGAATCTTTTAGTTGCGTTTTTAATAAATTTAAAAAATGATTTGAATTACTCTTGCTTTTGCGTAAGCTACCATTCAGTAATAGAATCATATCTTTTTCCATACCTTTCTCATTCCCTACGACTTTTTAAATGCATATTGATGTCAAAATGATGAATATAAAAATTAGTTACTTCTTATATCACTAGCTCTTTAAGCTTCTCATAACTATCTACAAAACAAACTTGTTTTAATATGCCGTTAAAATTTTGCACATTTGCTTCTACCAATAGTTTAGCGGTTTTCTTTTCATTTTCAGATAGATCTTCTCCATAAAAAAACACACGGAATTGTATCGTATTATGATATCTTACTTTATGGTGCATTTCCCCTTGGCGTATCTCGAAAAAAGGAAGAAAATATGCGATAGAGCGATCTATAACATTTTTTATAAAAGAACTATAGCTGCCAAACGAACATCGGCTAATAATCATCAACTCGTCTGTGTTACCAAAAAGAGCACCTATTTTTTGATATTCATCTTGTATAACACACTGCCCCGGTGTTTTCGTCCAACAACCAAAGCAGCCCACGCATGGATGGATGACCTTGGTATGATCGATGATTCTTGTATTATTATCTACAGGAAGAGCAAGCGTGCTCCATTCCGCTTGTGCTAAATCATGCAGTATTACCTTCATATCATTTCCCCTTATCATTTTCATTTCATCTGTTTGTATCCTTAATTGTTAGTATTCTATTCCATCTGTTAGTATAAAAGCGCATTAGCCTTTCAAGAATAGAAACAACACTTCCTTATTTTTGCTTACGATAGCGCTCCCCATCTAAGAAAAACATCGTAAATGTTGCGCGTGATAATAAGATTTCTTGATCATTAAAAATAAACACTTCATATACACCTGTCGTTCTTCCAGCAGATATTTCCTGTGCGATGCCAATCAGCTTACCACCTTTTCCCGGTTTTATATAATTGATGGTACCCGAAAGCGTAACACTATCGCGCCCTGTCGCAAAGCTAGCTGCTCCAGCAGCTGTGTCAGCTAAGGAATACAATGCTCCGCCATGAACAAAGCCATGAACATTCAAAATCTGTTCATCTATAATCATCTCCACCTTAGCATAGCCTTCTTTTACTTCAACAACATGCATATCGTTGCTTTGTAAAAACTGGCTGGAGGAGTTTAAACGTTTCTTCAAGTCTTCCATTGATGCCATAAGAAAACCTCCTATCTCAGCTATAGTATAGCATGATAACAAGGAATTATAAAAGGGATACAAAACGTTAGAAGTTCTTGATACGCACATATTTACCAATAAAATGAATCAATTTGATTTCTTTTGAAGACATCCATTGACGAAAACTTCCTTTGTGTCGTATGATAAAGAAAAGAAAGCAGGGATCTTATGCTCAGCAAAGAACGTTTATTTCGCATTATGGAAGTAATTGAAGAACAATCTTTTGTCACCATTAGTGAATTGATGGAATTTTTAAACGCCAGTAAATCTACGATCACCCGTGATTTAATGGAGCTAGAGCGACAGGGATTGATTCAGCGTGAACGCGGTGGAGCGATTCGTAAAGAATTACCACAGACTTTAAGCAGCAGTACCGATTTACCGGTAATGAATAAAGAAAACATTCATTTAGCTGAAAAAGAATTGATTGGAAAAGCAGCGGCTGAGATCGTGAAGAATGGTGAATGTATTTACCTTGATTCCGGTACAACCCCAGTTGCCATGCTGCCCTATCTGAAAGATAAAAACATCAAATTGGTAACAGCCAGTACTTATTTGGTAAGAAAATTGCCGAAACGTTTTAAAGGGGAATTATTTCTGATCGGCGGTCACTATATTCCCGATTATGATATGAGCGTCGGTTTTGTAGCCATTGAAGATATTAATCGATTTCATTTCGATCAGGCTTTTTTCTCAGCAAGCGGTATAGATTTAGAAAGTGAAGAAGTCATGGCTGTTGATTTAGATATCAGTGCTGTGAAAGCTGCTGTATTAAAACGCTGTCGCAAAGCACATATATTGGCCGATGCCAGCAAGCTGCAAGTACAAGCCTTAGCCACCTGGGCACACACAACCGACTTTGATACGATTTTCATGAATGCGCCAACCACCGTTGAGCAATTGCCGGATAATTTTCATGTATGTAAAGAATGATTTTCAAAAACCAGTTGAATGATCACCACATACAAATAAAGAATAATCCTAAAAGCTAGCTTACTTTTATTTTCTAAGAAGATTCACAATCTTTGCCAATACCTTTTGTTTGTATTCCCCAAGTTGAATTAAAAAACACAGGCAACCTGTTGTATGGATATGCTTTCTAAACAGCTCTCCTTAAGGTTTCCTGTGTTTTCGTTTATGCAATGGATCGTAAAATTATTTGTGTAAAAGCTTTGGCCTGGCGCAGATCATTTTCATCTGGATGTGATAGTGCCATATCAAAATTATCGAGAATCCGTTCTATTTTCTTTGGATCTTCTTTTGCTCGCTCATAGCGTTCTCTTAATTCCATCGGCATTTTTCCCTGACACATAAAACCATCCACATAAGTACAATCATCTTCAATAAATGCACTGACTCGCTGTAAGATCATATCATAGTATTCTGCACTGCCGCCAAAGCCACATGTACCGAATAACACGATTTGTTTATTATGCAAGGATGAAAAATAATCTAACAATGCGCTTGGGCAGCTGCCTTTATCCGTCCAGAATCCGGCAAAAATAACATCCGCATCTTTTGTCGCATCCATATCCGGAATTCCGAAATAAAGCATATCCTCTGCCGGAATAACCTGCGCAATCGCCTCTGCCACACGTTTTGTATTTCCTGTGTGACTACAATACACAACAGCGTACTTCATTACCGCCATCTCCTTTTTCCTATATGAATATTGTAACACTTTTTACAGGATTGGAAACATCATTTTCTTTATGATACGCATCACCACGATTTCTTACATAGCATGCTCATGCAGTAGTTATTCAAATGGATATATCATGCCCCATTGTTTTCTTACTTCCCATAAAAGCTTTGTCACATCATAGCTCAACTGCAAAGTTTCGTTTTGCCCAGTTCTTACGGCCTCTTCCATATCACGAATCTCATAACACAATGCCAATGCACTTTCTCCATCCTTCATCATTTCTTCATGACCATCTTGTGTCATTTTCCACGTCGCTTTATCTCCTCTAGGGTATTCACATAACTCCAAGTAACCAAGTTCACCCGCTATAACAGCGCGTTTAGGAAGCTTTGCGCGCATTGTTAAGGTAATGTTCGCCATTTCATCTTCTTTATTGCGTAAGATGATACCGCTCATCTCATCTACTCCGGTTTCAAAAGGAAGCATATCTGTTTTAATGATATGCGGCTGTGCATGCAGAAAATAACGGGCAAGGCTTATTGCATAGGTTCCGATATCCAATAAGGCTCCACCTGCCAACTCTTTCGCAAAGAATCGATTGGTAATATCATATTCTTTACAACTGCCAAAATTTATCTGCAACATTTTTAATTTTCCAAGTTTTCCACTCTCAATGCGTTCTTTCGCTTTCTTCATGATCGGCATATGAAAAATAGTCATCGCTTCCATCAGAATCAGCTGGTGTTTCTTTGCGAAAGCCATAGCCTCTTCAAGTTGTTGTGCATTTACTGTAATAGCTTTTTCACATAAGACATGCTTATGATGTTGAAGTGCCTGCATGATATATTCAAAATGATTGGAATGTGGTGTAGCAATATAGACGATATCCACATGTTCATCTTGCATTACTTCATCAATCGTATAAGCGTGCGCGATTGTGTATTGCTTTGCGAACGCTTCTACCTTTTTCGGATGACGTCCTGCAACCGCATAGATAGTCCCATGTTCCTGTAATAATGCCTGTGCCATTTGATGAGCGATGACACCCTGTCCTAAAATACCCCAATTCATCACTTAAACCTCCTTCTCCAACAAAAGAAAATCATCCTCTTTGCCAATCAATGCTTTCGTTACTTCTTCTGTTAACAGACTTGTATCAATCACACCGGCAATTTTCTTTAGCTCTTGGTTCAATTGCACACTGTCTTGTACGTTAGGAAAGCGCACATCTGCTAATACATTACCATGATCACTCATTAGCAGCCCGAATTTTCCATCACTTGTTCGAGGATGAAAACTTCCCTTTAATTCTTCAACCCTGCGCTTCACATAGGCATAGCTATCTTCTAACAACTCTAAAACGATCGGACATGTAAAACGTAAGGTATCACTCAATTTGTCTTCCGTTGCCATAAGGATATACTCATCTGCCATATGCGCAATCAGCTTTTCCCTTGTATGAATGCCTCCACCGGATTTTAACGCATGCAAATGGCGGTCAATTTCATCACAACCGTCAAATGCGACATCCACATGTGATACCATACGCAGCGGCAGCAGTGGCAATCCTAAACGAACACAAAGCTTTTCTGTTTCAAAAGATGGTGTTACAACCTTTACCGCCAATTGTTTTTCTGTGATAAATTTTGCCAATGTCCCAATCGTTGTTCCCCCACCTAAACCAATGAGCATTCCATCCTTAATAAAGGTTAATGCCGCAAACGCAGTTCTTTCTTTACTATTCATAACAAGTCATCCTCCATTTTTTGATATTGTTCCATCACAAATGCTCTTTGGGCAATACCTTTACAAAAAGCACTGGCACTACCACAAGCAACACCCCAACGTAAAGCTTTTTCATACGTTTTTTCCTTTAACCAACCATACAAAAAACCTGCAACCATGGAATCCCCAGCTCCTACCGAATTAACAACTTTTCCCTTTGGACTCGCTATACGATACACTTCATTTGTTTCACTTACCAACATAGCCCCCTTATCTGCCATGGATATGATAACATTTCTAGCTCCTTCCATTTGTAATTGCCGTGCACATGTGACAAGGTCTTGTTCTTGTAAGTCCGCTAACTGAAACAGCTCTTGTAATTCATGATGATTGGGCTTAATTAAGAATGGATGCTGTGGTAATGCCTGACGTAGAGGTTCACCAAAAGCATCCACAACTACATCAATTTGCTTATCATGAAGTTTCTCCATCAACACTGCATAAATATTTGCTGGCACTTGTTTTGGTAAATTCCCTGATAATACTAAGATATCATTTGGCTGTAAGAGTTCCAGCTTTGCATATAGCTGATGCAAATGGGCCGAGGTAATAAGAGGTCCCTGTCCATTGATTTCACTTTCCTCCTGCGCATGAATTTTGACATTGATGCGGGTAAAACCATCTTCTATAGGAATAAAATCTGTCATGATTCCTTGCTGCTCAATACCTTTTTTTAACGCCTCTCCCGTAAAACCAGCAAAAAATCCTAAAGCAGTGGAGGGTATACCTAAATGTGCAAGCATCATCGACACGTTAATTCCTTTCCCTCCATAGATAATATCTTCTTCCTTGGTGCGGTTGATTGCTCCCTTACATAAGGCATCCAGTGTGATGACATAATCAATTGATGGATTTAAAGTAACGGTGTAGATCATATTGCCACCTCGATAACTTCTGTTTCTTCCTTATATTCATCAGGAATTCCTTTACTAGTGATGATGATTGCATCACTGATATCGGCAGTGCTCATTGCCGTGCAAAGATTAAATTTTGATGCATCGGCTAAAACATAGCATTTTTGAGCATGCTTCATCGCTTCACATTTTACATAAGATTCTTCCATATCCGGCGTCGTAAAACCATTCTCAATGGTAATGCCATTTGTACCTAAAAACGCTTTTGTAAAATTATATTTTTGTAAGGCACTGACAGCACCCAAACCAACAACGGCCATGGTCTTTGCTTTTATTTCCCCGGCTAAGATAAAAACCTTCATCCCCTTGATTGCCAGACGTTCACTTAGATATAAACTATTCGTCACATAGACAGCATCTTTTTCTTCTATAAATTCTGCCATATGTAAGATCGTACTGCCAGCATCCAAATAAATAAAATCATGAGGTTCTATTAAGGTTGCGGCATATTGTGCCAGTCGTCTTTTTTCCTCTATATGTTCTTGGGAACGCTGTGTGACATCGTTCTCTATCGGTGCATACTCCTTTTGTAATAAGGTTGCTCCTCCATGGACCTTACGTAGTTTTTTCATCTTATGCAACGACACCAGATCTCTTCGTATCGTTGATTCTGATATATGCAAAGTTTTCGTCAGTTCATTCACTGTTACCGTCTTCTTTTCCTGTAGCAACTGTAGTATTGCCGCAAATCGCTCTTCTGCTAACATATCCTAATTACCTCCTAAGTAACTACAGTTTATCGCCTATTTCAGTCAATGTCAATCTATATCAATCAAAATTAATCATGAATTCGTGTGATATCCGTCAATTTCAAGCATATATTGCTTCCTTCTGCAAGAATGTTGTTTTATGATGTTCCTATGTAGTACACACTGTTTTCTCGCTTTTAAAAGCATTTTGGATATGCTCTATTCTTATGTATCACTTTACATAGCACTTTCCCAAACTCCTTTTCTTGTTGATTACTTTATCAGTTCTATCCATTGTACACTCTTCGTTTATCGCATTGCATAGCAGATGATAATCTTCTTTTCTTACACATATTGAAAAGAAAATCATATTCCACAAAAAAACACGATTTCGCTAATCGTGCTTTTTTTCATTCTTAACGATGTTTGATTTCAGGAAAAGCTTTGTACAAAGACTTGGCAATTCCGTCCTCATCATTACTAGCCGTAATTTCATTTGCAATCAATTTAATTGGTTTTACAGCATTCCCCATGGCTACTCCATGTCCGGCATACTGCAGCATTGTAAGATCATTCATCTCATCCCCAAAAGCGATGATTTCTTCTCTTTGAATTCCTAAACGTTCTGCAATTCCTGCCAGGGCCTTTCCTTTATCAATTCCATTCGATACCACTTCAATATAGAAAGGAGCAGATGTATAAATACTCAGGCGATCGCCAAAGGGCAGCTTAAAATCCTCAAACTGCATCTTCAGATATTCAGGGGGTGCACTGATTAAAAATTTATTTAGCTCAAAATCAACAAATGTCCGTAAATCATCTACCACCATTGTTTTCATATTCGTCGCATGTGCCTCATATTCCAATTGATAAGTATGCGGATCATCGACAACTACATATTCACCTTTATTCACCATAATACCCAGATTCAATGCTTTAGCATTATTGATAATTGGAAGAATATACTTTTTATCTATGGTCTTGTTATAGATAACCTGCTGATTGGGATAATCACAGACATGCGCACCATTATAGCTTAACAAATACCCTTTGAAACGATCCATTTCTAGAATCTTGGCCTCTCGATATAAACCTGGTGTTGGTCGCCCACTGGCTAACACGATGCTAGCTCCAAGTTTTTGAGCTTCTATCAAAGCTGTTCTGGTTTCCTCAGATATTTCCTTCTTACTGTTTGTCAAAGTGCCATCCATATCCATAACAATTAATTTATAACCCATACAAATCTCCTTTCAAAAAAAACCTTACGCGAGCAAAACTGCGCAAGGCTTTCTCTCTTATACTCTTGACAGAATGAAACGGCAATTTCCTTTTACTCTTACACTGCCTGTTCCAGCTGTTGCGAAAATGCTGTCTCCCTTGCGGATACTCAGCATCGTATCATCACTTTCAATCGTTCCTTCCCCATCAACGATAACGAAAGAAGCAAAGCTTTCTTCATCCACCTTGACACTGCATTCACTTTTTACCTCATAAATATAAGTCGTAAAGTAATCACAGGATGCCATCATGGCTACCTGATAGCCATCATATGTCTTAACTTCACCACAAGGCTTAAAATCACTTTCTAATGGAGTCAGATTTGATACATCAATAGCTTTATCAATATGCAATTCTCTCGGTTTTCCATCAGCACCAACACGGCCAAAGTCATATACGCGATAGGTCGTATTTGAATTTTGCTGAATCTCACAAATCACGATACCTTCACCGATGGCATGAATGGTACCAGCCTCAATGAAGAATACATCTCCCTTGTGTACAGGGACACTCTTTAATACATCTAGTAATGTATTATTTTCAATACGTTCACGGAATTCTTCCTTTGTGATTTCTTTATTTGTTCCATAATACAGGGAAGCCCCTTCTTCTGCATCCAGAATATACCACATTTCGGTTTTCCCATATTCTTTTTCTACGCGCATTGCGTATTCATTATTTGGATGAACCTGAATGGATAAGTTCCCCTTTGCGTCAATAAATTTAATTAAAATAGGGAAATTCTCAAAAGCCGCACCTTTTGTACCAAGTGCTTCTTTTCCCAACTTCTGCAAATAATCGCCAAACAGCATTCCTTGATCCTCACCACTGTCGACAATACTTTGCCCATCCTTGTGCGTAGAAAGTTCCCAGCTTTCAGCGACAATGTCTAAATCACTTTTTTTGTTGTAGTTTTCCTTTAACTTTGTGCCTCCCCATAAATAATCCTTAAATGCAGGGAGCAATCGTACCATTGCCATAATTAAATTACCTCCAATTTCTTTAATGCTTCAAATATACCTTCTTCTTTGACTGTGCCTGTTACCATATAAGCAACATCATCCAGCAGTGGATCGTGTTTGCGCATAGCTATGCTATACCGCACACTGGCAAGTAGTTCCACATCGTTATCACCATCACCAAAAGCATAAGTTGCCTCATAAGGTATTCCATAATGCTCCATGATAGCTTTTGCGCCAACACCCTTATGCACCGCTTTTTTCCCAATATCCAAGGTGTCACAATTTCGATGTAGGCTCATCTGATAATGCGGACGTAATAACTGCTTGCTTTTTTGCAAGGATGAACGATTGCCAAATGCTAAGGTTATCTTAGAAATACATCCATGCACCTGCTGCAAATTCTTATACTGGACAAAATTGTCTTCCGGAAGCTGAAAGTTATCCATAAAATGCAGATAACTTGGATCCTTTAAATCTTTTACATAACAGAAATCATTACTTTCCAGTATGTAATTAATACCATGCGCATCCATATAAGCAATCAATGCCGCAAGCTCCTCATCTTCAAAGATAACTTTATGAATCACTTTACCATGCACCGTGACATATGCCCCATTACATGTGACATAACCATCCAGATGCAAATCCTTCGCACCGCTTGGGATATAACTCAATGCTCTTCCTGTGGCTAATACACACAGATATCCCATATCCTGCAATCGGGAAATCGTCTTTTTTGTGATATTACTTGGTACATAAATCGCATCACGCTCATCTACCAGCGTACCATCGTAATCATACAATACCAAACCTTTTACCATATTCATCCTCCATGGTTTAATTATAGGAGAAATATGGTTTGATTGCAATGTATTTAAGAAGGAATTCAGGAAAAGCAAGTGTAGCGAAAAGCATAGCTAACCGATCATGAACAGCTTCCATCTGCATCAGATAAAGAATCGTTTCTTTGCATAAGAAAATAATTATAAGATGCGTAGCAACAGCATGAATTCGCTATGAAGATGGATAAACGCTTTCTGTTCTTTTTCCAACCATATTGCATTTCCTCCCTATTTTCTGCTGAAATGAGAATTGTACAAGCATCGCTTACATGCTAAAATAAAACCATGAGAAGAGGGATAGGATGGAGATAAAAGCAGTGTTTTTTGATATTGATGGTACTTTTTTTGACCATCACAGCAATCAGGTGTTACCGGAAACGATGGATGCGATCAGACAATTAAAAGCAAATGATTATAAGGTAGCTTTATGTAGTGGACGCGCAAAAGAAATGGCAGAGCAGTTAGGAGTCTTGCAACTGTTTCCCTGGGATGGCTATGTTGGTGGTGCGGGTGTCAGCGTATATGATGAACAAATGAACATCATTTTTGAAGATACTTTTACAGCAGCGCAATGTGAGCGTATCTTTGCCTTAGGGAAGGAATATGATATATGTATTAATTCTCATGGCAAATATGAGTTTATGACAAAACCGTTAAATGCCTATTCCAAAGCCGCGTTTGACCAATTTCATTGTCAAGTACCTATTGTGAGAGAGTGGGATCATGAACCTTTAGTTGCGTTAAGTGCCTATGAAAAACCTGGCTTTGACTGGCATATGTTTGATGGTATTGAAGGCATAGAAGTGCAGCATCCATCTTTAACATGTGTGGATTTTATGAAAACAAGTGTAAACAAAGCAAGAGGTATCGCTCATCTGATGAAATACTGGCAATTACCGGCTCATGCTTACTTAGCCTTTGGCGATTCTATGAACGATTTGCAAATGATCCAAGAGGCAGGAATTGGTGTTGTCATGGGCAATGGACATGAAGAATTAAAAAAACACGCAGATGAAGTGATTGGTCCCAGCTGGGAGCCTTCTCTGCGTGATTATCTCCTTATGCATCATTATATTGATGATAAATAAAACTATTCTACGATTTTATATACTTCATTAATATGTTTTTTATATCCTGAATGGTTTTTTGGGGGGATTTTTCAAAAGCTTCCTTTTGATTCAAGGCGTATTCTTTCATAGAATCGCTTTTTTTATCATATAGTGAATATATGTATGGTTTTTTATAATATTCTTGAAAGGCATGTATCCATTCTTCATCACTATGTAATTCTAAAAGCTCTTGAACGACCTCTTCTGAATAATCATTGACTTTTTTCACAACTTCTTTTGTGACATCTTGCGGGTGTAATTGAAAGGCTTTTTCACGACTCATAATATAGGCATTCATGCTGTTACCATCTTTATCAAAGAAATTATAATTCCCCGGATTTTGATAAAACTTTTCTAATACCTGTTGCATATGTACATTCGAGGCAGGCTGTTCCTGAGAATGTCCATATGTAGCATATCGCCAAAACAGAAATAAGCCAATTGCCACAATTACAGCACTCATCCCCAATCCTATTTTCTTCATTTCATCACCTTCAAGCTATTTTGTTAATATATATTATTAGTATACCATAAATATAGGTGTCTTTTACAAATACACATAAGGAAAAGGCTCCGTAACGAGCCTTTATTCATAAACTTTTATCTCATTTTTTGGTGACACGATGTTATAAACATGCACAACATCGCCGTTTTCATTTAGAAAATTCAAGCTAATTGTTACATATGAACTTTTAGCATCACTTTTTGTATGCAAATACGTAAGAACGGCTGTTTCTGTGATCTTCTCTTTTATCTTAACTGTCGTATTTTCTTCAAATAATTGTACGCTGTATACCTCTTCCCCTGTATACGAAACGGTGTCTTCCCCATCTTTTACACTAATTGTGAAACGATATTCATCTTTAAAGATCCTATATTCATTCCATGCTTCAATCATCTCTGGTATTTTTATTACCAACTTTGCCTGTAATTCATCCTTTTTCAAGACGGCATCTGTCATTTTGATATCTTCTATGGCAGCAATTGGATGCAGCGTAACTTGATGATTATTCACAAAACTTTTATCAATGCAGATGGTATCTTCCTTTCCTTGGCTCTTGCTTACTTTATTATCCGTAGGCTGCTTAGTTTGACAGCCTACCAGCATTGTAAGAGCTAATGCTCCAATGCCTAATGATTTCATAAATTTTGTCATATGTTTAACTTCCTCTCCATTTGATGATGTTATTATATGGAATACTTCCATCATAATTTTTTCATCATCTTTTTTCTATTTCCATGCTCTATATTCTATTGAACGTATTTTATCATACAACGTATATTGTGCAAGATAGTTGGCAACAAAAGGCTTGTTTCTGACATGGATTGGTCTTTCAGTCACTTACTGCTAAAAAGAATCTGTCATAAATGTTGTCATATAGTTATTAAATTCATGTTCCACTGTTTTTTGTTTTTTTCTCGATAATGGCAGCCATCTTCCATCTTTTAATACAATGCGACCGGTATCTATATATTTGATATAGCGCATATTTACATACTGTCCTTTCATATTAGAGCAAAAATCATCATTAGGATACTTCTCAAAAAAAGTTTTAAAAGAACCTCTTACGCGATATGCTTCATGATGACAATTGATGATAAGATAATGCCCCTCTGATAGTAAACTATCAATATCATTTAGACGAAGTACGGTTTGCTTCCCTTCAAATGTAATTGGCACAAGAATCGTTTGCTTTCTTATCTTATCCATAACATTTTGTATCGCCAATGGAAACTCTTCATCAAAATAATTTTTTGATACATAAGCTGACGCTTGATACTCATACCCTTTTCGAGCAAATTCTTCATGCGTTGTCAAAAAAATGATATTTACATCCTGGTGTCTTAATTTTAATTGCTTGGCAATTTCAAAACCTGTACTATGCTTTAATTCCACATCTAGTATATACAGATTAAATTTTTCATCTGGTAAACTATCATCATCACATACAAACACCTTTAATTTACTAAAGTTATGAAGAATATATGTTTTCACCTGTTGTGCATAATCAAGATCATCTTCGCAAATACACACATTTATATCTTGCATTAGCATCACCCACTTTATTTGTAATTATATCACATATGCTTACTGATACTTTATTTAGGGATAGATATCATAGAAATAAAATAGTAATCATCTGTTTCTTGTTTGAAGATCCCATGATACCTCTTAACACATTCCTCAACATTCTTTAAGCCGTATCCATGCTGTTCTTTATTTTCTTTACTTGTTTTAAATACTTCATTCGTTTTTATGATCCTTGCCGGATCGTAATGATTCTTTATTCTAATATAATAAAAATCTTTATCTTCCCGTATCTCTACTATAATTCTTTTATCTTCCACATGTTCTTGTGCCTCGATTGCGTTATCTAATAAATTACCAAATATAACTGTCAGATCATACTCACTTATAATATCTAAATCACTTTGTAAGATGAATTTCGCAGATATCCCTTTTTCTTGCATAATGGCATTTTTTGAATTTAAAATATAAATCAATGCTTCATTCTTTCCATCAATGATAGTTGTATTATTCACATTACCTAAAAGTTGTTCAATATATTCATTTGCTTCTTGGGGATCATGGTCGATTTTATTTTTTATCATCAACATATGATTTTTCAGATCATGTCTTAATTTTCTGTTTTGTTCATTTGCCTCTTCCATTTGCTTATGTAATTTTATATTGAACTCTTCTGTTTGTAATCGGCGTTCGGTTTCAAAAAGTATTTTATTTTTTTTGCCCATTGCGCGTAAATAAAAATAAAATAACATATACATCAAAACCATAAATAAGGTATAAACGTAATTAAAAATAACATATTGTAAAGGATCATTTAAATCTATGTTCCATGTGGCAAATACAGAGTATTCAAAAAAACCTGCCGCAAAAATTGCCATTATCATAAATAAAAACCATTCTTTATTATCCATATGATCATCATCCATTTTGTATTTTTTAAACAGTTTATAAGCCACCACTAAAATAATAGGCTTTAACAACTCTAATAAAATCAAGTAATCGTCATCACAAGGAAAGATAAATTGGAAAATAATATTATTGATAAAGATGTATATGGATTCAGCCAATTGCGTCATAACATAAGAAAAAATAATATAATATATCTTTTTAAAGACATTTCCCTTTAACATGATAAACATTAAACAACCCAAAATACTATATTCCAGTTCAATTGAATACACCTGATAATAGGTAAGTTCATATAAATTATAAATCATGAAAAGTATTACAAAAACAACATAAATACCACGTATTTTCTTATGTTTTAGCTCCATAGATAATTTCGGGAAAAAATACATATATAAAAAGCTGCTTAAATTTACGATGCTGATAAGAATAGTTATCAAAAAATCATATTCCATAATTCTGTCCACCTTTTGCATATAATAGCACATAATAGTACAAAATTACAGATTAAAACAATTTTAGTTTATAACTGCCACGTGATTATTGTATTTTTTTCATCTTCACATTACTTTTTGTGATAATGTGACTTATATTAAAGCTTGCCTTGTTCTTAGAAAAGTTTGTTTTTGTTACAATTGTATACTTGTCACTATACAATTTTCTTAAATTATAAGCAGTTCCTTTTACTGAACTTACTTTACTATTTTTTATATTAGCTGTTGCTTTGAAATCATATTGCACATATTTGGATGATGTATAATAGACCTTTAAATTTTTCCATATTTTATTTTTACCAGCGCGGTCGGAAAGAACCTGTTCATAATCTATAACACTACTTACATGTTTCATCATTTGTCTTGTTACCTTTTCAGGATTATTTTTAAAATCCTTATGTTTGCTTAGAATATAAGAATTTATCTCTTGTCCTTTATCATTTTGAAAACTATAAGTGGAAGGCGATTCATAAAAATCACTAAACATCTGTATCTCTTCATCATAATCACTTGTTGTGTCTTTAGCTTCAATTTTCAAGCATGTAAAAGATAATAGAATTCCTAAACATAATATAATTTTTTTCATATTTACCTCACTTATCCTTTCCCTTATCTATAACAAATACATAAGCTTTTGCTCATTATGGAGAGTGGAATCGCGTTATTTTCAACGTAGAACAAAAAGATGTAGAAACTGCTAAAAAAGCAAATTTAGATACTGTCTTACCTTTGCCATCTTTAGGACAGATCATGGTAAAAAATCAAGATGGCTATGCCCAAATTGGAGAAGTTTCTCAATATACAAAAGAAGCCATGGACTTGTTTCACTTAGAACTATTAGATGGCAGCTATCCGCAAAAGAACAATGATATCATCATCGAGGCCGATGTGTTGAGCTATTTAGGTTATTCCTATCAGCTTCATCAATCGATACAGCTGTTGTTAAGTGATGGAAAAATGCATAAGTTTTATCTCACAGGAATCATAAAGCCCTATCGCTCGATGTGGAATGTACAAGACAGCAATTCTTTATCCGCTGCTTTTGTCAAAGCGAAAGGTAGTCTTTCTTCCTTATGGTTAAAAGATGTACGCGTAAACGAAGACTATCCTTCCATACCAGGTGTTTCTGCTATCAATACCTATGCTTATGATAATATGGTTTGGTTAAATGGCAATAGCAGTCGTTTCTTAATAGGGATGATGTTTGCGTTGTGTATGATTCTTGTATTTATGTATTTCATTATTCGAGATATTCTTATGAGTTATGAAAAAGAAGATCACATCCTAAAACAATTGGGAGCATCGCGTAAGCAAATACGATGGATTCGCTTTTGGTTTTTCATCTATCTCTTGCGTCTGCCAATTCTTTGTGCCTATTTGCTATATTATGGAGGCAGTGCCTTAGGAAGTGATCTATTAAATGATGCACTACACATTGAAGTTGTTGCTTCTTGGTACGTTGGTGGTATTTTTCTACTTGGTTTGTTGCTAACCATCCTACTCGCCAATTTATTGACGAATCGCAAACAAGAAAAAATGATAAAGAAAACACATATACATAAGCTGACGATACGCCATCCATGGAAAAAGATCACGCCATGGCGCTTGGCTTGGCGAAATCTTACTACATTATCGCATCACACTGTTATTATCATAGTATTGCATGTAATCGTCTTAAGTACCTTCCTCCTATACATACAAACACAAGCAAATGCCTATATGCAATGGCAAGACTATCAAAAGCGACGAGGAATTGGCGATTATCGTGCTTCTTTCAACGTAAATCCAGAATCAAAAAAGATACGTGAACTTGATATAACAGGACTTAAGAGCATCCCCCATGTAACAAGTGTACGCGCCTTTCACATACGCAGTGATATAAAAATAAGCTATGCCAATATGCAACAAGAAACTTGTTTAAAAGATTATCAAACATATTATCACTATACAAATGTTATTCCTGACACTCATAATACCTATGCCACCCTCATTGCTATCAATGAGGATACAACCGTGATACCCATCATGCGAAAATATCTAAACTTTGATGAAAAAGCCTTTTTAAACGGTGATTTAGCGATTATAAATACGGAAGCTTTTATCTTTAAAAAAAATACTGGCAGTGAAAATGGATATTCAACAACGGATTACTTACTGGCAGATGGTACCAGAGAACAGGCAAAACAGGATGGTGGTAACTATCATGAAATTCAATATATCCATAAAGGTACGATGTTAACATTGACAGGAAAACATACCATGAAGATGAAAGTATTACCTATGAAAAATAAGTTTTCTGATATGGTGGATGCGCTTGGCGAAGATAGTGGAATTCCATTTACCATCTTTCTTAGTGAAAAGGGGTATGCTAACATCATGGGGGAACATCTTGGTTATCAATCACTTGTCGCTGAAACAGATAAAAAAGCCGATTATCATCATACCGATCAACAAGTCATGAACATTCTTAGTCGTTATGGTGATTTGCACATCACTAACTCTCGTTTAGAGGAAGAAATCCATCAACAAAAATTCTTACAAACGGTTCTGCTTTATGGTGTTATAGAAGTGTTCATCTGTTTTCTATGGCTGTTATTACTGTCAAATCAATATCGTTTGCATCAGACTTATTTGGATGTAGAACACAAACTTTTACGCATACTAGGTGTAAGTAAATTCTATCTCTTATGCACTGCCTTTTTAGAAGCTATTGTACAAGCTATTATTTCTTTGATTATCACCGCTTGCCTGTATTGGCTGTATGAGAAAATTTATCACCCATTAACAACATTAGGTGCCCCTAGCAGTCCTTATTATTTACCGGCCTCTTTGATATGGCACCACCATGTTCCATTGCTATGCATCCTGCTCATTAGCTTTTTAAGTTTATCCATCTTATTAAAAGGGAAAGTAGGACAAGAAAAAGGAAGGGATTCTAATGAAATTGCTTGAAGTAAAACATGTTCATAAATGCTATGCGAATACAAGAAGAGTGAGTGAAGTTTTACATGATTTAAGTTTTGCTGCTGAAGAAGGAAGCTTTACTGCCATCATGGGGAAAAGTGGTTCTGGTAAAAGCACTTTGTTAAACTGTATCGCTTCTTTGCTTCCTATTGACAGTGGCTCCATCTTAGTAAAAGGACAGGATATCACCGCTTTTTCCCGCAAACAGCGAGAAGTGTATCGTCGTGAGGATATCGGCATCGTCTTTCAGGATTTTGCGTTATTACCTTTTCATTGTGTCTTGGAAAATATTTTATTACCACTGCATTTAGCAAAGAAAGCAGTAGATCAAGCGCATGTGGAAATGCTTTTACAAGCATTGGACATTGCCCAGTTAACCACAGCATTGCCCCAAGAACTATCCGGTGGTGAACAACAACGTGTCGCGATTGCCAGAGCCTTCGTGCATCAGCCAAAGCTCTTGTTGATGGATGAACCAACCGGAAATTTAGATAGTGAAAACACACATATCCTTATGGAAATGTTAAAAGAACTGCATGAAAAGCAGAAAACAACCATTCTGTTAGTCACTCATGATCGTGATGTAGCCGCTTATGCAGAACGCACATTGCTTTTACAGGATGGTAAGTTTATTGAAAAGTGCGATAATCACTAAGATGCAGAAAGAGCGCTACCATAAGGAAGGCTAAAATAAAAGACATCCGTATAGATTTTATTATCGTATCTATTCTTGATGTCTTTTTTGTTTAAATTGTATATGATGATAAAAGAAGGCAAAAGACTTTGCTTTTTGCAAACTGCCTATAGAGTAAATTAAATTTTAGTAGCTTACTTAAAATTAAAATATATAAAGCATATGGATTGGTTTTGTAACTCTTTGTGATACAGCAAATTGTGGGTTAATCATCCTCATCATAATTGATAAAGCTTGCTGTTTTTGCATCCGCATAAGATTTAAACTTCTTAAGTAATGGATGCTGTTTCACACTGTTTAAATCCTGTGAAATCATCGCTGCTAATACTTGAACAAATGGCAGATAGACAAGTGGTGTTAGATCACTCTCTACCATATCCGATAAGGTTAGTATATGATCATCATCTAAATTAGCGGCATTGCTTAACATAAAGGTATGCTCACTCACACTGCGTGTTGCTTGATAAATCTGTTGCACACGATTGCTTGCCGCATCATTGCCATCGATTAATAAAACCGTATAGGATGGTGTCAATTGCAGGTTAGGTCCATGAATATATTCTTCCATTTCCAAAGGCAGTGCCGGAATATGAATAGTTTCTCCACTTTTCAAAGCACCTTCCAGAGCAATGCCATAACCAGCTCCTGCTCCACATACATAAATGCTATGCATAGAACTGAAATCTTTATAATGTTGTTTTACAAATGTTTGTGCCTTATCGATCATCTCTTCATTTAATTTTATAGCCTTTTTTACTTCTTCTAGCTTTTCACTGCGCTTTGTATAAGCAATGGCAAACAGCATCAGATACAATGTCAGTGTTGTAACTCCTTTGGTGACATAGCCGACCAATTCTTCCCCAACACCATAATCGAACACAAGATCTGCATGGTCTTTGATATCATGTTCCACATTGCCGGTTAAGGCAACCCCGGTATATCCTAACGCTCTTATTTTATCTAATGCCGCAATCGCGTTGGTTGAATAGCCACTTTGAGATACTACGATAACCACATCATCATCCGCAATCGCATGTTCATACCAAGTGAATGTATAAGGGGTAGTGATTTTTACTTCCATTTGTAAGGTATGCATCAAAAAGCTGCGAGCACAATGACAAGCATTGTAACTGGAACCACTGGCTACCAGCCATAAACGACGCATCTTTTTTTCTTTGGCATAGTTTACCAGGGGCGCACACAAGGTAGCATAGTCTTCTATATTCTTCATCGCCTGTGCCGGTGTTTCTTTGATGTAATCCATCATTGTCATTTTTTCCATAATCTATCCTTGGGATGTTAATCTCTTACAAGAGGTATTGTTTGATCCCTTTTCCTTTCTTATTTACTAGGGGAAAAGGTGGATTGCTCCACCTTCTTTTTAATAATTCAGTTTACGGTAATAACGGCGGATTTCCATTGGATGACAAGTTTCTTCTTCCATGTGTGCATCAATGCGATTATTGACTGCATGCATAACCAGATGAGAAATATGTGAACGGAATTTAGGAGAAATACCCTTTAATTCGTAGTCCTTGGTATCAATTACCGTATAGTTCTTACAGATACGTGGAATGAAGTTGACAACTCTTTCAGATAAAGAACGCTGTGCATCTTCTCCAACAAAGATCGTAACCGGTGTATCACGTGTAACGATTTCAAACATACCGTGGAAGAATTCCGGTGCTGTGATGGATTTTGTCTTGATCCATAGCTGTTCTTCCCAATAGCACATAGCATAAGAATACGTAGCTCCCCACTGATTGCCGGCACCGACGAAGTAATGCAATTCATCGTTCCAATGTTTCTTCGCAAATTCTTTTCCAAAGTCATCCGCTTTCTTTTCTACTTCTACCAACGCAACAGCTAAATATTTTTCAAATTCTTCATACATGCGTTCATAATCTGCAAATTCGCCATTGTTAAACATGAAGCGATCCGCAACCATGAAGAATTTCAGTTGTTCATTTGCTGAGTAAGCAATTTCATAATCGACCATTTTTGCTAATTCTGTAGTATCGATATCAATAAAGCCTAAGACTTTCGCACCGGCATCCTGTGCTTTTTTTACTGCCTGTACTACTTCAATCGTACTTCCGGTTACACTGGATGTGATGACGATGGTTCCCTTTCCAATACGTTTATTTCCTGTTGTTAGATATTCTGCGGCATTTTCTGCCCATGTTTCAATCGCAGACATCTCTTTCATATGCACAGTTGCCTGCATACTGCTTGCCCATGTTCCACCAATGCCTAACCAGCAAATATTCGTATAACCTTCTTTACAAATCCCATCTACGATCTCATTGATCTTTCCACGCAGAGCCAAAGCTCCATTTACACTATCAATCTGTGCTTGTTCATTAAATTTTAACATTTCCATTTCCTCTCCTTATTTTTTAACCTAAGAATCCAAAGAATGCGCCTGCCAGACCTAAGACAGCCATTAACAGCAGAATCGTCGTTGTTTTAAAGTTTTTACGTAACAGGAAGAATACCACGAAGGTAAATGCCAATGGCAATAAGCCCGGCATGATACCATTACAAATATCCCCGATTGTTGTTGCTTCATCACCGCTACCAATCGCAATCGGTATATTGATAGATACGTTTTCCGCCGTCATACCACCAATAACCATCAGACCCAAAACAGCAGCGCCATAAGTTAAGCTTTCCATCAGACCGCTTTTTTCAATCTTCGTTAAGAATTCAGCTCCCAGTTTATAACCGGCATTCATTAAGAAGAAACGTAAGCCCTGTGCCGGAATATTAAATACCAGCAGGAATAGGATTGGTCCTAAGATATTGCCTTGACGTGCTAAGGAAATACCAATACCGGTTGCAATGATACGTAAAGTTCCCCATATAAAGCTGTCACCAATACCGGCTAATGGTCCCATTAAGGCAATCTTAATATTATTGATACTGGAAGTATCGAAGTTTTCTTCTGTAGCATTTTGTTCTTCCATCGCTGTAGAAATACCTAACAGCAAGGTTGATAAATGTGGTGTTGTGTTAAAGAATTCCAGATGACGTTTCAGCGCTTCTGCACGTTCTTCATCTGTTTTATATAATTTGTTAATGATTGGAATCAACGCATAACAATAAGGCAGATTCGCCTGTCGCTCATAATTCCATGACCATTCCATAGACAAGGAACGAAGGGCTACTTTATTTAGATCTTTTTTTGTAATCATACTATTTTCTTTTACCGTATTAGAAGTCATCATCTTCATCTCCTTCACTCACACCGGCTGTTTCCACCGCATGCTTATTCTGATTTTTAATTTGGACAAGGACAATTGCCACGATAGCACCAAAGATGGCAATACCGGTTACCGGAATCTTCAAATATGTGCTTAACGCAAAGCCCAAGAAGAAGAAACAAGCAACATTCTTGTTCATGATCATCTGCATCAATAAGCCAAAACCAATTGCAGGTAACAGACCCATTGTCAGTTCTAAGCCTTTTTGTACCCATGCTGGAATCATATCCAGAATGCCCTGAATGACAGGACTACCTAAATAGAAGCTGACACCGACGATCACACCGATGATCAAATTGACACCAAAGAATCCACCTAACAGATGCATTCTTTCAACACCCTTATAATTACCAACAGCGGCATATTTATCTGCTTTATGCACAAACATCGGTAAAATGAAGACCATGCTTAAATTCTTAAAAATCAAAACCAGACTGGCAATTGGAAGACCTAATGCCAAGGCTGCCTCAGCACCGGTTCCGGTAGTGATGGCAAATGCCGTACCTAATACGGTTCCACTGATCATTTCCGGTGGAATGGATGCACCTACAGAGAATGCGCCCATAAAGGCAAGCTCCAATGTAGCTCCCAGAGTTACTCCCATTGAAATATCCCCTAATACGATGCCTGTCAATGTTCCCATCACCAACGGTCTGGATAACAAACAGGTACCAAATAAATATTCTGCATTACCAAGCATTGCGACCAATGCAAGTAAGATTGCTTGTAGCATTGTGTAAAACCCTCCTCTTTCTCAAATAGTTTCATGATTATGTTTCTTTATGCGGTTCGCTTTAACCTTCGATAGATTTGTGTTTCTTATGCGATTTTATAATACATTTTCCGCATGCACTTTCGCATCATTAGGAACCATGCGAATTTCCACTTCGATTCCTTTGTCTACTAATTCTTTCAGTAAGGTTGTTTCTTCTTCTGTCACATTGATTGCCTTACTGATATTTCTTGTGTTCTCTTTTGCTTTCGTGCCACCTAAATTCACAGACTTGATGACATTTGTTTCTGTTGCGAAACGATAAGCATCTTGAATTGATTCCACAACGATAAACAGTTTGTATTTATCTGTAACACCACTATTCACCGCTGCAATGCCATCTTCCACACTTTTCATAACCAGCTTAACACCTTGTGGTTTGGCCATCTTAATGGTTGTCTTACGTAATTCATCCTTCATGACATCATCATTCGCAATCAGGATACAGTCAGCGCCTAATGCACTCGTCCAGGAAAATGCCACCTGTCCATGTAATAGTCGGTGGTCAACGCGTAAACATTTAATCATCTTACTTCACCTCTTTCTAAAATTCATCATCTTCCTCAGCTTTTAAATCATCCGCTGCCAGGAAGGTAATGCCGTCTTGGGCATTCTTTACGATACTGTCTTTGACCTGCGCATCAATCACTTGCGGACAGGATAACAGAATATCCATGGCCAAATTCATATTCATTCCGCTGAATACCTTCACATTGTGATGCACACACAGCTGCGATAAGGCTGTATGAACGCTGCCGCCTTTGATATCGCAGAGAATGACAAATTCCATCTGTGGATTTGTTGCAATGCGCTCTTTCAGCTTGTTCATAAAGTCATTTGGATTTTCTCCCGGAAACAGACAGTAGGTTTCTACATCCTGCGTCAGCTCTTCGCCGATAATCATACGCAGGGAGTTTAATAATCCTTCCGCCAGCTTTCCATGGGATGCGAGAATCACTTGTCGCATACTCATCAGCTCCCTTCACTTACTAACTAGCAAAAAGCGTGCCAACTTGGAATTTTCCATGTTAAACACGCTTTTTTCGCTTTTTTTCTTAATTATTCTTCACGTAGTCGAAGATATAGCCAATCTCTTCCACCGGTATTTCGACGCTATAGTAATTTTCAACGACGCTAAACGCTTTTTTCACCGATTTGATAAACGCTATTTCTTTTTCCGCAAAATCTTCTACATTCGTATACGTTTCAATGCTCTTTCTGGTAACCAGACGTTCAATCAAGCAACAGACATGCACATACAAGCCTACACAAGTATTATTCGTCAAGCGAACCTGCAAATCATTTTGCAGCTTATCAATGGCATCGGCGACATGTTCTAATAGCTTGCTAGGATTTAAGATCGTCAGATTGTTCATGATATTACTTAACGAGAAGTTCTTTAAGATATTTTGTTGGAAGGTCTTCATTTCACTGTCACTGATGTAATCCTTAAAATAATCGTGCAGCTCATCCAAGGTATCGTTGATAATTAAATCCTCGATTGGTATAAAGCGGATGTCAGGTATATTAGGATTCAGTGTTCCAACAATGCAGATGACTTCGTAATTTTCAAAGAAGGCATCGTGCAGCTGTTTTTCCAATAAGGTATTGTAATCATACGTATAGACATGAATCGGTAAGTCGCATGGTAAGGAATCCACCAGAATCTTTTTCAGCTTTTCGGCAGTTCCCATACCGCTGGCACAGGAACAGAGAATGACCTTTTCGCGATTCTTATGTTCCACGATATGATAATTGGCACTACTGTAATCAACGGCAGTTTCAAAGATTTCTTTCATCGGCGTATTGGAGATAATACCCTGCCCGATTTCCAGTGCTAAACGTGTCGTGACATTGTTCATGATGCCAATGCTGGCATTGGATACTTCTAATCCTTTATAGATTTCTTCCAAAGAACCCATATCAACCAGTAAAAATAATTCTTCATATTGCGGAATTTTTGCCAAATAGCGATTTAGCTGTTCAATGATCTGTGTGGAACTAAGCTGTAACGGCATATCCATAGCATCAAACACATAACGCCCTAACAGTTTATTCGCTGCATCGGCCATACTGCTGGCTGTACTGAAACCATGGGCAATAATGATACCGATACGTTTATTCAAATCTGTAATACGATTTAATTTCTTTAGATTTAATGCCAGCACAGAAGTAAACATCGCATCAAATTCCATATCCAAATTTACGGTAAGATTTTCTACGATTTCCTGCGCAATCGCATATTCTCGATGCCATTCGCTCTTTATATAGGAAAGCAATTGTTTGACGTGTTTTTTTTCTTGCTCCAGCCAATTGTTCATTTCTAACAGGTTGTGGCTGTAATCATCAATATAGGAAGCGATGGCAATTACATCATTATTCACAAATTTAAAACCATAACGTGAACTCAGCATATCAAAGATATTGGAAACGATACCTTGCAGATATTCATTCTTACGAATGGTCTTTTTCTTTTGAAAGACGATGGTTTCCTGATACTCATCAATGCTTTGACATGCCGTTTTTAAGAATAAATCACTGTTTTCTCTTGCATCATAAGCTTTCAACAGTTCTTCATTGCATTTTAGAATGGCGCGCTCATGCGATACGAATTTTGCCAGTTCATGTACAGAGATGAGCTTTTGTTCCGTCATGGATGGCACATTCATCTTCGGCTCTTTCAAGGTTTCCGGCAGATTATATGCCCGTATTTCTAAGCGATCCTTGTTGGGATCTGCATGAAATAACGCGTTGACACAGCTTGCTTGAATCGCATTTTTTAATTCTCCGATATTGGCATTGAAAGTTGTTGATAATAAGGTTTGATAGACAAGGGTAGAAAGATAGATAGATTTATGGATACGCGTTTCTTCTGCCGCAAAGATGGAGTGAATGAGCTGTAGACGCTCATGCGTGCCACGCTCTTCTAAGGAAGGAATCGTGATAATCATCGGAATACGGCGCAGCAAGGTTTTTAATAATACCTCTTCTGGTTTTTCCGTTGTCGCAAAGATTAAACGTAAAGAAGACTGATACCACTTTTCATTATCTCCCACCATGTGATAAATGCCCTTATCCATAAATAAGAAGAGCTTTTCCTGACATTCCGGTGGCAGGCAATGCACCTCATCCAAGAAGAGCACACCGCCTTCTGCCAGTTTGATAAGACCGGGATTATCCTTATCCGCACCGGTAAATGCGCCTTTTTTATGACCAAATAGATTCGCCGTTAACAACTCCGGATTATTGGCATATTCGCTACAGTTAACGATGAGAAATTTTTTATCCGCTTCGATCAATTGATGATTTAAGGCATATTCATACATTAACTGTGCCATGAAGCTTTTTCCGGTACCGGTAGGTCCATACAGCAATAAAGGCAGTCCATTTGGCGGATATGATATGGTAGCCTTACATTGATTTACCACATTGGCTAAGCTTTCCTGCGCTCCAATCAGCTTTTCAAAATCTTTCGCTTCCTGTGGCTGCAAGGCTTTTACAAATTCCTTCTTCGATGTGAATTCCTTTTCCTTCAGATGGATAGAAAATAACTTCTCTAATGTCTGCACATCATAAAACAACACCGGACGGGTATTTATTTTAACAAGTTTCCCTTCATTCCATAGCTGGTTTAAATATTGGGATACCATATTACGGCTTAAATGCAACGCTTCACTAATCGCAACTGCATTGCCTGTTTCTGCTAATTCTCTTGTGGTTGCCATAAGGACCTGTTGTCTTACCTTTTCTAACATTACCATCAACCCCTTTTCCATTATTAAGTGTACGAAATTCTCATAGAAAAAGTCAATCAGAAGAATTTGCTTTTTTACGAAAGTTGGCACGCTTTTTGCTAGATATAGATAAGAGGAACTTAGAGGTGATCGTATGAAACAAAATTTAGCAATTCAACAAACGCTTCAACAAAAATATTTATTAACGCAGAAAAATCAGAATGCCTTAGAAGTATTAAAAATGAATCATGAAGAAATCACAAAGCTAGTGTTACAATTTGCGCAACGCAATCCGATGTTTGCCTGTCGCTTTCATCAGGAGAAGGGCTATGAAATGATGGATACCGTACATGCGCCTATCAGCTTAAAGGAAGAGTTGTACTATCAGCTGCACACCTGCAAGACTTCCATACGTGAAGATATTGCCGCCTATCTTATTGAATCCTTAGATGAAAATGGTTATATCAACATCAACGAGGAAGAAGTTGCACACGCTTTTCAAGTAACACTTCAGGAAGTACAGGATGTATTTACGATTCTTCGTACCTTTGAACCAAGTGGAGTCTTTGCCAAAGATGCCGCTGACTCCTTATATTTGCAATGTTTGCATATGGGAAACACCAAAGGGGCATATCTGCTCAAACATCATGCCGATGCCATCTTATCTCATGATCTTTCTTCTATTGCCAAGCAAATGAACTTAACGATCGAAGAGATCAAGGATATTTTACATTCCATCCGCAAATGTCATCCATATCCTTGTGCTCCATACCAAACCCAAACAACAATCAATATAACCCCGGAAGTGGATATCATCGTTGAAGATGAGGAAATTCGCATTGAACCGATTTCCGTCTTTACCCCTTCCCTGCATCAGGAATATGTCAGTGTGATGGAAGAGCATCCACAATTAAAACAATACTTTCAAGAGGCAAGTATTTTTGTCGATATGCTGCATCGCCGCAATGCCTCCTTGCTCATGATCATCAATGAGCTTGTCACCCTTCAAAAAGGCTATTTTCTGTATCATGATGAGCTGCGTCCCTGTACCTTAAAGGATATCGCCCAAAAATTAGGAATGCATGAATCAACTGTTTCCAGAGCCTTGCATCAGAAATATTATCGCTTTGAAGGTGAATGTTATGCTTTTAAACAATTGTTTTCAGCGATGACTTGTCAAGGGGATAGTGCCGATGGAATACGAAAGGCCATCCTTTCTATCATTCGACAGGAAGATAAACACAAACCGTTTTCGGATCAACAATTGGTGATAAAATTATCTGCCATGGATCTTAAGGTTTCACGCAGAACCGTAGCGAAGTATCGAGAACAGTTGCATATCCCCGGTAGTTCACAACGCAAGCTTCGCTAAATCTGTTTTCACAAGATAGCTCAATGACACATTTACAAAAAGGGATGCATAAAAGCAGAAAAACGTGCAAGACTTTCATTAGGTGATGTGGAATGCTGACATGGAAGGATATGGAAACGTTGTATGAACGCTTAGAAGCGGATGATTGTATCGGTGTGTATATTGAAATTAAACAATATGCGCAACACTATTTAAAAGATCGGCAAGAATGCCAAAAGGCCGTAGAAATACTGGACCAAATGCTGTCTGTCATGGATCCATGTATTTGCGTAAGTGAATGGATGCATGGTTCTTTATTCACGTTGTGGAAAACCATATCCTGGACATATATTCATGATATGATCCAGCAACTAGATGATGCTTTTCCACATGTTGCTTTTGCCTTTGGCATTTGTTATCCCAAAGCACAGGAAGAACTATCTACCTTATTTTATAAGTGCCAGCTTGCCGCTATCAAAAGCAAGGATCATGCAAAATATACGACATCTTATGAGCTTTATGATCAATTGCTAGAAAACCGCTTATTACAAGCGGTTTCGACACAGGAAATGGTAGAAAAGGCAATGGCAAAAGGGAATCTGCGTGTTTTTATACAACCAAAAGTTGATCTGGCTACCCAAACCATATGTGGGGGTGAGGCTTTATTGCGTTTATACCATGAAAACCAATGGCTTCCACTATCTGAATGGATGAAAGAAATTCAAAGAAACAGCTTTATTCGCCAGACGGATGTATATGTTTTACATCAGCTTTTTCATATGTTTGCCTTATGTCAGAAACAACAATTCCCCTTACTGCCAATCAGTGTGAATGTCTCTGAAGCAACACTAGAAAATGCACAGGAATATCTCATGGAAGTAAAAAAACTTACAAAAGCTTCTGCACTTTCCAGTAAGCTCTTAGAATTTGAAATCAGTGAAGATATTTTATCAAAAGATAATCAAGCCTTATCCGACTTCTTAACTGTCTTGCACCAGGAAGGATATCCGATTGCCATGGATGACTTTGGCAGTGGCAGTGCTTCCTTAACGATGCTTCCTCATCTTCCCTTTACAAGTATCAAACTTGATCGTTCCTTTTTTCCCCAACCTGCCAATGAAAAAAATAACCTGATGTTACAATCAAGTATACGTATGTTAAAACAATGTGGTTATGGCATTGTTGCGGAAGGTGTCGAAGATGAATGCTATCTGCCTCTATTAAAAGAGGCGCATTGTGATCAGATCCAAGGGCATTATTATTATCAAGCAATGCCAATGTCAGAATACTTGCAGCTATTACGATCATGGGTGTAAAAAAAGAAAATCATCGAGTGTGATTTTCTTTTTTTATTGTTTTAGGCTATTTCGGCAATCTTATCCATGATGAGTTTCCAAGCCAATGCCGTATCTTTTTCAAATGTTTTGGGATCTGCTTGAAAGTTTACGGGCATTGCTTTTTTATAAGGTGTAAAACCTAATCGCAAATACATGGCAATTGCCACATAACTGTTTGTTTGCGTAGTTAAATACAGAGGTTCTGTTACCTGCATAGAGGCATACAACCGAATCGTTTCAATCATTAATGCCTTAGCTATCCCTTTTCTTTGATGATGCTCATCTACACCTACCCAATGCACACGCATTCGTGTATGACCAAAATGCTCGCCTTCCCATACAGAGCTTGTACCGGCAAGCCTTCCGTTTTCATCAACGACCAGCAGCATTTGTTTCTTCACTTTTTCCGGCTGCGATAAAAATGTTTCCTTAAAATATTGCATTCCCTGTGCAAAATTCGCTAACTGACCTAATGCCACATGCAAGCGCACCCAATCTTGACTATAACGCGCATCAAAAGGTATGACTCGATATCCTTCTGCCAAATGGTATTCCATCTTTTCCGGTAGTTCTGTTAGTTCCATTAATACCGGATAATAAGGTATCGTTTTATCTAACGTTGTCATCTGCATCTCCTCCTTATCTAGTTCATATGTATTCTTTACAATAGCATGTTACCTAAAATATAAGGAAAGACCCGAACATAGATTCGAGTCTTATTGTAATTCTATCGTATAGGAATAACGATCTCCTGGATAATAGGAAACCGTATATTCTAACACACGTCCATCATGATCATAAGATACACGCTTACGCACCAGTAAGGCCTCGCCTTTTTTCATTTCTAGCTTTTCGGCAATTTCCTTCGTCGCTGTTACGGCATAAAAGCTTTCCTTACTACGTGATGGCTTGTTTATGTGAAGTTCATCCAGCAATGCATACATACTGCCCTGATAGCGGGTATCATCTAAAGGCAGATTGCGGTCTTTAGAAAAATAGCTGATGAAGTAAACCATTGGTGCCCCATCTCCAGTACGTACACGGGACAGACGATATACTTGTTCCTGCAAAGGACAATGAAATACCTCTGCCACTTCTTTATCTGCTACGGTCATTTCAATATGCACATAGCTAGTGCCAGGCGTAATTCCTCTTTCCAGCATTTCATTCGTAAAGCTTTTGATACCAATCAGTTCTTCTTCAATCTTATTCTGGAATATGACTCTTGTGCCCTTTCCCCTGGCACGTTCTACCAATCCTTCCGTTTCCAATTGGGCAATCGCCTGTCTTGCCGTGATGCGTGATACACCAAAGCGTTTTTGCAGCTGCGCCTCACTTGGAATGGCATCTCCTGGGGCATATTCATTGGATAAGATTTTATCCTTAATAATTTTTTTAATTTGAATATACAGAGGAATTGCACCTTTGTTAAAATCGAGTTGCTCCATGAACTCACCTCCGTGAATCCATTATAGCATGTCTTATTTTATTTTAGGAAAATTTTCTTACGTAAGCTTTCAGAACACCGATTTTCTTACCTTGAGATTCTCCATATGGACGAATCGTATATTCCCCGACACTTGCTGGAATGATGAAGGTTTCCGCATAATGAACAACAAATGGCGCAAAAGCATTCGTTGGACTTTCAATGACTGCTTCTCTTCCTTCTACCAGATTTAGCATATGCACCCCATCATCGGTAGTGTGATGCGTTACATCATCCATCCAATAACGTCTGGTTTCGATAAATTCCAATTCATGAAGACCGGTATGTTCTTCCACATAATGTTCACCACGTGATACTTCATAAATCGCATTTACTAAATTCTTTTCTACCCATGGTGTCGTACAGTCCCACTGAATGACTTCTTTTCCATGTTCGATATGCACCGGACGTGGACGGCCATCTAAACCTAAACGATCCCAATCCCATAATTTAAAGGTAAAAATATATGGTGTAGCACTGATTTCCAAAACCATTGCATTACTTCCGGAACAATGGCAAGTACCTGCCGGGATTAAGAAATGGTCATGCTTCTTTGCCGGAAATTTATTAATATATTTTTCTGCATCAAAGGACATTTCGCCCTGATTCGCTTTACGCAAATCTTGAATCATTTCATCCTTTTGAATACCTTCTTTTAACCCAAGATATACGACAGCATCATCTTCTGCATCTAAAATATAATAGCTTTCATCCTGTGTGTAAGTCATACCGAATTGTTTTTTAATATATTCCGTCAGTGGATGTACCTGAAGACTTAAATTCTGTCCGCCCATGGTGTCTAAGAAGTCAAAACGAATTGGAAATTCTGCCCCAAAACGTGCGAATACCTGTGCACCCAATAATGGTTTTGGCTGGTATAATACCAAATCCATAGCTGGGATTTCTACCGTAATGTCATGAAATCCTAAATATAAAGAGTTCTCTTCCGGTACGCCATCAAAGCTCCAGGCGAAATTTTGTTTGGAACGATCAAGGTCACAAACCTCTTTCATCCACTGGCCTCCCCATACACCTGGATCAAAATATGGGACTGTACGGAATGGCTGTTTTGCGATCTGTTGTAATGCACTGCGGAAGGCATCGCCACTGATCATCTTTGGCTCCATCTTTTTATTTGTATCGCATACATAGTCCATTCGTTCAAATAAAGATGCTTTATGCTTATCCGCAATACGCCATTCAATAAAGAAGCCACGTTTATTTTTACGCAATGGATCTTCATCATAATTGCTGCATTTATAATTGCCCATGCCTGCGCGATAACGCATTTGAATTTCCCAGCGAGCCATATCGAAATAAACCAGAGTATCCCCTGGATGTACCAAAGCAGCTCCAAAACCATAAAGCAAAACCAAACCATCACATGCCATAACCTGTTGCTTTGCCTCTTCCAGTTTCGTCAAATCAATAAAATCAATGACATCTCCATAATACATCTTACCAAAGACACGATCATCCGTTATATGATATTTCAATTGTTCACTGATGGTTTTTTCTTCTTTAAAAAGATCTATCATATTAATTACTAATGCTGGATGCAGTTTCATTAATTCCGGCAGAATTTCATCATCAAATACCCCCGGATACACATCAGCAACCAGTACATGACGTCCTGTATTGCAGTGTTTTTTCAATTCATCCAAAATAGGCGCATAACCAGCCCATGCGCTGTCATCATATCCCTCTATATACGTTGTCGGGAATTTGTTGTAATTGCTTTTCATTCTTCTTCTCCTCTCACAAATACCAGTTTTCCTTTTTCCTTCATTACGCGATAGCCGAATGGCATCGCATCTACCGCTGCATAATCATGTCCGGCATCACAACCCCAGCAGGCAGCCACTTTCATATCCTCATCCCCTGTATTGATCAGACGATGTGCAAGATGACCGTCAATGTGATGCAGGCTTCCCTCAGACACTTCTTCTGCCCAAGTATTTCCTTCTTCATCCATCAACATTAACAATCCTTTTCCACTGACACCGAAATAAAATTCCGCACAATCACGATCTTCATGCCAGTGTCCGCGTGTCATATTGCATTCTCCTGCTACACAAAGTGGATGTAACACGGTCAGTCCCCAGTTTAAATTGCCTCGCTTGGCATCACCTTTTGTGTAGGAATATACATCATACATCACTGTGTTTTCATCCAGATCACCTTCTTTGGCAAAGAAGGATTTGGCATCCTTATACCGTTTCGTGCTAACCGCAACATCACTTCCTTCCATTACAGAATGTATATCGAATGTTACCGGTGCTTTTACTACCTTCATACAAGTTCCTCCCATTCCTTTTTCTTTATTTCAGGATGTGCGACAAATAAGAATTTATCCGGATTCTCCTGAAACTGCGTGTAAATCGGTTTTCCTTTTTCAATACCAAATTGTGGATATTCTTTGGCCTCACAAATGGTAAGGTTTCCTTGGCTGTAGCTAGGATTCATTTCCCAGGTAATATTACCCGCTTCATCCGCCAGTGGGAAAAAAGCAATACCATTGTGTTCACGCACTTCCTGATATGCAAAGCCATAATCTCTGACACACCATGCCCCAAAGCTCATGTTCTCATGGATATTCGCATTCACCGTCGCATGCACCCAACCCGGTGGCACGATGACAACATCACCCGCTTTGGCATGTACGGCATAACAATTTCCGGCATCATCACCGCCATACTGCTGCATATAAATATACGCCTCACCGCTCCATATTTCATAAACCTCACAGGTGGATGCATTACAAGAAGGGGATATCGCATGAATATGTCCTTGTGAGCGGACAGGTTCCTTCCCGATCCTTCCTTTCGCATACGCAACTGCACCATATAAAAGATTGCGCTGTACAATCGCTTCGCGATCCTTTTCCATACCGACATCCATAGCTATACTGTATAAAACATCCGGTCCATCCGCATCTGCATCCGCCAATGAAGAACGAATATCATTAAGATGTCGCTTTTCACAAATCGGTCCAAATGCGCCATCGCCATAGGAAAACGTTAGTGTTTCTTCCTCCATATGGATGGCAAATCCAGGGTCAAATTCCATATCTTTCCTCCTAATTGTTATAACATTATATCTTGCTTGATTTTATTCTAGTAAACCACTGAATAAATGTCAATAAAAGTGCTGAAATTTCCGAAATTCGTTATACCAATTCCATGGAATTGACCTATCTTTTCGATCTTTTTTCATAGGAAATCCATAAAAAAGCTATGGTATGCGCATAAAGCGAAAAGCTCTTCCATCCTGCAAATAGAAGAGCTTCTGAATTACCCCTGTTGAATAAGACGCATTTTGAAGGTATTACGTTCTCCATGATAATATGCCGTGGAATATTCCACACACCGATCATCCGCCGTATATGCCTTTGTTTTAACATACAAGATTACTGCCGGCTGTTCCATATGCAACAATGACTGGATCTCTTCATCTGCCAAACGTGCTTCTACCACACGATCAACATAAGCTATTTTACATTGATACCTTTCCTCCATAATCTGATAAAGGGAAGATGCTTCAAAATCATGTTGGGCAATGTCCGGAAATACTGTACTTGGCACATACGTTTCCACGACGACCATTTCCTTTTCATCAGCATACCGCAGCCGTTTTAAATACAGTGATGTTTCACTCTCCCATAATGATTGGCAACCTTCCGGTGTAGGAAGTGTTTCTTTTTGTAACACCTTTGTGCTTGGCACTAAACCTAAGCTTTTCATCTCTTCGTCATAACTGCTTAATTTCATAAAGAAATTGCCTTCTACTTTCGGTACCGAGACAAACGTGCCTTTTGCTTTTTGTCTGGTGATATACCCTTCATGTATTAACTCCGCAAATGCCTGACGAATCGTTGGTCTTGATATATCTAAGAGTTCACAAAACTCTGCCTCTGTCGGTAATTTATCACCAGGTTTATAATAGCCGTTTTCAAACAATTCCAAGATTGCCGATTTCAACTGATAATATAATGGAACAGGAGAATTTTTCGCAATGCGAAAATGCTGCCGTAGGTTTTTATCGATCATATACATGCCTCATTTCTCTTTTTATTATAAAGGATTTTTTTCTATTTGACAATGAAAATATCTTAATGTTATAATGTAATTACATTAAAGGAGGACATCGTTATGGACACAACAAAATTAACCGCTAAAACACTTGCAAGTGTATTTGATCACACCTTTTTAAAGGCTTATGCAACACATGAGGATTTTGATAAACTCTGCCGTGAAGCGAAAGAAATCGGAGCCGCGATGGTTGCCATCAACGCTTCACCGGTAACCTATTGTAAAGAACAACTCAAGGACAGTGATGTGCATGTGGGAGCAGCCATCGCCTTTCCTTTAGGGCAGACAACACTGGAGACAAAGATTTTAGAAACGCAGAAAGCAATTGCGGATGGTGCTGATGAAATTGATTATGTCATCAACATCGGAGAAGCAAAGATGCATCATTGGGATTATCTTGAAAGGGAAATGCGTGAAATCACACAGGTATGTCATAAGCATGGGATCTTATGTAAAGTTATATTTGAAAACTGCTATTTAGAAAAAGAAGAAATTCGCAAGCTTGCGGAAATAGCTAAAAAAGTGAAACCGGATTATATCAAAACAAGTACCGGCTTCGGTACTGGCGGAGCTAGTGTAGAAGATGTAAAACTGATGAAAGAAACCGTAGGCGATGCAGTGAAAGTAAAAGCAGCCGGAGGCATTCGCGATTGGGCAACATGCAAAGCAATGCTGGAAGCAGGTGCAGAACGTATCGGTACGAGCAGTTCATTAAAAATCTTAGATGAATTTAAAAAAAAAGAGGATAACCACATGAAAAGAATCATTATTACCGGTGGCAATGGCTTTATTGCCTCTTTAGTTAAAGAATCCTTAAAAAACACAATGGATGTGGTGGCTATGACGCGAAAAGATGCAGATTTTGCTGATCCGGATGCAGTCAGAGCCTGGTTTGAAAAGCAGGAATTTGATTACGTATTCCATACCGCAGCAATGGCACAGACAGCGGATTGTGAGAACTATCCTGAACTCACCTATCGGGTGAATGTGGAAAGTACAAAAGTTATTGCCGATATCTGTAAAGAACGACATGCTCGCTTGCTTTTTATCAGTACGGAACAATGCTTTAACGCTAAGACTTGTGCAGGTCCATTTAAAGAAGAAGACAGCTTGTGCTCTATCACTAAATATGGACAGCATAAAGTGGAATGTGAAAACTATATCACTTCCCATCTGGAAGATTATCTGATTCTTCGTTTCTCTTGGATGTTAGGCATGAATCGCCCCGGCATTAAGGCAAGTCCTAACATCATACGCAACGTCATGCATGCTCTGTTCTATCAACAGCCGACAAAATTTACCGTAAATGAAATCCGTGGTATGACCTATGCCCAGAAGCTGGCAGATCAATTCACAAACATCATGGAGCTGGCATCCGGTATTTATCATATCTCGGATACCAATACCCACAACACCTATGAGTCCGCAAAAATAGTAGCTCGTAAATTAGGCTTCGATGAAGAAACCATCGATCGCTATATTTTGCCTGATCATGAACGCTATAAAGAACGTTTCCGTGACTATCGCCTTGATCATCAAAAGATAGAAGAGGCCGGCATCCATTTTGGTACCTTTGAAGAAAATGTAGATGCTTGTTTAAAAGATTTCGGCTGGTTGAAATAGCTAAATAGACAGATTTATTAAACAATCTGTCTTTTTTATATATCGTTGTAAACGGATACAAGTGATGACGAATATCACTTCGCATTTTTACATATCAATGCTATAATAAGGAAGATAATGAAAACACCCAGGATGATTTATCATCTTACAGAATGGAGGATACTATGAAATTAGCATTTCTGGTACATACAAGCCGTGATTATGAAGAAGTAATTGAAATGATCAATCAATTGACGAAGCAAGGTGATCATGTCTTCATCATGATCAATGATAACGATTTAAGAGACAAAGTAGCCTTTGTATATACAGATTATTTACGTGTACACGTATCACGCACGCAAGAATATGCCCAAGAAGGAGATCTCTCTTTAGCAAGAGGAACCATCATTCAAATGAAAGAAGCAATCGAAAAAGATGATTTCGATTATTTCATTAATTTAACAGATGGCATGATGCCCTTAAAGAGTCGCAGCGAAATTGTTGCATTTCTAAGCGAACATGAAGGAAAAGATTTTTATTATGATGCCACAGCCGATTATGATCAAGTGGCCCTAAATAAAAAAAGTAAGAAATATTATCCGTTTACCAATGCTTTAGATTTTCCTAGAAATAACTTTCTGCGTTCCCTATCAAAAGCTAGCGGTTCTTTCTTTTCCATGCTTGGCATACGCCGTAAGAGTGAAGAAGTATATCGCATCGGCAGTCCTTGGTTCATCTTATCGAAAGCGAGTGCGAAAATCTTAGCTGCGCATTTTGATTATGTATCTGAATCTTACAAGCTTTCTTGGTATGCGGAGGAACAATACATTCCGATGATGATGCAGAAGTATGTATATGTCAATGGTCGAAAAGATGATCATATCAATCAAGATTTGCGTGTTGTCGGTCCAAATGGGACTTGGGTAGAAAGTAGTGATGCCAAACCATTAGCGGAAGAAACGTTAAAAGCGCATCCGGAATGCTTATTTGGTGGCAAGATCACGGCAGAAGATACCTTATATTTATATCATGAATATTTTGATATTTATAATCGTGATTATGAAAAAGTTGCGCAAAAGGAAAAACGTGATGTGGATCCAAATGCTTTGATTGATGCTCTGACAAAATCATCTGTTGAATAACACCACAAAAGAGCCCTGCAGGATGCAGATGGCTCTTTTCTTTTTCAAATGATAGAAAGTATAAATACTGTGCTTCATATTTTTCATAAAGTATTCGCAAGCCAAAATGTGTTTTCTTTCGGTTTTTGAAAGTTTTTTCCAACATAGCCACATGAGATAAAAAATCTGCATCATCAAAATATTTTGCCTTTACCAAACAGCTCTGAACACAAGCCTGACATTTTATACAAGTACCGATGATTTCATAAAAGTTTTCAAAAGAGATTGCCCCCATAGGACAATGGGTAGCACATATCCCACATTTGGTACAGAGATCGAGTCTTGTTTTGGGCGTTGCTTTAAGGAAGTGTGCGGGTGTTCCATCTTCTTTGAGCGGCTTATAATACGATAATTTTGTTGTCATCTTTCTTGTAAGGACAGCTGTATCCTTAGATAGGTCATTTTCCAATAGGGTTTGCACAAGTTGCATTAGAAATTGACGTAATGCTTCTTTATCCTCTTCATTAGGTCGAGAGGTTGCCAGTTTCTCTGTAAAGGCATGTTGGCAAGACATAGCTGCTGCACCTATGACACGAAATCCATGCAAATGCAGTTCTTGTATAGCTTCATCTACCGCTTGATCATAAGCACGATTGCCATAGGTAAGGATAGCTAACGCAAGGGTGTTATTCCCTTGCAAATGGTTTTGCAGAAAGGTCAACATCTTATTCGGCAGTCTTCCTGCATAAACACTGGATCCAAACAACACCAACGCATCTTTGGGGAAAACATAGGTTTCTTTTCGCATAGCGGGCAATGTAAAATCAATATAGGTAATCGGAAGATGGAGATATTGTTGTAATGTTTCAGCCGCTGTTTCAATTACTTTTCTGGTATTGCCACAGGCACTGTAATAAACCCCATAAAGCGCTTTTAGTTTCATAAACATCATCCCTTAACCTTTCTTTTCGTTATGTTCATTGTACCGTATATAGCAATTATTTGCATCAAAAAAGCGCTTGGATAAGCGCCTTTTCCTATTATTTTTTCCCCTTCTGCAAATCATTTAACATTTGCAGTACCAGTTTCTTAGAATTGCGGTAGCTTAGATAGAACAAGATCGTAAAGATACCTGTCGGAATTGCAAGTATCAATCCTAGCCATTTCATGACACTGCGCGCTGTTTCGCCTACACTGAGGAATGCATCGTGCATACCTGTGAATCCCCATATAGCCAAAGCACTAAATAATAAACATAGGAAGAAACACATCTTAGCATTTCTTATCAATCGTTTGGTCATCATATCACGATAAGATATCTCGTTCTTCAATTGTTCACGCTCTTTTTTTGTCATCGTACTCTACCTCATTTCATTGTAAAAATCATACCATCCCATACTTCGATTTGCAAGACCTAAAGAAAATCATCCCTTTTGGGAGTAAGGGATGATTTTGAATGTATTGCTAAGTATTATCCCAGCAATCCGCTGACAGAACCTAAGAAACCAATTACCACAAACAGAATTAATACTTTGATTGGAGTAACGTTCTTTTTCGCCATCAGCCACCAAGCGAACAGTACAAACAGCATTGTCAGAATGCCAGGGAATGCACCATCCAGTTTTTGCTGCAACATAACTGCTTTACCTTCAGAGTCAGTAGCGATCTGAACAGCTGAAGTAATGTTAACCCAAGATCCAGCCATCGCACCAACGATAACCTGACCCATAACGATAACAGATTCACGGAACGCAGCTGCCTGTGTACCAACGATCATTTCAACAGCAGAACCACCAAGTTCATAACCCTTGTTATAGATAACTTTCTGGAATAATGTACTTGTTACGTTCCATACTACGATATAGAATAATGGACCTAAGATAGATCCGCCTTCAGCGAAACCTAATGCGATACCTAACAGAATAGGAATGTAAGTACCAACGATCAAAGAGTCACCGATACCAGCCAATGGACCCATCAAACCTGCACGGATACCATTGATCATTTCATCATCAATTTCTTCAGCACCATTTGCACGAGCTTCTTCCAAACCAGCAGTGATACCAACTACGATAGCACCAATCTGAGGCTCAGTGTTGAAGAATGGATAATACGTTCTCATTTTTTCACACTGTTCTTCGTGTGTAGGATACAATTCCTGAATGATTGGCAGCATAGACCACATGTAACCAAATGTCTGCATGTGTTCGTGAGAGAAACAAGTTAAGTTTCCATACCACCAGCGCCAGAAGGAACTATTTAATGTTTTCTTTGAGATTTTTTTCATAATTAAATATCCTCCTCGTCATCATCATCGATGGCAGCTCCGCCGCCACCAGCTTTCACCATCGTTAACTGATAGTTAATCAATGCGAATACAGCACCAACAGCTGTAGCAGCAATCAGTGTTAATCCCATAGATTTAGCCAATGCGAAACCGAATGCGAAGAAAATCAAATCGGTTGTCTTCGTAACAACGGATTTCAGCAGAATAGCAATACCAACAGCAGGCAATACAGCACCAACCGTAATCAGCGCCTTAACATACCATACGTCTGTTTTCAAAGATGCAAAGATTTCCGTAACGGCATCTGCACCATAGTAGCACAGTAAAGTAACAGGCAGGAAAGATAATACGAAGTGTGAAATTAATGGGAATAAAGCATCGACTTTACCGATAATTCCTAAATCACCTTTATCCAATCTAGCCCAACCAATGTGCTGCCAGATCAAGTTCATCATAGCTGTTCCATAGAACAATGTAATACCGATAACACCGGTCATAGCTGAGATACTAGATGCCAAACCTGCAGCATCCTTTCCCGCTAAATCCATTCCAGCAGCTTTCGCACCAACGTAAGCCAATGGAATACCAATGTAGGAAACTGCACGCAAGTCAGAAGCTACGGTTCCACCAGGTGTAACCAGAGCAATCCACATAACCTGCATAGGCATACCAACCAGGATACATCCCGGTACATCACCAAGAATTAAACCGACGAACAAAGATGCTACCAACGGTCTATTCAGAGTGTAGTTACCAACAGTAGTTCCCAAACAAGCAATCGTACTAGCTGCAGTACAACTCATAAGACCAATTAAAATTGCTTGAATTAAACTCATAATAGCATTTCTCCTTTTCCTTTTATATAATCCAATTCAGTTTCAATGCTCCCACCATTAATAACCGAATTTAGATCTGAATTTAGGCCATGAACCAATTGCGGTTTCCTGCAATAATGCAAAGTATACATCATAACCAGCATTTGTCATAGCTTCGCAAGCCTCTGCTTCTTCCGGGATAATGGACTGATTCTGTCCTAATTTAACAGCTCCCGGACGGTCATTACAAGGCCCGATAACAACGCGTTTTACATCACTTGGAACAAATTTATTATCAACCAGGATTTTTTTCATATCAACCGGGTTTTTTGTGATCAAGAAATATTTCTTATCACTGTCAAGCACGGTCTGTGCTTTTTCTAAAAAGTGTTCCATCGTCCAAACGAATACTTTTTTATCAGTAGATGCTTTAAAGGACTGTTTTAGAACCGGCGTAGTTGCTGCTTTATCATTTACAGCAATGATCCCATCACAAGGGAATTCCTTAGACCAACGTGTTACAATCTGACCGTGAATGATGCGGTCGTCAACTCGTACAAAACTAATCATAAACTTTTTCCTCCTTTTTATCTGAATGACTAAATGTCATCATCAGCGTCATCAGCTGCCGTACTGAATTCTGTCATTCCTGCATGACCTTCACTTAGAATGGTCTCTTTCAGTACATTCAAATCATCAAAATTGTCTTTCATTAATACGGCGGTTATTGCCATTGGCATGTTCATACCTGCAAGTACTAACGTGTTAGCCATCATACCTTTTTCATCAAGTACTGCCAGCGCATTCGTAAATGGTGAACCGCTCAAAATATCTGCAAGTAAAATTACGGAGTCGTCAGTATTCAGCGGCTCCACCAATTTACGGAAGTTTTCCGCAAATTCATCAGCACTCATATCTTCACGTAGACTCGTGCTTAATACGTCATCTCTACTTCCTGTCATCATTTTTACAGCAGAATGCAGACCCGGAGCAAATTCGCCGTGGCTGACCATAATCACATATCTCATTAGTATCCTCCTTTTTAATAGACATGGATAGTAACTTTCTCAGGTGTTGCTACACTGTTTTTTCACACAAAAAAGTAAAGCACTACGGATAGCACCATCACTATTTTATTGTATGAAGTATCAACGATATGCAGAATCTCCCAGCGATTCAGTTACCTGTAAGTGCTACATTCCAGAGTGACCAGCTCTTATTTTTCCAGGAATGTAATCGCTTACGCTGTCTTTTTACATTGTTATCTTACATCAGTGGATATGGTATTTCAAGCATTTTGTTTAATTTTTTCACATACATTACAAATGTAATCACACAATTCACCCAAAATTGACACAAAGAACCCAACAAATTATATGGAAAACAGCCTATTTTCTTCGTATATAGATTTTTTTCCTTTAGCTTTTGGCATCTTGCCTGATAACATCCAAACATTACATCCTTTCCATACCGAAATTTGCATGGATATACAACGGTTTATTTCTTTCCCATATTGTAAACCAAACAAGAAACACCTGTAACAAAAAGACAGCCTTTGGCTGTCCAGATCATACGACATGATTATCTTGCTTTATTTCACATAGCTAAGTAATACTCTGGTATCCCCCTGTATGGTAAGATCCTTGCACGCTGCCGGAACAAAGATGCTTTCTGTAAAGAGGAACGGAATATGCATACCGTCACAGATGATTTCAGCATCTTGACCAACATTCGATAAACAATAAAATTTTGTGTGATCCATAATTAATTCATAGGATGCATGAATGTCTACCAGCTTGACACAAAACTCTTCACGCTCTACTAACATTTTCTCCTTTGTTTCCTGTACTTTTTCTAAAGGAGAATGAACCGGTGTACAAACTAAAGCGAAATCCGCAACAGCAAAGCTTTTTTGAATATGCAAAGGACGTGGATTGCCGTTTGCATCTTTACGATTATAATCATAAAAACGATATGTCGTGTTGGAATTTTCCCCAATTTCCAACGCTAAGATGCCTTTCCCTAAGGCATGCAGCATCCCTGCATCAATACATACAAAATCTCCGGCTTTTACCGGAATGCGCCGCACATATTGCTCAACTGTATTTTCCTTTACCGCCTGATACAAAACCTCCTTATCGGCAATGGTCGTGCCAGCTACCAGCGTTGCTCCTTCATCTGCCTCTAAAATATACCAGGATTCTGTTTTCCCTTCATCATTTTCATGTTCATGCGCATAAGCATCATCCGGATGAACCTGGATGGAAAGATTGTCTGCCGCATCCAGAAAAGCCAAACGTAACATACGCTGTCTAGGTACTTCCCCTAGCATTTCTCGCTCTTTCTCATCTAACAATTCCTGCAAAGTTTTGCCGGCATAGTCTCCATTGATGATCTTATTCTGTGCATGCGGATGGGCACTGATCTCCCAGCATGTGCCACATCCACTCTGGGCTTCATGACGCATCGTCGTTAAACGATCATTGGCCCAAATGGTTTTGTCATAAATCGGTTTTAAACGTAATGGATACATAATGTTCTACCTCTTTCTTTTTCTCGCCCCTATTATAATATGAATCACATACAAAAGCAACGAAATGTCATTACATTATGACCTTTCCTACATTTTTCATCTTTTTTTCTAACAATTGTTATAACAATTGCTTAAGAAAATGGTATAATCATAATACAGAAAGGAAAAATGACTGCACATCTTATCGCTGCAGTCAGGTGAATGTATGCAATATGCCATTATAACCGACCAAATTTGTGAAGATTTAGAACGTGCTTTACAAATTGCGAAAGCACATCACTATTCCCATGTGGAATTACACAATGTCTTTGGTAAAAGTATTGAAGAATGTAGTCTGGCAGAAGTCGAGCATATCCGCACGCTCTTACAAACCTATCATTTGGAAGTATCCTGCATTGCCAGTACTGTCTTTTTTCTTTGCCCTTTATATGAAGGCGATCAAGTTTCTTTATTCAATGATTCTTTTTATGCCATTGAGGGCGATATCAACACGCACCTGCGTTATCTGGAAAATGCCTGCCGCATTGCCAAACGTTTAAATTGTCCGCGCGTACGAATATTTCCCTTCCGTTTTCCTGATAATCGCAAACCCCCTTTCGGCGTTCAGGAAGATATGAATGCCATACTGCGTGCGATACGCCTAGCTTTACGGATAGCAAAGGAGTATGATATCACGTTGGTTTTAGAGAACTGTCCATATTCACGATTGCCAAAGGGAATGATGACGATACAGATCATCAAGGCTTTCCAAGATCCACACTTGCGCTTATTATGGGATCCGGCCAATAGTTTCAGAGCAGTAAAAGAAAATGTGCCAAAAGATTATTTACTCTTTTCATTAATGGATGAGTTACGTTATATCTATCCGCAAATAGGTCATATTCACATCAAAGATTATCATTATGATCCTTCCCAGCAAAAACCTTTTGTGCATAAAGAATTATTCGACGGCGATATACCATATGATCAGATTCTGACATATTTACACAATCGCGGTTATGATAAAGTCCTTTCCTTAGAAGCTGAAGTGCCTTTCCAGGAAACCATATCCAGCATGGATAAACTAAAAGACACTTTAGAAAATATCACCTAAAACACCAAAAATGAGGAATTGCCAAATTTGGCATCCCTCATTTTTTCTTTATTTACGATTAGCCTTTATGCCAGCATAGCACTTACGTAATACTTCATAACATTTCCTATAAGATAAGCTTTTGATCCTCCCTTTAACTTTTCATTCACTTATTCATTACAAGATTCTCCACCCTTTGATAATCGATAAACTCCTTTAAATGGATAACAACTACTCAGCGTTATTTATATCTAACTACATGTGTTTCAACCGGATAACCGATAATGATCATTTTTTAATACCCGTTATATGGTAACTTACCAATACATATTTACCGTGTATCAGAAGGGTACATATCACTACGGAAAAGGTTTTTCAAATAAAAAAAGAGGTTGCTAAGCAACCGGATAAATACTACATGAAGCAAGCGTTTTTCATAATCTGTAAACGCTAAGCTTTTTCTGAAACTATAACACATATTTAACGAATAAGAAGATTAAAAATAAAATCAATGGTAAGCCAATTAATACCAGATATCCTACATTGACTTTTTTCTTTAATTGATTCCAGTTCTGCTCATCAAAGTAAAAGCGCTCATCCTGCGTCCGTTTCACAACCCCATTTTCCATCAGATTCGCAATCGTATAAGCGATGACCTGGGTTGGATATGATATATTTTTAAATGCCTCATAACCGACAGCTGTACTTTCTGAGTATGCCTCTTTTCGATGTAATACATCTAATACACGTTTTGCCGCTGTCTGCTGAACTGTTGCTTTTTTCTTTGCCATTTCCTTACATCCTCCTGCTGATAAAAGGAAGTTATTCCTCATTTTGATTGTATTGTATAACACATTGTACCGCTTGCGCAACACTTTTTACGATTCTCTTCCCATGACGCTTTACTTCCTCTTGCGCACTTTCCATCACAAAACTATGCTCTACGCAAGAAAACATCGGCACATCATTATGACCATCCCCAATCACCCCAACTTCATGCTTTTTTAGATGCAGCTTATCCATTAGGGTACAAACGGTGTTGCCTTTATGAATACCTTTTTTAGTTATTTCAATATAGTCGATAGAAGTAGGCAAGACTTCATACTCTTTAAATATTGCCTGAAGCTTAGGCAATAAAGCATTCGTTGTCTGCTCATTGCAAGTATACAAACTGATTTTGACCACACTCGCTTTTGTTCTATGCAAATGTTGGAGTAAATCTTCTTCACTCAGATTGCCCAAATAAGCAAGTGTCTTACGTATAGATTGCCATGCATCCGCTGTATAGGCATGTTTCATCAAAAAGAATTCACGCTCTTCACTACAAATAAAAGGATGACACATCCCCACATAAGCATCCAATTGTTTCATAATAGCAATGACTTCTTCACCATCCATATGATGTTCAAACACCTTATGTTTTTGAATCCATAAAGAGCCTCCATTATTGGCTACGATACAATCGGCTTGTAAATTATGGTGTGTTAACAGATGACGACAAAAGCCGATATCTCTTCCTGTCACCAAACCAAATTGAACACCATGTTCTTGCAGCTGATGAATTGCGTCAACATCAGTCTTATGAATCTTTGGATCATATTGAATCAAGGTACCATCGATATCACTTAATAATAATCGTATCATTGCTTTATCCACCCATAGTGAAGGCAAGCGTTCCATATGCCATCTTCCTCAACATTAGATGTCACATAAGCAGCTGCTTCTTTGACTTTTTCACGGGCATTCCCCATGGCAATGCCATACCCACAGCGCTTGATCATATCCAAATCATTATAATCATCGCCAAACGCCGCACATTCTGTCATATCGATACCGATATGCTTACAAATACATGCGATGCCATCTGCTTTGCTATGCTGTCCATTGATATCATAATATGTCGTATCAAAGGGCGTAAATAATAATTCGGGAAAATGTTCTTTGATCGCTTGCAAATCCTCATGTTCAATTTTTGCCACAGCAGCTAAAGGAAGACTTTTTTGTTGATATATTCTTTGTTCACGCTCATCGCTTAAAATATCCAAACGTCCTAAAAATCCTTCCAGCATATGCGCAATACGCTTATAGCCATGATAACAACGCGCCGCTTCGATACATTGAAACATCAAGGCATCATCTTTGGTGCGAAAGATATCAATCAATTTTTGGGTCTGCTGTTTCGTAAAAGAAAAGCGATGTAATATCTCATCCTTGCTATCTATCACACAGGCACCATTGCTGCAAATAAAATAATCAAATGTGATTTCATCCAGCAGTTTCTTCTCCATGGCAAAAGGAGGTCTGCCACTGGCAATGGCCAGCTTCACTCCTTGTTTTTGCAAATTTTTTAATGCTGTTATCGTGTTGTAACTGAACTGTCTATTACCTTTTGTAATCAGCGTACCATCCACATCAAACACACATAATTTTATCATTACGAATCATCCTTCACCTTTATTTTTTATGTTTTTTACGGTTTTTCCAGTTGTCATAATGAACATCAAATGCCTCACCCATCTTATGTGAAATCGTGATTCGTTTTTCTTCAGTTGATGAAATTTCCGTGTTTTTCATTAAGCCTTTGTTTCGTGTTACGTTCATGATAGAACGGTAACGATAATAAGCCTTTTCATATAAGAAGCCATTGTCATCAAAAATAACACGTCGTTTCACAAGCGTATCCATTCCCATGCTAACGGCAATCAACGCTATTAAACTGTAGGCAAGACGATAATAGTAAACGTTATCCTCCACATATGGGAAAAAGGCAAGGAAAATGCCGGCTGCCATCATTATGGCGAAGAAAATCAAAAAGCCGGTATAAACATTTACTTCTTCATAGTCCTTATGACTGTTTTTGTACTCATTTCTTAATTTTATATTTGTTCTTAACTGCTGTGCGGAACGAAATAACATCCAAATGCCATACCCGATCATAACCACACTGATAAAGGTTTCCATAGTAAATATAGTATCCATAAAAATTTCTCCTTCTTCCAATTTCGGTATTATTATACACTATTTCAAGGAAGAATTTAAGCGGTTACGTAAATCAGTGACATTTGTCTATACCCGTTTATAAAGCAATCCCAAACCTAAAGGGATAATGCCGGATAAACCAATCAGCAATAATGTCATGTCGGCCCCCATGGCATTGACCATTGCACCGGCAATCACAGGGGTAACTAATAATGAAACACCTACATAAAAAGCTGAAGCTATGGTCTGTCCACTACTACGCAAATGTTTTGGCGTCGTATCATCAACCAAAGTTTTGCTGGTGATCATGATAAGCGGATACGTGATACATTGCATCAAAGTGACAACAATCATCATTTCCGGCGATTGCACAAGCGAATAGGCGATAAAACGAAGAATGTACATAAAGGTACCAAACATCATCAGCTTATAGTCACCGAATTTCTTTAACAGCCAAGTACCGGCAAAAAACAGTGGCAGTTCGGTAAATGCCTGTATGCTCCAACGTGCGCCGATCATTCCTTCTTTCGCTCCAAGATTCATCATCTTATCCACCGTCGTATAAATATCTGCCGTTGCGATGACATTAATAAATAGGAAGATCAATACAACGATGATATATTTACGATTGAGCAATAATTCCTTTAAATCGCCGATATGAATACCACCACTTTTTTCCACCTTTACTGCATCTTGCATCATCATCGTCAATAAAATATTCAATACGGCCAAACCGGCAAATACATAACCTAAGGAAGCATAGCCGTAATGTTCAACGATCATCGCCCCAATCGGACTTCCAATCATCCAACCAATCGCCCCAAAGGCCCGAATCGGTCCAAAGTTATTTCGACAGGTTTCACTCGTCTGTAGTGTCCAGCTATCCTGTATTGCCATTGTCGTACGAAACATACCGCCGACTAAAGACATAAAGATCAAATGCAGATAAAAGCTCTTTTCACTTACCTGATACATCACCAAAGCCGCTAAAACAAAGATAATCAATGATAAATTGAAAAAGCATTTATCACTATGGTACTTATCACATAAATAACCGGCAAATAACTGTGTTACAATAGCGACAACAGCCGTACCAGATAAGATAACACCACGTTCTACGACATCATAGCCAACGGATTCCAAAAACGTTTGCATGTAGCCATAAGGCAATACAAATGCCAGATAGCTTAAAAAGTAAAAACCACACAACAGCACGACATTTCTTCGATCTTTTTTCATAGATTCCTCCTGTATTGTTTCCTAACATCCCTTTTCTATTATCATAAACGATATGCTTTCATAAAACAAACCCGATAACGCTGTTCTGATATGGCAAGGAGGTCGCTCTTCATCAGTAGATTGGTCAGATCCTACAACAGTGTTTATCGGGTATATGGCCCATGTCTTATCTGGTCATTCAAAAGTATGCTCATCTACCATGATCAGCTGTTTTACACCTTTTACCATTGTCTGCTCTTCCTCACTGATCGGATTGGTAATCATGACATCATAATCCGAAAACTTCGCAAACTGATAGGTACTGGTCTTGGTAAACTTGCTGGAATCACAAAGCAAAATACTTTTTCTGGATTGGCGAAGAATATGGCGGTTGATTTCCGCATGTTCCATAGAGAATGTCATCGGTCCATCCATATCCTGGAAACCGTCACAGCCTAAAAAAGCAATATCGATGCGAATGGAGTCAATCACATTTGTCGTATAATAGCCAATAAAGGCTCTGCCTTTTTTCTGCAGCTTACCACCGGCCATAATAAGTTCTAAGCCACTGTCACAAATGATATCGCCAATGGGCAAAGAATTTGTCAATACGGTAATATTCTTCTTTAACCGCAACAATTTAGCCAGTTGCAAACAGGTACTTCCTGGATCTAAATAGACGATGGAATCATCCTGTATAAAATCTAATGCCTTGCGCGCAATCCATTGTTTCTGCAGTGTATTTTCCTGCAGTTTCACATCAAAAGGCAACTGATAATAAGCATTGCGAACAGTAGCGCTGCCATGCTTTTTAATTAATACGCCACGATCTTCTAATACTTTCAGATCTTTTCGTATGGTTTCCGTAGTAACATCCAAGGCTCGTGCCAAATCCCCCACACGAACTCTTCCTTCATTCAGAATGATCTCATATAACGCATTTCTTCTGGCATCGCTTGCTTTGGACATTTTCATCAGCCTCCTTTGACACACTCTTAGTTTAAGTATTTCCGAGGAATTCGTCAATTAAAAATCCCAACATTCCAAATTTAAAACATTAATTTTTTTGTTTTTATACAAATTTCCCACTTTTTTCGCAATATTTTAATAATTTCTAATAGAAACAAACTTTTACGATTCGCATATGCTATAATACCTTTGTTTTCAAAGGAGAGCCACTATGACAACATTTGATTTACACATGCATTCTATATATAGTAGTGATGGACAATTCACCTGTCAGGAATTAATCGAAAAAGTAAAGGAAGCCAAGCTGTCTCTTATTGCCTTAAGCGACCATAATACGGCACAGGGCGTTGATGAAATGATGCAGTTAGGTAAGCAAAACGCGATACGTGTGATTCCTGCCATTGAATGTGATACTTTGTTTGACGGATTGGAAGTCCATATCCTAGGCTATGGCCTAAATCATCATACGCCGTATTTTGAAAAGCTTCCTCAGCAGATTGCTCAATTGAAGCAGGGCACGATGACAAAACGCATTGCCAAATTGAATGAATACTTCGATATGGAATTAGATGCACAAGCGTTATTACAACGCTTTGGAACGATGAATCCCTTTCCCGCTATCGTTGACTATTTTCTCAAGGATCCTCGCTATGCAAATAAGCCAGCCTTTCAGCCCTACCAGCCGGGTGGAGAGCGCTGTGAGCCGGCTTGTGTCAATTTTTATTGGGACATGTGCAGTGCCGGTAATCCCTGCTATGTTCATGTACCATATCCCAGTCTGCAAGAAACCGTAGAGCACATCCATGAAGCCGGAGGTATTGCCATTATCGCCCATCCTTTCCGTAATTTCTTCCACCAAGAAGAACGCTTGGAAAAAGCCCTTAGCCAAGGTATAGACGGCATTGAGGCCTACAGCAACTACCATACGCGGGAACAAAATTTATATTATGAAGACTATTGTCAAAAACATCATGTGCTGATGAGTTGCGGCAGTGATTTTCATGGTAAAATGAAACCAAAGATTCAACTTGGTGAATATGGCTATGAAGGTCACCATGCAGAAATAATCTTGCAACAATTCTTGCATGCCTTAGCTAACGATTAGACTGTTGAAACAGTCTTTTTTACTTATGCAGGTGGTGCAAGCCGTCCTATATAAAAAATGAAAAACTTGTATAAAATTGTTGACTAAGGTTAACTTTTATTGTATTATATAGGAGAAGTTAGATAAAGCTAATCATGAGAGATGTGTACTTCCTTTCTTACACATGGCTTATTTCCTCTATAACTTTACAACCACAAGCACTAACTTCCCACTATATGTTTTATATCATTTACAACAAAGAGTCAGGACTGCTCCAGAGCCTGACTTTTTGTTATATATGGAAAAAAGGCAGTCCATTCCTTGCTGCCTGTCATATCATACCCGAAGATTAACCATATATAATGTTTTTTCACAATTATAATTTCCAGAAAATATTTACCTTATCTTCTCATTTTGTATAATTTTATCATCTCCGTTTTATAAAATAATTCTTTTTCTTTTCTCATATAGGACTCACACAGATCTGATAAGAGATTTAACACAAAGATAGCAGCCTGTATATCGTTTGCCTTTCTGGCAGCCTTATAGGCTTTTAAAAATTTCTTTTCTTTTAATTCAAATGGTTTTGTTTCATAGAGATAAGTCGCAAATGCATCAATCATCGCAATGCGATATTCAGAGGATTTTGTGCAATACAATTTTGCCTGACGTATCTGTTCTTTTGCTTCATTACGTAAATTCGTTTTATGATAAGCGTAGGATTTATAAAAATACATCATTTCATGCGTTTTGCTATGTTTTTCTGCCTCATTTGCATATTGTAGCACTTTATCATATTTACCCCATAACAAATTTATCCAAGTGAGATTATTAAAGATTGCAACCATATTAGGCAATGAAAGTTGTCTCATAGCATTTAAACATTGTATATACACTTGTTCAGCCATAGCATAATCATTCAAACCTGAATACAAGTTTCCCAGCAACACATTACACATGACCACACGTTTTAAATACAGATTCTGATTAAATAAACTGATGGCTCTTTTGATACAGTCTAAACCTTCTACATAAAAGCCCTGTTCTACTAAAATAATTGTCTTATGATAAAATGTCATTGCTTGTATTTCAATACTATTACTATGTATTGCTTTATTGAAGTAACTTTCAGCAGTTTTATAATTATAAATATCTGCATAATAAACACCTGCAGTATCATAAAACAGCTTTTGAAGTTCCGGTTCTAAATAATCGATGTATTTATTCAGCCTTTTGATATCTTCTTCATATAAATATTCATCCTCGGCATGATATACACGATAAATAAAGACACCTAACAGCCATATGATATATTCGCCTTGAAATTGTACACTGGATTTCTGTTGATAAAGTTTTTTGTAGATATCCGCCATCGGTTCTGATTTAACAATCGCCGTAAATAGATTCCAGACCATGACAGCTATATTCACATTATCTTCAACCGTATGAAATTCCATGCCGATAACCGCATATAACTTTTTCACCGTTTCGTGCGTAAGATCTTTCTTCCCTGTTTCAAAATCGCTTAATTTAGAAACTGGCACAATTTCTTTGAATTGTGCCAGTCGAAGTCCGGATTCTCTTCTATGTAAGCGAAAGATAGGACCTAAATGTCTGTTCATATTACCATCCTAAATGTTCTGAATTAGCAGGCATCACCTCATACATGCATCCAGTGCCTGTTTCCGGATTGTAACCGCAGTGCTGATCGTGTGTATGACCTCCAACACATGGAGCAATAGCAAAAGCCAGTCCGAAAACCATCATTAATTTCATTACTTTTTTCATTTTATTTCTTCCTCCTATTTATCTGTGTCTTAATTTAACATAGGCAATCCATTTTATCAATAGGCATATTTCCAGAAAAAAATAATGGTTTTTATAGTTTTTCACCTAGATTGTGAAAGCATCTTATCCGTCTTTCCCCATTTTTATACAGAACCATCGAAAATTTACAACACTCCATCTTAATGACTCTATATGTGATATGTTTTTAACACCTTACGTACTGTCTTATTGAAGTTGCCCTTATTTTAATTTTTCCTGACAATTTTGCATTAAGATAATTTTATGTATCATTTATATAACGCAGATACATACCATCTTGCATGGTATGTTGTTTTACGATACAAGCTTGTCCAAAAAGAGCAATTGCTTCTCTTGTGGGAAGCACAATTACCCATACTTTCCCCTGCATTTAGGTCAAAAGATTAGCAATAAAACCATGCAGTTCGAAAAAAGACACGCGTATAGCTTGTTTCGTTCCATATACATAAAACGAAACAAGAACTCAACTTTATACGGTGTTTTTATTTGCTGCTTCTGTCCTTCATTATGACATGCCGCCAATGTAGCGGAAAAGCTTCCTGTAAAATAAGGTTTATCTGTAAGGATCTACAAAAAAAGTCTTAAAAAAAGAAAGCTTTTTAAACTTTCTCATGATCCTTTTGCATATTACGAATTTCTTTTGCCAAAGCATATGCCAGTTTACGATGATTTTCTTCATCCATATGCACACCATCCGCTTTACTGGCACAGGCAACACTGGCGGCATCAAAGAAATGACAATGATATTGTGCACAGATTTCTTGTATTGGCTTTGCCATATGCCTTGCCACCTGATAACTCCTCTCATGGAATTCGCCTACCCATGGTGAAGTTGTCAAAATCGTTTCGCCCAAGGCAATCGGTGAAACTACCAGAATCTTGGGAATGGCATAACGTTCATAAAGAAAGGGATTCTGCATGATCTTAATATTTTCTCTGACCCCCTTCGCTATCATCTCGGCATTCAAATGATACATGGTTTTCAAATCGTTAGTTCCCAGCATCATAATGATAAGATCCAGAGGCTGATGGGTTCGCAATAGCATTTCCAAAACAGCACTGCCACATCTTCCCTTGCCATAAGGATCCTCATGAACCAAAGTACGCCCATTTAATCCCTCTTCAATAATTTCATCCTGTGGCAATTGCTGTGCTAATACCTTCGGCCAACGATGCGCAAAACGCATACCACTTGTTGGATCATATCCCCAAGTATTACTATCCCCATAACATAAAATACGCATAACTTTCCTCCTTTTACATCATTTAAAGCTTTCCCTGTTTTTTAAAATCCAATAATATTTATATTGGCTTTTACTTATGAAACATCATCCCAATAAGTTTTCTAGTTCTGTGCAAAAGCGATATGGATTTTCCGGATACAATAAGACATCCTTTCCTTGTTTGGTATGAATACACACTTTATCCTTCGCATATCCGATATTAAAAGTATCCTGTTGTTTCACAGATACGATTTCATCATAGCGCAAATATCCTCCCTTGCGATTCCACAATGCCTTATGATAACGCAAACCCTCTTCATCAAATACATAAATATTGGTTGGCGTATGAAAGCCATATTGCCATATCGTATAAAAAAGAAACAGCATTGCCAATAGTAAGGTCATATGGCACAACATATCATAAGAAATCGGCAGCATACATGCGATTATCAGGAAAAACAAAACATAATTTGTTATCATTTTACGACTGCGAAAACTCAATTGTCCTTGTTCAATTTCTTTTTCCATAATCATTTTCCCATGCTGATACACTTTATTCGCTGCTAAATAATTTAAGATGGCATAAAGCGGCCATAAATATGCCACCACACGAAAATACAGCGCAGGGAAATCAAATAGAAATCCCAGTGCCCATAATGCATCCATGTAGAAGGACGGCGTAAAGACAAGTGCCGGTACGAGTAAAACCTCAAAATTCTCATCAATTCCAATCACCTGCTGATATGCAAAGCGCAATAAATAATAATAGGTTACAGCACCGATGATACCGACAGATAAATTAAAATAACGATAAGATATTTCTTCCCCATGCATTTCTTTATATCCATAAGCAATGCTGAATATCATAAATGCCAGTAATACTGATCTGGCTAGTTCTATATATAAGTTTTTTAAAGTATCCATCTGACGTTCATCCAATGGTGCTTTTCCTTTTGTTTTTCCATAACGTATGATATCTTTCAACAAGCTTTGTTTCGGCTGTTTCATTCCCATTCCTCCTTATCATAGGACGCATCCCAAAATAAATCATCTAAATGTTTATGCAACGCAATACAGATATTGATACAAAGCTTAATGCTTGGATTATACCTTCCTGCTTCAATCAACCCAATGGTCTGTCTGGTCGCTCCAACTTTTTTTGCTAATTCTTCTTGTGACATATCCAGTTCCATACGGGCCATCTTGATCTTGAGATTTTTCATATCGCATATCCCTTCTTTATCGTTTTTATTATAGGTGGATGAGAGAGGAAAAGCAAGGCTTTATGAAAGTTATATCTTACAAATGCAAAATATATATTGCATTTTAAAGAAACTTACTTTATAATGCAGCTAACAATAGGAGGGACAAAATGAAACTAGAAGTACACGACTTGCATAAAAGCTTTCAAGGTAAGGAAGTACTGCATGGTATATCTTTTTCCATTGAAAGTGGCAAAGCTTTAGGTCTATTGGGGCGTAACGGTGCGGGGAAATCAACAACCATTCGCATCCTGATGGATGTATTCAAGGCAAATCAAGGAATACTCCTCATGGATGGAAAGCCATTTCATGCGAAGGAATATAACATCGGCTATTTACCAGAAGAAAGAGGCTTGTATCCCAAAAAGAAAGTATCTGAACAATTGCTTTATTTAGCTGAGTTACGAGGTATGAAAAAAGCCGAAGCCAAAAGCAACTTGAAAAAATGGTTAAAACGTTTGCATATTGAAGAATATGAATCACGTGTTTTAGAAACACTGAGTAAAGGAAATCAGCAGAAAGTTCAGTTAGCACAGACTTTGATGAATGATCCGGATATCGTAATTTTAGATGAACCATTTTCCGGTTTAGATCCGGTAAATTCACAGATTTTACAAGAAGTCGTACAAGAGCAAATACAAGCCGGTAAGCTTGTCATCTTTTCTTCACATCAAATGAATTATGTTGAGGAATTTTGTGAAGATATTGTAATCTTGCATCATGGCAATGTCGTTTTACAAGGCAACCTAAAACAAATAAAAAAAGCATTTGGTCATAACCGTCTCGTATTACGTCCAAATGAATCCTGTGCTGGCACCTTTGAGGACACTTTAAAACAATGTCAAAATCTGATCAATCTGTACACAAAACAAGCAGAGGATTATATCGTAGAATTAAAGGAAGGTATTGATAAGCAGACGTTGTTCGCATATCTTGTGAATCATCATATTGATATCGACGTATTTAAGATATATGAGGCATCACTTACAGACATTTTTGTAGCAAAGGCAGGTGATGAAGAATGAGAGCCTTTTTTATCGTTTTAAAATTTGAATTAGAAACCATGTTAAAAAAGAAATCTTTTCTCATTTCAACCATTTTAGTAGCAATCGCTGCCTTTGCTTTATTATCCTTCCCCCGCTTTCTATCAAATGACAGCGAAAATAAGGATACCCAAAAAGTTGATAAGGTCATGATCATACAGGATATGAAACAGATCTTACAAGATGACAACTTGATCAAGCAACAATTTCCTGCTTATAAGATTCTGCACACCACGCAGCTGGATGAATTAAAAAAACAGGTAACTGATGGGAAAGCAGATATTGGTTTTGCCATAAACGATGCTACGCATTTCACTTATTATGTAAAAAATTCAAGTTTGCAGGATACACGTCCAGCTAAGTTTGAAGATTTAATGAAAAAACAATACCAAGCAAAGGAATTCAAACGTTATCGTTATGATGCGGCAACCATTGAAGCTATTTATCAAACACCGATTCAATCCGAAACAACCGTGTTGGGAACCGATGGCAGCAGTAATTATTATTACACCTATGCGTTGATCCTCCTTCTTTATATGATGATCATGATTTACGGTAATCAAGTTGGCGTAGGAGTTGCAAGTGAGAAAAGCAACCGTGCTATTGAAATACTAACAACCAGTACAACATCAAATACCTTAATTTTCGGTAAGGTCATTGCCGGCGCAATTACAGGGGTTCTGCAAACTGCTCTTATGTTAGGTTCTTTCCTGTTGGCATATCAAGTAAATGCAGATGTGTGGAATCATGCATTGGATAAATTTTTACACATTCCTTCCATCGTATTATGGACCTTCACATTATTTGGCATGTTAGGCTATTTGCTCTTCAACTTCCTGTTTGGGGCGATTGGTGCTTTATGTTCGAAAGTCGAAGAAGTTAATGGGGCAACCATGCCGATTCAGCTACTGATTATCGCAGTTTTCATCTTGAGTTATGTAAGCTTGCAGATGCCGGATACGCTTCTTGCCAAAATCGTTGGTTTTGTACCCTTTACTTCCTGGATGTGTATGTTCATCAATGTTGCCGTTGGCTCTGCTACCGTATGGGAAATCATTATTTCCTGGTGCCTATTGGCAGTTACGACCATTGCCATGGGAATTTTAGGGGCGCGCTTATATCGCAGAGGAACATTGAGTTATGGCAATACGGTTTCATTAAAAACAATCGTACAAGCCTTACGTCATCATGAATAAAAAAATATTATAAATCATAACCGAAGTCATTTGTTTCTATATTCTGCTTGTAAACAAATGGCTTTTCTTATGGTTATTTTGAAAACTAACAGACATCCTTGATAAGATACACCATATAACATTTCCTATTTTGCATAGTATACGTTGGATAAAAAGAAAAGAGGTGAAACTTCATTATAAGAACATGCCTTTTCCACAAGTAACGCTCGTAATGAAAAGCCTTTTTTACAGTTGTCTGATACAGCAAAACATAGCTGTATCTCTCGTTTTCGTTGATATCCTTCTAAACTAGGCACTTGCTTATGCCATTTTGCAAGTAAGCGCATAGGATACGACGGATATTCAAAATCCATGCGGCGAGGTGATAAAATGGAATATGAAGATACGTTTGAACAAGATGATTACGATTATGAAGAAGAACCTTTTCAGGGACGAAACGATTGTCCGCTAAGTCGCTCATGCGAGCCTTGCATTACTCCTGTGAATACTTGTGGATGTGCATGTATTGGGCCAAGAGGTCCTAGAGGATTCCGTGGTGCCACTGGGCCTACAGGGCCTACCGGAGCAACTGGTGCTACCGGACCTGGTGTAGGAGCTACCGGGCCTACCGGGCCAACAGGTGCGACGGGAGCTACCGGCGCGAATGGTGCTACCGGACCTACCGGTCTGCAAGGACCAACAGGTGCAACAGGAACAACCGGCGCATCTGGTATTACAGGAGCTACTGGGCCTACCGGAGCAAATGGTGCAACTGGACCTACTGGACCACAAGGTCCAACAGGTGCTACCGGACTTCAAGGTTTCGCAGGAATCACGGGAGCTACCGGACCTGCGGGAGCTACCGGACCTACCGGAAATACCGGACCTACCGGAGCAAATGGCGCAACAGGTATTACGGGAGCAACCGGTCCTACCGGCATTACAGGAGCCACTGGCGCTACTGGTTTACAAGGGCCTACGGGAAATACCGGGGCAAATGGCGCTACGGGGCCTACCGGTGCTACGGGCGTTACAGGTACGATTGGGCCTACAGGGCCAACCGGAGTAACCGGTGCTACGGGAGCTACCGGGGCAACTGGCATTGGTATTACTGGGGTAACCGGTGCAACCGGCGCAACCGGGGCAACTGGACCAACAGGGCCTACCGGACCTACTGGACCTACCGGTGCTACTGGTGCTACTGGTGCTGCTGACACGTTGACAGTTAGAAGCACAACGACTGCAGAACCTGGTATACCGGCATCTGTCACAGATTCAGGTGGTCCTAATCATATCTTAGACTTTGTCATACCGCGCGGTGCTACCGGTACAGATGGTGCTGATGGTATCACCGGACCTACCGGGCCACAAGGTCCAACAGGTGCAACCGGCGCAACCGGTGTAACCGGTGCTACCGGAGCTACAGGTGCTACCGGTGTCGTTGCTGTCAGTGCTTCTTGTGCATGTGTAAGCCAGATGAAACACTTACTCGAACAGCTGATTGCTCTTTATCCAAATGAAAACGTCATTGTCAGTATGGAAAGTGGCAATAATGCAAGCGGCCGTCTTGGTTCTTTACTGCCTTCTCCTAACAACAACCCTCAAAGTGGTATTTTACAATTGGTCAATTCACAAGGAAAACCATCCGAAGCCATTTCCATCTGCCATATTGCATCAATCAGACTTACCAGTGCATCTTACAACAATGCTATCACATATCTGTCTGTACCAACACCAATACCAACAGGTTGTGACTTTGATTGTGAAGAAGCAACCCGTATGTATTTGCCAATAGGCACCACTGGTGTATCTATTAATGCCGGTGGTCGGACAGTAGGAAACGGTATGGTATTAAAGAATGAATTTGGCATTATCGTTCTTGTAGGTAATACTTGTGATAATCCTACTTTCATTTCCGCATGCAAAGCAGAAATAATTACGAAATAATATACCATCCCCATATGTATTTCATAAGCCACCGTGAATGGTGGCTTTTGTCATTTACTATTTCCTCACTGATCTCAAATTCGCTATTCTCAATCTTTCCCACTTCTCAATCTTCCTCATCTTTTTCACTTTAATAACGTTTGATGCTAACGATAAGAAAATTTTATGTATCTATTAGAATTTTTGAAAAACTGTTCCTCCTATTCAAAAAAATTTTTTAAGGGTTTACAATGAAATCAGTTATGACATACATAATGGAAGTCAAAGATGAATATCCTACAATGACTCTTATGTACAAGGATGAAGGAGGTAGTTACCATGTCGTATGAATTGACATACGAAGAGATGAATCATGTATTTGATGCACTCAGGCTGCATTATAAGATTTATGCACCGAAACGTTTAAAAAATGCCGGAAGATATTGCAATACAGATATCATTCGGTATAAAGAAATCCGTAGTCTTGAAGAAATTGAATGGAATGAGCGCAGTCAATATTCGCCAAAGGAAGTCTTCTATCCAATTAATCAGACATTATTTCATTTCACGGAATATGGCTTTATGGAAAGTCAAATTTTTGATAAAGATCTGCTGATTTTTGCCCGATCTTGTGATATTCACGGTATAAAACGTCTGGATAAGATATTCTTAGAAAATGGCAATGAAGTAGATCCTTATTATAAGCGCATGCGTGATAAGGTTCATTTTATCTTAATGGAATGTCCGGAAGAAGGCTGGGAATCTTGTGCTTGCTGCAGCATGGGCACAAATAAAACAGATGATTATGATTTAGCTATACGTCCTTATGAAGAAGAAGGACGTGTCTTGGTAGAATGTAAGAGTGATCAATTTACATCTCTTTTTAACACATATCCGAAAACAACCTATCAGCCGGAATTTGTAAAAAAGAATGAAACCGTTATTCATGTTCCAAAGATTACGGAAGACATGGTAGCGGACATCTATGCTTTCGATATGTGGAAGGATTATCAGACACGTTGTATTGGTTGTGGTGCATGTAATTCCGTATGCATCACCTGTTCCTGCTTCAATACCATTGATACAACCTACACGGAAAATGGGAAAAGCGGTGAGCGTAGACGTACCTGGACCGGCTGTATGAATGATGGATTCACCACAGTAAACGGCGGTCATGCTTTCCGTGACGATTATCAAGATCGTATGCGGTTTAAGACATTGCATAAGGTCTATGACTTTCAGAAACGCTTTAAAACCGATTATCAGATGTGTGTCGGCTGCGGTCGCTGTGATGATATCTGTCCGGAATATATTTCATTTACGCATATCCTTAATCGCTTGTATGAGGAAGTAGAAGCAAGAAAGGAGGCAAAGGCAGATGAATAACCCATGGTTACCTGAAAAACATCGTATTTTAGATATCATAGAAGAAACGGATTTAGAATCTACATTTGTAGTAGAATTCCCAAACACCTCCATACGACATGGACAATTCTTTGAAATCTCCTTGCCAAAGATTGGCGAAGCGCCTATTTCCGTAAGTAGTTTTACCGATTCCACGGTAGAATTTACCATTCGACGCGTAGGAAAATTAACGAACGTCATCTTCGATTTAGCACCTGGGGATGATTTATATATTCGCGGTCCTTATGGCAATGGCTTTCCATTAGAAACATTCAAAAATAAACATGTTGTGGTAATTGCCGGTGGAACCGGTGTTGCTCCTGTCCGCAGTACGCTAAAACACTTCCTTCATCATCCACAGGATTGTAAGGATGTATATGCCATTGCCGGATTTCGTGATCCTTCTCACACTTTATTTGAAAATGATTTAAAAGCCTTTGTCAATGCACCCCATTTTCATACGACCTTAACTTTAGATAATGGGCAAAAAGAGGGATTTAAAGAAGGCTTTGCGATGAATTATGTAAAAGATATACCTTTTCAGGAATGGGATGAAGATTATGCCGTCATCATTGTCGGCCCGCCCGTCATGATGAAATTTACAGCTCAGGAATGTATGAAATATGGTGTTCAAGAAGAGCATATCTATGTATCCTTTGAACGTAAAATGTCCTGCGCTTTAGGTAAATGCGGTCACTGCAAGATTAATGAAACTTATGTCTGCCTGGAAGGTCCTGTCTTCCCTTATACCAAGGCGAAGACATTGATGGATTAAGGAGGTAACGTTATAATGGCTAAAGATATGAATATTGGTGCCTTGCGTACCAACTGTTTCCGTCAATCAAAAGTAAAAGGTGAATATATGCTACAAATGCGTGTGCCTGCCGGTCTTATCGAGGCTAAATATTTAGGCTTTGTGCAGCATCTTGCGACAACTTATGGGGATGGCACCTTCCATTTCGGATCTCGTCAATGCTTTGCGATTCCCGGCATTAAATATGAAAATATTGATAAAGTAAATAAAGAATTAAAGGATTATTTAGAAGATATCGAGGTGGCACAATGTGGAGTGGACATGGATACTTCTGCCGGATATCCGACGATCGGCGCACGAAACATCATGGCGTGTATTGGTGGTATTCATTGTATTAAAGCAAATATTAACACTCAGGAAATCGCCAAGAAAATTGAAAAGGAAGTCTTCCCTAGCCACTATCATATTAAAGTAGCGGTTGCCGGTTGTCCAAATGATTGTGCTAAGGGACATTTTAATGACTTTGGGATTGTCGGCTTAACTAAACCTATCTATGATCCTGATTTATGTATCGGCTGTGGCAGTTGTGTCAAAGCCTGTGAATCTCATGCGACCAGAGTTTTGAGCATGGTAAACAACCGCATTGAAAAGGATGCTTGTTGTTGTGTTGGCTGTGGCGAATGTACTTTAGTTTGTCCTACCAATGCCATGCGCAGAAGTCCAAAGCCATTCTATCGTATTTTGATTGGCGGCAGAACGGGGAAACAATATCCAAGGATGGGAAAAACATTTGCGGACTTCTTAAGTGAAGAAGCTGTGCTTGCTATCATTAAAAACTGGCAAGCGTTCTCTGCGGATGTCTTAAAAGGTCAGCCACGTTATCTGCATGGCGGTCATCTATTGGATATGGCAGGTTATGAAAAATTCAAAGAAATGATGCTTAAAAATGTTACGTTAAATCCGGAAGCGCGCATTGCGGAAAATGTCTATTTTGCCGAAACAGAATATCGCGGCAGAATACATGTAAAACCGGTAAAGTAAAGATTGCTTGGAGGGGAAATATTATAAAAGAGGCATGAAAACGGCCTCTTTTTTACGATTATAGAAAAACCTATAAACAATATTTTTTTGTTCATTCATAATTCAAATGCAGAAAAGATGCAGATCGGCAATATTCATCACTTGTTTCTTCAAGTCTTTGTATGCTTTTTTTCTTACCTTAAAACAGGAATTTTTCACATTGTGAACTGTGATTACATGATACGTTCAGCATATATTTCAGCATGAATATACCATTCCCCATCATCTTTTACTGTAATGTTTTCCCAATGAAAACGATTGTCCTCTATATTTGTAAAAACCCACTTTCTGTTATCATCATTGACAAAGGTAAGTATTATCATATCATCTTGTTTTTTAGCCTCAAGTCGTATGATTTTTCCAGTATAACCATAAGCTACATCCCATGCATGGGTGTCGGGATTATAGATACGCAACGATGTCCCGTATTCATAATCGGGCAGAACGATAACATCTTGCATAGCCATCCCTTCAAGAACCCATGAGAAATACCATTTACCTTTCATTGCAATATTATCACCCTCAATATAATGTATTGCCCAACTTCCGATAAGTTTTCCAAAATAATTAAACTCGTCAGGTAATGCTGTGTTTTTACTCTTACTTGTTAATGCTTCGAAAAAATCTAGCATTGGTAATTCCTCCTATCCAATAAAGTTCTTTTACAAATGGTCATGTATCTTTCATCATTTCTTAAATCTTGCTCATTTCCTCATCGTTATACAAACAAATCATTATATATTGGTTTTACTTGAACCCCTCCATAAGTTCTGATTTTTTCGTTCAGCAGATGGGACTTATTTATCGTATATTCTTATCTATATAATCTAAATAAGGCTTTTTATTCACTTTTTCTATATTTCCTTTATATCAATCAAGTGCCTCTCTTAATCCTACAGATATCGGTTTTACATCATGCATAAGCTTATATTGTTCAGAAACATCCAGATAATATTCATAATCATAGATACAAAAATAGTTTCTTTGTTCTATATCCCCATACACATATTCATATGCGGCTTGTTTTTCAACAACATGATAACAAAGGGCAACCCATTCTCGAATTGATATAGTATCTTTATTCCCTACATTAAAAATATGTTGAGCCGGTTTTTGTTTCAAAAGTATATCTATAAATCTGCATAGATCATGAAAATGAAAAAACTGTAACTTCATTTCCCCATCTTTTGGTAAATAAAACTTCCTATCTGCCAACGCACATTCAAATACAAAAGCTTCTCTATATACATTGTGCATTTGCCCATATAAATAAGGTGGTCTAAGGATATAGGCATTTGGATTTCATTTCAACAAAGCCGCTGCTTCTTCAATTTTATCAGTTCCGTAGTTCCCCAATAATTATTAAGCCCTACTGGAGAATCTTCTTTAAAAGGCTGTGAAAGATTTTCCGGATATACAACACTTGAGCTGATTAAAATATAATCTTCATAACTGTCTAATGCAGCTAATAGCTTTTCAACATCATCAGAAGTATATGCTGTATCAATCACAACATCAAAATGAAAATCCCGAAGAAGATTTCCTAAATTATGTCTGTCTGCTTGGATCAGGTTTACCCCTTTTGATTGCTTTTTGCTATTACGATTTAATACATATACATCATAATGTTTCTTAACATAATACTCTGCAATATATCTGCTTACAAATACTGTTCCACCAGTTATAAGTACTTTTTTTCATGCAACCCTCCCAATCGATAGCTTTTTAAGCCGTGTATTTCCATATCATTATGCCATCTAAATTGCTATTACGCAATGAATAGTGCACTATTACGAGAAACCCATATCTTCCTTCATGTTCAAGATGCTTACATTTTTTTACATTCAGGATGTTTTATCTATCCTATTTTATGTGGAATCATCAAAACAACAATACCGTTAAAACAGGTGAAAAAGGAAGTAGCTTATAAACATATGGTGGTAAATACACAGCCTATGCTCACATCTAAAATCTTTCAAATATACCTTGCCATTATCAGCATGTGTCTGAAAAAATATGATAATCTTAAGCACAAATATCCTTATATGAAATGCCTTATTTTACACTCCTGCATAATAGCCGTAACTAATATATATAATGCTCATAAAATGTCAAGAATGGAGGTAATGTATGAAATACACAAATTGGAATTGTGAATGTTATCCGCCGTGTCCTTGCTGTTGTGATGATATAATCCCCCCTACAGGGCCAACCGGTGCGACTGGGCCTACCGGTGCAACAGGACCCATTGGAAACACCGGAGCTACTGGGCCTACCGGTCCTATCGGAAATACGGGAGCTACTGGGCCTACCGGTGCAACCGGTCCTATTGGAAACACCGGAGCTACTGGGCCTACCGGTGCAACCGGTCCTATTGGAAACACGGGAGCTACTGGACCTATCGGTGCTACCGGACCTATTGGAAACACCGGAGCTAGCGGACCTACAGGAGAAACAGGCGCGACAGGGCCTTTGCCTCAAGTTGAAGTGATTGGTACGACAACTTTAGCACCTGGCTCTTTAGCAAGTGTTACTTCCAGCATAACGCCAGATGGCATCGCCTTAGAATTTGGCATTCCACAAGGCTTGCCGGGTATACTGCCTGAAATTGCTTTTGCCAGCTTCATCACTTTTGCTGCCAGCTTCACCAATGCCACACGCATCCCTTTTGGCACACTTACGGAAGATGACACTGGTCAGATTCGCCAAATTTCCGATACGAATCTTGTGATAGAACCCGGTTATTATGTCATATCCTATCACGTATCTGCCCTGTTAAATCCACAAGGCTATATGCAGATAACACCATACTATAATGGTGCTCCCCATATTGAAACGGCCATTTATTTTATGAATGCCGCTGATAATACAAGTGCCTATGGCTCTAACACCTTTATCATACGTATGACTTCTGTAAGTGATTTCTTCCTTACGTTTAACACCAATGCAAGAGCTACCGAGGGTACTTTAACATTGTCGATTATTAAATTAAGGGATATCACATAAAATTTTTCCCTTTTCATCTAGTGCCATCTGCATCAGCCAATACTTTTCATTAGATTGCGTAGAACATACGTAATCTTTTTCTTCATAAGAAAAAGGGATTGCATTTCCCTTTTCATACAACTATCCAGTTTAAACAGCTTTAAATACCTCTATGTTCATTACTTTTTGTTGTCAACACACTCCACATCCAGAAATCACTGATGCCATCCAGAATTAACAAAGAGCCGGACCATATCGAAACAATTCCAGTTTCCTCTAAAGGCAAAAATAAAATTAATAAGGAACAAAAAATAGTAAAGATACTGATTCCCATGGCAATATTGCCACTTCGTTTTTCTAAATAACGAATGCGTTTCGATAAAGCAATATCTTTTATGCCATGTAATAAGGTCACAAAGGCTATAACATTGGGAATATCCTGTTCCACTTCTTGCGGTAAGGTCAATGCCCAAATTCCTAAAAAACTTATCAGAATCCCGTTTATTAAAGAAGATATCGAAAAGATATGCTTTTCTTCTTCTATGATGAAGAGAAATAAATGCGGTATCCCCTGTATTAACAGGATAAGTCCTAACAGATAACAGGTCGAATAATGCACCTGATCACGTATAACGATCAACACTAATCCCATGGCAGCCCATAGCATCGCTGACAAAAAACTATTTGTTTTCCATTTACTGAGATAAGATTCAGTAATCAGCTGTGGCACCTTCATATGTGATTCCTCCTTATGCTTTATATCTTTTTATTTTACCACGAACTTCATGAATGAGAAAGTGTTTTAAGCAGTTATCTGCTTATAAGATCATCAGATAAAATTAACGCAAAAAAAGCCATCGGTTAAAGAGGAGGGCTATTTATCAATTACTGTTGCGTTTCTTTTTCTTTCGTATTTCCCAAAAGAACAATAAGATCAATACAGAAGATAAATTACATCATTTAGCTAAAAATGTTTTCTTTTTGGATATATATAATTTTGTTTAAATCTAAGGAAAAGATTTTGACAACTTGTGAATTGTAAGAAATACTTCATAAGTAGTTATATGATATATGGTATAATTTGCTTACAAATTTGATGAGGAGGACAACTATGAAATTAGGGGAAAATATTCGCAATACGAAAAAAACCATCACGAGTATTCTTTTTTTAATGCTCATCATCGCATTGATCTTCTTTGCGGGAATGAAATTTGCCGATCGTAACAGTGAGCCTGAAATATCGTCAACCGCGCTTGCCCAACAACTGCAAGAGGTCAATGAACTTGCTGTTTTAGATTATAATTATACGAAAGTAGGAAAATTCGAGAATTCATTAAAACTGAATGGCTGGAGCATTCCACTTACTAAGAAAAGCTTTTTATTAACGTACGCAGGTAGAATACAGGCCGGTGTTGATATGAGCGCTATGGAAGTAAATATGAAAGGTAAGAAAATTCTTGTATCACTTCCCGAAGTTCGCATTCTCAATAATGTTTTAGATGAAAAAAGTATTGAAGTCTATGATGAAACCAAAAATATTTTCAACCCCATCAGTATCAACGATTATAAAACCTTTGCTGCCAAACAAAAAGAGCGTGTTGAAGATGAGGCTATTGAAAATGGCTTATTGAGTGAGGCTGCAACCAAGGCCCAATCCACAATTCGTAAGTTCTTACAAATGATTCCGGAAATTAAAGATGATTATACCATTGAAGTTACCTTTAAAAAATAAAACGCGCTTTCCTATCGATTGCTAAAAAGGAGCCGACAAGATGACACATCTTATTGACTCCTTTTTTCTATTACACTGTACCATATGCAACATCTAAAGCTTGTTTAATATCTTGTATCAACGTATCGGGATGTTCTAATCCGGCATACATGCGAACGTGTGTTAATTTTAAGCCACGTTTTACTATATCCTCTTGATTTTTCCCTTTATATACCGGCAGTGCCAAACTTTCAAAACCACCCCAACTCACACCTAATGTAAATACCTGCAACGTATTTACGAATGTCTTTAATTTTTCTAAATCATCATCTGCTAAATCGATTGCAAATAAACTTCCATATCCGGTTAAATATTTATCCGCTAACGCTTTTTGTTTCGCATCTCCGCAATATGGATGATGAATTTTCTCAATGCGCTTATCCTCGCGTAAAGCATCAATTACCTTTTGTATTGTTTCATGCACATTGCGCATACGCACAGGCAATGTACGTAAACCACGCAGGGCTAAGAAAGCATTCATCGGACTGCATGTTGCCCCCAGATATAAATATCCTTTTTCTTCAATTTGCGAAATGATTTCTTTCCGGCTGATAATCGCCCCGCAGACAATATCTGAATGTCCGCCAACATATTTTGAACATGAATGAATCACCACATCAATGCCATGATCTAAGGGATGCTGATAAAGCGGTGATGCCCATGTATTATCAATTACGGTGACAATTTCTTTAGCTTTTGCAAAAGCAGCTAATTTCTGTAAATCAATCATTTCAAATTTTTGACTGGATGGACTTTCAAAGTAAATCATGCGGGTATGTTCTTGTACACGCTTTATAATCTCATCTACATCCGTTGTATTCACAACCTCACAACTTACGCCATACTTTTCAAAATAGCGTACCAATGACACGGTTGCCCCATACACCGTATTAACAAGCAACACATGATCTTGGGCTTTGAGCAATGTGATAATAGCTGCTGAAATGGCGCCCATTCCCGATGCGAATACTTTACAACGTTCCCCATGTTCCAAGACTGCCAGTTTTTCTTCCAACAATCCTACTGTTGGATTTGTGCCTCTGGTATATACATAAGAATCAAATTCATTGCTGCAGCCATAGGCAAAATCTTCAAAGTCTTCAAAGAAGAAAGAAGAAGTCATCACAATTTCTGGAGCCATTGCATGATATTGACGCTGACGCTTTTCTACTTCATTACATATATTTTCTATATATTCCATACTCTTACGCCCCTTCGATACGATGCATGCGTTCATGCAGATGAATAAATTTTTCAGCTAAAATCTGCACGGTTTCTGCTGCCATCATCTGATCTTCCGCATGAATCAAAAGCAAGCGAATATCAAGTTTTTCCTGATTGGCTTCTTTGGTAATGAGCTGCGCATGAATACGATGTCCCTCATGAAAACAAGAATCCCCTTCTGCCATCAAGGCTTTGGCTTTATCGTAATCATCTTGCTCTGCAGCTCCTATGGCTTCCATATAACAACTTTTCGCACTTCCGGCAAAACTGATGATTTGAAAACAGACGGCTTCTATTCCTTCCATATTAGCCAATCTCCTTTTTCACAACTTCCAGCACACCTTTGCCATCCATCATGCCATACATTGCCATATCAATGGTCATGACCTTACAGCTCGCCTCTTGCTTAACCTTTGCTTCCTGGAAACGAATCTGCGGTCCTAACAAGATAATATCTGCACTATCTTTTACTTGATTTAATTCATTGATGGAATAAGCATGAATATCACATGCATATTCCATCTGGGCAGCCGCCTTTTCCATAGCTTTTACTAAGATGCTTGTAGATGCTCCCTGAGAACATAATAAGACGATTTTTTTCATTTATGCCAACTCCTTTTTCTCTGCTTCTTCTTTTATAAACTGATGATCTAACGCTTTGGTAAATGGCATGTAAATCAATACAGTCAATGCAACGATAACGATCTGTACAACTGCACCTTGCCATCCGCAAACTAAGAAACCACTGAATAAGAATGGTGTTGCCCATGGTGCCTGCACATTAGTAAATAATGGCATAAATCCGATATTCATAGCTAGATAGACAATCAGACAAGATAAGACCGGTGTAAGAATCATCGGAATCAACATGAGGGGGCTAAATACGGTTGGTGTGGCAAAGGTAACCGGTTCTGAAATATTGAATAAGGATGGTACAAAGGCTACTTTACTTACCGCCTTCATACGTTTACTGCGTGCGGCAATTAACATTGAAATCGTTAAACCGATCATCATACCGGCACCACCAATTGTCAAAAATTGATCTAGCATTTGCACCGTTCCATAACTTCCGGTTGCACTTGTCAGATTTCCGGCATCTGCCAATACTTGATTGCTTGCAGCATTGGCATACAATAAAGGATAAATCAAAGAATTGATAACGGTAGGATGAATACCTGCCCACCACAATAAACCATTTAACAAGGCTACGATTACCATGGCCCATGGCTGTGAGATGATGACCTGCAATGGCAGCTGAATCAAACTGAAGATAGCTTCCGGTAAGGAACCTGAAATAACCATACAAATACCATTGATGATCAACATGACAGAAACAATCAATACACCTGGAATTAATGCAGTAAACGCATTGATTACCATGGTTGGCACACTATCCGGCATTTTGATGGTCGCATTCTTTTTGATACAGAAACGAAAGATTTCCACCGTGATAAACGATGTGATAATAGCAGTCAGAATACCTTTTGTACCTAACCAGTCAAATTGCAAGATTCTTGTCGCAACTTCACCGGATTCTAAGGTTAATGTTTTCGGTGATACGACAACATAAGATACCAATCCCAACACGGTGACCGTCAATTTATCAAGTTTATAACTTTCAGATAATTTGTAAGATAAAGTACCGGCTAATAATAACCCCATCAAATTAAAGGTTGCACGATATGCCGGAGAAATAAAATCCGCCCAGTTTTCGCCAAAGATACCATTCATGAATTCTGCATAACCCGGAATCGGAAAGTCAGTTATCAACATAAACACCGTACCAATAATCGTTAACGGCATCAGCGCAAAGAAAGCACTTCGGAAAGCTTGAAAATATCGTGTATTTGTAATGACAGCTACTTTAGGGGTCAGCCATCCTTCTACCCATTTCAAAATCATATAATTTACCTCCATATGAGTTGTTAAGCGCTTCCAACTGCCTAATTTATACAATGGATATCACGAATTGTAAATAGGGATGACAGTTTCTGTAAATTTGTTACTTTTTTTCTTATAGGATTCGTTTTAAATGCGTAATTTTGTTACGCAACCTACAATACATTCTGCTATAATACCAACATTCATGGTATAATATGAAAACGATCACGATACTTATACATATTATGAATGAAAGCGGAGGGTCCCTATGAATTTATATGAGGAATTAAGAAAAAAAGATAGTTTCTCCAGTGTTGAAAAAGATGTAGCAGACTACATCGTAGAGAATGGTGAATCCATTTTGGATATGCCGATACAACAGCTTGCAGCAAATACCTTTACTTCTACCACTACTATCATTCGCTTATGCAAAAAACTAGGCTTTAAAGGCTTTCGGGAGTTTAAGATTCGTTATTCTAAAGATCTGTTATCATATATGAACAGAGATACTCATGTAGATGTCAATTCTCCCTTTTCAGAAGGCGATTCTGCTGCCGGCATTGCTCAAAAAATCGCTTTGCTGACAAAAGATACCATCGCCTCAACACAAGCTACTTTAGATATGGATATTTTACATCAAGTGGTGCAGCAACTTTTACAAGCACGTAATATTTTAGCTATCGGGGTCAGCGACAGTTTTGTCCGTATCATCGATTTTCAAAATAAAATGCTGAAGATCAACATGTTTGTTAAAATTTCATATCTCCAGCCCGATCAAGCATATTTATGCACCCATGCTACCAGTGAAGATGTGGCTTTGTTGATCTCTTACAGTGGCAGAACGGCTGAAGTTATCAATGAAGCACGTATCTTAAAACAAGGTGGTGTGAAAACCATTGCCATTACCTCTAACACAACAAGCCCTTTAGCCCAATTGTGTGATACATTGATCATGCTGCCAAATGAGGAAGATATTCAAATAGCGACCTATTCCTTTTCCTCACAGCTTGCAATCGAATATGTTTTAAATGTCATCTATTCTTGTATTTATAAATCAAATTATGAAAAAAACAAAGAGCATTTATATCACTCTCGTCAAAAATATCTACACTTGTAACAGCTATCTTTTTAATTATATGGAAACGGTGATGAATCAAATCTTTCTCACATAATTGCTTAAAAATCCATCAGATAAGGTTTAAAATGCAAAAGAATATGCTATAATATTAACTGCGATTTAGCACGAAAGTATGTTTTGTTTTTAAAAAAGCCCTCTTGGTGGAATGGATATCACGCCACTCTCCTAAAGTGGAATTACAAGTTCGATTCTTGTAGAGGGCGCCAGTAAATTAATAACTGTTAACTAAAACAGGCAAAAAGAGGCTTTGTCCAACCGGTACAAATGCCTTTTTTATTTTTCCACATAATATTGTCAATGATAAAAAGCTTTTTTTGATAAAAAAGTCATTGCTATGGCCTTTTACTAGCAAAAGAAAAGACACCGCCAAAATGTCTTTTCTCCCATCATCTGTGCACGTACCGCAGACGATCGTATGGAAGATTCATGTACTGCCAATTAAAAGAGGGATGAAGTAATCTAATTGACGTGTCCACCATTTCCATCCTGTTCCTGCATCATAATCCCAATACTCCACAATCACTGGTATATCCTTTAGTCGTAACACCTCTTCAAGCTCCCGCAAATTGCCTTCTGCTTCCGGCGCCATCGGATAACGCCCGCTACATAATACCATATTAGTATTTTGATATGCTTTTACTTGTTCCCCATGCAAATTACGGAGGATGACTTCCGGTGTGTTTTTCAAAATAAGTTCATCATAATAATATGGAATATAATGCGATATCTTATAAATACCGCTTAGGCAAAGAACTTTACGGATATATTCAGGAATCCGAAGATAAAGATTCATGGCATGCATAGCACCGATATCTATGCCACATACCATGACCTGTTCCATGAAAGTAACAGATCTGATATAAGGAACGAGCTCCTGTTGAAGAAACTGCATCCAGCTTTCATATAACTGCATTTTCTCATGATTGCTTACCTCATTATCATCCCAAACATCATCACAAGTAGCGCAAATATAAAAACGGATCCTGCCACGTTCAAGCTGCTCCAACAGTTCACTCGACAGAGCATAATGAAGGAATTCGTTGACTCCTTCATGCAGAGGCATGAAAACAAGACAAGGTACGCCATTGCTGCCAATTGTCTTAACCGTCACATCGGCATGAAGCATGTTACTATGCAATACAAACATCGTTGCTTCAGCTGTCTTCATAACCATCCCTCCTCTAACTATGCTCATATCTAGGTCAGTTATATTATACACCTTTACAAATCCATATGTAAACGATATCATCGCATTTTACCTAGAGATGTTAGCTTTTGGTGTTGATTTACACATAAACATCTTATCGAACGCTATTTACGGATGCTTCCTAATGTTCAGGATACCGTTTATTTAAAAAAGTTTGGTATGAAAGGTGGCCATACCATCCTTTCCTGTTTTATTCGCCTATGTTTTAAGAGCTTGTCATAAAAAGAAACGCTTTTTTCATATGCCATCACTCGTATGTTATTCTCCTTATTATAAATGTCTATAGGATTTCAGCCTTACAATCATCGATTTTATCCCTGTTCATGTACATCTTTTCATAAAACTGCTAAAATAATGAAGGAAAGGATTCATGTAACTCGTCTTTAGCGAAGACAATAGCATGATATTGGGTGAAGTATGTATAAAGATAATGGAATATCTGAATTAATTTATGAATATTTGCATACCTGTTTGTCATTCAATCGGTATCCATATGGTACGCCATTTCCTTCCATTCATGAGATTGCCATGCGTTTCCATGTAGCAAAAGAAACGGTGCGGAAAATATATAAACGCTTAGTTTGTGAAGGGTTTATTCGTATGGATGAGCGCAAACAGACAATATCCTGTTATCATAAAAAGGAGGACACTTCTTACACATTAGCATATTTTCACAATTGTCGTTATCTTTATGAAGATCTATTGCAAAGTACTTCATTGCTTTTTCTCAATATCATGCAGGAAGCTGCCAAAGCTTTAACGAAGAAAGATCGACAAAAGATTTTAGCCATATTGGATGAAGATCAGCAATATCACTTAGAAAACATTACCCATATTTGTCTTATTTATCTAACCAAACTACACAATGAGCTGATTATCAGTTTCTTTTTGCAGCTCATTCATTTTTTGCGTTTTCCCTATCTGCTGCATCATGATATGATTAACGATTTAGATTTTCTATTTGCAGAAAAGACCAGTATCCTAATTTTAAAGGACAAATTAACCCATTATCCAAACAGCCCTTGGAAAGATACCTATATCAATATGCCTGCACGATATATCCATTATTTCCAAGCATACCTTGATGCGCATCCTATACAACAACAAAAAAGCGCAACGATACCATTTCAATGGTCATTGCAACATCGCCATTCACAGCAATGCTATTCCATTGCGACTGCTCTTTTGGTAAAACTGGATGATGCAGAGTATGTCGCAGGTACTTATCTGCCATCCCATCATGAGCTTGTGCAGTCTTTACAAGTTTCAAACAGCACCATTCGACGCGCCTTAGATCTTTTGGATGGTATGGGTATTATCAAGACCAAGAAAGGGAAAGGCCGGTATGCATATACAGCCTGTAATGACTGTGATATTGCCTATGAGCGCTCCTCCGTGCAAAAGATGTTAAAACTATATCAGCAAAGCCTTAGCTTTCTGGAACTGATCGTTCCTGCTGTGATCACGCAATTGCCAATGCATGCAACTTTTGATTTTACCAATCTGAAGCAGCTTATAGAGAAGCAAGAGGAATATCTGATGGGGTATGCTATTTTACAACAACTTTTAAAGGTAAGTGAACTCGTTGTAGTAAAAGAATGTATGCGCACCCTATATCAGATACAATTATGGGGAAAGCAGCTTTCCCATGTATTACAAATGCAGCAGCACGATAAGACGATTACACAATATGCATGCTCCTTTATGCAAGCAATAGAAAAGCAAGATTATACAACAGCAGCTCAAAGTGCATATGCCCTTTTTCATGCGCAAACTACAGCTACAACAACTTGGCTGCAGGCTCATCTTATAAAATAAGACACTTTTGAAAAAATAGGATAAAATCCTATCAGAAAACCACATTCTTTGAAGAATAAATTGTTATGAATATGATACAATAGGATTAACTGAGAAAGGAAAGATATATTGTGAAGAAGCGATGCTATTCCGGTATATGAGGTATCAAGTAATGGAAAAAGAACTAAGAACATTTTTTTCAGAATATAAGCGTATCAACGCTTCCTATACATTGGCTTTTTCTACCATGTATTTTGATATGGCAACCATCGCGCCAAGTGCTGGTATCCCCTATCGCAATGAGATGATGTCAATTCTGGCAGGGGAAGCTTTTGCCTATCAGATGAATCCTGAGCATCTAAAGAAATTAGAAACCTTAATGAAGATTACCAAGGATGAAAAATTAAAGAAAGAATTGGCCTTGTATTTCAAAGAGTTGGATATCAATCGCAACTTGCCAAAAGATGTGTATATCCGCTTCAAAAAAACCGTTGCGGACAGTGAAGAAGCATGGCAGATAGCAAAAGAACGTGATGACTACAAACACTTTAAGCAGCATCTGATCCAAGTTATCAAAGCACAGAAAGAAGTCATAAGCTATGTTGAAAAAGATTGCAGCGATTATGATTATTTATTAGATCGTTATCAGTCAGGTATGAATCGTGAAAAATATGATGTCTTCTTTGCCCGCATCAAAACAGAACTTTTACCACTCATTCAGCGCATTCAAAAAGAAGGACGCAAGATTGATGACAGTCTTTTATATCAAGATTTTGATCTTTGTGAACAGGAAGCTTTCATGCAAGAATTAAATGCGTATATGCAAGTAGATCCGACGAAATGCTACATGGGAACGACCGAGCATCCTTTTACGGATTTCTTTTCTGCAAATGAAGCACGTATTACAACTCATTATTATAAAGACAATGTCCTATCGGCTATTTTTTCAACCATTCATGAATATGGTCATGCCTTATACAGTCTGCAGGTTGATGAAGCATTTACCGATACCGCCTTTAAAAATGATATCGGATTTGCCATGCATGAATCACAATCACGCTTAATGGAAAACCATATCGGACGTAACAAAGCCTTTTGGGAATACAACTATCCAAAGCTACAAGCCCATTTCCCTAAGCAATTGCAACAGGTATCACTGGATCAATTCATGACCATGATCAATGTTTCAAAACCTTCTTTGATCCGTACGGAAGCAGATGAACTTACCTATCCGATTCATATCCTTATTCGCTATGAGCTTGAAAAAGAAATCTTTGATGGCAAGGTTGATTATGAACATTTAGATACCATGTGGAATGATAAGTATGAAGAGTATCTCGGCATTCGTCCTACGCATGATAAAGATGGCATCTTGCAAGATATGCATTGGGGCGCTGCAGATTTGGGATATTTTGCGACCTATGCATTGGGTAGTGCATATGCCGCCCAATTTTATCACGCCATGCAACAGGATATTGATGTTGAAAACGCCTTACGCAAAGGTGAATTCAAGATTATCAGTGATTGGCTAAAAGAACACGTGCATTGTTATGGAGCAAGCTTAACAGCTGATGAAATTCTGCTCAAAGCAAGTGGAGAACCTTTCAATCCAGAATATTATATAGACTATTTGAAAAATAAGTTTATGAAAGTTTATGGTCTATCGCATGTATAAAAAAGCGTAAAAACACGCTTGAGGATCTTTGAGGTAAATGGAGTCGACATCATGAAAACAATAGAAGAGGCAAAAAACATCTGCCGTACAATATGGCATCTTTATTTAGAACAGCGAGACTATAAAACATTAGCCACCTTTGTTGATCAGGAAATGACACTGATCGGTACAGGGGCGCATGAAATCTGTCATACCAGTGCGGAGTGTTTTCAGAAGCTGTATCAGGAAGAAGAACAATGGGATGGTTCCTTTCTCATCACTCGAGAATGGTATCAAGGATATGCGTGTGATGCGCATACTTTCAATATCATAGGGGAACTGCATACAAAAGAAAATGGAAAAAATCGCATTATTTATGAGGTCACAACACGCTTTACTATGTTGCTTCATTATAAGAATGAGCAATGGAAAGTTTTGCATGTCCATCAATCTGTTGGTGATCATAATCAGATGGATAATGAATTTTTTCCTAAACACATTGTCGATCAAAGCAATCGGATGTTGAAAGAGCGCATTGCGCAAAAGACGAAAGAATTAGAAGAGCGAAATCAGCAGGTTCTTTATTACTCACAATATGATTATTTGACGGATATCTGGAATCGCCAATATTGTGAAAAACAGATTGAACAGACTATGGCGAAACATGCTTACGGCACCATGCTGATGATTGATGTTGATCATTTTAAATGGTTTAATGACAGCTATGGGCATCCTTTCGGTGATAAGGTGTTGAAAACGCTGGCTTATTGCATGAAAACCGTGTTCTCTCAAGGTCTATGCGGACGAATTGGCGGAGATGAGTTTGTTGTCTATGGAACAAATTGTGAAGGTGATATCACTTGTGTAGAAGATAAGATCAATAGCTTTTTTACCTATTGGAAACAAGCACAAAAAGCACTTGATATTGCACAGACAATTACGTTAAGCGTTGGTGTTGCCTATTATCCGATACATGGTACAAACTTTGATAAGGTATGGCAAAATGCGGATAAGGCCATGTATGAAGCTAAGAAACATAGCGATAACACCATTTGTTTTTATGACACAAAGCATTAAAATATGCATATCATCTTATATAGCAACAATAAGGTTTATTCAAGCTTTGCCGAAATATCAAAAAAGTCCATCAGGACTTTTTTCATTTTATTGGCGCACCCGACAGGTCTCGAACCTGCAACCGTCAGAATCGGAATCTGATACTCTATCCAATTGAGCTACGGGCACATATCAGCTTTCCTATTATAGCACAACAACGCATGCTGTGCCATAAGTAATTTAAAGCTTTTCCTCTCGAATACGTATATTAAAAAGTAAACTCCACATAAAACAATTAAAATTATCCTTTCATAAACCATGTTTGCATTAACACAATGCTTGTGGAAAGAACATCCTTTCCAGCATGTGTATTTCCAGATTATAACTTAAGATCATCGCTTTTTGTGAAAACATACAATAAGGAAGTACAAAAATCGTGCATCCTCTTCACTAACGTGTTTTAGATAAGATTGTGCAATGACATTCATACTTCCTTTTTTAAATTATGATTGCTTACTCAATTGATTTCAAAGATTCGACCATTGGTATTTTTTTCAGCTTTTGATACATTACTAAATTTACCATGATAGCAAACAACATCGTGATTGCCACGGCATAGCCAAAGGATATCGGATAGATATTGCGGCCAAACATAACATTTTCGAGTTCTGCCAGGCTCATGATCAGCGCATGCAGGCCTATACCGACAAAGATTCCCGCGATGGAACCGATAAAGGTCAATACGATATTTTCACGATATACATAAGTAGATACTTCATTATCATAAAAACCTAAGACCTTAATGGTTGCAATCTCTCGCAGACGTTCGGAGATATTAACATTCGTCAGGTTATATAGGACAACAAAGGCAAGCAGTCCGGCTGAGATAATCAATACCACAACAACAAAAGATAAGGAAGAAATGGTATCTTCAAAGCTTGAGGCAATACCGGAATAGAAAGTGAGTGAACTGACGTTATCTTCTTTCATTAAAGTATTACCTAAAGCATTTTCCACTTCACTATTTGTTGTCTTTAATTTCGCAAACACTGTCGTATCACTCGCTGAACGATGATAAATCTTTTTATAATAGGATGGTGTCATATACAAAGCATGACCAACATAGTTTTCACTGATCCCACTGATTTTTACTTTATGTTTTACACCATCTCCATTATCAACAGCAAACGTATCGCCTATTGATAAATGCTTCATCTTGGCAAGCTTTTCCGTAATGATCGCCCCATCATCATGTAAGGTAAGCAGTTCATGGCCTTTTCGTGTCCGCAGCATGATATAATCACGGAACTGTTGGACATCCGATGGCACATAAAGATCAATGCCTTTATCCTCACCACTATCCGCATAAAAGCCATGATAGACAGCCATCGACGATGCCTCTTTAACAGCATCCTGACTTTGGACCTTTTTTAATAGCTTTTCTTTCTGAGAAGCTGTTATATCACTATCAAATTCCATACTCATATCAAAAGCATAGATTTCCTGATATTGCTTTACAGCGATTTCACCGATGGAATCCTGAATGCCGAAACCGGCCAACAGTAAAGCCGTACAGCCACTGATTCCGATTACGGTCATAAAGAAACGTTTTTTATAACGAAAGATATTACGAGCTGTTACTTTATGAATAAAGTTAAAATGTTTCCATATGAATGGAATACGTTCCATAAGAATCTTCTTACCGTTTTTCGGAGCTTTTGGACGCATCAATTGGGAAGGAACTTCGATCAGCTCTTTGTAACAAGCCATAATGGCAGCTGCTACCGTAATCAAGGACGCTAACAGGATCGCTGTGGCTGCTAATGGAATCTGTGCCTGCAATTGCACCGATGGCATATTATACATAATACCCCAAGCATTGTAGATCACGGTAGGGAAAATGATCATTCCAATCACCGCACCAAAAATACCGCCGCATACACTGGCAATCGACGCATAAATAATATACTTCATCGCGATATGCGCTTTGGTATAACCAAGTGCTTTTAAAGTCCCGATTTCCTGACGCTGTTCGTCTACCATACGCGTCATCGTCGTTAAGCAAACAAGTGCTGCTACCAAAAAGAAGAAAAGTGGAAATACCTTTGATATGGCACCCATACGATCTGCAGCACTGCCATAGTCCATATAAGAGTAATGTGAATGGCGATCTAATACATAGGTTTTGGGTTCCTTTAAATCGTTGATATCCTGTTCACTTTGGTCCAGTTTTTCTTTTGCTTTCTTTAATTTATCAGCACCATCTTTTTTCTCTACATTTAACTCACGCTGCCCATTTGCCAACTCTTTTTTTTCATGATTGATTGTCTGTTGCGCAGAAGCAAATTCACGTTCAGCTGTTTTTTTAGCTTCTGCTAACTGTATCTTTCCTTGTTTTAATTGCTGTTCCCCCAAAGCTATCTGCTGTTTGCTCTGCGTCAGTTTCTTTTCACCTTGCGCAAGCTGTGTCTGAGCGCTTTGTTTTTGTGTTTGTAATGGCTGCAACGTCATCTGTAGTTTTTGCATTCCGGCAATGACTTCCTGCTGTTTAACAGACAAGATCTGTTTTTCATCTTCACTAAGATCAGGAGCAGCAAGCTGAGCATCCAAGGCGGCCTTTTGTTGTTTTAATTGTTGCAGCTGTGCTTGCAACTGTGCGATATTTTTATCCAATAAGGCAAGCTGTTGCTGTACCGTCTTTTTTTGTTTTGCGAATTCGGCTTTGCCCTTTTCATACTCCTGACGCGCTTTCTTCAGCTTATTTGCATTTGTGTTAAGCTCTGCTTCTTTTTCCTGAAAGGTGATGGCCGTTGTCTGTTTCTTATGATTTAATTCCTGCTGTCCATCCTGTAATGCTGTTTGCGCATCCACCAATTTTTGTTGCGCTTTGGCTATTTCATTATCATATTTTTGTTTTTGCTTTCGATATTCCTTACGTCCATCCGCAATCTTACGCAATGCTTTGTCGCGTATATCTTGAAAACGATCAGCTACCTTTGTTTCCACAAGTGACGTAACCTCTTTTTTTACCGGTTTCACAATATCAAAATACGCATCATCATAGGAATTCAGCTGTTTTACATTATCTAGTGTTAAATAGATTTCCGTGAAATATTCGCCTTTGAAATTTTCTTCCGGTATGAACGCATAATTATTAATTTCTCCACTGCCAATTGACGAACTGCCCTTTTCATAAGACAAATAATATGGCGTATTCACCTTGCCGACAATCGTATAGGTTGTTCGTTTTAAACGATCACGTAAGACATCCTCTGTTCCGCTTACAAATGTGATTTTATCACCGATATTCATGCCGGATTGACGAATAGCATCCTTTTCAATTACGCATTCATCCTTTTTCTTAGGTAAGCGTCCTTCAATGACTCTGGCTTGATTGATATAGTTTTTGTTTTCCGCAGCGGTGTCAAGAGGCATCGACATAAGCTTAAATACACGCATCTGATTATGGCGCATATTTACCACATCCATACTATAGCTGCCATAAACACCATTTACTCCGTTTACTTTGGTCAATGCCTGCACATCTTCTTTGCTCATGCCAATTGTTGACATAACTTTTATATCCATCAGATTATAGTCATCAAAATACTTATCTGCGCTCCCCTTCATATCAGGTACACTTGCTTTTACTCCAGCAAAAAACGCCACTCCGATTCCCACAATCATAAAGATGGAAATAAAGCGTCCCAGCGATTTTCGCATTTCACGAAAGGTATCTTTTAAAAGCGCTTTTTTCGTCATTAATACTCGATCCTTTCTACCGGCAGCGGATGTTCATTGATCGTCACACTTTCAATTTTTCCGTTGCGCACCTTGATAACTTTATCCCCCATGGCAGTTAATGCCAAATTATGGGTGATAACAATGACACTGACCCCACGTTGGCGGCAGGTGTCCTGCAAAAGTTTTAATATCTGTTTTCCGGTATTATAATCCAAAGCTCCCGTAGGCTCATCGCATAACAAAAGTTTAGGATTTTTAGCAATAGCACGGGCAATGGCTACTCGCTGCTGTTCTCCACCGGACAATTGCGCCGGGAAGTTTTGACTGCGTTCTTTTAAGCCTACCGCCTCAATCGTTTCATCAATATCTAAGGGTTCTTTGCAAATTTGTGTTGCCAATTCCACGTTTTCTTTTACCGTCAGATTTTGTACCAGATTGTAAAACTGAAATACAAAACCAATATCATAACGGCGATAGGTGGTCAGCTGTTTTGCATTATAGGCGCTGATTTCTTTGCCATCCACATAAATCGTTCCACTGCTTACACTATCCATACCACCAAGGATGTTTAAAATCGTACTTTTTCCGGCACCGCTCGCCCCGGCTATGACGACAAATTCACCTTTCTCTATGGAAAAATCCACACCGCTTAATGCTTCAATCTGAACTTCGCCCATCTGATATATTTTTTTTACATTTTGAAATTCAATATATGCGCTCATAAAGCCGCCTCCATCTTCTATCATGTTCTATTATACTAGAATTTTCGTTGAAAAGCAGGGCTTTTCCATGTTTTCAATAGTTTTTACGCTTTTTCTCTTCTGTTTTAAAAAAGCCTACCAAAGCAATTATATCCTAGACACACTTTTTCCTACCATTCCTCATAGAATAAGGAATACTAAAAGAGGAAAAACGGTATGAGCATACCGTTTTAAACATCTGATGTATTGTTTTCACAATTTTTCTTAAATTGTCGAAAAGGTTGGGGCTTACCAAAATAATACCCTTGAATGTAATCAAGTCCCATCGTTTTCACCTTTTCATATTCTTCTTTTGTTTCTACCCCTTCCAACAGTACTTTTATATTCACATCATGACATAAGGTAACAATAAAGCGAATAAACGTCGCATCAAAATTGCTGGTGAGTACATCTTTCATAAACACTTTATCGATCTTAACAATATCGGCCGGTGCTTTTTTTAAGACCCCAAGAGAAGAAAAGCCTGTCCCAAAATCGTCCATGGCAATGCGAATGCCTAAAGCGCGGATCTTATGAAATAATGTTTGTTGCATATCATCATTCTTTACCATATAGCTTTCGGTCATCTCCACAATGATATGCGAAGGATCGATCATTTCTTCTTTTAGTACCTGTTTCATGAAAGCAAAAAATTGCAAATCACTTAATTGTATATAGGATAAATTAATGCTTACACAGAAAGTAGGGAGTATCGTCGTCATTTCTTTACAGTACCGTACTGCTTTTTGAAAGATCCATTTGCCTGCTTCATTGATCAAGCCGCTTTTTTCTAATAAGGGAATAAAAATTAATGGTGGCACATTGCCATAAATATCGCTCTTCCATCTGGCTAAAGCCTCAGCTCCAACGATTTGCTTGGTATTTGCATCGACCTGTGGTTGAAAGTGCAATGCAAAACCGATAAAATCGTGTTCAATACTGTAACGTAATTGTTCTATCAAATCAAGCTCGCGCATTTCATGCAACCGCATGCCTTTTTCATAAAATGTTAAACGATTCCGTCCATTGCGTTTACTGTGATCCAATGCGTAACGTAAATTCTTTGAGATATTCATGACATCTGCGGCATCATCTGGACAACTTAATGCAGCAGCCGAAATCGTAATATGATATTTACGATCATTTAATTCCTGCTGGGTGCGGTAAATATGCTGAATATCCGCAAATACTTCTTTCATCTGTGTTTTGGAAGCAGCTTGAGCGAAAATCACATGGAATTCATCACCATCATGACGATACATCTTTGCCCCTTGCGGCAAGATGGATTGAATCTGCTGAGCTGTTTTCGCTAATACTTCATCGCCGAAACGATGATTGTGAAACTTGTTGATATTAGAAAAATTATCCAGATCCAACAGCATTACACTGAATGGACGAGTATTCTTTTTTGTCAGCATTTGCTCAATCGTATCTTCAAATTCATATTTATTAAATAGACCTGTTAAATGATCGATCTTATTCTTTTTACTGAGGTCAGTTATCATTCCGGCAAATAAGATTGGATTTCCATCTATATCCCGCTCCACATGTCCCCGACATCTGAGCCATACCCACTCCCCACGGCAATTCTTAGCACGGTATTCCACATTATGACAATCACTGCGATTATCTGCAATGGCCAGATTAGCTTCCAAAAAAGCTTGTTGATCCGCTTCATGAATGTGCTTGCCCCATTCCAAAGCCGCATCATGAATTACCTGATGAGGAAGCCCAAACTCTTTTACCATTGCTTGTGAATATAAAAAAGTAGAGGGATCTTCTGCCATATTACATACATAAATATAATCATCGGTACTGGCTACTAAAGCATGCAACAGACGTTTTGTATCATAAGAAAATTGTCTGGCATCTTCATCTTCAAGAGAGTGGTGTGTGATAGAATAACGTGCCTTATCTAAGTGATAACGGCGTTTCCATTGATACATCGCATCATCACATTCCATGATTACTTGTTTAGCCGTGATCTTTTGTGTCGGTTCTACAACCGTAAGACCATAGCAAAAGCTGATGTGAAATGCATCCTGATCGGTTTTACGGGCAAGGTATTCCATTATCTTCTGTAAACGATCATGAATCTCTTGGCGCTGTTTTGCAGGATATATACAAAGAAATTCGTCTCCACTAAATCGTGCAGCATATTCTTCTTGTTGAAGATCTTGTTTTAAACATTGTGCGACCTGTTGGATAACAGCATCACCTGCATCATGACCATATTTCGTATTTATATCGGTTATATCATTAATATCGATCAGGGCAACGCATAAAAGCTGGTTGCGCAGGATTGCTTTTTTCAATTCTTTTTCTAAACACACTTCCCCGGCATGCCGATTCAACAAAGTGCTTAAACGATCCATTTCTTCTGTAAAATGCAAAGATTTACTCTTTTCGTTTTGCATGTCCCAACCTCCTGATACCTCTTTCATTGTAACGCAAATCATAAAAAATAAATAGAGGAAAGTCGGTTTTTCTTAGGTTTCATATTCTCATTATCAGATAAAAACTTGTTTCCGAACACAGCTATGTCGTATAATAAAGAAAAAGGAGCTAGCTTATGAATTTTAAATTAATCCATTGTAATATCAATATCACGAATATTGAAAAAAGTGTTGCTTTTTATGAAGAAGCCTTAGGGCTGCATGTGGCGGCGATTAAAAAAGCAGAAGATGATTCTTTTCAATTAACTTATCTGGAAGATGATACTCACCAATTCCAATTGGAATTAACATGGTTAAAAGAACATCCACAACCTTATGATTTAGGAGAAAACGAAAGTCACATTGCTTTTTCTTGTGATCACTTCCAACAGGCATATGCAAAACATGCCGATATGGGATGTATTTGTTATGAAAATAAAGCGATGGGCATTTATTTTATTGAAGATCCGGATGGCTATTGGTTGGAAATTGTTCCTGCCTAAAACTACTTAAAAACCACTAGGGTGGTTTTTTTGCTTACTTTTATATCTTTCTTAAAAGATAAGCTTAGCCCTTCTTTTAGGTGTATGTAAAGAATGTTATAATAAAGATACAGCAATTATGAACAGGAGGTGTTAGGATGCTTGATTTTCGTATGCAGACATTTCTTACGGTATGTGAAGAAATGAATTATACAAAGGCCGCAGAGCGTTTGCACATTACGCAACCGGCTGTGTCGCAGCATATTCATTATTTGGAACAACATTATGGATGTGCCTTATTTACGTTTACAGGAAAGAAATTAAATTTAACAAATGCCGGAAAACTACTTTTAAATGCCATGCAAACACAACAGCATGATGAAACACGATTAATGATAAAAATGAAACAACCAACAGAGGCTCCTTTAGCCATTGGAGCTACCTTAAGTGTTGCCGAAGGGTTATTGCAAGATGCCTTTGCCAGTTATTTAAAACAACATCCAAACCGCAGCATTACCTTAACGATTGATAACACCAAAACTTTATTAAAAAGCATTGATCAAGGAAAATTAGATGTCGCTTTTGTGGAAGGATATTATGCAAAAGATGCTTATGATGCTATCTGTTATCGCAAAGAGCCGTTTCTTGCGGTCTGTGCCCCATCCTTTCCACATTGGCAAAGCCTTACGACGCTGGAAGATCTTCTAACTTGTCCATTATTATTACGTGAAGAGGGCAGCGGCTCCAGAGCAATCCTAGAACGCTATTTAGCAGAGCAGAATATTGCCATACATGATTTCACTGCCTATACGGAAATCGGCAGTGTTCATCTGATTAAAGAACTTGCTGTGAAAGGCTGTGGCATTACGTTTCTTTATGAAAACACCGCTAAAAGAGAGATTGCCGAAGGCAGTCTGGTCATCCTTCCTTTAAAAGGCATGCCTTTGCATCATGACATTACATTTTTATGGCGTAAACATAGTCAGTTTGCGGATGATTATCGTCGTTTATTGGAAGAATTCCAAAAAGGTGAATGCTTATACACAAAGTAGCAAGTCGCTGCTATAAGCAAATTTCTTGTTTTTTATGATGACCGCGCTATAATATACCATAGTAATAATGAGAGAGGTTTTATGAAAAAACTAACGATTGAAAATTGGAAAGAATTACAACCCTATATCGCGCTAGCTGATTACCGTGAATATAACTCAAACGCTATGACGTTGCTGATGTGGTCTAATCGCTATGAGGCCTATTTTGAAACATACGAAAACTTTGCATTGGTATATACGAAAATGCCGCATCATGAGCCTGTATGGCTTATGCCATATTGTGCCTTGTCTTACCGTAAAGAAGCCTTAGAAATGCTTGCAAAGCGCAGTGAGCAATTGCATATCGCCTTTGAGGTGCATTCAATGACCAAGGAGTTTAAAAATTGGCTCACAAAGGAATATCCTCAAGCGTTTTTAATTTGGGATTGTTATAATGCACGCGATTATGTATATGATCGCATGCAGCAACAAACTTTATCCGGTAAGAAAATGCAGAAACGTCGTAATCACTTTCATGCTTTTGAAAAGCTATATGAAGGAAGGTATTATTATAAACCTTTAACACGCGAAGATATTCCTCATGTTATGGCTTTTTTAAAGCGTTGGAAAGCAACCAAAAAGGAAGAAGAGTATGAAACAATCGACGCTGAAATCATCGGCATTGAGCTCTTGTTTCAATATTGGGAACAATTACCTGTAGAAGGCGGATGTATTTACATAGATAATCAATTAGAAGCCTTTTCGATTACCTCACGATTGGCTGAAGATATGGTACAAATTCATGTGGAAAAAGCAAATCGCGCATATCGTGGTTTATATATCGCTATTTTGAAATGCTATTTAGAAACCCTTCCGGATACCATCCGTTACCTAAACAGAGAAGATGATATGGGACTTCCGGAACTGCGTAAAGCCAAGAGTGACATGCAGCCCGTATATAAGATTCAAAAGTTTGGCAGTTGTTATCAACCCTTAAAGATTCATCAGGCGGATGCCCATTGGAAAGATGCCGTTATGCAATTATGGGAAACAAGCTTTGCGGATGAAACTAAGGCATCCAGCCAATACTATTTTACGCATTTTTATCATGAAGAAAATACCTGGCTGTTAACAAGTCAACAGGAACTGATTTCTATGTTGCAGTTACGTCCGATGGACATTTCTCTGGATGGGAAAAAAGAACGTGTCTATTTCGTTGTCGGTGTCGCTACGCAAAAAGCATATGAAGGCTGTGGCTATATGAAACAATTGCTGCATAGTGTCTTACAAAAAGAGCCCTATGCATCGGCAAACTTCATTTTGCTGCAGGCATATGATTGGGAAATTTACAAATCAAGCGGCTTTGTGGAAACTTATATGGGCAAACGTTGGAAATTGGATAAGCAGGCATATTTACAAGATGAAGAAAAAGGTAAACTGACTACACAGTTTACAATATCGGCGCTTGTGGACATCTATCAGACTTATACAAAAGACAAAGAGGGCTATCGCATTCGTGATAAGGATTACTTTATTCAACAATTTCTTCCTTATGCTGACTTGTGGCAACAGACATTGTATGTCTATGAAGAAGATCAACAACCATGCGGTTATCTGTTAATCGAAGAGCATGAGCAGGATGTCGAAGTTATAGAATGTGCATATACAACACCAAAAGTGTTTACCAATATGCTATCTCTTTTAGCCCAAACAACAAAAAAAGTTTATCTTCGTACTTCTATTGAAGAAGATGTGAGCGGCAAAGGAAAATTAATGACCGTGATGATGGTAAAGCAGTTGCACAAGCCATCCTTACCGCTAGAGCATCTATATATAAATGAAACCATCTGATAATATCCTATGCGATACGATCAAACCTTAGCAAATGTATAGATGTCGCATTCTCAATAAGCATCAGATTTTCCATATAAATAACTATGCCCGCTGTAAACAGCGGGTCTTTTTAGGATATCTGCCTTTTTAATAGGTTGTTGATATAATCGATAGAAAATTGATATTTCTCATGTGTTTCTTCTACACTGTGTCCTTGCTTGATATAGTTTAACATCAGATAATCCATCGATTCTCCTACTTCAATCATATGATCATCATAATCAAAAAAACGAATCATTCGCTGACCCCAATTACTTACTTGTATTGGCTGATAAAGCTTTACATCATATGCTTTCATCTTTTCTATAAAACCATATAAATCCTCAGTTTCAAAGTATAACTCATGATCATAACAACCCGCTTTGATATCAACAGGTGCAACATCTAAAAACGATGCCCAGCATCTTTTCTCCTGTAAAGAAAAGCCCATATACACTATATTTTCACCAAAGTTCTCCAACATTGTCTGTTCCAATAATTCCTCATACAATCTGCGTGATCGCTGAATATCTTTCACACAGATGAGTCCTCCTGCAAATTTTACCATTTGTAACACTCCTCTCTCTTATTATCAGTATAAACGATTCATAAGACATAGAATTGTAAAAAAAGGACAGCTTGTGTCCTTTCATCTGCCCCCTGTCTAAGCGACAGTAAACTATATTAAAATTTATAAGGCTCTTGATAATAGCTTGTCATCTTTTCCACATAAGCTTTCGGTGTACAGCCACATACTCGAATAAAATCATGAATAAAATGCGACTGGTCATAATATCCACACAGCTGTGCCACCTGAATCAGCGAATGCGCATTTTGTAAGAGATGGATTGCCAGATTCATGCGCTGTATTCTTTGATAGTGCTTCATGCTGCAGCCAATCTGCTCCAGAAAGATACGCTGTACATGCCGTTCACTGTACCCAATCGCATTTCCGACTTCCTTTAAGGACACTTGTGGGTGCATCTTTTTTCGTAACATCGTCACTATATCGCTATCCTTATGCCCACCACTTAACAATATGCAATCAATCTTAGCTAAAAACATTTCCAAGGTCGTACTTTGCAAATAGGCTTCCACCATCTGCTCTTGCAACGCTGGTAAAACCTTCGACAAGGAAATCTTCTCATCCAACAGTTCCTGTAACCCTCGCTGAAATAGCTGATAAGCACCACCTTGATGAAATTCAATAAAAAAACTGAAAAATGCATCGTCTGGTTCTGCCTGTACCTCGACTAGTTTTGTTGTAGGGCCCCAATACTGAGCATCTATCGTATTCTTTTTCACCTTGAATACGATGCATCCGCTGACATCCGGAACTAAGAGCAAGGTTTCTTGGCCGGTATAAGCACTTTCCTGCAAAATAGTGTAATGTGCCACTGCTTTTTTAAGGAAAGGATGCGGTTGCACATAGAGATGAGAAGACGTCTTATGCAGAAAACGCTTTGGTTCAATGATCATCTGCATAGGGCATTCCTCTCCTTCCATATCTTTTCTAAAGCGATATCGTTACATATTCATTTTAAGCACTGCTAATGGAAAATCGCTTACCTTTAGGGATTCTGATTATCGTTTTGCATTGGGAACACATCTTCAGAAGACCTACACCTAATGCATAGTCATTTCCCTTTGAGATTACACAAGGTAACCTTCACTTAACTGATGACATCCCTTGAAAATACCTTAAGAAAAACTTTGCAAGCTGATCTTTTGAAACGATATTTATTTTTTAATATACTGAATAGCGATACAGTCTAAGCCGGTATGGGCACTGATAACAGCACAAATCGTATTGACATGTACTTTAACCAACGGACATTCCTTTTGAATAATATCAGCTATATTTGTAGCTTTATCCAAACAGTCTGAATGGATGACATAAATATCCCCTTCACTGTTCTTCATGATATCACAAATCGCCTGCACTGCTACATGTTGTGCTTTTTTCTCGGTTCTTACTTTCCCATAGACATCAATGGTACCCTTTGTCTTAGGCCCTATCGTTAAGATCGGTTTGATTTTCAAAAGACTGGCCAAAGCAGCTGCAAGTGGCGTTAAACGTCCCCCACGTTTTAGATGTTGTATATCGTTCGGTAAGATCAAAGTGCCACTTTCTTTTACCTTATCTTCCACATATGCCTTGATAGCTTCTGGCTCCATATTCTGCCTGCTGCATGCTAATGCTAATAAAGCATCACGACACTGTAAATCACAAGTTGTGTAGTTTTCAATAATGGTCATAGGTATGGCAAGATCTTCTGCACACATACGCATCGTATTATACGTACCGCTTAACCCTGAGGATAAAGGGACTGCGATAATATGGGTATAGCCATTTCGCTTAATTTCCTGTAGTACATCTTCAATTTCAGAAGTTAATGGCATGCTTGTTTTAGGTGTATGCTGCAGCCTTAAGCGCTCATAGAGTTCCTGTGTTGTCATATCCACACCATCCCGGAAAGCATCCGTGCCGTCTATGACCTCTAAAGGCACCACATATAACCCTAACGCTTTTCCACTTTCCTTTGTTAAAGCACTGCCACTGTCGGTTAATACTGCAATCTTCATCGCGTCCACCTTCTTTTCTAACAGCTTAGCTGTTTAGTTCTTTATTTTGATCTTTCTTACCTCTATGCGCAAGAAAGATTCTTATTTTTCATAGCCATAGGCAAAACGGTCTTTTACCGGTTCTTGCTGAGCCTGTTCTTTTTGGATTGCATAAGTATCAAATACACGTTGTGATGATTCATAAATACCACTGCGTTTATAGATACCACAAGGACTTCCATTCTCCAACAGCCAATATTCCTCTTCATCTTCCATGGTGACAAGCCATAAAGAAAGTTCTTCCCCTTCTTCTTCCACCGTTTCCATAAGCGTGATATCTTTCGCTGTTGCAGGAAGTAAGACATCTTCTGCATAGCCCATCAATCGTTCACGATTTACTGCGTTATTTAACATCGAAAACCCTTCTTTCTTCTTGTCTATTATACTCCTTTCCCATGATAATGAAAAGTGACAGCATCCTTGCAGATAAGCACAATCTAGCAATATGTCTTTGCTGATGATTTATGATGAATAATATGCTTGTTCTATTATTTTCTTATCGACATTTTTTAAATATGACAAGCATCTGTCATATTCATCTGTTACAATAGAATAGAACGGAGGGATCCTATGCACTTACAACGCCTCTTTGAAATCGTATATCTCTTATTATACCGTAAGAAAGTGACAGCCAAAGAGTTGGCAGAACGTTTTGAAGTATCGACACGTACCATTTATCGTGATATTGATACCTTAAGCGCTGCCGGTATTCCCATTTATACCAATAAAGGAAAAGATGGCGGTATCTTTTTAATGGAACACTTCATCTTAAATCGTGCTTTATTAAGCGAAGAAGAACAACAACTCATCCTATCTGCCCTCAAAGGTGTCCAAACCATTACCGATGATTCGACAGATACTTTAGAACGCATGCGTACCTTATTTCATCAACAAGAAACTGATTGGATTGCTATGGATCTTTCTGATTGGTCTAATCGCTCACGTAAAGATTTTGAAACCATACGGGATGCCATTCAAATACGTCATACTATTTCGTTTTCCTATTGTGGCAGTAACGGCAGTCAAAGCAAACGTCAGGCATATCCTCTTCAGCTTTGGTTTAAAGAACATACCTGGTATTTAAAAGCCTATTGTACTACACGAGCGGATTATCGCTTATTTAAGCTCTCGCGTATGCAAGAGGTGCACATGGAAAAAGAAACCTTCTTACCCATGCAGTATCCCGATGAAGAGGATATGACACTTCCAATAGCTACAACGGATATCACCTTGTGGGTGGATAGCTGTATGGCATATCGCCTGTATGATGAATACACTTTTGAGCAGATAGAGAAACTGGAAGATGGGAATTTCCTTGTGCATATTAACTACCCTGAGGATGAATGGGTCTATGGTATGCTGTTATCTTATGGTCCTTATGCAAAAGTACTTTCTCCTTCAACAGTAAAAGAGAAAGTTAAACAGCGGTTACAAGCCATGCAGAAACGATATGAAGAAGATGTAGAAACAATAGCTTTGCATACACAAGAAACAAAAGAAAAGTCCTCTGTTGATGCAGATGGCATTGCTTTTAAAAAGGGAAAGGAAAGATAATATGAATGCCTATGATGTAAAAAAAGAAATGAAAGATGCCTATGGTGTAAAAACCAAGCCAATGCGCATCACACTTTCTAAAGCAAGCTATCTTAAAATAGCAGGAACAGGAAATCCAAATGAAAAGGATGGTGCTTATGCAAAAGCGGTGCGTCTACTATATGGATTGCAATATACAATTAAGATGAGCATGAAAAAACAATGGGAGATTCTCGGTTATTCTCCCTTTGTGGTAGCTCCTTTAGAAGGCTTATGGTGGTTGGAAAATGAGCAAGCCTTGGAAACTGCTCACAAAGATCAGCTGCATTGGTATTCCATCATGCGCTTACCTGCTTTTGTGACAGCGGAAGTCTTAAAAGAAGCTTGCTTACGCTATGAACAAAAACATCCTGATGCAGATACTTCAGGAGTAAGTCTATGGGAATGGGAAGAAGGAGACTGTGTGCAAATACTACACATCGGATCCTATGATGATGAGCCACAATCCATCGCCAAATTGCATGCCTTTGCACAAGAACGCGGCTATCGAGTGATGATTAATGAAGCGAATCTGCGTTTTCACCACGAAATTTATCTGAGTAACCCTAATCGAATCTGTGAAGCAAAGCGTAAAACCATCTTGCGTTTACCCATCATCAAACAGGAGGCAGAAAAATGAAATATATACAACTCACTACAGAAAATATCAACAAAGAGCATATCTGCTGCGCCATTTCAGAAAAGAAAGGCGAACATCGTACTACCGATAAGAAAGCATGGCTTAAGAAGCGAATTGCAGAAGGTTTGGTCTTTTATAAAGCCGATGTTCGAGGTAAGGCATTTATCGAATATCTTGATGGCGAAAAAGCATGGATACCCATACAGGCTGAGCATTGCCTGTTCATCAATTGCTTATGGGTTGCCGGTAAGTACAAAGGAACAGGTATTTCTAACGCATTATTAAATCATTGTATCGAAGATGCCAAACAGCGCAATAAGAAAGGTATTTGTATTTTATCATCACGAAAAAAGATGTCCTTTTTAGCTGATCCAAACTATCTTACCTATAAAGGCTTCCAATGCGTTGATGAGATAACCCCCTTCCAGTTATACTACCTTCCTCTTAACACAAAGGATGCTGCTGCAACACCGAAGTTTCAAGATTCAGCGCGAACTTTGCATTGTGAAGAAGATGGTTTTGTTTTATATTATACTTGCCAATGTCCACATGCCGCACACTATGCCGCCATAGCCAAAGAGATTGTAGAAAAAGCAGGGTGGAGAGCGCATCTTCATCTTATAGAGTCACAAGAAGAAGCCATACAAGTACCTGCACCGGTAACGACCTATGCATTATTTATAAACCATCAGTTTATCACCAATGAAATTCTGTCAGAAAAGAAGTTGACAGCTCTTTTGCAATCCTATGAAAGCTGAAAAAATACATCAAGATGATATTTTTTTGGTAGGAATGCGCACACGCCTTACCTCTTCGCTATCAGAAAATCTTATCATCATCAAAAATTTCTGGAAACAATTTAATGCAAAACTAAAAAGTGTTCATATGCCTATGACACAGCCTTGGATTAAGTATGGGATTACCTTATACGAGCATGGACAGTATTATTATTTTTGCGGTGTAGTATCAAATCAGTGTTATCCGCTTGACTTTGAATTATTGCATATTCCCAGAGGTTCTTTTTTGCAATACACGCATACCGGCAGCATGGATGCTCTTACGCAAACCATAAACACGATTTGGAAACAAGAACTCCCCTTTTCTCCTTACAAAACCACAGATACAAGTATTCGCTATTTGGAAGTTTACAAAGAAGGCTTTTCCTTTCAGTCATCGGATTCCACTATTTTCATATATGTTCCTATACAAGAAGATGAAAATAAAGATTTCTTATATCTTCCTGCCAAGACAATCCTAGCAGGAAGCGGCGCACAAGCTGGAAAAAGTTATGCGCATTCATGGTTTGGCATGGACTTCAACATGAATTTGTACAAGGGTTGTTGTCATGGCTGTGTATATTGTGATTCACGCAGTAAATGCTATCAGGTTGCTGATTTTGATATTGTCAAAGGCAAACAAAATGCTTTGGCGATTCTGGAAATGGAACTGCGAAAAAAACGAAAGAAAGGAACGATTGGCATTGGCGCTATGTCGGATACCTACAATCCTTTTGAAAAAACACAATGTCTAACGAAAGGAGCCTTAGCATTAATCGAACGTTATGGCTATGGGGTCGGTATTGATACGAAAAGCACCTTGATTCTACGTGACATTGACATATTAAAACGTATCGCTAAACAATATCCAAGCATTTTTAAAATCACGATTACCTGTGCACAAGATTCCCTGTCGAAACAAATAGAACCCTTTGCCCCGGTATCTTCTAAACGCTTTGAAACCGTAAAAGCATTACGGGAAGCTGGCTTATTTACCGGTATCCTCTTAATGCCTATCCTGCCTTTTATTAATGATACCGAAGAAAATATTCTCACCATTGTTCAAAAAGCACATGAAGCTCATGCCAATTTTATATTTGTATATGGCGGCTTCGGTTTGTCTTTACGTGACAATCAAAGGGATTATTATTATCACTGGCTAGATCAGCACTATCCCGGATTGCGTTTTACGTATGAAGAACATTATCATAAATGCTATTCCTGTAATTCTCCACACTCTCGACGTTTGTATAAACTATTTGTGAAAGAGTGTCGCAAGTATGGCATCTTATATCGTATGAGTGATATTATACGTGCTTATAAATCAGCGATTCCAAATGAACAACTACAACTAACATTATAAAGGAATGCCATATACCTATTTTTGAGGTAAAAGGCATTCCTTTCTTTTTCCTTAGATACTTAAAAAATAACTATGTACCTCCTAATGTTCTACTAAGGTACTCCTAACATTTATGAATTCATGTACTTTTAAATGCAAAAAATGATTACTTTGCATTCATTTTTTCTGATAGATACATTTACCTTCTTTCCATGTTTCTAATACTTGTATCGTATCTAACTTCGTCTTATCTATCTGATAAGGGTTTTTATCCAGAAGAATAAAATCTGCTTGTTTTCCCTCTTTAAAGCTTCCCTTTTTATCTTCTTCAAAATATTGATGTGCCACATGAATCGTCAAGCCACGCAAAGCATCTTCCACGGATAAGGCTTCTGTATTTCCTATCTGATGTCCACTCTTTGTTTTTCTATTCACTGCACACCATAATGTTTTTAACATATTTGGCGGAATGACCGGGCTGTCATTATGGAAGGTATAGGGCAACTGCAATTTCTTGGCTGTATGTGCCGGTGAAATCTTATCCGCTCTTTGTTTCCCAAAATTTTCAATATGAATATCGCCCCAATACCAAGTGTGTGCAACAAAGAAAGATGGAATCATATCTAATGCCGGCATTCTTTCCAGTTCTTCCTTACGGACCAGTTGGGCATGAATCATGACCGGACGATGCGTCGTTGCCTCAGGATGTTGTTTCATGACCTTTTCAAATTGTGTAATGTATTGTCTTGCGGCAGCATCACCATTGCAATGTACAAGCAATTGACGTTTCTTTCTAACACTTTTTTCAATACGCTGATACATCTGCGCATCTGTCATCGCCGGATACCCGCGATCCTCACTTCCACAATATGGTTCCAACATCCATGCCGTCTTACCTTGTGGTGAACCATCAGCAAACGTTTTGTAACCACCTAATCTCAAATGATTCTGGTACCGCACATAAGTCGGGTATTGGGTAAACAAATCTTTTTCTTCACTTACATCTGCATAAGCAACTACATCGAGATATAGGGTATTTGACTTAGCGGCAGACAATAATAACTGAAATAAAGATGATTGCGTAAATCCCTCCTGCACTGTGGTAATCCCGTTACTGGCATAAATTGCCTGTGCTTCTTTCATCAGCTCTAACAGCGTTTCCATGGATGGCATAGGTACTTGATTTTGAAAAGACACAAAAGCCCTTTCTTCCATATAACCATTCATACTGCCATCAGCTTCTCTGCCATATCTTCCTCCCTCTGGATCTTTCATTGCATTGTGTAAACCACATGCCTGCAAAGCAGCGCTATTGGCAACTCCCATATGTGAAGAAGCATGAGAAATGTAAATCGGTTGCTCCATGCTAATTTCATCAAGCACATGTCGGTCAGGATGTCTTTTTTCTTTCATGAAATTATGATCATAATTCGCACCAATCAGCCAGTCCTGCTTCCCTAATTTTCTATCTTTCGCAAACTTCTTCATTTTTATAATAATATCATCAAATGATCTTGCATCACTTAAATCACAAAGGCGAAGCGCATTGGCTACTCCTGTAAAATGGGAATGTGCATCAAGAAAGGCCGGCAGCATTGTTTTCCCACACAAGTCATGAATTTCTGCCTCAGGGAAGCGTTTTATCAAATCAGAGCGATTTCCTAATCCCACAATACGCTCATTTTCAAAGCAAATTGCTTCTACTTGTTTTTGCACATCTTCCATTGTCAAGATAGTTCCATTTACATAGATATGTTTCATCTTATCCCTACTTTCTACCTTTATTATAGCTTACGATCATGTGAAAAATACGGTTTATCAAAAGATAGGCATCTTAAGACATATGACTGCTTTATGTATGAGAATATATACGATGCTATTTTATGCCATCGTAAAATAGCAATATGCATTTCTTTAGACTATGTAAATCCGATATTCTGTTTTCATAGCTAGCTTTAGGCAGCTTTGAAGGGTGCTCTTTTCTTAAAATCTATAAGTTCTTCTTCGCATCTTTTTTACGTTCTACTTTGATGCAATCAAACTCTTATCATAGAAAAAAACCGTCTAAACAGACGGTTCATCACGTAATAAACGATTGATATGTACATTTCCTCATCAGTGATAAGTTTCTGGTATTGATCATAGAGAAAACTTTTTACCTTATTCGCCACTTCAACTTCTTTTTGATAACGATTTTTTGATGTTAAATAGAAACTATCGCCATTATCCTCTAACATCTTATCCGTGAAGAATCGTTCAACAAAGAAACGGATATGTGTAATAAAGCGTAAATAATGTATACTATCTTTATGAAACTCTTTATTCAATGAATAACGAACAAGATTTATGATTTCTCCTATTAATTTCGCATAACGAGCACTGTCATACTCCGGGTTATTAGAAGATTGAGCATTTACCAAATGAAACGCAATATTCACTGCTTCATCATCCGGAAGTAGAATATGTAATGCTTTATTAACCAATTTTAAACAATGAACACCGGCAGCATATTCTTCAGGATAAAAATTTTGTATTTCCCAAATTAAACGATTGGTTGTTACCATGTTTTGTTTCAAACGTTCTATCGCAAAGTTCAAATGATCTGCTAAAACAAAATACAAATTATCATTAAACTCTGTATGTAAATCTGCTTTAGCCAAAGAAATAACCTGATGGGTCACTTCCAATACTTCAGGAGAAATGGCATCTAAAAGATCCATAATCTGTTTTGATTTATCACTCACAACAGGTATATAAAATTGATAGGTAGAGTCATTCACATCGATATTCTCGCCAGATTTTTTACCATAACCTATCCCTTTTCCTAATATGATAAAATCGGATTTTTGTTCGTCCTCGACCAAAACAACACTGGAATTTAAAACTTTTTTGATCTTAGCCATTCTCTTTCCTCCTTCATCTATCATTCAAAATCTAAACTATTATGGTGAATAACCTTTTGATACCAATAGAAAGAATCCTTCCGATATCTATCATACGTTCCATTGCCGTAATCGTCAACATCCACATAGATAAAACCATAACGTTTTGACATTTGTTTTGTGGATTCACTGATTAAATCAATGCATGCCCAGGATGTATAGCCCATCAATTCTACACCATCTTCTAAAATCGCATCCAACATACATTTAAAATGTTTTCGATAATAATCAATGCGATATTCATCATGTACCTTTCCATCTATCAGCTCATCTTTAGCTCCTAGACCGTTTTCCACGATAAACAAAGGTTTACGATAGCGATCATACAGTTCTACAAGTGAAATACGAAGTCCGATAGGATCAATCTGCCAACCCCATTCACTAGAAGGAAGATATGGATTCTTCAATCCCATAACCGTATTCCCAGCGGTTTTCTCAATACCTGTTTCATCCTCAGCAACACAACTTGACATATAATAACTAAAAGATACAAAATCAACTGGATATTTTTTCATGATTTCATCATCTCCTGCTTCTTTATGGATATGAATATCATGATTTTTATAATAGCTTAATAAGTAGGATGGATATTCTCCAAATACCTGTGTATCGGAATAAGCATAAATATTACGCATCATTTGTTGTGATTTTAAAATATCTTCAGGTTTGCAAGTCATAGGATAATACGATAATTTCGTAATCATGCAGCCAACTTTTGCCCCCGGTATAATTTCATGACAGATCTTTGTTGCCAAAGCGCTTGCTACAAATTGATGATGCATTGCTTGATAACATACTTCTTCAAAATTTTTATTTGGAAAGCGATCCTTAATTAATCCACCGGTTGTATAAGGATGACGAATAATACTGTCAACTTCATTAAATGTCAGCCAATATTTTACTTTATTTTTATATCGCTCGCAAATTGTACGAACATAGTTCTCAAAGAAACCGATCACTTCTCGAGAATACCATCCATCATAAGATAAGGTTAGATTTAAAGGAGGTTCATAGTGAGACATGGTTACAAGCGGTTCAATGTTATATTTTTTTAATTCATCAAATACATCATCATAGAACTGCAATCCTTCTTCATTTGGCGTTTCATCATCACCATTTGGAAAAATTCTGCTCCATGCAATGGACATACGAAATACTTTAAATCCCATTTCTGCAAACAGCTTAATATCTTCTTTATAATGATGGTAAAAATCGTTTCCATGGCGTTTTGGATAATTTACCATATCTTCAGGATGTGCTAATGCTTCTTCAATATCTTTTGATGTAATTTCATTTTGTTTCTCATAATTTTTCACATCAACATCAAACTTTGCTCGTGCACAATCTGAAACGCTCCATCCTTTTCCCCCTTCATTCCAACCGCCTTCCATCTGATTCGCAGCTGTTGCGCCTCCCCATAAAAATCCTTCTGGAAATGTTCTCATGTTATTTCTTCCTTTCTGTCATCATCATGATCCCACTTGGATCCATTTGTCCTTTTCCTTTTACAAATATATCATAAGCAGCAGTGTTTGTTACAATGATTGGTGTTGTTACATCATAACCTTCACTTTTAATTTTCTCTACATCAAATTTTAACAAGAGATCCCCTTGCTTTACATGATCACCGGCTTTTACACATGCTTCATAATATTTCCCATTTAATTCAACGGTATTTAAACCAACATGAAACAATAATTCCGTTCCATTCGTTGTTTCCATACCAATAGCATGTTTTGTATCAAATACCATTTTTATGGTCCCTTCACATGGAGCATACAATTCACCGATTTCAGGAATCATAGCAATTCCATCACCCAACGCTTTTTTAGAAAACATCTCATCATTAACACTTTCTAAGGCAATCACATTTCCTTTTAAAGGTGCCTGTATTGTGTTGATTTCATCATTATTTTCGGGTGTTTCACTATTTGCTTCCTCTTTCCAAAGAAAGAAAGTTATAACGAAAGATAAGATAAAGGCCATAACAAATCCAATCACACCATATATGAAATTCATGCCATTCTTTGGATCGATAAACATCGTGATATTCGCAAGTCCAGGTCCTGCAATAACAAAACTTTTTAATAATACAAATCCACAGAAACCTCCGGTGATAAAGCCACTGACAATCACACTGATTAACACTTTTTTATTTAATAATGTTACACCATATAATGCAGGCTCAGTAATTCCCATTAAAGCAGAGATGCCGGCTGATGCAGCAACAGACTTTTTCTGCTGATCTTTCGCCTTGATTGCTACCGCAAAGCAAGCTCCTGATTCAGAAATATTGTGAGCTAAAGAAGCTGGAAGATACATCATTTCATAACCTAAATTACCATAAGTCGATACGGCATATGGTACCATAGCTTTATGCATACCGGTTGCAATCATAAATGGTAAGATACCTGATAATAAAGCAATGCCTAAGAATCCTAACTTATCATATAAGAACAGAATTGCAGATGTTAGATATTCTCCCAATGTATATCCTAATGGTCCTAATACCAAGAATGCCAAGGGAATCGTAATTGCTAAAGCTACCATAGGAACAAAGAATACTCTAATTGCTTTAGGTGAAATTTTGTTTAAACCTTTTTCTAACACACCTAAGCATAATACAGTAAGTATTGCCGGAAACACCTGAGAGTTATAAGCAACATTCTTTACCGTAATACCAAAGATTTTAAATCCTTCTGCAAGTAAAGCGACATTATTAGGCAGTAATAAAACGCCGACGGCAGCCAAAGCAACAAGTTTGTTTGTATTCATTTTGGTTGCTGTGGTTACAGCGACCATTAAAGGTAAAAAGTAGAACGTCGCATCTGAAATAGAAGATAAGATTACATAAAACCCATCACTTGCCGATACAATTCCTAATGTAGATAACAGGATCAAGATAGATTTTAATACACCAGCTCCAGCAATAGCTGGTACAAGCGGCTGGAAGATGCCAACAATAAAACTTAACAGGGTATTGCCAAAACTTTGTTTTTCCGTTTTTATCGATTGCTGTTCTTGCGGTTTACATAATTTCATCAATTCGTTATACACTTCAATAACGGCATTCCCTATAACGATTTGTACTTGAACGTTTAGAATAACGCCAATCACACCGGGAACCTTTTTCAGATTTGCTTCATCAACTAAGGTTTGATCTGCTACTGTAAAACGAAGGCGTGTGGAACAATGTTCCAAATTTACAACATTTTTTTCACCTCCGATATAGGTTAAAATATCGGCTGCACTTTTTTTATAATCCATTTTTTTCTCCTTCCCATGTACGATGCAATTTTTGGCCAAAAAATAAAGGCAGGATCTACAATACATCCAGACAAACATATTTGCCTTCTGGATATTGTAAGATCCTGCCTGCATTACCAGTTACATGTCTTATTACGCATATAAATATAGCATGCTGAAAGCGCTTTGACAAGAGGTTTTTGAATTTTTTTATTTATTCACTTTATTTATAATATCAATTTGATTGTTAAATCGATTAAATTACTTTAAGATATGCTTTTAATCTTATTGCAAAGAATGCTTCCATTTCGCATCTGTATTTTCTTAAGTAAGCGAATTTTGTTAATGTATATACAACTTCTTGCGGCTAGTATGAATGCTAATTTTATATGAAACGTAAACATAAGTCTTTCCTTGATTTCTATAAAGCACAAATAGAAAAAACAGGCATTTTTATAAACACCTGTCAACATTTTAATCTTCTAATACCTGAATACATATTCCTATCGTTCCCGGACCCGTGTGCACACCAAGGGCCGGAGATACTTGATCACTGACAAATACATCCATATGAGGTAGCTTCGGAAGCAAATCTTGCTTAATTTCCTCACATAATGCAGCAGCATCACCATGCATAATGGAGACATTATATTTCTTATGATTACCGGCAAATTGCAAAGCCAATTCTTTGGTCTTGGATATGGATTGCTTTCTTCCTCTTACCTTTGCTACCGTATAATACACACCATCTTCATTACATGATATAATTGGCTTTAAATGTAAGGCATTCCCAAATAATGAGGCAACCAGGCCGATTCTACCACCTTTTTGCAGATATTCTAAAGTTTCCACAACAAAGAACACCTTACAATTCATTACTTCTTTTTCTAATTTCTCACAAATTGCTTGATAACTCATGCCGGCTTCTAAATAACGAGCCGCTTGAATGGCATGAAATCCTGATCCGATGGAAATATTTTTTGTATCCAACACAAAGAACTCCAATCCTTCATAATTTTTTGCCAATAAATTGATCATATTATTCGTGCCACTTAAGCCACTGGATATCGTAACAGCAATGACCTTTTCATAACCATCTGCTTTTATACGATCAAGTATCTTCTGAATATGTTCTCCAGAAGGTAATGATGTCTTAGGGATTTCCTTTTCTAAACCACGGTATACTTCTTCAGCGGTAATATCTACACCATCCATATATTCACGATCTTTATATAATACCTTTAAAGGAATAACATACATTCCATATTTATCTACGAATTCCTGCGGTACATTACAACAGCTATCCACCAGAATAGCAATCTTTTCTTTATTCATGAACTTTGAACCTCCATTTATATTTCAAATTGAAATACGATTGTTACATACATAGTATAGTATAATTCTTATAATTAGTCAATCTAGTTTCTATAACTAAATGAATTGTCCATATGAAGTAAATGTACCTTTCTTTTTTCTTGTTTCTTCTTCATGATCCATAACTGCTATCATCCGCACACAAAAAAAGCTGTCATCTTTAAGACAACAGCTCATTTCTTATCAAAATTATTTATTCAATGCTTCTGATACAGCTACAGCTACAGCTACGGAAGCACCAACCATAGGGTTGTTACCCATACCGATCAGACCCATCATTTCTACGTGAGCAGGAACACTTGAAGAACCAGCAAACTGAGCATCAGAATGCATACGTCCCATTGTATCTGTCATACCGTAAGAAGCAGGACCTGCAGCCATGTTATCTGGATGCAATGTACGACCTGTACCACCACCAGATGCTACAGAGAAGTATTTTTTACCCTGTTCGATACATTCTTTCTTATATGTACCTGCAACTGGATGCTGGAAACGTGTTGGGTTAGTAGAGTTACCAGTGATAGAAACGTCTACACCTTCGTGATGCATAACAGCAACACCTTCACGTACATCATCTACACCATAGCAGTTAACAGCAGCTCTTTCTCCATTAGAGTAAGCTTTTCTGTAAACTTCTTTTAATTCACCTGTGAAGTAGTCAAATTCAGTTTCAACGTGTGTAAATCCATTGATACGAGAAATGATCTTCGCAGCATCTTTTCCTAAACCATTCAGGATAACGCGCAGTGGTTCTTTACGAGCCTTGTTAGCGTTACGAGCGATACCGATTGCACCTTCAGCAGCAGCGAAACTTTCGTGTCCTGCCAAGAATGCGAAACATTTTGTGTTGTCATCCAACAACATAGCAGCCAAGTTACCATGTCCCAGACCAACCTTACGATCGTCTGCAACAGATCCAGGAATACAGAATGCCTGTAACCCTTCACCTAATGATTTCGCTACTTCATAAGCTGTTTTATCACCTTTTTTGATAGCGATTGCTGCACCGGCAATATATGCCCAGCATGCATTTTCAAAACAAATTGGCTGAATGCCTTTTACGATGTTGTATACATCAACACCTAAATCATCACACAGTGTTTTTGCTTCTTCGATGGAAGAAATACCATATGAGTTTAATACTTCATTGATTTTATCAATACGTCTTTCGTATCCTTCAAATAATGCCATGATTTTTCCTCCTATTCGTGTCTTGGGTCGATGTACTTAACAGCATCTGCATAACGACCATAAGTTTTCTTTGCATTGTTCAGAGCTTCTTCAGGGTTAGTGCCCTTTTTAACAGCGTCCATGAATACACCCATGTTTACGTATTCATAACCGATGATTTCATCATTTTCATCAAGACCCATCTTTAAGATATAGCCTTCAGCTAAGTCTAAGTAACGAGGTCCTTTTAATTTTGTTGAGTAAACCGTACCAACCTGAGAACGTGTACCTTTACCTAAGTCTTCCAAACCAGCTCCAACTGGAAGTCCGTTTTCAGAGAATGCAGACTGTGTACGTCCATAAACGATCTGCAGGAACAGTTCACGCATAGCTGTGTTGATAGCATCACAAACTAAGTCTGTATTTAATGCTTCAAGCAGTGTTTTACCAACGATAGCCTCACTAGCCATAGCTGCGGAGTGAGTCATACCGGAACATCCTAATGTTTCAATCAGTGCCTCTTCGATGATACCTTCTTTAACGTTCAGTGTCAGTTTGCAGGCACCCTGCTGTGGAGCACACCATCCAATACCATGTGTCAAACCTGAAATATCTTTGATTTCTCTGGAGTTTACCCATTTTCCTTCTTCAGGAATAGGTGCACAACCATGGCTTGCACCACACTTAACAGTGCACATGTTTTCAACTTCTTTTGAATAAATCATGTCATTTCTCCTTTCTCGCATAATCCATGAAAGATTTACCATAGTGCTACTTTAACGCTTGTGTAGCTGTCTTGACAATGTCATTTTCCTCTATTTAAAATAACATCATCGAGGACGTTTTCCCTACGAAATTTCTATTTGACAATATCTTCACAAGAAATGTCGTCCTACTTCATTATTTTAATTCTTTTCCTATTTTATGTCAACATAATTAGGCCTTTTTATCCTTACAGAAAGGGTGTAAAAAAGCGTTCCAAAAGGAACGCTTCCCTAAATTATAGCTCATGAACCTGCCTGCTTTGATACCATGCAATCGTTGCCCTTAGCGTGTCCTTCATACTTCTTGGTTGATAATCCAACTGTGTGGTAGCATGTTCATGTGAAAAGCGCACATTTGATGCTAAAGTATAAAGAGAATATGGAGTATATAATGGGCGCTGATGGCGCAATTTTGCATATCCTGAAATTATAGGGGCAAAGGCTTTTGCCACCCACATAGGTAACATAAACAGTGCATCTTTTCCACATAAAGAGGCGGTTATATCTAGAATATCGGATATCTTATAATATTGATTAGATAAAATATAACAATCTCCTTTTTCTCCATGTTCTAAAGCCGCAATACATCCTTTCGCGACATCTCTGACATCAACAAAGTCGTAACCACCAGAAACACCAGCCAGCAATTTTCCTTCCAGATAATCGCTTATCATCTGCACTAAATAATTGTTCTTGGTTCCATATGGCCCTAAGATACCGGAAGGATGAACAATAACGGCATCCAAACCATTGGCAACCTCATCCATGACCAGTTGAGATGCAAGTGCTTTTGTTTTGGCATATCCACCTTTTACAAGGGACGCATCAAAGTGATGCACCTCAGTAATTATTTGCGGATACGTTTTTTCGGGTATAGCATGTACAGAGCTGGTGTATAAGAAACGCTTTATATGATATTGCTTTGCGAATTGCAGCATCGTTTTTGTGCCTAAGACATTCACATCATAAAGTTTAGTGGATACTTTTCTTTGAATATCAACAATCCCTGCGGCATGCAATAGATACACTTCTTTATCTTGTAAGTTCGCAAAAAAGGGAAGCAAACTATCCGATTCTAAGACATCTCCTTTATAATAATGTACATGACTATCATCAGTTGCATGATCCTGCGGCATGATAAGCGCACGTATTTCATAAGATGTTTCATGAAGTTCCTGCAGGATGGCTTTTCCCAAATGTCCGTTTGCTCCTGTTAGTAAGATTGTTTTTTTCATAAACTCACACTTCTTTCCATCATTTTCTGCGCCAACCTTTACGGTATGTGAAAAACGAAATGAAGTTGTGAATATGCAAATCTCTCTCTTATATTATAACGCTATGAAAAGCACTGTACTACTCTTTTACAATGCTTTTACAAATCCTACATTTTCTCATGCGATATTGCATCAGAAAATCATATTTCAAATGTTTCAGATGAAAAATTACTATAAAACCGACCACTTTCTGCCGTAAAACGAAGCACACAATAATCAGGATCACTTACACCTTGCGGATAATACATCGTATCGTTTTCTTGCCAGATCATTTCTTTCGAAACGGCATCTTCCAACACTTCCATTTTTCCTATCAGCATGACACCGCGAAAAAAACGTTTATCACAAAAATAAATACACGCTTTATCATTCTTTCGATACTGCTCTACACGCATCGAAGATGTATTGGTTGTAAAATAGAACACTTTGATACCTTCTCTTTTACGTGGCGGCAACATCGCCTTCGTGTTAGGAAATCCTTTCTCATCAACTGAACTGATGAAAGATACACTTTGTTTATCAATTAGGTTCCCGATCGTTTTTACTTTATCGCGCATACATAACGCCTCCTCATATATCTACACTTTACCTGAAAGTCATTTGTTAAGCAATCGTTTTATTGCTTTTCATAAAATCAATCTTCTTTCATGAGGAAGATTCGCATAAATCTATTTTACATCAAAAGAGGAAGATGCAGTTCTTCGTTCATATACCAGATCAACGATACCGTTATAGCTTTGTGTATGCAACAAAGTTAATTTTCTTTCAATATCCGTGTTATGAAACAATCGTATGCCTGTACCTAGAAGAGTAGGAATAACATTGATATGATATCGATCAATGCTGTCGGCTTGCATGATTTGATTCACAATGGATGCACCACCACAAATCCAGATATCTTTTCCCAGTTGTGTTTTTAAATGTCTTATCAATGCCACAGGATCTTCCATAGTGAACCTTATCTTTTCAGTAGACGCTTCAGTTTGATGTGTAATGATATAACTGGTAAGAGTAGGATATATCCATTGTTTTGGTGATATTTCAGTACGTAGCTGATGATACGTATTTGCCCCCATAATGACAGTATCTACACCTTGGATAAAGGTTTCATATGTAATCATATCATTTTGATTGGCATCCTCCCCTGCTAACCAAAAAACTTTGCCATTTTTATCAGCGATGAATCCATCTAAACTCATAGCGATAAAAAGAATTGTTTTACGCATAACATAACCGCCTTTCATTGTCTTTTCTAGTATGGCAAATTATAGGCTGTTTATAAGGTGATGGATGATAATGTAAACAACATATTAAGGAAGCTGTTCTTCTTTTGGATTTCCATAAGCAAACATTAAAGGCTTGATAAGTCACATTATTTTAAGCTTTTTCATCAAAGCTATCGGTTCCCTTACAATTTAAAAAAACGATATCTTGCATATCCATTACGGAATCAACATATCGTTAACCTTATATATGGTGGAGGTGGCGAGAGTTGAACTCGCGTCCAGAAACAGCCCCACGTACAGACATCTACAGTTTAGTCCATTACCAATATTCAACAGGTAACAATGGACAGCTCCTATTGAAGGTGTTCAATTTATTTTCGTGATCAATCCCTTGAACTAGAATTGAACCTTATCCTTCGTGAATGAGATGCTCATCTAGTATGCCAAAGGACAACATACTAGCGGCAGCTGCGAACCTATGTCGGTTATTAAGCAGCAAAAGCCATTCTCTGGTTTGCACCAAAGATGTTAGCTAATTTAGTTTTTCCGTTTAAATTTAATTGGTTATTACGTAACCACTCGACTGCCGTCTGTACCAAGCGTATCCCTGTCGAAACCAGTACACCCCCGGTTTTAGGTAGTTGTAGTTTACCACAAAATACCGCAAACTACAACTGTCCTAATATTGGTTTTTTAAAGCTTTTTCAATTTCACGTTTCGCATCTTTTTCTTTCTGAACATTTCGCTTATCATGCAAATCTTTACCTTTTGCTAAGACAATTTCCATTTTAGCTTTTCCCTTTTCCAAATATAATGAGATAGGAATCACCGTATAGCCCTTTAACTTCACCTTTTGTTGCAGCTTTATAATTTCACTCTTATGCAGCAACAGCTTACGGATACGCGTTTCATCGTGATTAAAACGATTGCCGAATTCATATTCCGGGATATGCATTTCTTTGATAAAAGCCTCATTGTTCGTAAAACTGATATATGCATCTTTGATCTGGGCATGCCCCTTACGAATCGCTTTAATTTCCGTACCCTGTAACACCAAACCGGCCTCAAAACGATCTTCCAGAAAATATTCGTGGGATGCTTTCCGATTAAATACGATTACTTTTCTACCAGCTGTCATAGCTTCACCTCTTTAGTTTATGTCAAGGAACAAAAGATATGCCTTTAACGGCCCCTTTTTCCCCTCTTTTTTGTTAACAATGCAAAATCAACTTCACGTTTAAACCGATTTGCATCAATACATCTAACCTGGACTTTTTGTCCCATGCGATACACATTTGCCGTATGCTCACCAATTAGACTGTGACTCACTTCATCATAATGATAATAATCATCTTCCATGGATGAGATATGCACCAAGCCTTCTACCGTATTATCCAGCTCAACAAACATTCCAAACTTAGTAATACCACTGATGACTCCTGCAAAACGCTGTCCGATATAGTTTTCCATATACTCAGCCTTTTTCATATCATCTACGGTTCGTTCGGCATCCACAGCATTACGCTCACGCTCACTTGCCTGAATGGCTGCCTGTTCACACCATTGTTCATCCTGTTTCATTTTATCTACATCTTCAGATGATGTAAAGATATATTTTCGCAGCATGCGATGTACGATCAAATCCGGATAGCGGCGAATCGGTGATGTAAAATGCAAATACTCCTTTAAGCCCAGTCCGAAATGTCCCAAACAACGATTATCATAGCGCGCTTTCTGCATGCTTCTTAACATGAAACTGGATAACACGAAATAATTATCCTGTCCTCTGGCTTCATCTAATAAAGCCTGTAGCTGTTTTGGATGTACGTCTTGGATACCTCCCTTAAACGTATATCCCAATGTTTTCGCAATACGTGCAAACTCCCGCATTTTCTTAGGTTCAGGAGCTTCGTGAATACGATACATCGATGGCGTTTCCAGCCATTTCATATGCGTGGCTACAGTTTCATTTGCCGCTATCATAAAATCTTCAATGATGCGCTCTGCTTCTCCACGCTCACGTAAGACGATATCTTTTGGTTTCCCTTTTTCATCAACCAGAATTTTAGCCTCTCTGCTATCAAAATCAATGGCGCCAAGTCCTTCTCTGCGTCTGCGAATGATTCCAGCCAAAACCTTCATATCTAAGCACATCTTTAACAAATGAGGATAAGCTTTTTGTGTTTTAGCATCACCGGATAATATCTTATTCACATTCGTATAGGTCATTCGCTCATTGCTATTGATCACACTAGGAAAGATACGATAATTCATTACATTGCCTGTACGATCTATTTCCATCATACAAGTTATGGTTAAGCGATCCACATGGGGATTTAAGGAACAAATGCCATTGCATAACGCGTGAGGCAACATCGGTACGACGCGATCTACCACATATACTGAAGTCCCCCGATGATAAGCCTCTTTATCAAGCGCCGTATTTTCTTGTACATAATAGGAAACATCCGCAATATGCACATAAAGACGATAGCCTTTTTCTATCTTCTCAATACTGATGGCATCATCTAAATCTCTGGCATCTTCCCCATCTATAGTAATTGTCAACAGCTTACGCAAATCCTCACGATTCTTCAATTCATTTACGTCCACTTCTTCTTTTATGCCAGCTACTTCTGCTTTCACTTTTTCATTGAATTCAGGAACGATATCTTTTTCAAGTAAGATACTTAAAATATCAATCCCCGGATCATATTTATAACCGATTTCCTTTTCAATATGACATTTTAAAACCGTTCCATAACTATCAATATGAAGCAGAACTTTAGAATCATTCACCAATTTAAAATCATCATAATTCGTAATTTTGATTTTACGATTGTTTAAATAAGAATCAGGTAAGAAATACTTTGATCCTTCTTTGATTTTTACTACCCCCACGATATGCGTGACGCTATGTGAAATGACTTCGACCACTTCACCCTCTACACTTTTATCATTATTGGTCCATGTTCTGGCATATACAACATCTCGATCCATACCGAAACCCAATCGTTCTCTGGCTATATAGTAACTGTCATCCGCTGTTTCCACAAAGCCAAAGCCTTTCGGATTTATACGCAGCGTACCACTCACATACCCTAGTTTTTCACTAAGGAAATAGCGATGTCGCTCATCTCTGGCAATAATACGTGCAGCTTCCAAATCGTTTAATAATTTCATCAATTCTGTGAAGGCAACACTATCTTCCATTTGGATCATCCTGGATAATTGTTTCACATCCATACCACGATAATCGTTTTGTTTGATCAGGGCGAGTAGTTCTTCTTTTTTGCTCATTATTTGCCCTCCTTTTCATTATGAACTTATAGTTATAGTATACCATTCCACGCTTATTTCATAAATATGATAGCGCATTTTATCTAGATCTTAACAATTTGCGGAACTTCATAAAAAAAGACCTTGCACGGTCTTAGTCTAAAATACGGATAATTATAACAAGAGCGAAAAAGATAATTCCTGTTACCATAGTAACATTAGATATGATTTTTTCAGATCCTCTTTCTTTGACATTGGCAAACAGATTCAATCCATCACTTCCACCAAATGCACTTCCAAGACCATCTGACTTTCCGCTTTGTAATAAGGAGAGTATTATCAAAATGACCGATGCAATCATTAATAGTATTTCTAAAATGCCCATGATAGTCCTCCTTCCTATTTCTCGATACCTTACTAGTATAGCAAACAATGCTAATAATTACAATATTGTTTCGAAAATATTTAAGATACATGCAAGCAAGGGCAGATTGTTTCATGAGAAATGCTCACATACGTGATATCACACATTTCTTGTTTGAACGTAATGAACTACCAGATACTACAATAAGATAACATCTAAGAACGCTTTAAAGGAAAGGAACACTGTTTAAGAATTCATGATATCCTTTCGCAGTGTTCCATTAAGTACTTATTTAATGTTTGTAAATATTATAGAAGGCAGATTTCCCAGGAAATACTGCTACATCACCCAACTCTTCTTCAATACGAAGCAATTGATTATATTTGGCAATACGATCAGTTCTTGACATAGAACCAGTCTTAATCTGACCGGCATTGAATGCCACTGCAATATCGGCAATCGTCGTATCTTCAGTTTCACCGCTTCGATGGGATACAACTGCCGTATACCCATGTTTCTTAGCCAGCTCCATAGCATCAAAGGTTTCCGTCAATGTGCCAATCTGGTTTACCTTGATCAAAATGGAATTAGCGATATCTTTATCAATACCTTCCTGTAAGATTGCCGGATTTGTTACATATAAATCATCACCAACCAACTGGATTTTCTTGCCTAAATGCTCCGTCAGTTTCTTCCAGCCATCCCAATCACGTTCGCCTAAGCCATCTTCAATCGAAATAATCGGATATTTTTCTACCAGTTCATCATACCAGGCAATCATCTCATCGGTTGTTTTAGAACCCTGACCTGATTTTTTCAAATCATACATTTTCGTTTCCGTGTTGTAGAATTCACTAGCCGCAACATCCATAGCAATGCAAATATCTTCTCCGGCCTTATAACCAGCAGCTTTGATTGCCTCCATAATAGCTTTCAATGGCGCTTCGTTATCTTCCAGATTCGGTGCGAAACCACCTTCATCACCAACAGCTGTTACTTGGCCTTTTTCCTTTAATACTTTTTTCAAGGCATGGAAAGTTTCAGCACCCATTTGAATTGCCTCTTTCATACTTTTAGCACCAACCGGCATAATCATAAACTCCTGGAAATCTACCGAAGAATCCGCATGACTTCCTCCATTTAAGACATTCATCATTGGCACTGGCAATGTTTTCGCATGAATACCGCCTAAGTAACGATATAATGGCAATCCATAAAAGTTAGCCGCAGCATGGGCAACCGCTAAGGAAATACCTAGGATGGCATTTGCACCATATTTAGACTTATCCTTTGTACCATCAGCTTCAATCAAAGCTTTATCAATTGCCGCCTGATCAGTAACATCCAAACCAATCACCACATCTGCCAAGATTTCATTCACATTGTTTACGGCAGTCATGACACCTTTGCCATTAAAGCGATTCTTATCACCATCGCGTAACTCTAAGGCTTCACGCTCTCCGGTGCTGGCACCACTTGGTACAATGGCACGGCCAAATGCTCCACTGACCGTTTCCACCTCAACTTCTATGGTAGGATTTCCTCGAGAATCGAGAACTTCTCTTGCGTGTACATCAACAATAACAGACATAATTTTGTCCTCCTTTATTATCTATTCTCAGTATAACACCAGGAACTGTACAAAGAAAGAAGTTTGCTCAATCTAACTAAATTTCACATATTTCTATAACAATTCCTGTAAATCATCTACGATATGCGTAGGATGAATACCTAATCGATCAATATCCTCTCTTTGATGAACGCCGGTTGTCACAAAAATGGTTTCAACCTGATTGCGTACACCTAACAGAATATCTGTTTCCAGATTATCACCGATGAGTATCACATCCTCTTTCTTTTTATGTAAAAAGTCTAAAGCTTCTTCCAAAATCGTATCATGAGGCTTACCAATTTTGGGACTTTTTTGTTGTGTTGCATATTCAAACATAGCCACAACAGAACCATTTCCAATGGAAAAACCATCCGGCTGTGCCAGTATGCGATCATCATTTGTCCCAATCAGCTTGGCGCCATTTAAAAGCAGCTTTAAAGCTTTGGAATATTTTTCATAAGTTCCGGAAGTATCTAAGCCGACAAAAACAAAATCAGCGTTTGTATCATCAATGGTAAACCCTTCATCCTCCAGAGCTTCTCGTAAACCATCCTGTCCGATATAATATGCTCTTCTGCCTTCATAATGCTTACGGGCATAGATAGCTGCAGCCATAGCACTAGTGAAAAAATGTTCTTCCTTGATACCGCAATATCCCATGCGTTCCATATGTTCTACATTTTGGCGTTTTGTGCGTTTGGCATTATTCGTTAAAAAGTAAAATTCTTCCTTGCGTTTGATTAATTCATGAACGAAGTGCATAGCACCTTCGATCAATAAAGTTCCCCGATACATTGTTCCATCGAGATCAATTAAATACGTTTTCTTCATCTTATCCCTGCTTTCTTACCCATAATAGTAAAGCATATCCTACTGGGAAAGCAAGCGTTATCTGTTTCTGCTGCGTGTTTTTCGTTTTCCTGGATTGATTAGAATCATACCTGCAAGAATCAGTCCTACCGGCCAGTAGTGTTCTGCTATGTAAGAAAGGTAACCATATAATTGCTGTTGATTGATGCTTGGCTCAATCAGCAGAAGGATGCCACTGATACCCAGAATGATTCCAATGCGTTCCCTCATATTATCACTTCCTGCTTACAGTATAGAAAGACATTACTGCTAATTTTGTCAGATTGCGGAAGAAAACCATTTTTTTATGTTTTTATCAAATTTATCAACAGGTTACCATCTTTAAACCGTATCATATACTACCCATATATTGTGATTCACTTATTATAAACGGCTGACATCTTATGTTTTGCTTTGCATGTTTATCCGCTTTGTTATACAACAAAGCCATTTTCATCCAAATAAAAAAAGCCTCAAAACCAGATTGGTTTCAAGACTATTTACATCTGTTTTACAGCTCTACTTTTTCTAAGTCACCATAACTGATTTCAGTTGGCGTTTCACGTCCAAATAAAATCAATAAGACGATAGCTGTTTGGGAATCCTCGTGTAACTCTTCCACCGTTCCTTCGGAATTCGCAAAAGCACCACTTAAGATACGAACACGATCTCCTACAGCAAAGTCAATCTGTACTTTACGCTCACTCATGCCAAGACGTCGCAGAATTGCTTCCATTTCATCTTCGGCAACAGGGAAAGGCTTAGCTCCACCACCACTGGATCCGATAAATCCGGTAACTCCCGGTGTGTTACGTACAATATACCATGCCTCATCTGTCATGATCATTTCTACGAATAAATAGCCGCTGAAAGGATTTTTGGTCTTTTCAACTTCTTTGCCATTTTTATATTCGATCTCTTTTTCCTCTGCTACAACGATGCGAAACAGAAAATCCTGCAAGCCCATGGTTTCAACACGACGCTCCAGATTTTCCTTAACACGGTTTTCATGTCCGGCATATGTATTTACCACATACCATTGTTTTTTCTGTTCTTCTGCCATGTCTTGCCTCCTACATTCCAATTAATTTCAAAAAGCCGGATGATGCAACCTGACATAGGAAGAAAAACAATCCTAAAACAGCTGTAAATGCGATGACCGTCGCACTGTCTTTTGCCAAATCTTTGCCCTTCGGCCAGCGAATTCGTTTCATTTCGGTTAAAATACCATTAATACTGAACCACTTCATAAGAAACCTCCTTATTTTGTTTCTTTATGTATCGTATGCTTGCCACACTTCTTACAAAACTTTTTCAATTCAATACGCTCATTATGCGTTTTCTTGTTTTTTGTAGTTGTATAGTTTCGAGAAAGACATTCGGTGCAGGTGAGAATTACTTTATCGCTCATGAAAAAAACACCTCTTTCTTTGCTTATTAACTTTATCATAAAGTCTTGTCTTAGTCAATTCCATCTTTTTGCTTACGCAGTTTTCGCACCATATAATCTATGGTATTACGCGATAAATGCATCTTTTCCGCAATTTCTTTATAAGTATATCCCTGCATACGCATAGCAAGGATTTGATATTCCCTCTCTTTAAGAATAACTTTTGATTCGCTTAACAGCTGTCGCAATTGTTCATTCTGCAGTTCTTTTTTGGCATGTGGAAATGCTTCATTTCCTTCCCTGAGATAATGACCACTTTCATCACAGACTTCAAATCCATATAACATAGTAAATTCATCTATATGACTCTGATAGCGCGCTTGCTTTTTCACATAATCAAGAATTACATGCTTCACAATTTTCATGTAATAAGTAGCAAAGGAGCTTTGTTTATCCATCTGATAGGAGTCAATTGCTTCTGCAAGTTTAATCATGCACAATTGATATAACTCTTCACGATTTCGCTGATTCATCCCAGTGCTATGCTGATGAATCATTCGCCAAACTTTTACGCTATAGTTCTGTATGAAAAGATGCAATGTGACATCTTCCATTTGCCGATACATATAAAGAAGCTCATAATCATTTTTACGATTGGTGTTTTCCATAATACCCTCCTCGTGAGAGCATGGAAAAGGATTACGTTATTTATCATATACGATATACAATAGGACATACTTCTTCCTGCATGCTATTGAAGTAAGTATTTATAAAGGATGTCTTTGGTTGTAGATTTCATACAACAAAATGCCGCAGGCAACACTGGCATTCAAACTGGTTACAACCCCTTCCATAGGAAGTCGTACACAATAATCACAGTTTTTCTTTACCAAAGAACTGATGCCAAAGCCTTCACTACCCACAACTATTACGAGTGGTACATCGTATTGCCCTTCGCGATAATCGCGAGAATTTTCGAAATCAGTACCAACAATCCAAAACCCCTGTTTCTTTAAATATTTAATGGATTGTGCCAGGTTTGTCACCATGGCGACCTTTACCGTATCAATGGCTCCGGTACTGACTTTTGCCACCGTCGGGGTTAAGCCAACATTGCGATGTTTACCAATAATGACACCATCCACCCCAACACAATCACAGGTACGTAAGATTGCTCCCAAATTATGGGGATCTTCCAAACCATCCAACATCACGAACAAAGGCATTTTACCTTTGGGTATGCTTTCTAACAATTCCAATAATTCATATGTCTTATAGTCATCAATTTTTGCAGCGATTCCCTGATGATTTCCCTGTAACATACCATCCATTTTTTTACGCGGTAAAATCTTACATGTGATCTTATGCTCCTTGATAAGCTTTTCTAAAGCTGTATCTCGCATACCTTCTGCCATTAGGATCTCATAGATTTTTTTATCCTCCTGCAGCAACTGTTTTACTACATTTTTACCATATACATATTGTGTCATTTTACATCTCCTAATGCAACAATGCGTTGCCATAGCTGTAAAAGCCGTTCTTCTTTTTTCATCAGATACAGCCAGCCAAAAACAGCTTCTAAGCCGGTAGCTTTGCGATAAGTGATAACATCCGCATTTTTTGCCTTACTTTTAGGATTGGTATTTCTGCCACGTAAGACAATAGCCCATTCTTCTTCTGTAAAAAAGCCCTCGGTTTCTAATTGATTCAAAAATCCTGCCTGTGCTTTGGCACTGACCCATGCCTCACTGAATTTTTGTAAGTCTTTGGATTTCTGATAACCTTTCGATAATAGCAGCTCTCTTACATACAGTGACATCACAGCATCTCCCATGTAAGCCAAGGAAGTGCCATTATACTCCTGTATTTCCATTACAGAATACCCTTTTCGATAAGGCGCGCACGATAGTCATCGGCCGTAGCAAAATCTTTTTCCTTCACTGCAGCTTTCCACTTGTGATGCAATTCTTTATCCTCATCGGATAAGATCAAGCGGTTATTTTCAATTCCTAACACATCCAACATCGTTTCCACTGTTTTGACAATTCTTTGCAAGAAAGTCAAATCAACTTCCCGCTGGCGAATCGTCTGATTTAAGACTTTCACTGTCTCAAACAAAGCTGCAAAGGCATTTGGCGTATTCATATCATCCTGCATTGCATCCATGAATGGGGTAAGCAAAGTATCTTCTGCTTCATCTGTAATCTCCACATCCGCAAGAGCTAGCTTTACATACGCCTGTTTTAAAGAAGTCTGTACCTTTTGCAATTCCTTCTTCGCTGTCTCAATGGCCTCTTCGTTAATATTCAGAGGGCTGCGATAGTGTGCCGATAAGAATACCCAGCGTAATACATTGCCGCCAATCTTTTCAATCATGTCTTTAGCCCAAATGACATTTCCTAGTGACTTACTCATTTTTTCACCGTCGATATTCACCATTCCATTGTGAATCCAATAGTTCGCAATCGGTGTTTCATAAGCCGCTCTTGATTGTGCAATCTCATTTTCATGATGCGGGAATTTCAGATCCATACCACCGCCGTGAATATCAATCGTATGCTCTCCATGAAATTCCTTATTGATCATGACAACACACTCTGTATGCCAGCCAGGTCTTCCAACGGACCATGGGGAATTCCATTGAATGCCCTCATCCGTACGTTTCCACAAGGTGAAATCCAAAGGATTTTCTTTCTTGCTGTTTTCATCGATACGCGCTCCCACCATCAAATCATCGATTTGTTGATTTGACAGCTTCCCATAGCTTTCCACACTGTTGACACGAAAATACACATCTCCATCAATTTCATAGGCATGACCTTTTTTCACTAACAGTTCAATAAAGGCAATAATGGCATCCATCGTTTCTGTAACCCTTGGCGCTGCATCTGGCATCATGGCATGCAATGCCAGACGATCATCGTTATAGGCTTTGATAAATTTTTCCGTAATCTCTTTTTCACTAACTCCACATTCTTTTGCGACTTTGATGATTTTATCATCTACGTCGGTATAATTTGACACCATTTTCACCTTATATCCTAATGCCTGAAACGTTCTTTTCAGTGTGTCAAAAACAACGATGGGGCGGGCATTTCCTATATGAGGATAATTATATACGGTAGGGCCACATACGTACATATTGACCTCATGTTCATGGATTGGTTTAAACTCTTCGATCGTCTGATTCATACTATTGAATAGCTTCATAACTTACCTCCTAGCAATAAAAAAAGCACTTCGACTGCAAAGACGCCTATCTTAGACGCGGTTCCACTTTGCTTGAAATATGCTTTTCCACTCTTCACGTATAACGCCGTGTCACGTATTTTTCTACTTATCGAAAAATCCCTCAAAGGGGCATTCCCTGTTACCTTATGCTTTCTGCTTCCACCATCCAGAAATCGCTATGCCACAATGGTATCAAGTACTCATCCTTTGTCATCAGTTTTTTATAGTATAACAAGCTTAAGGCCAGAGTTCAATACTAACTCTTCCCTTTTTGTTCATCTAAAAGCTTCGTAATATCTTTGAACTGTTCCAATAGATCTTCTTGGATGCTGCTTTCTTTTAGTTTATTCACATAGACAGCATCGAGTTCATCCAAATCATCAAGTTCGTTTGTTTCTCCTTCATCATTGGTATTTAATTTCATGCGTAATGCCATCCATCTCACCTCCGAATGCTTATAGTTTACACCTTTTCACAATATTTAAAAAGTGCTTTCCTCAACATTTATAATATTTATCATGGTTTTCATAGAGCTCTAATATGAAAACGCTAGTAGACAAGCTTGGCTCATATGTGTAAAAAGAAAAGAAGTCAACAAAAAAGGACTGCAGCATTAAGCCACAATCCTATTTAAGTTCTTACAATACTTGAATTAAGCTAATTCAGAGAAGTATTTGATTGTTCTAACCATCTGGCTAGTGTAAGAGTTTTCGTTATCATACCAAGATACAACCTGTACCTGAGTATTTCCATCTTCCATTTCGATAGCCATTGTCTGAGTAGCATCGAACAGAGATCCAAAACGCATACCGATGATATCGCTAGATACGATTGGGTCAGTGTTGTAACCGAAAGATTCGTTAGCAGCAGCTTTCATAGCAGCGTTGATTTCATCAACTGTAACTTTACCCTTAACAACAGCAACTAAGATAGTAGTTGATCCTGTAGGAGTTGGAACACGCTGAGCAGAACCGATTAATTTACCGTTCAGTTCAGGGATTACCAAACCGATAGCTTTTGCAGCACCTGTAGAGTTAGGTACGATGTTTACTGCAGCTGCACGAGAACGACGTTTGTCACCTTTTCTCTGAGGTCCGTCTAATGTCATCTGATCACCAGTGTAAGCGTGAATGGTTGACATGATACCGCTCTGGATAGGAGCTAAGTCATTTAATGCTTTTGCCATAGGAGCTAAGCAGTTTGTTGTACAAGAAGCAGCAGAGATAACTGTATCTTCTGGTTTCAATACATCGTGGTTTGTGTTGTAAACAACTGTAGGTAAGTCATTTCCTGCAGGAGCAGAGATAACAACTTTACGAGCACCAGCTTCGATGTGAGCCATTGCTTTCGCTTTTGATGTATAGAATCCTGTACATTCTAATACTACGTCAACACCTAATTCTCCCCAAGGCAGGTTTTTAGCATCAGCTTCAGCATAGATAGTGATTTCTTTTCCATCAACTGTGATTGATTTTTCACCAGCTACTACTGTATCAGCTTTTTCATAACGTCCCTGTGTTGAGTCGTATTTTAATAAGTGAGCCAGCATATCAGGAGAAGTTAAGTCGTTGATTGCAACTACTTCATATCCTTCAGCTCCAAACATTTGTCTGAATGCCAGACGTCCGATACGTCCGAATCCATTAATAGCAACTTTTACTGTCATCTTCAAAGTCCTCCTTTTAACACCCTTATTATACGTATTATCCTTTCTCTTGTCAATTGACAATTCTTTCACTTATACACTTTTTTACAGCCCTTCCCAAGCTTTTTCTGCTTGTTACAAAATTCCCATTTCTGCAAGCCTTTACATTCTTCGCTAACCTTGAAAACATGGAAATGGACAAGTGGATATGCACATAAAAACTTGTGTTTTTTCATTTCCATACATCGTTAAATACAACTATTCGTAAATATATCGTCTACGTCAAAGAAAGTTCTACATCCTTATCCATCTGCAAAATGATAGCCAATGTATCTTTCTCAATCAATTCACTGCGCCCATCCGCATAACGTCCGATATAATAATCATCCTGTTCTCCAATCGCAGCATAACGTGGTGTGATTTCATGCTTGCCATCCATGCTCAGCAATCCCATCTTTCCTGTTTTGCCATAACCCTGGCGTGTAAAGAAAGCAAAATGATTTTTATATAAGACTCCATACATAGATCCACTGCTAATGCCCGCAAACTGTGTTCGCTTCTTGCCTTGCAAATCATACACGGTAGATGTTGTATGCATTCCTTCCGTCAAAGGCGATTCCTTCACCAGTACCCCTTCCGGTTCACCATCCAAATACACAAAGCTTTCATCCACACCTCCTTGCAGCACCTTTTCTCCCTTCATATCGTACAGCGTACATACCGCATGTGTACAATGCTGAAACAGCCTGCCAACGCGTGACATTTCATCATGCGCCTTCCCCTGCTTTAGCGTTTCCCCTTTTTCATTGATCACCCGGCTAAGCCCTGCCTCACGCACAATGGCATACCCATTTTGAAAACCATCTCCATGACCTTTCACTTCCAAATATGCTTTGCCTTCCTTAGTAAAATACGCTGTCGTATCTTCTTTATCCACCCAAAAGCCTTTTTCATCGGTTCCGATAACCTTCATAGAAGCATCCTTTTGCACACGTGCAACACAAGGAATTAAGGTCTTTCCTTGTAATGTTAGGATGCCATAATGACCATCCTTCACCACTTGAAAGCCGACACCCTCTATATAATCGAAAGCATGAAAGAGATTTCCATCCGCATCCTTATCACAGGCATCATATAGAAACTGCACAACGACATCTCCACGTGTATTGATGATGCCACTTTTCCCATCACGCACTGCCTGATAATACCCACTAAATTTATCATTGAAAGAACCGTAATTCAAAGGACGCAGCTGCTCATACACAAATGCACTGCATGGTTTTCCTTCTTCATTCAAGATAGCGGCCAATCCATTCTTATACCCTATCGTATACGCATGTTTCGCATAGGTTTGAATATCCGGAAAACGCTTTATCTTATCATACAGGAACTTTGTTTTTTGATTACCCTTCGTATCAAAGATGGCACTTTTATTCCCCTGCTCCATCCATACAATCGGATCGTGGAATGATTGTTTCACCAAACGTGCATCTATCGTTTTATGTTTCTGGCCATCCTTATCAAACACCATCGTCTTTTCCTGTTTCCGAGCAAAGAAATATCCACTATCATAAGCATAGAGAATACGTTCATATTCCACAGGCAACAAGATTTGATTCTGTTTATCAATCACGCCATACTTGCCATCTTTTTGCGCAATATACACGTCTTTTTCCTGTGTTATCAAATCATATTCACAAGGAATCATCACTTGTTTTTGCTTATTCATAAAGCCATATTTCCCCTTTTGCTTCACTTTCATATATCCATCACTGTTCACATATCCCAAAACGATGGTATCCTTTTGCTTTACCTGCTTTTGTTTTGTACTATGCTGTTGACAGCCACACAACAATAACAAACTTAAAAAACACATCCCTATTTTCTTCATACCCGCTTTTCTCCTTTTGTTTATTGTAGCACATTTCCTTCTGCAACGTTTTACATTTCCATATGGATTTAAGAAAGTATAAGGAAAAAGTATTAAACCTTTTGCTTCGCGCATACTTATATACAGACAGATTGGAGTGATGTTATGGTGATCGTTCCTACCATCATTGAACGCAATGCCGCAAGTGAGCGTGTATATGACTTATATTCTTGCTTATTAAAAGAGCGTATTATCATATTAACAGGGGAAATTGATGATGCCATGAGCAGCAGTATTTGTGCGCAGCTGTTATATTTGGCAAGTATCAGTAAAGATCCGATTCAAATGTATATCAATTCACCCGGAGGAAGTGTCAGTGCCGGTTTAGCCATTTATGATGTGATGAAGTATATTTCCTGTGAAATTGCCACAATTGGCATGGGCATGTGTGCCAGTATGGCAGCAGTTTTACTATGTGCAGGTGAAAAAGGAAAACGCAGTGCCTTACAAAATGCTGAAATTATGATTCATCAGCCGCTTGGCGGTATGCAAGGGCAGGCAAAGGATATGGAAATCGCCGCACAACATATCAATCAATTGAAACAACGCTTATATCATATTTTAAGCAGTCAGTGTGGACAACCTATTGCCACCATTAAGAAAGATTGTGACCGTGATTATTATATGGATGCAATAAGCGCAAAGGCTTATGGCTTAATTGATACCGTCATAGAAAACGGCTCTCATTAAAGAGAGTCGTTTTTGTTGGATAGCTAACATGTAGCTAACATTATTTTAAGGAGAAAATAGCCCTTCGCAATTGACCAATATCCTTATGCGTATAGATTTTTTCTGTTGTCGCATAGGAGGTATGACCAATCAAGCGCTTGATACTTGTCGCATTCGCACCAAAGTTTGACAGCCTTGTCGCAAAGGTATGGCGACAATCATGAGGCAAATGATTCATATCCAGCATATTCATGATCTTATCGAAGTAATTGTTACGATAGGCATGGTAATTGATCTTCGCCCCTGTTTCTAAATCACAAATTAGATATTCATTTCCCATATTGTAATAGTTTAATACATAATCCTGGATTCGCTCATGAATTGGTACGACACGATTTTTACCGGCTTCCGTTTTATTCCCACCGCGGATTGTCAAATTCTGTAAATCAACATCTTTGGTCTTGATCTGAAACAATTCGCTGACCCGAAATCCCGTGTAGATCATAATCAGAATCGTATCCACAAACGGTATATTATCATGTGCAAACAATACCTCAATCTCTTTTTCACTAAACGGCTTATGAATTTCCGGTGGCCGTTCTTTCTTATTGATCGTGACATATTTTGCATAATTCTTGTTTATGATATCGTTTTGTACGGCATATTCGCATACTAAAACCATCAGTGATTTTAATTTCAGATCACTAGCTACAGATAATTCACTTTCATCCATGATCCGCTGAAAGTGAATGGTCTTTAACTCTGATAACTTGCAATGCCAGATGGGTTCACATTTGGCATACGCTGCCTTATAGCCATTGATGGCATTTTGTGAGATACAGCGAAACTTCATACTTGACCATTCCTGATAAATCGTTTCAAACGTAATTGTCCCAAGCTTTTGAATTTCCTCAAATAATACCGGATTCTTGTTATAGTTCCAAAGTGAAAATTCCGCCATCTCCTGTGTTTCGTAATACCCAATGATCTTGCGCTTTTGTTTATAACCAGCATCATTGCTGTGACGCAATGAAATGGTTACACAAGCGACCCATGGTTTTCGTCGGTTTCCTTGCAGGCGATAGACACTCCCCATGCCATTCGCCTTTTTGATGCCATAGTTACCGCTCATCTTCAACACCTTCTTATACTTATTCCCTTTACATATTAACCTTACTATGTTATGCACATGAAAGCAACGCTTTCTTATAGCGTTACTAACACGTAGCTAACACTTTCACAAGTCTATAAAAATCATAATATCCCTTAATTTCAAGCCATTTTTTACTTTTTATACCTCATTCATAAATTACTTAAATAAAGAATTCGCTTAAACAGAAGGGAGATTTATCATGGATATTATTCAAATTATCTTGTTGGCAGTCGTAACCTTTATCTTTGCGATTGACCAATTCTCTCTGACTGAAACACTGTATCGTCCAATTATCTCTTGTACTATTATCGGTGCAATCTTAGGTAATATGGAAATCGGTCTTTTAGTTGGTGGAACGTATGAAATCATGGTTATCGGTAACATGCCAGTTGGTGGAGCTCAGCCACCTAACGTAATCATCGCTGGTGTTGCCGGATGTATCTTAGCTATCAAAGCTAACATGGAAGTTAATGCTGCTTTAGGTACAGCTGTTATCTTCTCAATCTTCGGTCAGTATGTTGTTACGTTAGTATTTACATTCATGGCTGGTCTTATGTCAAAAGCTGATAAAGCAGCTGCAGAAGCAAATCCTAAGGGAATTGCACAGGTTAACTACATTTCAATGGTAATCCTGGGAACACTGTTCGCTGTTATTTCTATCCTGTGCTATGTTGGTGGAACAGCTATGGCTGACACTCTGCAGCAGATTGCTACAGATTACTCTTGGTTTACAGCAGGTTTAACAGCTGCTGGTGGTATGATGAAGTTTGTCGGTTTCGCTATCCTGATGAAGATCATGATGGCAAGCGATCTGTGGGGCTTCCTGCTTGCAGGTTTCGCTTCTGCAATCATCTTAAGCTACATCCCTACAGGCTTTGCATTTAATGCAGAAGCTGGTAGTGTAGCTGCTAGTGGAACAATGAGTGGTGTTGCATTATTATTGCTGGCATTCATTGGTATCTGTATCGCAATTTACGACTTCATGATCAATATTAAGATTAAAGAAAATGCTGGTAGCAATGCAGGAGGTATGAGTGATGGAATCTAATACAATGACAACATATAAAGATCTTACACCTGCTCCTAAAGTTGACAAAAAAACATTAAATAAAATGGTTTGGATGTCTACCATGCTGCAGGCAAGTTTCAACTATGAAAGAATGCAGTCCAGTGGATGGCTGTGGGCTATGTTACCTGGTTTGCAGAAAATTCATACAAATAAAGATGACTTAGCTGCATCTATGACACACAATATGGACTTCATTAATACACACCCTTACTTGGTAACCTTCGTAATGGGTATTGTATTATCAATGGAACAGCAGAAGATGGATATTCAGACAATTCGTTCTGTACGTATCTCTACTGCAGCTCCATTGGGTGGTATCGGTGACGCATTGTTCTGGTATACATTTGTACCTATCGTTGCTGGTGTTACAGCTATCCAGGCACAGAATGGAAATATCTTAGGACCAATTCTGTTCTTCGTTATCGTATTCGGTGCACAGATGGCTTTACGTTTCGCTTTGATGTACTGGTCTTATAACTTAGGTATGTCAGCTGTAGCTTCTTTAACAAAACATGCGAAAGAATTTACACATGCTGCATCTGTTATGGGTATCTTCATCGTTGGTGCTTTGATTTCTAACATGGGTTCTACTTCTTTAGAAATCGTCTTCTCTTCAGGCGGATTAACTACAAATGTACAGGGTCAGTTAGACTCTATCCTGCCTAAAGTAATTCCTTTGGCATTAACTTTAATGTGCTATGCTCTGTTGAAGAAAAAATGGACACCAATCAAATGTATCGTTCTGCTGTTAGTAATCGGTATCGTAGGATGTATGTTTGGTGTATGGGCAACTGGTGGTGCTTATACGGCATTAATTCCAGTTCCTTGGCACGCATAAAATAGTAATATTGCTCTCTCAAACCTTAAAACAGGTACAATTGATATCTGTATGCAGGTCATCCACTTGGGTGACCTGTTTTTTCATTCCTATGTTAATGTAGAGGGAAGATGTTCCTATATGTATTAGGTTATCGTAAGTTATGAAGATGGTTCTGTTTCATTAAAGGTAATAAAAAAACCTTTTGATTTCTTTTGAATCAAAAGGAGGTGTCAAAATGAATTGACTACATTATCACACACAGTTACTATACACTTATAGTTGTGAAATTGTAAATATACGATTCGAAAAAAGTCGAAATATTTGTGATTCATGCTATAATGAAAACAATAAAGTAGAGGTGTTATTATGAGTGCCGCAAGTATCATTATCATAATCTGTGGCGGTGTTGCCTGGTTTACCTATCGGCGCATCAAACAGTTTCCTATCATCGCCATACAGGGAGCATTTCAAAGAGCAGATTACCAGCATGCCTTAGAACTCTTAAATGGCGCTGGTGCTGAGAAATTATTATCCCCCTTGGAAAAAGATCGTTTACTGATGAAAGCTTATTTCATGGCAGGCAAAAAGAACGAATTTCTAGAACAGATTGCAAAGATTGCCCACACACAATATAAAAAAGGAGATCCAGCAAGTGTATTAGAGCCTTGGTATTACCACAGTTTACGATGTAAGCATACGGAGTTTGCGAATGCCTACCAACAAGCATTGCATGCGTGTGCTGATGAACAAACCTTGCAAATAGCAGATCTCGCCTATCAAATATTATTAGAGAACAGTCTGCATGATATTACTGCCCTTGATGAATACATCTGCAAGATACGAAGTGCTGATTTCCATGCCGGTTTATTATATTATTTAAAAGGTAAATTATGCTTTCATGAAAATGCCATCGAAGAAGCATTGCATGCTTTCGATAATGCATTATTTAATTTTGAAACGGCTGAATCTTATCTATTTTATGATGATGCCAAACAGTATATTGATACTTATGGAAATTCCTCCTATTTGCATTATGGAAAAGCTGATGTAGCAATTCATACCGATATTGATATGGTAGAAAGATATCGTATGGTTCCTAAAAAAGATGCAAAATAGTTCTCTTACCACCTACATCAATGGAATAGACGTAGAATTGACGTATCTTACTAAGGTACGTTTTTTCTTTTTGTTTCAACGTATTGAGTTCACTATGCAACATCGTAAGAAAGAACAAAGCTCGTTCTTGGCATGAGAAAAGGCCATTCTTGCGAATGACCTTTAAACTCAATTGTAGATAGAGTTATTAGTTTGAGAGAGCACCATCTACTATTTTAATTTAGATTAAGCAACTACATTCCAAGGTACTGGTACTAATGGTGTGTAATCGCCACCCCAGATACCGAAGATAGCTCCAACGATACCGATAACCAAGAATAAACCGATACATTTTGTAGGAGTCCAGTTTTTCTTCTTGATCAAGAAGTAGCACATCAAAGTGAACAGTAATGGAATTAAGCAAGGCAGGATCTTATCTAAGTATTCCTGAATGTTAATGAATACGTCAACCATAGTTTTTCCGTCTTCAGCAACAGTCTGTCCGTTAGGGATAGAGATACCTAAGTGAGTTCCGCCACCATAGTTAGAAATCAAAGCACCTACAACGAATACACCAAGCAGAGAAGCTGCATGAGTGAATTCTTTTGCATGAGCAGTCATCATAGATACAGCTTTTGTACCTAAGTTATAAGACCAGTACATTAAACCATAACGCAATGCCATTTCAGCACCAAATGCGATGATGAAGTACAGGATTGGTCCCATCATGTTGCCGTCGATTGCCATGTTAGCAGTCATACCAGCAGTGATAGGAATCAGTGTATACCAGAACAATGCGTCACCGATACCACCTAATGGAGCTGCAGTAGAGATACGTACAGAACGGATTGTCTGAATATCCATTTTCTGCTGTTCCATAGAAAGAACCATACCCATAACGAATGTTACTGCGAATGGGTGAGTGTTCAAGAAGTCCATGTTGTGTGTCATGGATGCAGCTAAATCATCTTTGTTTGTATGAATTTTCTGCAAACCTGGTAACATAGCCCACAGCCATCCAGCTGATTGCATTCTTTCATAGTTGAAAGCTGCCTGCAGCTGCATAGAGCGCCATACCATTTTATTTAATGTTTTGTTATCGACTCTGGCAGCAGGGGTAGTGTCTTTATAAGTTGTCATAGCATTAGATTCCATCACTCATACCTCCCATTCCGCTTCCAGCGTTTTCTTTAATTTTTGATGTTGTTAAGAAGTCATTCAATGCAATAGCGATACCGATGAATGCAACTAAGATCAGAGCAGCTGATGAAGTTGCAGGAATGTTTCCAAGGATCAATGCGAATGCGAAACCTGCAAGCAGGTAGCCCCACAAATCGTTAGAAAGCATAATTTTCAGCAGGATTGCGAAACCAACGAAACGCATCATACCACCGGCAGCACCTAAACCACCCATGAACCAGCTAGCGTTCTTAGAGATTTCAGTCAATGTATCTGACATACCAACTCCAGCACTATAAGCAACGATTGCGATTAATGCAAACAATCCGCCTAAACCAGCCATAGAGATGTTCAATACAGCAGTAATTCCTTTAGGATTAGCTTCAGCAGCAGCTTTGTCAGCTTTAGCCATTAATCCAGACATGATAGTGAACATTACAGTTACTACATACTGTCCGAAAGTAGCGAAGATCATACAAGCACCTAATGCAGCGTTTGTATCCATGTGTGCCTTAACCGCGAAGATCATAGCAACAACGCTACCTAATACGGCGTTAGGTGGCTGAGCTCCACCAACTGGCATGTTACCGATCATCATCAACTCGTAAGTACCACCGATAATAAGACCCATGTTTACATCTCCAAGGATCAGACCGATGATAGGACAAGCGATAATTGGACGGTATACGATTTCTGTTAATGAGAACTGGTCAATTGCAAAGATGAACGTTACAATGGCCAGCAGTACACATTCAATAATATTGAAGTCCATAAGTTTCTCCTTCCATTATTTAATTTTTCATTAAATAACACTTTTGTAATAAATTCTTGTTAAATTATTATTTAAATAATTTATCAATTGGTTCTGCAGCAATATCTGGAACTCGTTTGATTTCCAGTTCAACACCCAAGTCCTGCAGTTTTTTGAAAGTTGCAACATCGTCATCATTGACAGCAACAGAAGTAGCAACCTGACGTTTACCTTCTGCCATGTGCATGTTTCCAATGTTTACTTTCTTAATAGGAACTCCACCCTCTACTAATCTTAGTACATCCTGTGGAGTTTCACAGATGATAGCGATGTGCTGCTGTGGGCTAGCTTTACCGATGATGTTGATTGTCTTTTCGATACTGAAGTATCTTGTCTGTGCATAAGCTGGTGCAGCCATATTCATCAGACCCTGACGGAATTCATCACCTGCTACGGCATCGTTTGCCACTAATAATAAGTTAGCTCCAACGACTCCACACCACTGTGTTGCAACCTGTCCGTGAATCAGACGGTTGTCGATTCGTGTTAAAACGATATCTGGCATGTTTGCTCTCTCCTTTCTATCTGTTTAAACATGAACTAGCGGCAGCGCTTCATGATGAGGTGAATGCGCTACGTAAACCCTTTCAGTTCACTTAGATTTTATGCCAAAATGGATGTGATTTCTTTACACTTTTTATTAGTGATTTTGCACTTTTTAGCAATTACGCCCATTTTCATCTACTAATTAATGCAAATAATCAGAAATATCCATACATTTCGCAAAAATTTACATACGTACTTACTTTTGGGAAAAAATGTGATAAAAGTAATTGACATATGACATTTTATTCATCGATTATCACATAATGTAAACACTTACATAAAACAGGCGAGTTTCTCTCACATTTTTATCCATATTCTTTTCTCATTAATTTCTTTTCTGGATGCGCAAAATTTGCTATACTATTCATAAAAGAGGTGAACTTCTCATGTTTAACAAAACAACTAGTTTTATTTTTAACAAATATGGGGAAATCGTAAATGATTTGACTCGCCGTCAAAGCATCAAAATGACACACTCTGTATTAAAATTGAAGGATAAAGAATTCACATCTTATTATACATATAATAGTGATGTGTATGTGAAGGTATTATCGGGTATCGTCATGCTCGTAGTCAGCAAAGATGAAAAAGCAGAAGAATTTGAACGTTTTGTCATCCACCGCTTTATTAAAATAAAAAAAGGTGTGAAGTTTAATTTCATCACGATCACCCAGACTTCCAAGGTTGAATTAGAAACTGATTTTAAAGCGAAAAAGACCTATGTAAAAACATATGATGGAAATCCTATCAGTTATGAACCTATCATTCCAACCTTTTCAGTAAAAGAAATTCTTGGTTATTACTATCAGGTCCGCAATGCCAGCTACACCTTTCCCGGTGAACAACATAATTATTGGGAACTCACTTTTATTGATAATGGAGAACTAGCAACAACCGTTGATGATGAAGAATATCGTTTAGACGAAATGGATCTGATTTTATATGCGCCGGGACAGTTTCACACACAAAAAACAGGAGATGCCCAGTCATGCAGTTACTTAACGATCCTCTTTGATATGGACATTCCGGATTCTTATTTAATTACAAATCGTGTTTATCACGCTCATCGTGATATTCACAATGCCCTGAATAATTTCATCAAGGTTTCTAATAATGAAATGCTTTATGACAGTGAATTGATGATTTGTTATATAAAAGAATTATTGATTAAAATCCTCCAATATGATTTCTTATCCAGTTCTCCGGTAGCATCTACCCCTATGCAGCAGCGCTTTGAAAATGAATTACTGAATGAAATTGTCATTTATATCAACGATACGATTTATGAACAATTAACCATTGAAGAAATTTGTAATCGTTTCTCCATATCACGTTCCAGTCTGCAAACGTTATTTAAAAACAACTTAGGAACGGCACCTAAACAATATATCAGTGATTTAAAATTAAAGAAAAGCAAACTATTGATCAAAGAGAGTGTATATACGATCAGTGAGATATCCAGTATGTTGGGATTTACCTCAATTCACTATTTTTCTCGCAAATTCAAACAACAATTCGGTATTACACCAACAGATTATGCAAAAACCATTTACAATTAAAGCATGAAAAAAACCGCATTGCATGCGGTTTTCTTATATATTATGATTTTTTAGATGCCGTCTGAAGATTCTTCCTGAACAACTGGTTTAAATTCATAACGAACTACCTGATCTTTTCCTGTGTTCATAGCCATTTCTGTTAAAGCCCCTAAGTCTTCAATGAAAGAGCGGCCCATATTCACTTCGATCAGCATAGGCAGGTTAGTACCAGCTAACACTTCAACATTACCTCTTGGATATCCAACCATTACAGCTGTTTTGAAAGGAGAACCTCCACCAAGATCAGAAAGTACCAAAATACCATCACAATCTTTTAAGGAATCTAAAGCTTTAGTTAATTCTCTTTCTAAATCTTCTACTGAATATTCCTGTGGAAAGTCAACAGCTACATAGTTTTGTGGATCACCAGCAATTAATTTCAAAGAGCTAGTAAGACCTGTTGCGAAATTTCCGTGTCCGGTTACGATTAATCCTATCATGTTATTTACCTCCAACAATTATTTCTTTGTATATGGGTGCAAGATGACACCTTTTACTACACGGTTAACTTCTCCTGTAGGACATGGATTGTCTGGAGTAGAACCATATGCTAATGATTTGAATAATGCTAAAATCTGCGCAGCTACGATGTAGTTGAATCCTAAGAATGCATTGTCATGTTCATTTTTCAAGTTGCAAGCATATGCATAATCAACTAATTCAACGATTTCTTTATCTTCTTTATTCATGATCGCAGCAATTTTATTGCCTTTACGCTGTGCGCTCATTTCTTTGATCAAATCCACTTCATACTGGCGAGTATATGGATCATCACTAACATAAACAACTGTTAATGTTTCATCATTGATGATTGATTTAGGTCCATGACGGAATCCCATTGGCGTATCAAACATTGTAGCAACTTTACCTGCAGTAAGTTCCAACATTTTCAGCTGACTTTCCTGAGCGATACCTTTTAAGCAGTTTGCTCCAAGGTAAACGATACGGTTGAAATCAAATCCATCAGCGATTTCTTTAAATGTATTCCAATCATTTGCGCAAGTATTTTCAGCAGCTGTGATAACATCTTCTAATTCTGCTTTTACTTCATCCAGATTATCCAAGCTGAAGCATAACAGCGTTGCTAACATCATGTTAGAGAAACTGCTAGTCATAGCAAAGCTTTGATCGTGTGTTTCTGGAGTTAAATTGATAGCATATGCATTATCACGTTTTGCAGCTGCTTTACTCAAAGCTCCTTCTGCATTACAAGTGATGAATAAGTGATATACATTCTTACCGCATACTTCATCCGCAACATCAACAGCACCTACAGATTCTGGTGAGTTACCACTTCTTCCATAAGATACTAACAGGGTTGGTTTGTCTTGAGATAAATAAGCTTCTGGAGTTGCAACAATATCGGTTGTTCCATAAGATTTTGTTTTGTAATTTGTACGTCTTGCAACATACGTATAAATAGAGTTACCAACAAATTCACTTGTTCCGGCACCTGTCAGAATGATGTCATAATCTTCATTCTTTGTAACATTTTCAATAAATGCCTTTAATTCATCTTTGCTGTCTTCGATCTGTTTGATGGTTTTTCTCCACGTTGCCGGCTGCTGGTTAATTTCCGTTGCAGTGAAGGTTCCCTTCAAACTTTCCCACTGTGCTGAGTCTTTTCCAAAAATCATGTTTCATCGCTCCTTTTCTGAATTTTGAAATCCTTTTCATTACGACTTCATTATATCTCACGATAGTAAAAAAAACAACGCACTGTGCATAAAGTTGTTAAAATGTGCAAAAACCTCACTAATTTTCGATATTGCCTTTTTTATAGCGTTAATTATCCGCTGACAGCCTTAATAAATGTGAAAGAAGCGGATTCTGATATGGGATAAGAAAATAGGCATGCGATGCTTTAAAAAGCATTATTTTCTTTGTATTTCTTTCTTTTAAGGTAGACGAACTTCTTGTTTCCATATATAATAAGCGTTAGAGGTGATTTTTAATGGCTATAAAAGGCAGAAAAACCGCGATGTCAGCAGAAGACAATAAAATAGGCGGTCTTAATGTATATCATGATGAAAAAGGACGTCCGGTATATCTTAACCGTATGAATCATGTAGGTTATGTGTTAACAGATAAAACCAAACCATTCCGTACCTATAGTTCGCGTTTCTTTATCGGTGGCATTGCCGCAATCTTTGCATATATGTTTGAGCTTCCTTTGATTATGTGTATTTTCTTAGGTATTGCAGCATATGCGCTCATGGAATTCAAATTCCGTAAATTCCTGCAGACTTTGCCACAGATACCAAATTTCAAACCGGTTAATCACATGGGAACGATACAATCAGAAGCAAATTTAGATGCGAAAAAAATTGTCATCAAAATCTTTTTATTTATCGCTTTATCTGTATTGCTAATCATCAATGCATATCAGCAAGGGTATGAAGGTGTCATCCTGTATCTGAATTGGGCAATTGCCGTTGCCGCTGCTATCATGTGTATAATTGAAATCAGAGCGTTTCTATTCAAGAAAAACAACGTTGGTTAAGAAAAAAAACTGTAATCAAAAGATTACAGCATAAATTCATTGGGAAAGAAGAGAATTCTAAACGGCTATTCAGCCATGTATAAGAATTCTCTTTTTATTTCTTGATTTCGCAAAACAATCTTTTTAAAGCATACGGTATATTACAAAAAAAGCTAAAGATGTTATTTTCATCCTTAACTTTCTAAATATCTTTTGCTTAGGCATCTGCCAGTTTTACACTTGACTACCTTAATAATACTCATGCAGCCATAATGGCTTTTTTAAAATGGCATACGCTTCTTTGGGCGTTTTTGCTTTGGCATTAAACAGCTTATTGAACAATGGATAACTGTTAATGCGGGCCATCATAAAGGCTGAACGTTTAGGTATCGCCAAGGTAAAGATTTTTTCAAGTTTTTCACTTTGACTGACTTCCACGATAATAGCCTCATGATCACCAAGTATCTCTTTCATCATTCGCTGTAAAGCAATCGACTCCATATAAACAGCCTCTTTCACAACAAGATCATTTTTCTGCATTTGATAAATCAAATACCCGCAAAGCGTTCCATGCGCATCACGATATGTTACCAACTGCTTAATTCCCAGAGTCAACTCTTTTAACAATGTTTCATAATAGGCCACATCTCGTTCATAATATCCATCAAAATGACGGATAAATTGCCGATACGCCTTTAACAACTCTTTTGCTTCAGCCTCATGTGCCACTCGCAGTGGTATGATCTTATTAAGGTATTCCCTTTGAATGAGATATTGTTTGCGTTCATATAGTACCTGAAAGCCAAATTGTTCATATAGTCGCGGATTGAATGCTTTCACCAATGTAATTAAATGGTTATGACTCGCCTCATCCAATGCACTGTTCATCAATTCACGCATATGTCCGCGGCGGCGATAATCGGGTAATGTGCTAACTCCTAATATATAAGAGATATTCAATAATTTACCTTGAAACCGCATGACGTGTGTATTCATTTGCAGACTGGAGATAATACGATGATCCTGTTCCTGTACCAAACAAACACCTTCATCAAATAAATGACGGAAATAGAAGCTTAAATAATTACGATTTTGACTTGGATAGGCATGTTTCCATAATTCATAAACCTCAGATTTGTCGTCTCTTCCAGCTTCCTTTACCATGCTTACCACGCTCCATTATCATCTTTTTCTTCCGTTTCTGTATATTCAACATCAATGATATCATCTGTATCACTTGTTCTACGCTGATTGTCATACCTACGATAGTCTTGAAAATCCTCTTGATCATAAGAATCCATATCATCTTCAAACTTTTCCATGTTTTTTTGGATTTTATGTTTCATATATAAAATATAGAAAAATAATGCCAAGACGATGAATAGAATAATCGGTAAAACAATTGGTAAAATCATAAAGAATACATAAAGCAATAAAATAGCTACGATAATATAGATAAGAATGTCCATGATATTCCTCACTTTCATTAAAATATTACAGATTCATTATAATATAAAATCTTTGTTCTGTATATGAAAAGAGGGATTTCTCCCTCTTCTTCTATAATAAGTCTTTTTCGTGTACACCCAATGCTCTCGCAATTGTTTCCACTACCCGCAGCGACACATTCCGAACACCACGCTCAATGTCGGAAATATAATGTTGATGAACATGGCAGAGGGCTGCCAGTTCTTCCTGCGTCAAATGTCGCTGTTTTCTCAAAGAACGCACATTGCGTCCAAAGCGGGCTTCAATACGCAGTCGTTGATCTCCTCTACACTCTTTTTGCCGTCTTTCCAGCTCCTTTTTCGAAACATTGGGGGTACGTGCAATGTATGCCTGCATACACGCTTCCCACCTTTCTAGGTTCTATTGTATCATATTTTTATGACGTAAAGACGACTTTTTCGCTTTTTTATGAAAGCCATAATAGAGCAGCATACCTAACCATAAAAGAGTACATATTCCAAGATATATAGGCCCCTGAAAAGGATAACGTTTATGTTTTTTTTCTATCGTTGGTTTTGCCATCGTCTGTGTTGTTTTTGTTTCTGCTTTCTCCATTTGTTCCTCATATACATATTCAGGATTGCGTATTAATATATAAGCAAGACCCTGTGAAAGCAATTCTTCTTGTATAAGCGTTCCATCCGCAAACAGATATACACTTAACTTTTCATTAATTTGTGTCGTAGGATCTATTTCCATTGTTACATGATCTGCCTCCATTAAAATAGAACAGGTTTTCTTCCAAGCATTCTCATTTTTTAAATGGATATTAAATAAAGAAAGATTTAATTTACTTCCTTGACTCTCTGCTATGATCTGATCTTTTTGGCAGTCACTAATTTGTACTTCATAAGGCGTATTATGTAGAAAAGGAAAAAGTGCAGCTATTAGTATCATGAAGATTTTCATATCATCACCCTTTTTAGTCTGCACTTTTCTATTTAATTTATACCTTGCGGTACTGGTCGGCCATTTCCTTTAATTTTGCCAAGCGATGTTTCATGCCCGATTTCGATATGGTTTCATCATATACATCTGCGCAATAATCACATAGCTCTAAAAGGCTAGCTTCCGGTAATTCCTTTCGCGCATAAGCAGCATGCTGAAGCTTTTCAGGCAATGCCTCTAAACCACGATAATTTTCAATCCATTGAATATCTTCCAATTGTTTTTTTCCCGCTGCCATACTTTTCATCTCATTTGCCAGCTCACAATTATCCAAACGTGTCAATGAGTTCATGAAATCTCGTTGAATACGACTATCTTCAAACGTAAAGACTGCATCACTTGCGCCGATATAACGAAGAAAATCACCAATCTTATCACTAGCCTTTAGATAGATTACATCTTGATTGCGGCGTTTGATATATTTTGCCGGCAAATCAAAGCGGTTCATCAGCTTTTGAATAAACTTTGCCAACCCTTCATTGTTGGTACTAATTTCTAAATGATAATTTGCTTTATTCGGTGAATTAACGCTGCCTCCAGCCAAGAAAGCTCCTGCTAAATATGCTCTGGCACAGCATTCTTTACGCAACATACGGCTAGATGGATGAGCCTGCAAACCTTTTTCGGTGAATATTTCCAAATCCTTTAAGATTTCCATTGCTTTATTTTCCACACGTATCACATAGATATTATTTTTTTTCAGTTTCATCTTTTTGATAACAGAAAGTCGTGTAGTTACATCATAACGTTCTTTCACCAATTTATAGATACGTTTCGCCGTTGTGGGATTTTCTGTTTTAATTGTCAGATGCACCCCATCACTAGTGAAATTCATCGTTGAACACATTTGTAAAACAGCGCTCAATTCTGCTTTCATACAGCAAGGATGCAACTCATTCGCCGCTATTTCCGATTTAACTTCCGTCGTAAAAGACATCTACATCATCCTAACTCTTTTTCTATAACTTCCTGAATTACATCTCTAATCTTATCTGAATCATGACGAATCAGCTGATCTTCAAAACTTAAGACATCACGATATAATATTTCATAATCATGCTGCTCTTCCTTTACCTTGACCGGTTCACTTCCCATAGCTAAATATTTATCAAGTAATTCTTTGCTGACAACATTATTATGCGTAATGACAATATCTACGGCATCCGCAAAGGAATGACGCTGTAAAGCCCGAATATGATCTTCAACTGAGAAATGATCTGTTTCTCCCGGTTGTGTCATCGCATTACAGAAATATATCTTTTTTGCTTTATTTCTTTTTAATTCATCCACCACACCATTGACAATCAAATTAGGCATAATGCTTGTATACAAGCTGCCAATGCCGTAGAAAATGATGTCCGCTTCATGAATGGCTTGTAGAGCTTCTCTAGTAGCTTCAACATCATCTTGATAAAAAACCTTTTCAATACGGTTGGAAAACTTAGGGATATTACTTTCACCGCGAACAATCGTTCCATCTTCCATAATAGCGTAAAGCGTAATGACCTGTAAAGAACTCGGTATGATATTTCCACGCACTTTTAAGAATTTTGAAAAGGCACGGATGGCCTCCATAAAACTACCGCTTGTCTGTGTTAAAGCAGTCAAAATCAGATTGCCTAAATTATGACCGCCGACATCACTGTCATCCCCGTCAAAGCGAAAATTCATCAGCGAGGTAAACATCGTTTCTTCCTCTGCCATAGCACACATCACACTGCGGATATCCCCCATAGCGGGGATATGAAATTGTCTGCGAATACGACCTGTACTGCCACCATCATCTGCGACGGTCACAATAGCGCTCAGGTTAATGTCAGGAATCTGTTTTAACCCTCTCAGCATAACCGATAACCCAGTGCCCCCGCCAATGACTGCTACATTTTTCATAGTTTAACCCACTTTCTTATCACGGTGTGATTTATAACAGGTATATTGATCACGATAATGAGAATACAGCCAATTGGTAATTGTCACACTACGATGATGCCCACCGGTACAACCGATCGCTACCATAATGTGACTCTTATTTTGGTTTTTATATTGTGTGAAAACAAAATCTAAAAAGTTTTTTAAATGTCGGACATATTCTTTTGTCTGATCAAAACTCATCACATAATCATAAACCGGTGCATCATCACCCGTTTGTTTCTTCAGTTCCTCTATATAATATGGATTTGGTAGGAATCTGACATCAAAAACTAAATCTGCATCCATAGGAACTCCGTGTTTATAGCCAAAGGATACAAACGAAATAGAAAAGACACGGCGACTGTCTAACGCCAGCTTTTCCATCAACATGCTCTTTAATTCATGTTGATCCAATTTCGTGGTATCAATATGCATGATGGCATGTTCGCTTAAGGCATCAAACATATCGCGTTCCAATTCAATTGCCTCTTCTAAGGTTTTGGCCTTATGAAAGATGATCATGGGATGATGACGTCTTGTAAATTTGTAGCGCAATAGTAACTTCTCATTGCTGGCATCTAAAAAAACAATATGAATATTCACATCGATATTCTCAAAATACTGTAAAAATTTAGGATAATCCATTGCTGTTGTTGCCAAGGCAATGTTTTTATAGCGTGGATCCGGTTCGGTGTTGATAATTTTTCCCAGTGATGCAATTAACTGTACAGGGAAATTATCAATACAGTGATACCCCATATCTTCCAGAATACCCATGGCAGTCGTTTTACCTGCTCCAGACATCCCGGTTATTAACACAACATTCTGTTCATTCATCTGTATCACCTCGCTATAAGTTTACCACAGCGAGCACACATTCGCTACTTTTTCTCACAAAAGAATCCTCTTTCCCTAATCATAAAAAAGAAGCTGTTTCCTTCTTAGTAATCGGATAAAATCAATTACACGTAACAGCTGCTTTTACTGATTTGCTCTTTATCGAAAATGATATTTATTCTTGCTTTTCACTCAACTCTCCGCTTTTCATAATTAAAACTTTGTCGCAAAGGCAATCAATATCTTCTTTATTGTGACTGGCAATAATAATTATGCATCCCGCATCTCTTAGTTTTTTGAATAAATCTCTAATTCGATAAATACTAATCTCATCCAATGCATTTGTAGTTATGCAACAATGTTTCTACACGATAGAATTTTACAATCATGAAAACCGTTTTAATCACATTCGCAGTTAAGGCCATAATGAATGAACACCCTACAAGCGCCGGGAGGCATTTTTTGAAATATTGTGTTCTTGTCATACGCGTTATTTCAAATGATTTTATTGGTGGGATAAAAATTAATATAAATAAAAGAAACATCAAAATATCTCTTGTGAAAAGACTTGGATCTAATCCTGTAAATATATTAATTTCGTGTTCACTTAATACTTCTCCATAAATTCTATAAAACACAAGATGCCATCTTGTAATTAAAAACAGAATATAAAAAATATAGGTAACTGTAAAAGTACTTATTTGTCTTTTCCACATTTGGTTTCACCTTTCTTCCTGTAAGAAAACTATAGCACAAAAAAAGCGATTCTTATGGTGATGTCTGAAATAAGGATATTCTTGTCTTAAATAAGAAAAGTCATATCTTTTTTACGGATATGACTTCTTTACCATTATAAACCTTTTATAACATGAAAGGCATGCTGTGCCGCAATTGCACCATCATTGGTTGCCGTTACAACCTGACGTAATTGTTTTTCAATCACATCACCTGCACCGTAAATACCTTTTACCTTTGTTTCACAGTTCTCGTCCACAACCATATAACCACGTTCATTTAGTACAGGCAAATCTGCTAAGAAAGAAGTTGCCGGATCTAAACCAATATATGGGAAAATGCCATGTGTCTCGATTGTTGTTTCAATACCTGTATCAACATTTCTTACTTTTAATCCAACCACTCGATTTCCATCATCTATAACAGCAATTGGAATGTGTTTTGGAATGACATGGATTTTAGGATTCTCTCTAATTGCTTTTTGTACGATACTGTCTGCCCGAAATACATCTCGACGAATTATGATATTCACGCGGTTTGCAAATTGCGTTAAGTAATTTGCCTCTTCTAAAGCCGAATTACCGCCACCGATGACACAAACTTCCTGATTGCGGAAAAATGCCCCATCACACACTGCACAATAGGATACACCACGTCCGATATTTTCTGCTTCGCCTGGAATCTTCATCATACGCTCCTGTGTTCCGGTTGCGACAATAACAGCCTTTGCTTCATATACCTCACCATCATCACAGATAACTTTCTTATAATCTCCTGCATCTTCTACCTTGATAACATTTCCATACAGATATTCTGCACCGAATGCCGTAGAATGTTCAAACATATCACTAGCCAGTTTAGCACCGTTTGTTTCTATGGTTCCCGGCCAGTTACTGATTTCATTTGTCTTTACTAACTTACCTCCGGGGGCTCCCATCTCCAGCATAGCCACTTGTAAGCCGGCACGGCTTCCATAAATAGCAGCACTCATTCCCGCAGGGCCAGCCCCGATGATAACTAAATCGTAACGTCGCTCCATTCGTGATCCTCCTTTACCAAATTGATGATCTCTGTCATGTCATGTATTATAGCACAAGGTTTTTCTGCTTTCATCTCTTCTGCTCTTACCTCTTCATATACAAATGCGACGGAATAAGCAGCCATCTTCTTACAAGCCTGTATATCGGTCGGAGAATCTCCTATGTAAATAACATCATCGTGCGGCACATGGAGTTTTTCACATGCTTCCAAAATACCAACTGGGCTTGGTTTGGGCTCGCTGATTTCTTCACCACCTAAGATGACCTCAAAATATGCTTCTAAATCAAATTGCGCTAACCCCATCTTCACGATATCCAACAGCTTATTCGACATGACTGCTAAAGGATAATCATGTTCCTTCAGATAGGCAAGTGTTTCTTTCACATGCGGTATTTCCGTTACATATTCATCATGATGTGCATGATTAAACGCACGATAATAGGCAATGATTTCATCAACTTTTTCGGCATCAAAATAACGTAAAAACGATTCTTTTAATGTCGGCCCTAAGAAGGAGTGCAATTCCTCATCCGTTAAGGTATGCTCTGGCAGATACTTTTTAAATGTATGGCGAAAAGAAGCAAAAATAAGTGCTTTTGTATCAACAAGCGTACCATCTAAATCAAAGATAATAGCAGGCTTACGGCGCTTAAATGGCCAAATGTTTTTAAACAGGCGATCAAAGACACCAAGTATACCTAAGACACCTAATACGACCCCAAGCAAAGACACGACTTGTGCGATACGTAAAGGTCCAAGCATTAAAGAGTCGGTTCTCATTCCTTCCACAAAGAAGCGTACCATACCATACCATGCCAAATAGGCAAAGGCCAGATCACCACGTTTTCTTCTGCCATATTTTTTATAGACAAAGGTAATCAAAAGGAAGCCGACGATATTACCGACACTTTCAAACAAAAAAGTTGGCTGACGATAATATCCGTCAATATACATCTGATCTTTTATAAAGGAAGGCCAATGGGCATAAAAGTCACCACTGACAATTTGTCCATAGGCTTCTTGATTCATAAAATTACCCCAACGACCAATCGCCTGAGCTAGCATTAAATTAGGAAATATAGCATCTGCAATGCGCAAACCATCTATCTGATGACGATGGAAATACCAGACACCAAATAAAGTTCCGGCGATTACTCCACCATGAATCGCCAATCCACCTTCCCATATATAAAAAGCGGAAATAGGATCTGCAGCATATAGATTATTCCATTCAAAAATCACATAATACAATCTTGCCCCAACGATGGCAATCGGCAGCATTAGCAGGAAAAAATTTTCAAATATTTCTTCTTTATAGCCCCATTTGCGAACTTGGCGTAAGGTCAGATAATAAGCTACAAAGGCACCTGTCAAAATGATAATGGCATACCAAGTTATCTGAAACCCACCTATGGCAATAAAAGTTTTCATATCAGGAAAAAACGTCATAACACCCCTCCTAGTTCTCTTGCTTATTGCGTTCAATATAATCTAAAACGCGTTGTTCAAATTCTTTTGCGCTGTCCATACCCATTTCACTCAACATGAAGTTGGTCACGGCAGATTCAATAATCACTGCCATAGAACGTCCTTCACGCACAGGAACAACGATTTTCGGTATTTCTACGCCGAGGATGTTTTCGTGTTTTTTATCTTCTATGCCAACACGATCATAATCCTGATCAGGATCCCATGGTTCTAAAGTAATCTGAAAGTTGATTTCTGTTTTTGGCAATACCGAACTTACTCCAAACATGCGTGCCACATTAATTACACCAATACCACGGATTTCCAGCATGTCTCTTAATAATTCCGGTGATTTACCAATAATCTTATTATGAATACGATAACAATCCACACGATCATCCGCAACTAATAAATGTCCGCGTTTGATCAATTCCAAAGCAATCTCACTTTTTCCCATGCCACTTTCACCGCGAATGAGCACACCTTTTCCATAAATGGATAACAAACCGCCATGCAGACATTCACTGGTTGCCAGTTGTTCATCCAGAAAAGCCACCATATCGACGATTAACCGCCAAGTCGGTGAAGCAGAGCGAAAGATCGGAAAATTCTTTCGCTTTGCACATTTTCGTAATAATTCCGGGCATTCATGATTTTTTGTGATAATCAATGCTGGAGTTGCTTCATTGGTAATAAAGTCAAAGGATTTTCGCTGTTTTGCGACGCTCATCGTCTGAATATAAGCGATTTCCTTATCGCCTAATACCACCAGTCGCTTTACTTGACTGTTTTCAAAAAATCCTGCCAATTCAAGACCGGGACGATTTGTATCCGCGATGGAAATCGGGCGATCCAATGATTTATCATTTCCGGTAATCTGTTCAAAGTTAAATGCTTCCACTAAACGACGTACCGGGCAGCTGATTTTTTCTTCCATGATGACATCCTTTCCTACAGAACTTTTTTCAGATATTGTCCTGTATAGCTATTTTCCACCTGTGCAACTTCTTCCGGCGTCCCACATGCAATGATCGTTCCACCTTCATCTCCGCCTTCCGGACCAATATCGATCACATAGTCAGCTGATTTGATAACATCGAGATTATGTTCAATAACCAAAACAGTATCTCCATTGGATACAATGCGCTGTAATACTTCTAATAAACGTTTAACATCATGACTATGTAAACCTGTCGTTGGTTCATCCAACACAAACAATGTCTTACCGGTAGCCTTACGCTGTAGTTCACTTGCTAATTTCACACGCTGTGCCTCTCCGCCGGATAATGTAGTTGCACTTTGCCCCAGCTTAATATAGCCAAGACCGACATCTTTTAAGGTTTGCAGCTTATGTTTTATTTTATGCATATTTGCGAAAAAGTCAATTGCCTCTTCCACACTCATTTCCAAAACATCATAGATGTTTTTTCCCTTATAAGTAACCTGTAAAGTTTCATCATTATAACGCTTACCGCCACATTCTTCACAAGGTACATAAACATCTGGCAAGAAATGCATGGAGATACGTAGGATACCATCTCCCTGACATGCCTCACAACGTCCTCCTTTTACATTAAACGAGAAACGTCCCTTATCATAACCACGCATCTTTGCTTCCGGTGTCTGTGCAAACAGGGCACGAATATCATCAAAGACTCCGGTATAAGTCGCTGGATTACTTCGTGGTGTACGACCGATTGGGTCCTGTGAGATATCAATAATTTTATCAATGTTCTTAATACCTTTGATTTTCTTATGCTTTCCTGCTTTGATACGCGTTCTTCCTAATTCATGCATGATGCCCTTGCTTAAGACTTCATTCACTAGTGATGATTTCCCACTGCCACTGACTCCGGTAACAACAATAAAGGTTCCTAAAGGAAATTGCACATCGACATTTTTCAAGTTATTTTCACAAGCACCGATGACCTCTAACTTTTTCTTATTACCTTTTCGTCGCTCACTTGGTACTTCAATTTTCATCTTACCACTTAAATACTGACCGGTAATGGAATTAGGATCCGCCATTACTTCTTCCGGTGTTCCGGCAGAAACAACTTGTCCGCCATGAATTCCGGCACCCGGACCGATATCGATGATATAATCACTTGCCCGCATAGTATCTTCATCATGTTCAACAACAATCAAGGAGTTTCCAAGATCTCGCATATCCTTTAACGTATTGATCAAACGATCATTATCACGCTGATGCAATCCGATACTAGGCTCATCCAGCACATATAATACCCCACTTAAGTGAGAACCAATCTGCGTTGCTAACCGGATGCGCTGTGCTTCTCCACCGGATAAAGTACCTGCTAAACGATCTAAGGTCAGATACCCCAAGCCGACATTATTCAGGAAACTCAAACGTTCACGAATTTCTTTTACAATTAATTTGGCAATTTCTTCTTCCTGTTTTGTCAGTGTTAATTCTTCCATAAAGACAGCTGCCTGACGCACTGACATCGTCGTCCATTCATAAATATTAATGCCGCCGACACGCACGCTTAAAGCCTGTTCATTTAAACGTCGCCCGCCACAGGTCGGACATGGTGCTTCTGCTAAGAAAGTCGCATACCATTCCCGTGACATCTGTGAACTGGTTTCCATATAACGTCGTTCGATTAAAGTACATACACCTTCGATAAACTCCGTTTTTTTCATCACATTCCCACTGCGTGATTCAAGTTTATAAGAGATCAGATCTTTAGAACCATACAAGACAATATCCAATTCTTTTTTGGTAAAATCTTTGATTGGTTTATCAATACTGATATCATAATAGTTTAATAAAGCCGCAAATTTTTGCCATTCCAGATTTTCCGTATTGACAATATTCTTATAATAAACGATACCACCCTGACGTATGGATTTTGTACGATCCGGTATCAGATATTCAACATCAACCTTTTGGGTAATACCTAACCCTTTACATGTATCACATGCTCCAAAAGGCGCATTGAAAGAAAACAATCGAGGTTCTAGCTTAGGAATGTTAAATCCACAATATTTACAAGAATAATTACTGGAAAACAAGACTTCTTCATGGTTATACGTGACGATTGCCAAGCCATCACTCATCTTTAATGCCGTTTCTAATGAATCATGCAACCGTGAACGATCGCTTCCTTTTACGATACGATCAATCACAACATCAATATTATGTTTCTTATTTTTCTCTAATGCCTCGACATCTTCCAATAGCTTCATTTCACCATCAACTCGCACGCGAAGATACCCTTCTTTACGTAAATGGTCAAATAAATCCTTATGCGTTCCTTTTTGACCATGGACGGCCGGTGATAAAATCGTTAAACGTGTCTTATCTTCCAGCTCCATGATTTTATCTACCATCTGTTTAATTGTCTGAGATGTAATAGGTTCATTATGCGTAGGACAATATGGTACACCGATTCGGGCATACATCAAACGCAAATAATCATAAATCTCCGTTACGGTTCCAACCGTTGATCGCGGATTATTACTCGTCGTTTTCTGATCGATGGAAATGGATGGGGATAATCCTTCAATAGAGTCTACATCCGGTTTTTCACTATTGCCTAAAAATTGACGGGCATAAGCACTTAAAGACTCCACATAACGTCGTCTTCCTTCGGCATAAATCGTATCAAATGCCAAAGATGTTTTTCCTGAACCGGATACTCCGGTCATAATGACAAATTTATCGCGTGGTACCTTAATATCGATATTTTTTAAATTATTCTCACGGGCACCTTTTATATCTATATAATCATGGCTCATATTTCTACCTCCAAACAACTACTATTATACATTAGTATGACCTTTTCGCCTAACTTTTCGCATTCTGAATCGCATTATTTTAAAAAAAAATAAAAAATTTGAAAGGTTTTATAAAATAGCATCGTGTTATAGGTGTACAAGGTACACAAGGAGGAATTTATTATGAAGAAGAAAAAAACAGTCGTCGTAATTGCAGTCGCTGCTACCCTTATACTCTCAATAACTTTATTGAAGGCAAAAGCTGACACCTTTCCACATTTTGGTGTTCATCATGGTTATGAAACACATGAACATTGTGACAATACACAAAAGCATAAAGAAACACACCATGCGATATCTCAAAATAAGGCATCTGTGAAAACAGCCACCCCAAAACAAAAAAGCCCTCTTACGCCAACAACGGTGTCCGCAAATACTACAAATACGCGTTCAGTAAGCAATAATGATGATTCGCAATATAGAAATCAGCAGCCTTGCGCTAACGAGAATAGACAGTGTCAAAACAACAACCAAACCTTATGCCCAAATTGTCAAAAGCAACATCGTACACAGACACCATGTCCAAACAAAGGTAACTACCAGATGAAACAAACACGTAGCGGAAGAAGTAATCACACTGCTTGTAATAGAGGATATCACGGAAATCACCACTAGGCAAAACAATTAGAATTCAGTATACTAAGAATAAGGGATGAGGAAACCATGCGAAGTGAAGAGGAATTGAGGACAGCGATTCATCGTTATGCGGACATGATTCGCAAAATCTGCTTTATCCATATGAAACAGGAGAGTGATGTGGATGATGTTTTTCAATCTGTCTTTTTGAAATATGCGAAACAATCAAGCTTTCATGATGATGAACATGAAAAGGCATGGCTGATTAGGGTGACCATCAATGAATGTCATGATACTTTAACTACATGGTTTCGCCGTAAGGTCATTTTGAGTGATGAATTGGAAAGTTATGCACCCAGTGTTACTTCTATGCATTCCACAATGTTGGATGCTGTTCTTCATTTGAAACCAAATTATCGCAATGTTATTTATTTATATTATTATGAAGGTTATAAGATTCGTGAAATTGCAGATATTCTGCAAAAGAAAGAAAATACGATTCATACCTGGCTGAAACGAGCAAAAGATGATTTGAAAATCATGCTGGGAGGTGATGATCTTGACTAATCCATTAAAAGACTTAGATCAGCTGCATGCCAGTGAAGAAACGAAAGAAAAAACATTACAGTATGTTTTATCAAAACAACGTCATAAGAAAACATTGCCAATATGGCAAGGAGCACTCGTATGTGCGATCAGTGTTTTGTTGGTTATGCTTTGGCAGCCTTGGAAAGTTGATGATCTTCCAACAAAACCAACTTCACCGGCAGCCATTGCCTCAACCATCACCTTAGATGTGAATCCAAGTATGGAATTATCTGTGGATGCGCAACATCGCATTTTACAAACAAAAGCTTACAATAAAGATGCGAAACAGATTTTAGCGAGCATTGATCTTAAAAACAAAGAACTTGATGAGGCATTAACTTTATTATTTGCGAATGCTACCTATCAGAAATATTTAGCAAATGGTATCTTGGAAGTCGGTATCTATGCCGATGATGCAGCTCTGCAAAAAAGTCTAGAGGAAGAAATTGGCGCTTATCTGAAAAGCAATGCTACGGCAAAACGATATCACTGTGCATCTATTGATTCCAAGACACATGAAGCGGCCAAGATGCATCATACAAGTCAGGGCAAATATCGTGTGATTGAACAAATACGTTCTTATGATGCAGCTTATACAATTGAAGAATTGTCAAACTATAGTATGAAAAAATTATATGCGCTATTAGAACAATACGATGATTCCGCTGTACCTGAAGGCTGTCATAGTGAGCGTGCACATGAGAGTAATCAGGAAACACATCATCAAAACCGTCATCATGGCAATCATGATTAGTCCCTTTAAAAGGGACTTTTGTATTATAAAGTTAGGAGTTAAATCGATTTAATTCCTAGCTTTTTATTATAATACACAAAGAATCACAGTAAAATTAAAAGGATTAACTCCTATACAATATAGGAATCAATCCTTAATCAGTCGGGTGTGATAATCTGTGTCCAACTTTATGGGTTCACTTCAATCCTAAGACTAACTGCTCTGATTGTAATGAAGTGCTTGTATTTTCTTTATCACTTCTTGTCTGTAATTTTCAATATCTAAAGTCCTTTTTCTACCCGCTGTTAAGTGCATAATCGGTAAATCAATTTTTTCAAGATCATTCAACAGCAATAGCGGTTCTTCAAAAACGCAAAACGATTGTCCCGTTTGATAATTGTTGCTTTCTTGATAAATTCTAAAATCCTCGAATAAAAATTCGTTTTGAGGAAGTATGATATTTTTCGCTTCTTCTTTATACAAGTACCTTGCAAAGTTATACAATCCAAATGCAAAAAAGGAAATTTTTCTTGTAAACGGATTTTCGCCATAATCTTTTGATTTTTTATGTGCTTTACAGAGATTAGCTAATTCCAATGAAAATTTCTCCCAATCTTTTTCAAACAATGAAAGGAAAGTGCTTATCACTGCCATTTCTTCTGATGTATGTTTTCCTTGCAAAAATCCTTTGCTTTCTTCAATCACATATTGTTTCCACGCAGGTTCTTGATAATACAGATACATCACTAAATTTGTAATACTGCACGCAGATTTTAACCCATTCTTACTAAGTCCGTTTTCTTTTGGAAATATATTTTCAATATCACGAAAGCGGTTTGCACAGAATATATGCGGTAAAACATTCCAAGCGTAAATGGAATGGTCGCAACTGCTGTTTGTTATTGTGAGTTGTCCCCATGTTACTGCCGAATTGAATGCATTATTTAAGTAGCTCATATCCTTTTCTTGTAATGCTAGATAACTTCCTAAATAAACAATCTTTTTTCTGAAATTTTCATGCAATAATTTCAGCCATATAATAATTTGTTCTTCTTGCTTTTTACTTTGACAGTATTTCATATATTTCTTTAATCGCTCATCAATATATGCGTCCATGTTGGCATATCCGAACATTTTATCCACATTTTGTAAATAAAGTTTTATAAGTTCCTTTTTATCCATAGAGTCCCTCATTTCACTTGTAAAGTTCCGATGTTTACTATATAAATGCTTTAAGACCAAGTAAAATAAGCACAATAGCTATTACTGGAACAGGCATTATACAAATAAGAAATACATTTAATTTTTTCTTTGCCTCGTATGTATCTTCTTGTTTCGTTTTTTTGATTTTTTGCAAAACAATAAATGGAAAAGAAAGAAAAATAAGAACACCTATTAAAATCATTGCAATATTCATTTATATAATCCTCCTTGATAAGTTTATATATTTGCCATGTGAAATAGATACTTTTTATATCACACCTTATAAAATGCAGTTTTACCTTGTAAATACAACGTTTTACGTTTGTAAATGTCTATTGTCTTTTGTTTTTTCTGCCCCCCTTGTTAGATAACGGGGGCTTAATCTTCGCTCGCCACAGGCTCACTCACAGACGAAGTGAACCAGCCACTTGCAAGACATGGCAGAAAAATCCGAGAGATTTTCCTGCCACCGTGTCTGGATCACTCCGTCTCTACAACTAATAATATAGCATAATATAAAACGGGAATTTTTCATATTACTCAACTACATATCCATATTCTGTATGTGGTAAATATCTTACAGTTATTTTATCCCCTATATCACTACCTGTTCCCCAATACTTTAATGAATGTTCTTCTCTCGTTTTATCATCTCTAATATGTATTCTTCTTTCACTATTAGAGTTTTCTCCAGACATTGAGCCTTGTGTGACTTCGCCTGTAACTTCAACTAAATCACCAGAGAGTAAATAAGGTATATCCAAACAACAAGGAACAGTTATCAATATACCGAAAATCTGTGCCCATTATGAATAAAGATTTATTCTGTTTTTTTCCAAAGCCAAACATAAAAAACCTCCTTAGATAAAAAACAAATTGTTTAAAAAATTTATTTATATTTCAATAAGATTATAACATTTACCCAGTATGTAGTCATTACTTTTCTGCTATCTGTCATAATATTTTTTATCCCATGTCTTATCAAGAGTGCAAGCATTGCTTACGCAACAGGCTCTTGACAATTCATGTTCTAAAAAATGATTAATAGTCAAGCAGAAAAAGAATACTTATGCTGTATCGTACCAACAAAAAAGACATCTCATATTCTGTATGAAATGCCATTTTTGCTTTTTTATGCTGTTTTCTTTGTCGTATCAAGGTTCTTTCAATCGTAGTAAATTAGTGGTAAATTTCTTTTATTTTTCGTTTATATTACTTAAAATCCCTGTGATTATGCTGATAATCAGATTTTTGCTCTTTTTTTCACTGAAAAAATGAAAATTATAAGGCAAACCATTTAACATAAGATCAATAATTTAACATGCATCTAGGTTTTGATGAAATGAGAAACCCAAACCTTATTTCAACACTTGACACGGTATTATTGGAATACTAACTTTTAAAAAAGGCTTGAAAAAGTTCTTTTGGGCACATGGCTTTCATATAAAACACATGAAAAAACAGGATTTGATTGATTTCATCTTCTCCTGTTTATTCTAATCTTTAGCACGTAAGTTATTGGTCTTTTTCCTTACTCCTGTATCATTTTAAAATATTGTACAGCCTGACAGCCTCTGCCGGTATGTACTCCCACGACACTTACCAGCTTAATGATTTGATGCTTTGCATTAGGAAAGGCTGCTTTGATCTTATTCATATAATATTCTGCTTCTACTGCATCATCCGCATGTGCGACTGTTATCATATAACTATCATCCACATGCTCATTACGCATGATTTCAATCGCCATATCCATTGCTTTATGCATGGTTCTGACCTTATCCACAACATCAATTTTTCCATTGGTTTCTTTATTTATTTTCAGAATTGGTTTGATTTTTAATAATCCCCCTAAGGTTGCGGCCAACGGTGTTAATCTTCCGCCACGCTTTAAATGCTGTAGATCATTAGGCAACAACAAAGTATCTGTCGTTTCCACGATACGAGATAACACATCTTTGATTTCTTGAATTGTCTTGCCTTCTTCATGCAGCCTTTTGGCTGTCTTTATCATATATTCCTGTACCACCGCCGTAACATGACAATCAACATAAGCAAATGCTAAACCTACTGTTCTGGCACACATTTCCATAGCGTTAATCGTACCGCTTAGTCCACTGCAAATCGGTACGGCAAAAATTTGTTCATATCCGTCATTTTTTAAATGTTCAAATAAAGCCTCAATTTTCCCAAGTGAAGGCAATGAAGTAGATAGCATCACCCCATCACGCATAAGTTCATAAATGCGGTCAATACTTAATTCTTCCAGATCTTGATAGTTTGTATTGTCATAGCTCACCTGTAAAGGTACGCTGAAAATACCTTCCTTTGCTAATTCTTCAACTGTTTTACCTGTTCCACTGTCTGTCACAAACGCTGTTTTCATGGTAAACCCCTCCAATATCTAACACATATTATACTTTATTTCATAGAAGATGAAAAGCCATTCGCCAGAAGTTGTCATTCTTCTTGGGATGGCACGTAAAAAGAGGAGGCTTCCTCATTCCTCCTCAAATGTTTACATTTTAACTTTGCGGATGTATTGTATACCCAAGCATCCTAACCCGGTGTGACAAGAAATCACAGCACCAATGAGCCCAAAATAGAGTTCCATTCCAGGGAAAGCCTCTTCCATCAAAGTTTTCAGCTTTAACCCTTCCTCTTCTGAACCACTATGTAAAACGGTTAAGGTATACGCATCATCAAGCTTTGTTTCTTGAAATGTAGTAACGGCTTTGCTCATCGCCTTTGACATCGTACGCACCTTGTCAAATACATCAATTTTACCTTGTGAACCTTCATCCAGCTTTAAAATAGGCTTAATTTTTAACAAACCACCTAAAGCAGCTGCTAACGGTGTTAATCTTCCGCCACGTTTTAAATGCTGTAAGTCGTTAGGAATGATCAATGTATCACTATGTGCCACACTATCCTGCAAGCGTTTCACTATTTCTTCTGCCGCAACCTCCTGTTTTACTAACTGCTGCGCGCATTTTGCTAAGTAGCACTGTATATTACAAGTAGAATACGTTTCAATAATATGCAGCTTCAGTTCACATTCTTTCGCAACTGCATGCATCACGCTGGATGTTGAAGATAAGCCACTTGTTAAAGGTATCGCGATTACATCTTCATATCCATCTTTTTTTAATTTATGGAATAATTCTTCAATGATTCCCATTGGCGGCATTGATGTTGTCGGCATTTCACCTTGTTTCAACATCTCATATATTTGTTCTACCTGGATATCCACCCCGTCCAGATACATGTTGTCGTTTACAATAATTTGCAATGGCAGATAATAGATACCCAAAGCATCTGCCTGTTGTTTATTTAATCCGCTTCCGCTGTCGGTTACAATCGCTGTTTTCATAGGTAACCCTCCCTTTCGTGTACGGCTTATCATTACATTTCAGGTTATCAAACAATCCTGATTTGCTTTTATATTATAACAGATGAAGTTTGAATGTCAAACGACAATTCGGAAAGGATGTATATGCCCATACTAGATAGCATATATCTAGATACCTTTTATTATAAAAAGCTTACCCCTCATAATAAAACGTCTATTGTCATACATACCACTAGCATCACTTAAAGGAAACTTTAGGTACATTTACAATAGACGCTTTTTTCATCAAAGCTTTCTGGTAAAGACAATGACACTGTATGGTTCTACATTTACTTTCTGAATCAAAATATCCTCTGCCTTGCCATTGTAATACAATAATTTATAAGCCGTATTCATATCGTGAGTGAAATACTCCTGTGAAGGATTGAACAGAATGATCATTTCTTCTGTATCATCTAGCAGTTTGTAAATCAATGCCTTATTTTGGATGGTGTCAAAATGCACATGCTGTTCTACATCCTCCTTGCGGCAATAACGCAGACAGGCATGTGCTCTACGCAGCTTAATCAGCTCTTTTGTACATTCCACGATGTCTTGATACTGATTCCGACGCAGATAATCTATTTTATTTATCTCATCACTTTCTTCATACGTATTTGGTAATCCATGCTTACTACGGGCAAATTCTTGACCGCTGTGTAAGAAAGGAATCCCTTGCGCTAATAAAACCGCCGCAATCATCATCTTATGCTTTGCGATGCGGATATCTTTGCTATCTTCCTTACAGCATTCTTTCAATTTATCCCAGCTAGTCATATTATCATGACATTCCACATAATTCACAACATTTCGAGGATTGGCAAACATAGCTTCCATTCCTTCATTTGTACAGCTGGCACTTAAACAGTTTTTCATAATATCAATCAGATACAATGCGCCACTGCAATATCCTTTTACATTCACTTCATTGCTTGCCGTGCGACCTTTTACAACATCTCGGAAACGATCAGAGAAATGTGCGATAAATGGCATTTGAGCATTATTGCCAATGCTTGCACGCTGACGGAAATCTAAGAAACTTGGCATATCCCAACCTTCCCCATAGATCATAAAATCTGTATTAATTGCGCAACATTCCCGATAGACGGCATTCATGGTATCAATATCTAAAATGCCCATGAGATCAAATCGCAATCCATCGATATGATAAGTTTTTACTAAGAATTTGCAAGCATCGATAATATATTTAGCACACATGCGACGTTTACTGTCTACATCATTCCCACAAAAAGTACCATTAGAAAAATCGCCTTGCTCATTCATTTGAAAATAATAACTAGGGACCGTCTTGTCAAAGAAGCTTTCTTCCTTATCATATACATGATTAAAGACTACATCTAAATTGACACGAATGCCTGCTTTATGGCATTCTTCCACCAGTTTCACAAATTCAAATATACGGCTATAAGGGTTATTCGGTTCACTGCTGTAACTGCCTTCAAAGACCCGATATTGGACCGGATCATATCCCCAATTGTAATGTAATAAAGGATAAATTTCATCAACAGATCCAAAATCCATGACCGGCATCAGCTGTACATGTGTAATGCCTAATGATTTTAAATAAGAAAAACCCGTCTGCATGCTTTTTGTTTGTTCATTTTCTTCCACAAATCCACGAAAAGTTCCAGGACAGCTTACTCCGATATTGCTTTGCATCGTAAAATCACGCACGCTTGTCTCATACACAATTGCATCACATGAACTTTGCAATGGCGGTAAAGGATAATCCTTTACACGAATCTTTGCCAAATCAACAATAGCCGAACGTCTGCTGTTTTCTATGGAAGATACACCATATGGGTCAATGGTCTCTTTCCATTCGCCATTTACTCTGACAAGGTATACATAGGTCGCATTTTCTAAATTTTCTAATATCGAATAACGAAATACCCCATGTTCACTACGTTTCATCTCATACGTATACGTAACATCATTTTTCATGATTTCTAACTTTACACGATAAGCTGTAGGTGCCCATAATGCAAAAGATGTGGCTTTTTCATTATACGTATAACCTAAATCATCCCCATCATAATAAAACAATTCATCAAATTTCGCTGTTTTTACAACAGCGCTGTATTGTAAAACGGTAGCGCGTGCATGTTGATGCACTACATAATACTCATTTCCTATTTCAATTGAATCATAAAGAGCCAACGTATATTTATTGTAATTGCTATGAGTTGTTTCAATAGACTGAATATGGAGATCATAAATATGTCCTCTGGTGTCTTTCAAATAAAACTTATTACTGACACCTTCATAGCTGTTACGAGACATAAATACAGTTATCTTATCAAAGTCATCCAGATAAGCTTCATAATATTTCTGTTGTCGCATATTTTATCACCTTGACCTTATTATAACAGACTTTCTCCTTTTTATCATTCTCAAGTGGAATTTCCTAGCAAAGCACCTTATTTTAATATCATTTCCGGCTAAAAAAGCTAACGGCATCTTTTCATCGTTTGTATGCATACATGCTTACATCTTTGCTAAGCAGTTGCATCTTGCCTCATATTGTTCCTTAGAAAAAGGATGATTCCTTTAACGTTTCAGCGTTTTATGAAATTCATCCTGTACCTTTCGTAATAAATCTTCTTCCATGAGTAATCTTCTACCAAGATTCGCCAATGTGATGGCACCATCACGTAAAGCTTTTCTTCCTGCCTCACGAATGGTAGCTGCTGCCATTTCTTTTGAATGTCCATTGACACATGCATCGGCAATCTTGATATAGCCATGCAATGCCGGGCAACAATAGCTGACACTTCCGATATCACTAGAGCCATTTGGCACCTCATCTACCGGTTTCACATCCGTTCTGCCTAATGCCACATATTCTTCTTTCAACAAATCACATAAGGTATAATTTATGACACAGTCTTCATAAGGGCATTCATATGTCGTTACCTGATAGGTACAGCCACTCGCTTTACAAGCTCCCTCAACACAATCAATTGCTCGCTGACTGAGCTCTTTTACATACTGCATAGAGGTTCCACGGAAATAATATTCCAAACTGGCATAGGCCGGAATGACATTGGCAGCTTCACCACCATCACGAATAATACCGTGAATATATGTATTTGGCAGTGCATATTGGCGTAGCAGATTAATGCCGATATAGCTCATAACCGCTGCATCCAAGGCTGATTTTCCATGCTCAGGTGAACAACCATGTGTATTTACACCATAAAATTCAAACTTCAATGGTAACAATGCCAAAGTTCTGCCCCCGACTCCATCTTCCGTATCTGGATGAATCATCATCGCCACATCCACATCGTCAAAAACATGCGCATTCGCCATAGACACTTTCCCACCGAAATTCTCCTCTGCCGGTGTTCCTATCACACGTATTTCTCCGCCAATATCATCAATGATTTCTTTTAGGGCCACTCCCGCAGCAATGGATGTTGCCGCAATCAAATTATGTCCGCAACCATGTCCCACTTCCGGCAAAGCATCATATTCGCATAAATATGCAATTACCGGACCTGCCTTGCCACTTTTATACACTGCTTGAAAACCAGTTGGCACAACGAAAGCCTTTTGCGTTTCAAAACCAAAAGATAATAACCCTTCACTTAACAACTCCATCGTTTCAAATTCTTCATTACCGATTTCCGGATGATCGTACATATGTTGTACATAGGACATATAAGTATCTAAGTTTTTTTCAACACTTGTGATTAACTTTTCTTTTAACTCCATCTTCATTACCCCTTTTCTGTTGCCTATTATTTTAACGAAATTCACATAAAATTGCAAATACAGCTTTTTATAAAGCAAGTATCCTCAAGGCATGCGTGTATCTATGCCCTTTTCCATCATTAACACTTCATAATAACCCCTTTATGCATCAAGGGAACAGGATACCTCTTTGCGTGAGCGTTCGTTACCGCACTTATCCTTTTTGATAAGCTGGGATGTAGTAATAGTACACAACAGAATTAAGCTTATCGCCTCTCATTTATGTGAATGCTTGAAATTATGTATTTGGTAAGCGTTCTTTCCCGTGTTTATGAAGAAAAAAATAGCCACATGAGTAAATTTAAGCATAAAAAAAGGAAGCATGACACGATTGCGAAATAGTGCAATTGCCATACCTCCCAGTTGATTATTTCCAAGGAAAAATCTTTCTTATTTAACCGTCACCGGTTTAATATTCCAAATATCACGTGCATATTCATGGATCGTACGATCACTTGAGAAATAGCCAGACTGTGCGATATTTATCAGACACATTCTTGCCCATGCTTCTGCATTACGATAGCGCTGTTCAATATTGCCCTGCGCATGCACATAAGCTTCAAAGTCTGCCAACAACAGATATTCATCATTTTTGAACATCAGTTCATTATAAATCTGTTTGAAATCTTTAGAATCATTTGAGAAGGTACTGTCTACCAAGCTATTGACAACCTTCTGAATATCACCGTTTTGATTGTATTTTTTCCAAACATCATAAGAATTTTCATGACGAATCAAGGCCACATCATCTGCACGAAGACCGAAGATTTCAGCATTCTCATAGCCGACACGTTCTACGATTTCCACATTAGCACCATCCATCGTACCTAAGGTAATCGCACCATTCATCATAAACTTCATATTACCGGTACCGCTTGCTTCTTTACCGGCTGTAGAAATTTGTTCTGATACATCGGCAGCATTCATCAGGATTTCCGCAATGGATACCCCATAATTCGGAATGAATACGACCTTCATATAACGGTTAATATCACTATCGTTATTTACCTTATCAGCCACACAGTGAATCAGCTTAATAACTTCCTTCGCAAAGGTATAGGAAGGTGCTGCTTTTGCGGCAAAGATAAAGGTTCTAGGATAAATACGGAAGTTAGGATCTGCTTTCATACGGAAATAGAGATGAATAATGTTCATCACATTTAACAGCTGACGTTTATAAGCATGTAAACGTTTCGCCTGTACATCAAAGATGGAATTTACATCAATGTCAATGTTCAAGGTATCCTTAATGTACTTCGCAAGTATTTTCTTACGTTCCATCTTCACATCCATGAATTTCTTCTGAACTTCGCTGTTATCTACATACTTCATCAGATCTTCTAATTTTTCAGGATGTTTTTTGAATGCAGGACCAATGGTCTTTTCTAACAACTGTGTTAATTGTGGATTAGAATACAACAACCAACGACGATGTGTGATACCATTCGTCTTATTGTTGAATTTGCCAGGATATAAATCATTGAAGTTCTTCATTACATCTTCTTTTAAGATTTTAGTATGCAAAGCCGCAACACCATTCACACTGTGCGAACCGATGATGGCAAGATTTGCCATATGCACCTGTCCATCCTTGATTACACAACATTCATTCATTAAATCAGAACGTCCTAAATCATGAGAGCAGGCATATTTGAAACGACGGTCGATTTCTTCGATAATCATATAAATACGTGGCAATAAATCTTGTACATACTGAATCGGCCATTTTTCCAATGCTTCACTTAAAACAGTATGATTCGTATATGCCATCGTTTCTGTTACGATTTTCCAAGCATCATCCCATTCGTAACGGAAATCATCCAACAGGATACGCATCATTTCCGGAATACACAATACCGGATGGGTATCATTCAACTGAATGGCATTCATTTCCGCAAAGTTGTCCAATGTTCCATATACGCGTAAATGCGCATCTATAATGTTATTTAATCCTGCCGCAACAAAGAAATATTGCTGTTTCAAACGCAATAATTTTCCATGTTCTGTAGAATCATCCGGATAAACATTACGGCAGATTTCACGAACTTCGTTTACATATTCATTCAAGTTAGCCGCATCACATGCATCATCGGCAACTTCTGCACTCCACAGACGTAACGTATTGGTCAGTTTCGTATCATAGCCAACCACAGGTACATCATATGGAACCGCACGAACAACCAAGCTTGGCACATGGTTTACAACCGCCTTGCCATCTTCTCCCATCCACATGTCCACATGACCGCCGAATTTAACATTGACTGCATGCTTTGGTTTTCGCACTTCCCAAACGTTACCTAAAGACAGCCATTGATCAGGTACTTCTACCTGTTCATTATTTACAATTTTCTGTTTAAATAATCCATATTCATAACGAATACAGTTTCCATTGCCCGGTAAATTCAAAGATGCTAAAGAATCCAGGAAACAGGCTGCCAGTCTTCCCAGACCTCCATTTCCTAATCCTGCATCACTTTCCAGGTTTTCAAGTTCATTAATATCCAGATCCAGATCAGCTAAACCTTCTTTGACTAAATCATAGATACCGAGGTTCATCAGGTTGTTTGTCAGAAGACGTCCCATTAAGAATTCCATAGAGAAATAGTACATCTGCTTGCTTTTCTTCTCTGCGATGGCATTCTTTGAGTCGTTCCAGTGAACACTGGCATAATCTCTAACCATTTCCCCTAAAACCATGTATTTTTCTGTTATGTGCGCCTGTTCGATAGAACGGCCGTAGCGTTCAATAATTCTTCTTTTAAACTCTTCTTGAAACTCTTTCTTGTTCTTGAATTCGTTTATCATATACTCGCTTACTCCTCTCAGTAACATATTAATTTTACAATATTTGTCTCTTAATTACAAATGAAATTAAGAAATGCATACAGTTACTATATTCATTATGCGAAAGATGTGTGAATTCATTCAACTGTAAAGGCTTTCTTTATTTTTTAGGTAAAATCATATTCAATTTTTTCCTTTTGATTGTGCTGTTTCCTATCTTGATAATGGTTATAATCCCTCTGAAATTGCTTATTCACTTCGCTGTCTTTATTGCCGCTGATACCATAAGATTGCTGAATATAAGCGGCGATCATGCCACTTACCTTCTCGGCGCCATAGACATTCATATGATAACCGCCATCTTTTGTGTCTGTTTGCCAGTTGATCTTAGATGAATAAGGTTCTAGGTTCATATCCAGATAATCAACCTGTTCTTTTTCAGCAAATTCACTTACCAAACGCGCTCTGGAAAAGGACCATTCTCGAGCACCCGGTACGCGTAACAATAAGATCTGCATTTTCTGTTCTTTCGCAAGTCTGATTAACTCTTTTACCCCTTGTTGATTGGTAGGATCAAGTACTGGTATTTGTTCATTATTATGCATATAATCACGGTCATAGAATGGTTCTATTTTGGTATTCATAATAAAGCCATGTGTTGTATATTTGTTATCTGGTTGCTGCTTTCTTGGTGTCAGACGATTTCGTATTACATCTCTTACATAGGAATGAAGTAACGTTGCTTTTGTTTGTTCATCCATACTGGTATCCGTATAAGAAAGCAAATGTCGTATAGCTTGCATGCGTTCTTTCTCTGGTTTCATGGCATTGATTGCCGCGCAATTGCGCGCTAATCTTCCTTCATTTTGAGCACGAAATAAATTTGCGTCAATAATCAACACTTTTGGCTTTTGATAGCGCAAGGTGCTTTTTAATAGGTAAGTACTGGTCCATGTTGTTTGTGTCGCGCTTGCCAGTGTATAGGAGATGATACCTGTTTGTTTCCATACGATCAAAGGATTGATGGAGCGAGTAAAATTACTATCACCAAGAAATAAGATATCTAAGCTATTCTCTTTTTCTTCATAAAAGCCTTGGATTCCATCACTTTGTGCAGTTGTACATTGATCGAGATGTTCCGCAAAGATTTCTCTTTGCGTATTCCCTTTCAAGAAGAAACAAAAACATACACATAACAATACCATACCCTTCTTCATTACTTTCATATGACCACCTGCCACCTGCATTATACTCCTAGTCTCATACGACACATCTTAACTTTCCTTAATTACTTATCTTTTATACTCTTTCTATATGGAGATAACAATTCACGTGATAGGAACACCCCATTCTTTTATGAAGAAAAGAAAAAGTCTTATTGCTTACCAATCTTATAAGATCATGGCAGCCGTAAGACTTAAGTTGTTATAATCTTCCGTTTGCTTTTTCATACTCCAAATAACGTAATGTTCTTGTAAATCCTTCTTCAATTGTGTTAAGTGGTTGCCAACCAAGCTCGCGCAAGCGTTCACTTGATAAAATTCCCATAGTAAACGGTGCACATCCTGTGTTCGCATCCTTAGGAATATCAAAGCATAATTTTAAATGTTTCTCGGGATTTATCTTCACTAACAATTCAGCCAATTCACGAATAGAAACTTTTCCGTTTTCATCTCCTATGTTGTATGCCAGTTCTTCCCCGTTTAGTAAAATGCGCCACATTCCGGCAATGGCATCTGCGATATAGGTATAAGTTCGTACACTGGATCCATCACTTTTTAATACAATATCTTCATTGAATAGGACATTCTTCAAGAAGTCCGCCTGGACACGGCCATCATAAATGGACATGCCTGGACCATATGTATGGGCTAATCGTGCAATTTTCGTATGTAAACCATACTGCTTATGGAAAGAAGCACACATGGTTTCAGCCGCTTTTTTCCCTTCAGGATAGCATGATCTAGCATCTAATGGGTCCACAAGACCATACGTATTTTCATAGAAGAATTCCTGATTTTCATCTGGCTGTCCATAAATTTCTCGGGAAGAAATAAACATATAGCCTTTGGCATTCTTCTCTTTCGCTAAACTTAGCGTATAGAAAGCTCCTAGTGTGTTAGCCGCAATCGTACCTACCGGATCTTCGCGCATGATCAATGGACTGGCCGGGCTTGCGGCATGAATGATATAATCAACCTTTCCATCATATACCATCGGCTTACTTACATCATGTGCCACAATTGTTACGGCCGGATTGTTTGCTATATCTTCCGGTATCTTTTTGGGATTACGCACAACGCAGATAACCGTAGCATTCATCTTTCTTGTTTCATTTAATGCTAAAACGGTCCGCACAAAATAGGTTCCTACCATTCCGCTGGCACCGGTAACCAAAACGGCGGCATCTTTTAATTTATCCCAAGCGATATCCTGTGCGCAGATACGTTGTAAATCTTCTTTTACTATTGGATTCATAGTAGCCTAGCCTCCTCAATCTATTTTAAGCCTAAGATCTGCTCATTTTCACGATATTGCAATAATGCTCGTAAAATATAGAAATCTTCCGGCGTCGTTACTTTAATATTTCCGCGATTTCCTTCAACGATGTACATTTTCTTACCCAGATTTTTATATAAGTTACAAGAATCGGCAATATCAACATAGTCTGGATTTAGTTCTCGCATTTTCTTATGCGCATCCATGATTTCACCTAAGTAAAAGCTCTGTGGTGCCTGTGCTGTAAACATTTCTTTTTTCAATGGCATCTCTTCTACTTCTTCGCCGCCTTTACTTAAAATCGGTGTTTCAAAGAAAGAGGTACAGGTAACAGCACTGCCATGCTGTTTTACACATTCAATGTTTTTCTGAATCACTTCTTCACTGACAAACGGGCGTACTCCGTCATGAATCAAGACGATGGCATCCTTGTCATTTTCTGCATCCGCTGCACGCAATGCACGATAGATGGAATCCTGTCCGTTGCTTCCACCTTCCACAATGCCGCACACCTTCGTAATCGCAAAACGTTTTGTCAGATCTTGTAATGTCGTGATATAGTCTTTTTTACAAGAAATATAAATCTTATCAATGGATGGACTATTTTGAAAGTTGTCTAAGGTATGGATAATGATTGGTTTCCCATTGATTTCTAAAAATTGTTTTGGCATTCCGGCACCCATACGTACCCCGCTGCCACCGGCAAAAATGATTGCTATATTCATATGAATCCTCCTCGTTTGTATCTGTTTTCATCAGCCTTATTATACTCCTAAACAGAGGTTCTAACAACTGACGATTTCGTAATATATCATCTAAACACGCAGCTTATCGATGTCGATTTGTTTCTGGAATTTCATAATTTCCTGATAAATTCGCTCACAATTATGATGATCATTTTGAGCATAGAAATTATCTGCGCGCTTGCGATACTCCTCTTTCATGACACAGCCTGTTTTCATATATTCACATAACATATCAATCAGCTGCTCACTCTTTGTACATATTTCACCAAAGCCCATCGTATCGTAGAAGAAGATACCATCATCATAATGTGGCGGCAAAACATCCGGATGGAAATACACAATCGGTTTTCGCATATACGCAAAGTCAAATTGCACACCGGAATAATCGGTAACCATTAAGCTGGATTCGGTTAAGATTTTTTCATAGCTCAGATCACCAACGGAAGGAATAACTTCTAATTCATCATTTTTGGTAAAGTCCTCAAGCTGCGAACTTAAGATTGGATGCAGCAAGAATTTAATCTTATATCCATAAGCTTTTGCACAACGTAATAATCGTTCATTGTTGATTAAATTGTTATACACATGGAAATATGTTGAATTTTTAAATTCCGGATTATAGCCTCTTTGTTCACCTTCACTAGTTGTTACAGGCAAGGCATTGTACATACGCCATGTCGGTGATAATAAGATCTGTTTCTTATCATTATTAATTAAGCCGTCATAACGTCCGATTCCGGTTAACTTCAAAATATCAAATCCTTGATAGCCATAAGCATGTTTGGATAAATTTTCATACTCAAACTTACTTGCTAAAAAATACATCAGGGTATTATCGATGATACGGCGCTGGGCGATTGCACACTTTTGCACCGATAATCCATGCTGCAGACACATGGAGCCAAAGTTACATAAGCCTCTGATATATTTAGAAGTACTCTTATTATAGCCATTAAATGGGAATAAATGAGAATTCGTTATTAAGACAATATCGGCGTGGACAAAAACAAGTTTATGCTTTAACGAGCCGTTCTTTAAAGGCGTATAGCCATCTTCCTTCAACTTTCGATAATCACTTGTATTTTCATTGATCAAATAATACTTCGTGATGCCATCATCAAAGTTGGCACTATAGCGGTATAGATATTCACAACTGTCTCCGCCTTTATACAACTTATCCAACATGAGCCAAATGCGTTTATTCTTATACCATGGATACGTGATCCAATATAACCAACGAAAGCCTAAGGCCGCAAAATCTTTTTTATGATGGTTTTTAATTAAATTTAATTGGAATTGTATCTCTCGTTTTATGACATTTGTCTTCGTCGCTTTTTTAATGGTAATACCATTATCGGCATGATGACATAAATATTTATGGAAGCGCCAGTAGGAATACCGCGGTGTCTTGGATAGTTTTGCCCAATGATTCGCAAATGAAATCTTCATCTGATATTCTTCTCCCTGAATGCGGGCATAGAAGGTAATTCTCTGCATTGCTTTTTTCTCATCTAAAGGAAATTCCAGATGATATGTGAGACGGCGATACCCTGGGACCCCAAAGTATTTTGTTAAGGAATATGCATCAGTATCTACTACCGGATATTCTTTCCCATTAAATTTTGCGTAATATTCTACCTTCCCATGCTGAAAGATACTGATCAATGAACCATCGATCCAAATCTTTCCCTGAATGTAATTCATGACATTGATCGTAAAGCGATGTTTATTCAAAGAAGAGATGCGCAAACCATGAAAACACATTTCTACATCCCGCTCATTCTCTTCATCCAAAACACTTTGATAAGTATATGCTACTTGATCTTTGCCATATTTGATACGCAAATACATGCAACGAATCTCCGGGTTTTTTGTCATATAGGACAATTCATCTTGATTCAAGAGATAATAATCATCAATCTGTAGAAATAATGTTTGGACTAAATCTAAATACGTATCTAGTTTTTTCCCTAAGACGACTTTTTTATTGCGATTATCTTTATTGGCCATCATCCGACAATTTACATAATAGACACAATAATTTTGTAAAAAGGCCGGAATCGTTTTCTGGGTTTTTTTCGCATATTCTAACAATGGGAAAAGATAGCTCTGCAAAGATTCATGATACCAGCGTGCATCATGGGATGGGACATGATAAAGCACTTGATTTTCACGTGGCGCAAAGTATTCATATTCCGCTTTTGCTACGGTGGCATAAACCGGTTTTTCTAATAGAAGCTTCATCACCATATCGGTGCCTGCTTCAAATGGCAGAGTTTCATTAAATCCTATCCGTTTGATCATTTCACTATGAAAGATGGAAGAATCTAAAGCGGTATGTAAAGCAGAATACTCTTGTGACAGATCATAGACAGTATCTTCTTCAATAAAAAGTTTACTTAAAATGTGCTGTTTGCGTGTTTTTGTCATCAATGGGTTATTACAATAGGATTTACCGACAACAAAGGTAGCGGCAGGATTTTCTTCCATTACTTTCATTGCTTTCTTGATGAAATGATGATTCATCGTATCGCCGGTTTCCATAAACATCACATAAGTTGTATCAACATATTGCATCGCCTGATTCAATAAGGCTCCTCGCAGGTTGGCATCACTTTCGATAAGCTTCGCATGAAAAGATGACAATGCTTCTTTTTCCACCGTTTCCCTATCTTTTGGTGCACAGACAAGGATAAGCTGAAAAGCTTTCTCTTTTTGTTGGCGCAGGCTTTCTAATGTTTTCGCTAGCCCTTCTACCCCATTCTGCATCGTCAATACAATTGTCAGTTTTCTTTCATCCATACTCAACACCTCTTTCCTTTCTCATGTAAAAGGATGCTGTCTATCACGATATCACTCGACCGTTTCTCATGTGTATCAAAGCATTCTTCAATAAATGCAGCCAGTTTTTCCATTTCAAAAGTTTTATTACGAATGGTCGATAAGACCTCATCAAACGTTGTACACACCTTACCGCACGCATCATCCAAACTGCGATGCACCCCTCGGCGCAGCTGATAATAATCTTTATCAAACGCATAGAAAATGATTGGCTTTTTATGTAACGCAAATTCATAAATATTACTTGAAAAATCTGTAATTAAGATATCCGTAATATAAAACATATCATTGATATCACCATATTGTGACAAATCTTTCACATAGGTTGCATAAGCAACAGGAATATCCACTTTTTCCTGAATAAAAGGATGCATCTTGAAGATAAAGGCATAGTCTTGTTCACAAAGCTTTGCAATACCATCCATATCAATCTTATCATATGGATAATATGCATCACTTTGCGTATTTCCTCGATAGGTTGGTGCAAACATGATGATCTTACGACCTTTTAATTCCGGGAAATCCTGATAGAACTTCCTTTTATAAGCGTTTATGCGTTCTTCATCTAAATAATTATCCAAACGTGGCAATCCGGTTGCTAAAAAGTGCGAACGATCAATTCCGAAAACTTCTTCATAAACCGGAATTAAGCCTTTACTGCCTACTAAGGCATAATCATATTTACGATGACATGAATCTTTCGGTAATGGTGAGCCGGCTTTTCCAAAACGTGAATATCCTACCGATTTAAAGCCGACTCCGGCATGCCATGCCTGTATCAGTTTTGTTTTAGAGCTTAAAGTAATCGTTTTAAAAATAGGGACATAGTCATCCACAAAAATATAGTCCTGTTTCGCAATGAGCCACAACAATCTTGACCATGTAAAAAAAGTTTTAAACTTGCTTTGCTGCAAGGTTTTTGAGAAAGAATAACTTATTTTAAAAGTTTTATCTAAACCGCGTTCTTTCATACGATCATCAATCGCTTTTAAATTACCGCCAATCGGTGTTCTTGTTTCAGACATGAAGAGCACATGTTTGCCATCCTTTTTACGACAGCTGCTTAATACCGCAAAAATCCCTCTGATTGCCGCTTTGGTAAGAATAAAAGCTACTTTCCGACATCCTTGTTTGAAAGATTTTGATTCTAAGCGCACATCTTTTCGATTGGGATGATCATTTCTTTTCATATAAGTGGTAAAGGCACATAAAATCAAATCTTCTTCATCCCCATGGATGACCAAAGGAGTCTGCGTCGCTTTTTTCTGTAAAACCGCCATATCGCTAATCTGAAAATTAATGGCATAGGCATAGCATTCTTGGCCATAACGATACAGCTTATCCAATTGTTCCAATTTATATCCACATGCCGCTGTGATACTGAGATAATATTTTTCATGATCTTTTTCATAATAAAAATACCATTTCCCATTATCTAAAAGTTTGGTTTCATTAATATTTACCATATTTATCGTCAGCTTATTGTCTACAGGTTGTTCCAAAGGATATACTTTTTTTAAATCCGTCACATAAAAATGGCAGTCCTTGATGGCATCCCCTTGTAAAGATAATGTCAGATAAATATTATGCCAATACATATCGGTTATGATAACTTTATTCATGTGCATCGTTTCCTTCTTTCATCAAATTCAATATAAAATCGGCAATATGAAGACTGGTGTTCCCATCATATACCACATATTTTTTGCAGAAGCGTTGTAATTCATCCATATCATACGGCTCTTTTTCAATAGAATCAATAATGACTTTAGGATCTTTACTGATGACTCCGGGAAGCTCGTTTTCATAGTCTATCGCAAGACCTCGTTTACCGGTGTAATTTTGCATATCAAAATTATAAAAATACAGAGGGATATTTAATAAAGCCGCTTCATAAATAATACAAGAATAATCACTGATAACAGCATCGGCAACAAACAACATATCAAAGGAGGTAAAGGAAGTATCAACCAATACATGAGGATTGTGAATCGTCAGCTTTGATAATGGATGCCGTTTTACCACTAAGATCTGATCATCATATAAGGCATCACACAGTTTATCAACATATGTCTGCATCATCGTTTCCTTTTTTCTAAATGTTGGAACATATAAAATAACTTGCTTTTCTTTCAAGATTGGATATCTTTGATATAGCTTTTTACGCATTTCTTGTTTATAAGAAGCATCGGTTAAGATATCCACTCTTGGCAAAGGATAAATGCGTACAATGTCTTCAGGGCAATGAAATCCCTTTGCTAAATCGGCTTGATAAGCAGGGGAACTGGCGAATACATAGGAATACTGTTCATGCATGCGCATGGCCGTCGCAATCTTCGTACTTGTTCCTTCTGCCGTATCCAATGCGGTATAACCAAATTTTTTCATCGTTCCTATCGAATGCCACATCTGAATGATTTTTAAAGAACGTCTATGTTTTAAAAGAGAGATGACGATACAATAGGTATCTAAGACGATCACTTTACTGCTGGCAATCTCTTTCATCTGCTTCAACATATGAAAGGCATATTTGATTTTATCTTTATACGATGATTTTAATCCGCCATCCAAGGTGTGACATAAAAACACGACATCGACGGATGCATCTTGTTGTTGAAGAGCTTTTTTCAACAAGATGAAATCTATGGATGGTGTATTTGATTGTCGGGATATCATGACAACTTTATTTTTTACCGGTAAAAGTTTTATGAAAAAATATAAAACATTTAAGGCTGCGGTACCTAGCTTAATAATTGCCTGCATCTTTTCACTCCGTTCTTAAAATCGATGAATTATGTTTTGGAACCTTTTGGGCATTTTTACTATAAAATATAAATAACGATTAATAAACCATATAAATATCACCATGATGAAGTATATGATGATGGATGCTAACACGGCATAAAACTGACTTGTTAAAAAAATCGGGAAAGCCGCTTGGAGAATACGTAACATAGGGATGTGCAAAGCTAATATGATAATGGTATTCTGTCCGATATAGGATAATAGCTTCGAGTGGAAATTAAACTTTTTCGCAAGAAAGATGAGAATGAAGGATAATGAGAAAGAACTAATCAACATATAGGTGATATTGCGATACAGCTCATTGCTCATATCTACTTGCTTATTGATAAATGCCGAAAAGGTTCCCACACAGAACAACAGAAAGATTTTAAAGCGATAATGCTCCTTAAAGGCATTCATGAAATTCGTAAAATACTTTCTTATCAGATAGCCACAACCATAATAAAATTGCGCAACTAAAGATACATCAAAATGGAATGGAGCATCCAAAAACTCTTTTCCCAACGGTGCCATAACACCGATGACACCCAAGATACACGACATTAAGAAGACCGATTTATCATCTTTTAAATAATAATGTATCATATAATAAATAACCTCAGCAAATAATAAGGTCATTAAAAACCATGTCGCATTGGATGGAGCTCTGACAACGGCGCTATTGGAATAAAAGACACCGAATAAAACTTCTATCAAAGAATCCGGTTGGATCATATGGGTTTTCATGTTGATGTACCAAAAAGGCAAGGATAATATATTTAACATGATGTAGGGATGAGCTAGTTTTATGATTTTATCTTTCACACAATCCATGATAGTCGTATATTTATCAGGACGAAATGTTAAGCCGGATATCATGAAAAATAATGGCATATGGAAGGAATAAATAAAACGAAATACTTTTCCTTCTTTAAACTTTAACAGTGAATGACCTAAAACGACGAAATACATGGAAATAGCTTTTAATTGGTCTAGCCACACTAATCTCGTCGTTGTATTTTCAACTGCTTTATCCATAAAAAACTCCTTTCATCGCATGTTCTAACCCTTTCAACTATAGAGCAAAAGCAACAACGATGTTGTTGCTTTATTTTTTCGTGAATAATTTAGATAAGAATCCCTCTTTATAGTTATGAATGATTCGCTGTTCAAATTTTTCATTTAACATTTTCTTCTTTTCTTTATCACTCATTGCATTCAATTTATCTACATACTCTGAATAGTGGTCACATACTTCATTAATTTCACCAAATTCAATAAGTTTTCCACCTTCAATCCACATGCCCGTCTTACAGAATTCTCGTACCTGTGGCAATGCATGTGAGATAAAGAAAATTGTCTTTCCTTGTTCATCACGCAGTTTTTTCATACGATTCATACATTTCTGGGCGAATCCTTTATCTCCTACGGATAAGGCTTCATCGACAATAAAGATATCCGGATCCAATGCCAGAGATATTGAAAAACCAAGTCTTGATTTCATACCACTGGAATATTTTTTTACCGGCTGATATAAGAAATCGCCTAATTCTGCGAATTCAATAACGTCCTCTGTAATTTCCTGAATACGTTTTTTAGAAAGGCCCATCAAAGCACCCTTAACGTTGATATTTTCTAAGCCGGTCAATTGTTGATTCAGCCCAGTATTGATGGAAATTAAGGCTTGTTCTCCGCTAACATTCATTTCCCCGCCATCAATATCGGATATACCGGCTAAAATAACGGATAACGTTGATTTACCGGAACCATTGGTTCCTAACACGCCAACAACATCGCCTTTTTCAACTTTGATACTAATATCTCTTAACGCATAAAAGCTTTCATTATCATTTGACTTTTGTCCGTCTTTTTTCTTTAATTTATAAATTTTAGAAATATGATGTAATTCAACCGCATAAGGGTTTGTTTCATATGTATTTTTTGCCATTCTTATCACCTGCCTAAATTAAGTCAATGAACTTACGTTTAAACTTATACATCAGCATACAGCCAATTACAAATAAGACAATCGTTACTCCCCAGAAATAAATCGTCTGTGCCGGGTGAGCAAATATCCATCTATTATAGAAAATACAATCACGGTAGCCATTTACGATATAATACACCGGATTTAATTTCATAATAATGTTTAGGATATTATGAAATGGAACACTTGCCGCAAAATGACATTCCCAAATAACGGGTGAAAAATACATCAGCATTCGCATTAGCGAAGTTACCAGTTTTCTGACATCTCTCCACAACATCGTTAAGACGGATAAGATCAAGGTGACAGATTCAACGAATATAAAGGAACAGATCGTGAAATAAATCAATCCTAACCAATATACATTCGGGAAGAATCCGCACATAAATAACATCACGATCGCAATCAGCATCATACAAAGGTGATTAAAGAATTCCTTCGCACAAATCGTTGCCGGTAAGACACTGACAGGGAATTTCATTTTGGTGATAACGCTGGTTTTGGAGAAAATGGCATTACAACCATTCTGAATACATGGCTGAATAAACCACCATGCCGCATACCCAACGACCAACCAAGGCAGATAATTAATTTCAATACCATCATGTTTGATAGGTTTTCTTGACCATGCCAAACCAAAAATCAGGAAATATGTAAGCACCTGAATTGCCGGTGATGCAAAATTCCAAAATAATCCAAACTTAGAGTCACGCATATCCGCAAGTAATTCATACTTTGCGATGCAGAATATACGATATAAGTTAGAGAAGTTTTCTTTTACTACATACTGTACGCTTTTAAACATATACAATACTCCTTTTTTCATTGCTTCCTATAAGCACTATTTGCACAATCTACCACATTATACAACATATAGCAAGTAGAAACTAGAGTTTTTTTACCATTTCTAAGGGGAATATACATTTCTTACCATCGTATCAAAGAGGTAATATTTCATGGATACCTGATGATTACAGAGGAAAAAGCATATGGTTGGAGGAAGGTGGTACAGGTAAAGAAAAGTGTTTCTTACGCACAATATTCGCGATAGAAACACTTCTTTTTCTTTCCATAAGATGGTTTTTAAGCTTACTTAGTCTTACAAGGTTTCATCGTACTGTAAGAGCCATAATACTTTTTACCATCCATTGTCTTATAAGCTCTTACTTTTACATAATACGTCTTATTTCTTGATAGTTTTAAGGTTTTACTCGTACCACTTGTCACATACTTCAATTTTCCTTTAGCACTTGTGGCATAGGCTATTTGATACCCGCTTGCTCCTGTGGCTTTGGCTGTTACCTTTAAGCTTCCTTTCCCTGCCTTGATACTCACACTTGGTTTTTTAGGTACGATCTTAAAGCTCTTAGTGATTGTTCCACTATAGTTGCCTTTTCCGGTGATTTTTACTGTGCCTTTTCCGGTTGCTACATTTTTTCCATAAGACAGTGTGTAATCACGTCCGTTTTTTAAAGTTGTTTTTCCATATTTCACCGTTATGGATGGTTTGATAGCCTTTCCTGTATAGGTTCTTGTAGATAGACTGCTATAGCTTAATGTGGTAACACTTTGTTTACTAATTGTAAATGTCTTCGTAATCGAACCGGTATAATTCCCTTTTCCACTGATCTTTACCGTTCCTTTGCCGGGAAAAATATTCTTTCCATAAGAAACTGTATAATCGCGTCCATTCTTTAAGGTCGTTTTTCCATACTTCACGCTAATGGATGGTTTGATAGCCTTTCCCGTATAGGTTCTTGCGGAAAGACCGCCATAGCTTAATGTAGTGACACTTCGTTTACTAATTGTAAATGTCTTCGTAATCGAACCGATATAATTCCCTTTTCCACTGATTTTTACCGTTCCTTTACCTAAAGCGGTATTCTTTCCATAAGATACTGTATAATCTGTTCCATTTTTTAAAGTTTTTGTGCCATCTTTTATAGTGATGGATGGTTTGATTTGTGACCCCGTATAGGCACTATTGCTTACTGTAATGTTTGTTTTTGTTATGGATGGAAGAATAACCGTAACCTTTGCCTTTGCTTCCAACCCTTCCGGTGTTTTTGCATATATATAAGTATTCCCTGCATTTACAGCAGTTACTTTACCATTCTTATCAATGTTAGCTACTTTACTGAAACATTATGGACAAGGACACAAAAGGCAGACCGAGAAACGGGCTGCTGACAACAAATAAAGGCTGAATATCAAGCACCGGGAAAGTGCGAGATATTCAGCCTGTTTTGTTGTCCGGGGTTTCCAAAGGGGCTTGCCCCTTGGCACACGACTTTGCTTGCAAAGTGTAGTGTGTTATACGCTCTGTCGGCGTTGCTGCGAAAATGGGGTTGCCGCCGGGGGAGGGCAAGCACATTTGAAGCAGCAGGAAAACAGATCTGTGATTGCGTGGCGGGAAGCCACAAGCGCAAGGCTGGTTTCATCAGCAGACAGGGCGTATATGAAAGCCCCCGTCCCTCGTTCCATGCTGGACTTCGTGACAAAGTGTCCCGAACTTGTGGACTTACTCCCGTAAAATTGAAATAGGCGGGAAAGCCATTTTTGGGCTTTCCCGCCTTGATTGCCCATCAGCAAAGACGGGCAGGACTGTCAACGGCGGCACATAAAATGTGCCGTTCATCTTGACCGTTGACTGGCTCGGCTGGCTTTGCTATTTTCCAGATAAAATGGTATTCATAGCGCAAATACGCCAAAAATTATTTACTTGTTCAAACTCAATTTTCAAATCTTGCTGAAAATGAGCGAGTAATGTTTGATTGTCCCATTCATATTGCGTATTGTTCCACGAGAGAAATCCCTCCACAAAAATTTTGTGATCAATATGAAATTGTTGAATACATTGCGTCGTTATAGATACGAATTTTAGAACATCGATGGAGGCAAACACACTATCAGGAACACCTGAAAATGCAACAAAAATTGCTCCACCAGAATGTGGACCTCTGTAATAACAATACTTATCAACTAAGCCGCAAGTTACGATAGACAGGTTATGCCCGTTGAATGTATCGTCCAATGTAAATTCTGCTGTCGTTAGTGGCTCTAAATTCCAGCGTTCCCCCACTACTTTTGCGTGTGTGGCTACCTGAATAATTTTCTCGGAAAATCCATTGACATTTTCCCACCCCCACAGCCATGTGTTACTTGATGTTGCCTCGCTTCCGATGAATTGAAGCGGATACTTTTGATTTCCAAAAAGTATTACGCCCTCTGAAAAATCAACATTCCAGTCCTGCCCCTTTACCACCTGCTCACTACAAGCAGTCTGTATTGCTATCATTTTACCTAAGCAAGCTGAAAACACTTGAAACCAATTTCCTGTATCAATATTGAGATGCTCAATCCAAATATTTTTTCTGTTATCCTGTTTTCTGTCTTTGCCCCAAAATCTCATCTGTATTTCCTCCGTAATACATTTCTTTTATTTCCTCCCTCGCTGTGGGGTTGGATTTTTCAGCAAGTCCGACTTCTGTGCAATCTTTTTCAGCCACTTCTTTTCTTCTTCGGACAGCTTCTTCAAATTCAATTTGAGCCGCTTACAGATAAACGCCAAAGCCGCTTGCTCCGGGTCGCTGTCTGGGCTGGCAGTTTCCTCGGCGGTCTGCAAGAAATCTTCCAGTGGATTGTCCTCCGGGACACTGAAAAAATCTTCCTTATGTGCTTCCCGCAGGTCAAGAGCTATCTTGTTTATATCCTGCTGTATCACATAGCGGCAAAAGCTGTCATCATCAATATGGGCGGCGATAAGCTGTCTTAACTGCGGGTCAGACAAGCCGAGATTGTGCTGCTTCATAATGGTTGCACTCACAGCGTCCACTATGGCGTTTGCACTCTGTACCTGTTTGCCAGCGATACCGTTTACATAGATTTCAAGGTCAGCCATCAGCCGGGGAAAATCCGGGTGTACTGCCAGTTCACACAAGAGGGAATTATCTATCAACCCACTTTTCAAGAGTTCAATCATATCATCACTCAAACGCAGGTCTGCAAGATCAGCGTTTGGGTGATTTCTTGTTTGGGACAGCCCCAGCAGATAATCGGCGGTCACGCCGTAAAACTTCGCCAGCTTAATAATTGCATAGTGGCTGATGTCCTTGAAGTCTTTTGCTTCATAGCTGCCCAACGCAGACTTGGAGAGATTTACCTGTTCTTCAAGCAGCTCCAGCGTCAACCCACGCTCCACACGCAAGTCTTTCAATCGTTCTTGTATGGATAGTTCCATGCTCTCCCCTCCTTGTCCGCTCGATAAATGAGAACTATTTGAGAAAAAAATACTCTTCACGATAGGGACTAATATTTCAAGAGGAAAAATCCCCATACACAATTACTAAATTCGCCCGCTACGAACTCATGCTCTTCCCCATTGATGACAACTGTGTAAACCGGGAACTTGTATTCTTGGCTATAGAGGGGATCACGAACTTTTACTCTTTGCCCTGTTGTTTTCCATTGATAATCAAATATATTGACACCAAATAGAATTGTGTTTCCATCGATGCCAGTTATTTCATGCTGCCATGTTTTCTGTTTCCACATTTTCATGGGATACGAACCATCTTCTTTCCTTATAAAATTTCGCTTTATCACTTTGTACTTATCATTCTACCACAATTCCGAGAGCGTGGAAATAGGCAGTTTTTTGGGCGGATTTCCTACCTTTCGGATATACGGGACGGGCGGTCTTTTAGGTGTAGACTTAGGGTAGTTCATCGATGGACAGCACCTTGAAAAATGAATGACCGTCCGAAAAGGAATGCCCCGGCAGGGGAAGCACCGCAACGAGCCACTTCGGGACAAAATGTCCCGAAGTCCGGGGAGCGTGCCAACGCCGGAACACGCCGCAGGAATGGGGCAGGAAGCCTTTTCGGGGAGAACGGCAAAGGAAAAATGGAGGGAACACATGAGAGAGAACCCATATAAACGACTGCCGCCCATAGAGCGCAAGCCGGACGGCTCCCTTTACCGCATGACACCAGCACAGAGGAAACAGGCAAACGCCCTGATCCGCCGGAAGTGCTGCTGTTATGAGGACGGGAACTGTATGCTCCTTGACGATGGGGACACCCACACCTGCCCCCAGACCATTTCTTTCTCGGTCTGCTGTAAGTGGTTCCGCTGGTCGGTCTTGCCGCAAATCGGAATGCTGGAAGCAGAGATTTTCCGGGATAAGGAGCTAAAACGCTGTGCGGTCTGCGGCAGAGTGTTCGTCCCAAAGTCCAACCGGGCGAAATACTGTCCCGGCTGTGCCGCCAGAGTTCACAGGCGGCAGAAAACAGAAAGTGAACGGAAAAGGAGGTCTTGTGTGGACAGTTAGGGGCTGAAAAGTCCTTGATTTACAAGGCTTTGCAAGCACAGAACAGGGACAGGCAATAGAAACTACCGTCTGCCCTAGAAAACGGGGTTCTAACCGTCCACAAAACACGATATGACAAACACCATTTATATCCATCAGCCGGAAAAGGCGGTCAGCTTCACCCGGCTTCCCAATTTCCTTTTTGAAGCCCCCACATTCACGCCCTTGTCCAACGAAGCAAAGGTATTGTATGCCTTTGTCCTGCGCCGGACAGACCTGTCCCGGAAAAACGGCTGGGCGGACGAATATGGGCGCATTTACCTCTACTATCCCATCAATGAGGTAGTGGAGCTGCTCCACTGCGGGCGGCAGAAAGCGGTCAACACCCTGCGGGAGCTGCAATATGCCGGACTGGTGGAGATCCAGAAGCAGGGCTGTGGAAAACCCAACCGTATTTACCCAAAATCCTACGAAGCGGTTCCAAACACCGACTTCAAGAAATCCGGTTATGGAACACCGGAGGACTGAAAACCGCACTCCACAAGTACGATAATCAATCCTCTTGAAGTACGAAAACCGGACGGTATATAGAAATACAGAGATAAAAATATTGATTTATATTCTATCCATTCCCTTCCTATCTGAGATATTTTCTGCGGGATTTTCCTGTGGAAAAGTCCCGGAAAGGAATGGAATGGGGAAAGGAGTTTCATGGCACAACACGCAATCTTGCGATTTGAAAAGCACAAGGGCAACCCGGCAAGACCGCTGGAAGCCCATCACGAACGGCAGAAAGAGCAATACGCCAGCAATCCCGACATTGACACCAGCCGGAGCAAGTACAATTTCCATATCGTCGAGCCAGAGGGACGCTATTACCACTTCATTCAAAGCCGCATTGAACAAGCAGGCTGCCGTACCCGTAAGGACAGTACCCGGTTTGTGGATACGCTGATTACCGCCAGCCCGGATTTTTTTAAGAAGAAGTCCCCAAAGGAGATACAGGAATTTTTCCAGAGGGCGGCTGATTTCTTAATCGGGCGGGTAGGGAAAGAAAATATCGTGTCGGCGGTGGTACACATGGACGAGAAAACGCCCCACCTGCATTTGGTCTTTGTCCCGCTGACAGAGGACAACCGCCTGTGTGCAAAGGAGATTATCGGGAACAGAGCCAGCCTCACAAAATGGCAGGACGATTTTCACGCCTATATGGTGGAGAAATATCCTGACTTGGAGCGTGGGGAAAGTGCCAGCAAGACAGGCAGGAAGCATATCCCCACCCGTCTGTTCAAACAGGCGGTCAATCTCTCCAAACAGGCAAGAGCCATTGAAGCCACACTGGACGGCATTACCCCGTTCAACGCCGGGAAGAAGAAAGAGGAAGCCCTCTCCCTGCTGAAAAAGTGGTTTCCGCAGATGGAGAACTTCTCCGGGCAGCTCAAAAAATACAAGGTCACGATAAACGACCTTTTGGCGGAAAATGAACAGTTGGAAGCCAGAGCCAAAGCCAGCGAAAAAGGCAAGATGAAAGATACGATGGAACGGGCAAAGCTGAAAAGCGAACTGGACAATTTACAGCGGCTGGTTGACAGTATCCCGCCGGATATACTGGCAGAACTGAAACGGCAGCAGCGGCACACAAGGGAACGGTGATTGATGACAGAAAACATTTCACGCCGCAGCATGGCGGCACTGCACTTTGAAAATTAAATATGGAGGTACTATGGAGCATATCAGATACAAGAAAGAAACCGAAGTCGTGACTTTTCAGGGGAAGGAAATCACGCTGGAAAATCTCTCCCCGGTGTTCACGCCGGAGCAGGAAGCAGCAAAACGCCGGGAGCTGGAACAGCAGCTTTATGAGGTGTTCCGCAAGTATGCCGACAAACGGCAGAGAGAGGAAGCCGGGGCATAAGGTTTTCCGAAGCCATCGTTGATTTGCGGGGCTGCTGGCGGTATAATAAAAGTGTCAGCAGCTCCGTTTCTATTTTAAGAAAAGGAGCGACAATATGAACAATCGAATAGACGCAATCTATGCAAGGCAATCGGTAGACAAAAAGGACAGCATTTCCATTGAAAGCCAGATTGAGTTTTGCAAATACGAATTGAAAGGCGGGAACTGCAAAGAGTACAAGGACAAAGGGTATTCCGGGAAAAATACGGAGCGTCCACAATTCCAACAGCTTATGCGGGATATTGAAAGCGGCCTTGTGCGGAAAGTGGTGGTTTACAAGCTCGACCGCATCAGCCGTTCCATTCTCGACTTTGCGAAGATGATGGACTTCTTCCAAAAGTACGAAGTGGAGTTTGTGTCCTCTACGGAGAAGTTTGATACCTCTACTCCGATGGGGCGGGCGATGCTGAATATCTGTATCGTGTTCGCCCAGCTTGAACGGGAAACCATACAGAAGCGGGTGCAGGACGCATGGTACTCCCGTTGCCAGCGTGGTTTCAAAATGGGCGGTAAAACGCCCTACGGCTTTCGGACAGAGCCTTATGTGATGGACGGGGTGCGCACAAAGAAGCTGGTAATAGAGCCAACCGAAGCGGCCTTTGTCCGGCAGATGTATGAGATGTACGCTGACCCGCAGGTATCGCTGCATGACATTACAAAGAAGCTGACGGCGGACGGTATGCGTACTTATCATGGCAGGCCGCTGTCAAGGGCTACTTTGAGCGTTATTCTCCGAAACCCGATTTATGTCATGGCTGACCTCGACATATACGAGTTTTACAAAAGCCAGGGGACGGATATTTACAATGACGCCGCCGACTTTGCCGGGACAAACGGCTGCTATTACTATCAGGGCAAGGGGAATACAGAGGACAAGCACAAGCACCTGCAAGGACAGACGCTGGTACTGGCTCCACATGAGGGGTTTATCCCATCGGAGCTGTGGCTGAAATGCCGGAAGAAGCTGCTTGCCAGCCACACCTACCAGCCCGCAAGGAAAGCCCGGAACACATGGATGGCGGGAAAAATCAAATGCGGGAAATGCGGGTATGCGCTTATGTCGGCGCACTCCAACGGCATCCTCTATATGCGTTGCACCGTCCATGCGGACAGCAAGGCGTGTCCCGGCTGCGGGTGCGTGAAGCTGCACGAACTGGAAGCGGTGGTCTATGGGGCTATGGTGAAGAAGCTGAAAGATTTTAAGACGCTGACAGGCCGGAAAAAAGCGGCGAAAATCTCCCCGAAGCTGGCGGCAAAGCGGCTGGAACTGGCGCAGGTGGAAAGCGAGATTGAAAAGCTGCTTGACACGCTGACGGGCGCAAGCCCTGTTTTGCTCTCCTATGCCAACAGCAAAATTGAGGAGCTGGACGCAAGGCGGCAGTCCATTGCCAATGAGATTGCAAAACTCTCTGCGGACGCTGTGCCGATGGAGAAGATGGAAAGCATTTCCGGGTATCTGGATGACTGGGAGAATGTCAGCTTTGAGGACAAGAGGCAGATGGTGGACGCATTGATAACGGTCATCCGGGCAACAAATGAAAAGGTAGAAATTGAATGGAAAATCTGACGGGTTAATCCCCACCGTACCTATCCTTTTTGTGCTCTTGTCTATAATAGTGTTACCTGTTCTCCACGTAACAGATCTAGATGCATCGCTAGGGAAAGTCGTCAGTTTGAAACTATAGGTTGCGTTTTTCTCTAATGTTTTTGAAACACAATTCAGTGCTATCTTTTCTGGTATCGTTATAACATTCATTCCTTTTTGTAGACATATAGTATATGCATAAGAATCTTTATAGCACCTTATAGACGCTTTCCCACATCCATTAAAAGTTGTTGATCTGACATCATCAACGAAATTTGTCACATGTTTCCCGATAGTAAGTTGTTTCATCTCACCACTATCATATCCGCTTAGCCAAAATGCATATTGAGAAATTGTTTTCGTATTATTAGGAACAGTATAAAATTGTCCTTTCGCATTCGGATAATATATGAGTTTTGAACAGTCTTTATTGAAAAGCACGCCATCTATTGTTGAAAAGTTTTGATTTCCCGCATCAACTTCAAACGCTTTTAGCTGTTTACATTTGCCAAATGTAGGTGGCATATTAGCAATTGCTACGCCAAAAGCAATATCTTTTAATGTCTTATTGATTTTTAATTTTTGAATATTAGAATCATAAAAGGCTCCAAAACCAATAGAAGTCAAACCATTGGTATCCAACGTCTGTAAATAACGATTAGAAATAAAAGCAAAATTCGCTATATCTTTTACTTTTGCTGGTACTATAAAGCTAGTTTCCGGTTTTCCTGCCGGATAGTATCGTAAGGTCGTTCCTTCTTTATCATAAAGTACCCCATTCTGACTAGAAAAATAAGCGTTATCTTTCGCTACATTGATTTGTTTTAACTTATTATATGCTTCTGCATATTTATCAGTGAGACCATAGGCATAACTTTTTATCGCCACCTCTTTTACAGGATAGCCGGCAATTTTTGCAGGTATCATAAATGCTTCTGTATTTTTAGGTAAGAAAACTTTTACATATGCATCTTCATAAGGTAAAAGCTCATAATAACAGCCTGTTGTTTCATCATATTGATAACCATCATAAAAATCATCTGCCGCTCTGCTTACCTCTGAAGAACAACGTGTTTTCCCCTCTATCGGCAACGTCATACAAGATATCGACAATATACCTGCAAAAATACTCATCATAATCTTTTTCATCTCTGCTGATCCACCTTTCTTTATTAATCAATCATTTTTATTATAGTCGAATAAAGAGTAGATACCTTACGAAAAATGACATGGTGCTTGATATTTTTACGATATGGAACCAATATTAACATTTTCCATAAACACGGTGATGCTTACCTCATGTCCCTTATCCTGAATAAACATATCACCATGATACTTTTCAGCTGTCCGCTGCAAAATTTTTAATCCTAGTCCATGCGGTTCACTCGTATCTGTTTTTGTCGTTTTCCCGCTGCTTTTATCAATGTGTAGATTGGCAGGTTTTGCGTTTTCTACCTTAACGATCAGCTGATTCATTTTTAATGCCGAAGTTATTTTTAACATGCGCTGTTTTTCATCAACTTGGCAATTTGCCTCAATTGCATTATCTAATAAGTTGGCATAGACACATATTAGGTCGACATATGCAATATTGAGCTGTTGCGGTATTTGCACTTGGATATCAAAGGGAATATGTAGGCTTTTTGCTAACAGTGATTTATTATACAGGATAGCATCAATCGTTTTATTATCACAAAAATCCACTTGATAAAGCTGTTCACTGTTGGCAATAATCTCATTTACCGCTTCATGGAATGCTTTTTCACTCATCTTTTCCGCATTCATCTGTAGATTTTTTAACATAAGCGAAACTTGCTCTTCAATGTCCTCTAACTGATTATCCAATTGTGCTTTCACCTTTTTGTGTTCTTCGGCATACTTTTGTTGCTTCTTCAACATACTTTGTTTTTTCTCTTCTTCAATGTTGCGAAGTATTTTACGAAACAAACAATATAACACGACGCAGGAAATAACCTGTAATAAGAATACTCCTGCATATACATACATATCACTTGTTTTATGCCATTGTCCAAATGCTAAAACAATGAAGATCAGCACTTGCATGATACCTAATAAACCGATTTCTTTATTCTTCATTAAAAATTGAACCATGTTGTTCCTCCTGATGTAACAGCATATGTGCTGTTTCCATATAGTTTTGTAAATCATGATGTAATACATGCTGGTACATTCGATTATCTTCACAATTTCTTAATAACAGTTCATAAGATGCATAAGATGCTTTCACCTTTTCTTGTCTTTGATACATAAGACTGACATGACGTGCTTCATAACAAAAGATGATAAAAAAGCCACTTTGGACAATTCCTGTTATAAAGTAGTTGATTTCGTTTTTCGGACAGCACAGTAAATAAAATACCGGTGCCAAAAAAATAGTAATCATTCCACTGGCACACAATAATAACAAATATTCCGGATTTCTGGAAGGTGATGTTTGAAAATATGAACGTAGGATTTTTTGTACAAGATAAGCAAAACCCCATGTAATCAGAAAGCATATGCCATATACCCATGGCTGTTTTAATAAGATAGTCATTATATCAATATGCAAAATATACATAACAATAAAATCGAACAAAAATTCCGGTACGAATAAAATCATAAGATATGAAATCGCCACAAATATGCGATATTTGATTTGGTCTTCAAATAAGAAAATAACAAAACCTAACATTACCGCATATGCAATCAGTGATCGCACAACTCTGTCACTTGATAAAAATGGTAACATATTACAAATCATAAAGAAGAGTGCGAAAACACCATATTGCCATGGTTTCCCTTTGAATGTAAGACAGCGATAGCAAAACCATACGAATACGATGTTTAACATTGTCTGGTAAAAGAGCTGAAAAGATGTAACTGATAATATATTCATAACTACACCATGCTTTCATCCATTAGATGATAAATTTTTTCTTTTGCGGTTTTTTCATAGCTTCGACTAACAGGCAATTCTTTTCCGTTTTTCATAATGATTTTATCTCTTGAAAAAGAGCGGATGTAATCAAAATTGATAATAAAACTGTGATGAATACGAATAAATAAATCCTCAGGTAATTGTTTCATGATATCATCGATCTTCTGATAAACGGCTTGTTCTTCATCACACATAATGATATTTGTTTTACGTCCTTCCCGTTCGATATAAATAATATCGGAAATGCTTAATAAGATAACTTCTTTTTTCCAATGGATCGGCAATATGTTGCGCTCTTTATTGTGATAATGCTTAATGGCTTTTGCCAGCGCTTTAGGAAAGCGATGTAAGGTGTTTTTTTTATAAATGAAATAGACATGGTCAACTTCATACACAAAAGGAGCGTATTCTAAATAAGCGCTTATAAATATAACTGCCGTATGTGGGTATACCCGCTTAACTTGTTTTGCTAGTTCAATACCATTGGCATTTGACAGGCGAATATCCATAATAAGTATGTCTATCGGCTTCCCTAATTTCATATGTTCTTGCAAACCTTCAGCATTCACATAACAAGTAATTTTATATTGTTCCCCTTGCAAATATTGTTCGCATAATGTTCGATATTCTTCCAATTGGATATATTCATCTTCTACTAATACGAGTTGCATCATCTTTCTTCCTCCTCTGTAATGTTTTGACTGTTTCTAATTGATTTTGCAAATCATGGCGAAAAAGTCGTACATATTCATCTCTTTTCTTTACATCGTTTAAATAATATTCATTCACTTCTGTATAAAATACTTGATGGTTATGTAATGCTAATTCACTCCTTTTCTTTCGCACATACCCCCATAGGGTAATCACACTTCCGATAAAGCAGGCCATTGCCAATACAAAACATATTCTCATATCATATTTATAATAACCGCCGATAATAACAAATAACGGGAACAATACGATCATAAAGAAGGCTAATAGAAAGATTATCCATAGGTACAGGTCGATTGATATGGAAAGATGGTCTTTTTTTCGTATACTGCGTGAACATAAGGCCATGCATGGGTATATCAAAAGAAGTGATAGAAAGATAACATCCGTATGCTCTGCATAAAAAGAAGCGATATCCCCTTTTAGTAGTAATAATACAAAGTCAAATGGCAATTCTGACAAGATCAACAGACAGCTGATTGCCAGAATGTGGAAAACATTTTGTTTTGCTGATCCTTTATAAAAGATATGTTGAGCGAAATACCAACAAGCATATGTAAAAATATTACGCATAACGACTTGATGAATAAGTATGGTTTCGGTAATCAGAGCTGCCACAGAGCAAATCATGATACATGCAGGCAAAGACAGTATCTTATAGTTTCGTTCTAGTAAAGAATCAAAAAAACAAGCAATGCCAATCGATAAGAGTACATTATAAATTAAAAAATTAAAAGATGTATCCGCTGTTTGCATTCCTATTCATCTTCCCTTCTTTTGGTAGTATTATCTTTTCTACACATGAGTTCTAATGCCGCTAGTTGATTTTTTAAGTCATGACGTAAGATCTGATTATATTCCATTTTATACTCCTTCATCTGTTCAACTTCTTCTAACATCACCTGGGTATTACTTTGCATTCGCTTGATTTGCAGCGTGCTGTCATAGTATTTTTTCAATACATAATGATTTAACCATAGCAGCAAGATTTCCATCATCAATAAAATTGGTGATTGTGCTTTTAAAAAATCTTGTAAGTAAATTAACAACGGTATAAAAAATATTAATAAGAAATATGATAAAAGCAACACTGTCAAATAAACATTTATGTGTAAAACCGCGTGCCGTCTTTTTCTTAAAAAATATGATACTAGCCATAAACCAATAAAATTCCAAAGCCCTAATAATGGCATGGTTAGCGGATACTGTTGTAAAAATACTTCAGGTGAATACGTGGTACAATTTATTACATAAAGATCCAAAGGGATTTCCAAGATAGGAACCATCAGCATAAGGATCACAAGAACGACCATTCTCCATAATAAACGGTCTTTATACAAGAAGCAGATAATAAAAAGCAAACTGCTAAAATATAAGAATTCGCGCATCAATAGTTCTTCATAAAAAATATTCATGATAACAATGGAACTGAACAAATTACAGATAAGATGGATGTACAGGGAAGTTTTTCCATATGCTCTTGTTAAAAGAGTATCCAGATAATAGGTGACGGCGAGTGCATATAAAAAATTATAAACAGCAACATTCATTTCTTACTCACCTACCCCGACTTCACGTATATATATTATCTCATATATCTCTTTTTAATTATGTCAAAAATTACATGAATCGCGATATTTTTACAATATATCCTTACAATTGCTACACTATATAGGAAAAGCGTTTAACCAATGAGAAGATGATTGGTAAACGCTTATCATGGTTGTTATCGGATAGCTTCTAATACAAAGAAAAAGCAATTTATCCGAGATGGAAAAATTCCATGTTGTTGTTTGATTATCTTTTTTTAGCTGTAGCTTATGAAGAGCATGCAGCACGTTGCTAATCAGTAACGTGATTGCGGTAATTGTGATATAAAAATAGTATTTAGAAGCATTCAGATTATAAAAATAGTCGATAAACCAGTATAGAAATAAACTGTTGAACAGAAAAAGATAACAATATGCCATCTTTCTTGCCATAATTAAATAACCGGTTTCTTACTCCATAACAACACTCCCCTATGTATGCTTTATGTATAGTATAGCACTTTTTTATTCACAGCTACATCGTTTTTTGTATGAAAAAGAAGTGCTGTTCACACTTCTTTTCGTGTTTATTTGTTTTTATTCGGGCTGCCACATTCTGGACAGAATTTCATATTCTCATCACTGGTATAGCCACATGCTTCATTACTGCAAACAAAACCTTTTGTTGGTTTTGGTTTTCCACATTCACTACAGAAGTTGCCGGAATTGACTGCTCCACAAGCACATGTCCATCCTTCTTCTTGCGGTTTCGGTTTTCCACATTCACTGCAGAAGTTACCACTGTTGACAGCGCCGCAAGCACACGTCCATGTTGGCTTAGATGAGGCTGGTTCCTTCTTCATAAAGAAAGGATTATCTTCTTGTTGCTGCATGCCGCTATACATATTAGCACCTTGTCCACCTGCTGCATTGGCCATTCCCATACCTAAGAATCCGGTAAAAGCTCCGGCTTCATTACTGGCTGCATTCTCCATAGCATTGGCCTGTGCGCCAGCAAGTCTTCCGGCTGCTACGCGAGAATCAGATAACATGATGGCATCATCGATGGTTTCGATACGTTTTCTGGATTCATCATCCGGTGTAACCTTAGAGATTGCGACAGCTTCAATTTCCATTCCCCGACGTTCACGCCATTCTTCATCGAGGGTGTCATTCATGAACTTCGCAATTTCACGCTGCCGTTTTGGCAGATCATTAAATTGGAATCCTTCATCACTACATTTTGCCAAAGTTTCATCCAATGCATTCACGAATTCTGCATCGCATTGTTCCATCAAATCAGCTTTTGTATAAACATCACGAATATTTCCACTGATGTTGGTATAGAAAACGATAGGGTCTTTGATCTTGAACGTATAAGAGCCAAAATAACGAATATAAATCGCACGATATGTTGGATCGTTATATGCCATCGGTGTCGCACTGCCAAATTTATTATCAAAGATTTCCTTTAAATTGATGAAATAAACACGTTGATCTTTACCGGCAGTACCACCCATTGTAAATCGTTTCCCAAACGTTTTAAAGGAATCCTTTAATCCCTGCCAGCCGTTATCAAACAAACTTGGCTCACTGGAAGAATCCCAGATAAAACGACCGGGTTCTACAGTAAAATCAACGACCTTACCGTCTTCCACAATCAACATTGCCTGTCCTTCATTAACCGCAATACCGCTGCCATTGGTGATGACATCCGGACTGCCTTTCGTGTTACTTCCGGCATCGACACGTTTACTGGCTTTTTTAACCAACACATCATCGCTTAATGAATCACAATAGAAATACTCCAGCCATTGATCGGCTAATGTTGTTTTCGCACTGCTGATAGCTGCTTTAATTAATCCCATATGCTTACCTCCTCCTCATATATTGGATATGTCTAAGTATGCTTACCATGGACTGTAACGGTTTAATACCCAACCAAAGTCACCATTGGTAATGATGGATTTACAATATTCACATTGTCCGCTGCTGGTCACCGTAGTAGGTGCTCCACAATTCGGGCAATTGGTAACGGCTGTACCTTCCTGTTCTTTTGTTTTTATCCCTTTCTTACGAATAAATTCAAGATTATAAGAACGATATACATAATCTGTTTTACTTCCTTCTAACACTTTGCCACTGTCATCATCGACAACATAATCAAGCAGGCTGGCATCTAACTTCACATGGATGATTTCATGTTCCTCATCACTGCTATAGCTGGCAATCGTAATGCCTCTGACATTCTGCATATTCATGTAATTGGTTTTATGATGGTCTATATATTCCTGTAATTGGCGATTATGAACATTGAACAAAGTATTACTTTCAAATGGGCGTACCTTATGCCAATCTTTGGCTTCCCATGCCTCTTGCAAGGTCAACCACACTTCACTTGCATAATTACGAAAGTTTTCGGCTGAGAATGCAGGATCTTCTTCCTGGATACGGGCAATAATTTCCTCTTCAAAGATACCTTCATTAGATTTAATGCCGGGATTGGCATAAGTATACGTATTGGCTGTTCCCTTTCCTTTTCGCATATTATATACGGCATATAAAACCAATAAGACCAGCACGACAATTCCTATCGGTGAACTTGATAGAAAGAAAATACCACTTAATCCACCGGAACCGCCGTAAGAATGGGAGTATTCCCCACCTCCTCCTGAGCTGTGTCCGCCACCGCCGCCACTGAAGGAATTTCCTACATCGGCATGAATAGGGGCAGTTATCAGAAAGCAGAAACTCAACAATAGCACTCCTATGACAGCTATTTTCATCACTTTTTTTCTATCCATACATCTGATCTCTCCTCTTCATTGTTCTATGTTGATTATAACAGACTCTTGACATTCTCACAATTCCCTTTCATGAACATCTAAAAATCGTAAGGTGCATAAAGAAAAGAGCATGATGTCCGGCTTCACCTTATAAGATGAATCATTTTATCATACTCATACTATTTTTTTGCTTAACGTTTCCAATGCAGATATTTCGTCGTTGATAAGAAACTGCCTATCAAACCTACCAACATACCAAAGCCTAATAAAGCGGCACAGATTTGTAAGGTGAATGGATATATCGGTTGTAAACCAAATAAGCTTGTGACGATTTGGCCGCCCAGCATTTCATATACATAAGGATAACCAAAATATGTAAAGATGCATGGTAAGATGGCTCCCAATAAGCCAATTAGAATACCTTCCAACATGAACGGAACTTTGATGTACCAATTGGTGGCACCGACATTTCGCATGATGGCAATTTCAGCATTGCGGGCATATATAGTCATTTTAATCGAATTACTGATCAGGAAAAGTGCCAAAAGAGTCAACAAGATGACAAAGATCAATCCGCCAAAACGGATGGAGTCAACCATGGACACCATCTTTGGTACACTGGTTCCACCATACATCGTCTGTTTTACATGATCCAATTGTTCTATCTGCTTACTGATAGCCGCAATGGTATCGGCATCCTTCACCGAAACAAAGAAAGCATTACTTAAGGGATTCTCTTTTCCCCGATACATTTTAAAATCTTCTCCATGCTCCTTGATCATAAGTTCCAATTCATGATCGGCATCAGAAAAGGTCACTTTTTTTACACCTTGTATGCCTTCAATGTCTTTTTGTACATTATCAATATCCGCCTGTTTCACCACATCAGGTTGCAACACAACATGAATGCGCAGATCATCTTCAATATTTTTTGTGAATAATGAAATATTACCTGCAATCATCAAAAAGGTACTAAACAGTAATAAAGTTACCGTAACAGCGCTGATGGCAGATAAAGACATGGCCAAATGGCGAAAGATACTTATAAAGGCCGTTTTTATATGCTTGGGCAAGGAACGAAAGAAATTACTCATGTTTCAAGTAGCCCCCCTTCATGATATCGGCTATCACGTAGCCTTCTTCCAGACAGATGGTGCGTTTTTTGAAACGATCGACAATGGTAGAGTCATGCGTGACCATGACAATGGTCGCATGTTCTACTTCATTGATTTTTTCCAACAGATCCATAATTTCCGCCGACATTTGCGGATCCAAGTTTCCCGTAGGTTCATCCGCAATCAGCACTTTCGGATGATTGGCAATAGCTCGACCGATAGTTGCTCGCTGCTGCTGTCCGCCGCTTAATTCATCTGGGAAGGCTTTGGCTTTATCCTGTAAGGAAACCAGTTCTAGCACTTCCCGCACACGGCGTCGAATATCTACTTTTTTCATTCCGATAACTTCCAATGCAAAAGCGATATTTTCAAAGATCGTCATGCGTGGCAAAAGTCGAAAATCCTGAAAGACAACACCGATATTTCTGCGATACACAGGTACTTTAGAGTGTTTTAATTTTCCGACATTAATGTTTTCTACCATAACCGTGCCGGAATTTGGTATTTCTTCGCCATCCAGCAGTTTGATTAACGTAGATTTCCCACTGCCGGTAGGACCAATGATATAAACGAATTCGCCGTCCTCGATGGTCAGATTGATATCACGCAGAGCATGAACTCCGTTTTTATATTCCTTTGAAACATTTTCTAATCGTATCATACGTTTCACTCCTGTCTTTTGGATCGTTCTTATCGATAGCCATATACATCTTCCGGATGCTCACGACATGGTGGGCCTTTTACGCTACACACATTTGCCAAACCGGCTGATCCCCAGCCATTGCCCCAGGCAAAATCCGCGGTTGACTGAAAACGGCTGATGGCAGTATCTATTCCCATATTACCGAGATTGATGACTTCTAAATGGCAATGCGGACCAGTTGTATTACCGGTATTTCCGCTTAAACCTAATAATTGTCCCTTACTTACCTTCTGTCCGGCGCGGACACTGAAGTTCTCCTGTGCCATATGGAAGAACGATAACGCATAGGTCGTTCCATCAACTCTTGTCAGCATCTGAATAGAATTTCCGGTGCCGGCTGGATACCCGGTCGTATTGCCGATATATCCGCTATTTGTTGAAACCGGATTATTTGCGTATAGAATGATTCCATTTGCCGGCGCATAAATAGGCGTACGCAAAGGAACTGCTACATCTAACCCTAAATGCACACCGCCGTTTGGATAATAGAAACTATTTGCTGAAATGGAACCATTGACCGGTTTGGCTAATTTGCCACTTGTCGTGAAATTAAAGGAACCATTTGGAGCATTTGTAATATTGATCATATTCTCTTGTATTGTTGAAATATCAACCTTTACTGAACGCATCTTTTCATCCAGTGCCTCTTCCTGTTTGCGGAATTTATCAAGCAGCACTTGTTTCTGTTTCCGCACTTCTTCAGCTTCTTTTTTGGCCTTTTCATTATTGCTTTTGGTTTCTTCTAAAGCTGTTTTTAAGCGAACTTTTTCACTTTTTTGTAAATTTTGTTCCTGTTTTTCTTCTTTGATCTTATCAATTTCACGCTGATCCTGTTCATTGATACGATTCAATCCATCAATCTTGCGAATCATATCTAAAAGATCTTGCGAGCCCATGATAATTTCCAAACTCATATTCGTACCAATCGTTGCTTGTTCATCCTGCATCCGCTTGATGATAATAGCGTTCCGTTCATCAATAGAACGTTGCAACGCATTGATTTTCTCATTTAGTTTTTTAATGTCCGAATTTATCAGACGAATGCTAGCCTCATTCATGGCGATTTTCTTTTCGATCGTCTTGACTAAGGATGCTTGTTTTTTTACCGCTGCTGCCAGTTTATCTATACTGTCATCTAATGCGCTGATTTGTTTTTTCAGACTATTGACTTCATTTTGCAGCTGTGTGCTTTGTTTCGCATAATATGTTTTAAACTTTGCACATTTTGATGCCATTTCTGAACTGCTTTGCGCGACACTGCAGCGTTTGACCCAGGCATCTTCATTTCCTTCAAATTCATTTGCCCGCAAATCTAATGTTGACTGGGAAGATGTCACTACCCAGGTACATAAAAAAGCTGCCAGTGTAATCTGTTTCCATTTTTTCATCTTCGCCACCTCAAATATTTTGTTGTCGCCAGAAAGCTTCCCGCAACACCGACAAGCGCTCCGCTGCCTACTAAGACAGCAGACAATTGTAGCAGGAAGGGATACAGTGGCTGCATCACAAACATACTGGATAAAAAATACCCATTCAGCATGTGATATAAAGTGCTATATCCGATCCACATCAAGACAATCGGCAGAATTGCGCCTATGATGCCGATGCACATACCTTCCATCATAAATGGCGTTTTTATATACGCATTATTTGCGCCCACAAAACGCATGATGGATAATTCGGTATTCCGTGTATAAATTGTCATTTTGATCGTATTGGTGATCAGAAATAAGGCAATCAGTGATAATGCCAAAACGAAAATAAAACCACTGCTGCGAATAAAAGAGAAGGTGTCAATCATATGCTGAATGCTTTCTCCTCCATATTCGGCTTTTTCTATACCATCAATTGCATTTAAGGCTTTGGTAACACTGGGAATTTTTGATGCTTCTTTTACCTCGACAATAAACACATTGGGCATAGGATTTTTATCTTTATACCGTTGAAAGACGCTGCCGCTTTCTTTGATCAGCGCATCCAGTTCTTCTTCTTTAGAGCTAAAATGCACAGCTGCCACATCTTGCATCTTGGCAATTTCTTTCTTCATAGCCGTAATGGCATCTTGATCGGCAATGGAATCAATCGCCACATGAATCTTTAAATCGCCTTCCACATGTTGCGTGAAATTTTCTACATTGCCCGCAATTACAAAAAACAGTGCCATCAGAAGCAGTGTTACACTGACTGCTGAAACACTGGAAATCGTCATAGCCATATGGCGCTGTAACCCTTTCAGCGCACTCAGCACATGTTTTGGCAGATATTTCACAAACTCAATCATGTTGTATGTATCCGCCTTTCTTTCTATCGGCAACGATAAATCCTTCTTCTAAGGCTATAGTTCGTTTTTTATATGCATTTACCAGTTTTTCATCATGTGTTACCATGACGATGGTCGTCTTTTCTACCTGATTGATCTTATCCAATAGTTGAATGATCTCAATGGATTTCTCCGGATCGAGATTGCCGGTTGGCTCATCCGCAATGAGTACCTTAGGATGATTGGCAATGGCTCTGCCGATGGTTGCCCTTTGTTGTTGTCCGCCGGATAATTGTTCCGGAAAGGCTTTGGCTTTATCTTGCAAATCGACCAGTTCTAAAACCTCACGGACACGACGACGGATTGCCGTCTTTTCCATGGCCAGAACTTCTAAAGCGAAAGCGATGTTCTCAAAGACGGTCATCTTTGGGAGTAAACGAAAATCTTGAAATATTACACCGATATTGCGACGATATAGCGGTACTTTCGCATGTCGCAGTTTACCGACATTGATACCATTGACAAATACCTCACCATCATCCGGCAGTTCTTCACCATCTAATATTTTGATGAGTGTGGATTTGCCACAGCCGGTTGGTCCTATGATGTAAACAAATTCACCGTCTTCTACTTCCAGGTTGATATCACGGAGTGCATGAACTCCATTTCTGTATGATTTTGAGACATTTTTCAACAGAATCATTCTATCACTCCTTCGCGTTTCATTATAACATAAATAGCAGTCATTTCCAAAAGTTTGCCGGCTGTAAAATTCTTACATTTCCTTAACGCCAATTTAATAAAGCAACCTAAAAAATAAAACAGTGCTGCGAATTTGAAATGCACTTCATAATTTGTCGATCTAACTTTATGGGTTCACTTCAATTCTGTCAGCTCTGCTTTTTTTACAATTATAAACCTTGCATATACGTAAAACCTTCTCCTTGTACCTCATTGACATCATTCACAATCACAAAGGCTTCCGGGTCTACATGGGCAATAATACGATCTAATATAGGAAATTGTTTTTTCATAACGACTGTCATAATCACCGGTTTTTGTTTCCTTGTATAACCACCTTCCGCATGCAAAATTGTTGTGCCGCGATTGATATTCGTATAAATTTCCTGCATCAGCTCTTCATATTTATCCGAAATAATCATGACGTTTTTAGCCTCATGGCTGCCGATGGTCATCACCTTATCAATGATCTGTCCACAAATCCAGACAGAGACTAGTCCAATCATGGCTGCTTCTATGCCATATGTACTGGCACCTAACACTACCGTAGCACCATCAATGCACATTACCAAGGTTGGTAAGGGAATATTAGTATATTTATTTATTACCAGCGGCGGTATATCCATTCCTCCTGTGCTGGCGCCTACACGATAGACTAAACCAATGCCTACACCGATACAGACACCGCCGTAAATACTCGCCAGCAATGCATTATTAGTGATAAATACATCCGCAAACAGTTCATGCGTTACCGTAATAAACAAAGGATAAACAATAGTACTTAAAATCGTCTTCATGGCAAATTGTTTACCTAATACAATAGCGCCTACGATAAACAATCCAATCGTTAATCCGTTAATTACTAAGGTGGCCGGCAGATGGAAAACCGGCTGTAAGGCTACGGCGATACCCGCTACACCTCCTGATAATATATCTGATGGCAAAATAAACAGATTGACTCCCAGGGCAATAATGAGATTCCCCGCTATTACTGATAGTACATCTATCAACATTCCATAGGTTTCTTTTTTCATGTTCGTGCTCCTTAACATCCCATCCGTTATTATATCACAGCAGTAGGACTTTTGTATGAGATATCGTTATTTTAAGGAAAGAAAAAAAGGGACACTTCCGCAAAGGAAATATCACCTTGTTTTGTGCACGTCAGTATCTTAATATAGAGAACATTTATTGAATTAACGTTTTTAAATAAGCAAAGATAAAGCCATCTAAATCACCGTCCATGACACCTTGTACATCACTCGTCTCATGATTGGTGCGATGATCCTTTACCATACTGTAAGGATGGAAGACATAACTGCGAATCTGGGAACCCCATTCATTCGCCTTAACTTCACCCTTGATTTCCGCCAACTTTGCCTCTTGTTCCTCAATCATCTTTTGATACAAGCGACTCTTTAACACACGCAATGCTTCCTCACGGTTCTCATGCTGACTGCGTCCGTTTTGGCAAGTTGCGACTAATCCGGTCGGTTTATGTACCATGCGTACGGCAGAATCCGTCTTGTTAATATGCTGACCACCGGCACCACTGGCACGTTTTGTTTCCACGATTAAATCTTCCGGTTTAATCTCAATTTCAATTTCATCATTAAATTGAGGCATGACATCCAAAGACGCAAAAGAGGTATGACGTCTTCCTCCGGCATCAAAAGGAGAGATACGCACTAAACGATGAACACCTTTTTCTGCCTTGAGATAGCCATAAGCCATATCACCTTCTACTAAGAACGTGATGGATTTAATACCGGCTTCATCCCCCGGCTGATAATCCAGCACACTGACTTTGAATTCGTGCTTTTCCGCCCAGCGAGAGTACATGCGATACAACATATCTGCCCAATCACAGGATTCGGTTCCTCCGGCTCCTGGATGCAGCTCTAAAATCGCACTGGAATGGTCATATTCATGTGACAACAAGACCTTGATTTCAAAATCAGCAAAGTTTTTTTCCATCTCCTGATATTCTAATTCAAAAAGTTCAAAGATTTCTTCATCGAAATCTTCCTTCAACAGTTCCTGTGTTTCATCAAGTGAGCTTAATGCCTTTTGTAACGCATCATAGCTATCCACAACATCCTTGATGGCATTTAACTGACGAATGACGACTTGTGCCTTTTGCGGATCATTCCAAAAGCTTTCTTCCAACGTTTTCGCTGTCAGCTCCTGTATTTTATAGCGTCTGGCAGTTAAGTCAAAGTGACTCACCAAGCTGTTTCAGTTTCGCCTGATGAGTGTTCACCCCCTGCCTGATTTCGTATAGTTCCATTTATGCTTCCTTTCTTTCGATTTGCACCTTCATAGCGAAGAAGACAACTTCACGGGCAATTCTTGCCTGCATTTCTTCAAACATCTCATAACCTTCTTCGATGTAGGCCTGCAATGGATTATTTTGTGCATAGGCACGCAAATGAATACCATTGCGCAGTTTATCCATCATATCGATATGCTCGATCCAGTTACGGTCCATATTACGTAAAACAATGGTTTTTTCAAATTGTTTAAATTCATCACGGATATCACTGATCTTATCATCATACAGCTGGAAAATATAATCGCTGCAATATTTTGCTGTTTCATCGGCATCTTTACCACGCAGATTTTCAACCTTTATATTATCTTCTGCCGCTACACCTAATACTTCCAGACCTTGACGGATACCATCATAATCGACATTATCTTCACGTTTTGAAGTATCAACGTTGGCATTGACAACATTTTCAATGACCCGATCAATCATATCGCGAACGATGCCATGAACATCTTCGTTTTCTAAGACAAAGTTACGCTGTTCATACATGATTTCACGCTGTTTACGCAAAACATCATCATAATCCAGCAATTGTTTACGAACGTCATAGTTATAGCCTTCGACACGTTTCTGTGCCTGGGTGATAGATTTGGTAACCATCTTTGATTCAATCTGAGCATCGCCTAAAGAATCAAACAGCTTTTCAAACTTCTCGCCGCCGAAACGAATCATCAATTCATCCTTTAAAGATACATAGAAACGAGAGAAACCAGGATCACCCTGACGACCGCTTCGTCCACGCAGCTGGTTATCAATACGTCTGGATTCATGACGCTCACTACCTAAGACAGCCAAACCACCGAGTGCTTTTGATTCCTCAGTCAGCTTGATATCGGTACCACGACCTGCCATGTTGGTCGCAACGGTAACACTTTTCGGACGACCTGCTTTGGCGATGATTTCCGCTTCTCGTGCATGGTTCTTCGCATTCAATACTTCATGTGGAATGCGTGCTTTTTGTAACAGCTGATGTACCAGTTCACTGGCTTCAACGGAAATCGTACCGACCAATACCGGCTGGCCTTTCGCATACAATTCTTTGACTTCTTCGATCAACGCATTGAATTTCAAGCGCGGATTGGCAAAGATGGCATCCGGATAGTCTTCACGGATAACCGGACGGTTGGTTGGTATCTCAATAACACGCATGTTATAAATATCTAAGAATTCTTCTTCTTCGGTTTTGGCTGTACCGGTCATACCAGCTAGCTTATCATACAGACGGAAGAAGTTCTGATACGTAATTGTCGCCAAGGTTGTTGTTTCTTCTTTAATCGGCACACCTTCTTTGGCTTCAATCGCCTGATGTAAACCATCCGAATATGCACGACCAGGCATCGTACGTCCGGTAAAGGTATCGACGATAACGATCTCATTATCCTGAACGACATATTCTACTTCGTTTTTCATAATGTAGTTTGCCTTTAAGGCCTGCGTAATATGATGAACCAATTGCGTATGTTCAATATCATATAAGTTCTTGATCTTAAAGTAGCGTTCTGCACTATGAACACCCTTTTCACTCAGCATGATTTGACGTGTTTTTTCATCAATTTCATAATCATCGCCTTTTAAGCGTTTCGCAAAGGCATCTGCCTGTAAATATAAGTTTGCTGTTTTCTTCGCCCCGCCACTAATGATCAATGGTGTTCTGGATTCATCGACCAGAATGGAATCGACCTCATCGACGATTGCCACATGCAAGCCGCGCAATACACGATCTTTAACATCTGTAACCATGTTGTCACGCAGATAATCAAAGCCTAATTCGGAGTTTGTCGTATAGGTGATGTCGCAGTTATATGCTTCACGTTTTTGTAATGGTGATAAAGGACGTGAGTTTACCCCAACGCTTAACCCTAAGAAACGATAGATCTGTCCCATCCATTCTGCATCTCGACTAGCTAAGTATTCATTGACGGTAACTACATGTACACCTTCCCCAGATAATGCATTCAGATACACGCACATGGTTGATGTCAAGGTCTTACCTTCACCGGTCTTCATCTCGGCAATGTCACCGCCATGCATGGCAGCAGCACCCATGATCTGTACCTTATAAGGGAATTCGCCAATCGTTCTGCGCGCAGCCTCACGAGCTACCGCAAAAGCTTCCACCTGCAGATCCTCCAGTGTTTCCCCTTTGGTGTAACGTTCTTGGAATTCCTGTGTCTTTCCCCGCAGTTCATCATCACTCAATGCCTCCATGGAATCTTGCAATGCAATAACCGCATCGGCAATTTTCTCCAGTTTGTGCAATGTTTTCTTTTCGCCGTTTAATAATCGTTCAATAAAATTCGCCATGAAAAACCTCCACTATATGTATTTGTCATATTTTCATACGTTTTCACTATTTTAATCGTGAATATTTATACAAATTACCTTTTCTATTGTAACACAAACTTGTCATGGATACACCATAAAAAAACAGGCTTCTGCCTGTTTTCACACTTTTTTAAAGTTTTACGATGTTGTGAGCCTGAAGACCTCTTTCTGTTTCAACAAGTTCAAATTCAACCTTTGCGTCAGCATCAATTGTTTTGAAACCTTCCATCATCAACTGAGAGTAGTGAAAGAATACATCTCTGCCATCTTCTAATGTGATGAATCCGTATCCTTTCTCTTGATTAAACATTTTAACTTTTCCTTGCATTCTTAAATCCTGTACCTTTCTATGCGAACCTTACTGCATAGTAAAATTATAAAGACATTTTATTGAAAAATCAATGAATTTAGTACATTGTTTTGTAAAAAAATCGTCAGTTTTTGTTGGAAGTACAACGATTTTAAACATTTTTTCAAAAATGTATATTTTTTACACACAGCTTTTGTTCCTTTTACAAATCCTTTTCATTTCCAATACAATCCAAATGGATTGTATTGTAGCAATTTAAGGTGATCTACCTTAAAGAATCCTATGTTTTTATGTTACGCTAAATCTTAAAAATTAAGATGAACAGACTTCGACATTACGTGCCTGTAATCCTTTCTCTGATTCTACTGCCTCAAAGGTTACCGTCTGACCTTCTTCCAGACTCTTGTATCCATCTTGTAGAATTTGTGAATAATGGACAAAGACATCTTTGCCATCCTCACTGGATATGAAACCATATCCTTTTTCTGCGTTAAACCATTTTACTTTACCTTTCATTCACTTCACCTTCCTGATTTCAACAATCAAAGTATAGAGAATCGCATACGTTTTAGCAAACCTTTTTCATCGCAGGATTCGACAAAAAGAGGATGTGCTGCCAGTACCAGCGCCTCTATTTTATATGTATGCGGCAAGAGTTTTCGGTATGCACACAAGATCGTAGAACCACTTGTGCATACATCATCAACTAGTAATAAGGGCTTTTGGGGCAAAGAAACATCACTTCTTCGTTGTATTACCTGCGAAATAAGAGCCCTGTTTTGCATATTTTGTAAGGATTGTTTGTGATTGCTTGTCTTATAAAAGGGTTCAATGATCTCCAGCTTACAGGCTTTTAGCATCTCCCTTACCGGCAAGAAACCGCGTTCCAACATCTTCTCTTTACTGGAAGGCATTAATACAATGGCATATTGTCGAAATTTGTCATTAAGTTCCTGCATAACTTCATGAAAAAACACAGGACGCAAAGCGATATCCCTACCTTCTTTAAATTGAAAGATCATGTTTTCTAAAAAATCATTGTAACGATACAACATAGACAATTGCAGTGAGTCCAACTTCGTGCTCTTGCATAAGGGCTCCAACTGTTTTCGACATGCCCCGCATAAGAAAGAAGAACGTTTTACATAATGAAAGATATCTTCTTGTTTATGTACATTCTGAAAACATAACAGACAATGCTCTACAATGTCTGATTCATCTTGTGAATGGCGATGGAGCAGCGTTTGATAGAAGTGGTTTTGTGGCTGCATAAAAACACTCCTTTCCCTTTCGGCATTTCGATGTTACGACCAACACGCCCAATCATTTGGATGAGACTGGCCTCTTGAAAAATGGGATGATCTGCACATAGGATCATCACATAAATACCGCGAATGGTGATACCTCTTTCTAAAATGGTCGTCGTGATTAAGAAATCATATCGTTTTTCATGAAATTCATCTATCACCTTTTCTTTCTCTTTCGTTTTTGAGGTGAATACGGCACAACGATGTGTCAGTCGTAAGAAACGATACAATGTATTCGCCATATGTATCGTCGGGACAAATACCAAAGTCTGTATGCCATCATGTTTTTGTTTACGTAAAAAACAAAGCATCCAAACCATCTGCGCAGCTTTTGGCATCTGATACACCTGCGGTTCTATCAATGGATAGCCATGTGGACGCTGAAACAATTCCACCATGCAAACTTCTTGCCTTTCCACCCTTCCCAGCATATCCTCATCCGGTGTGGCTGTGAGCATGAGCTTTTGTCCAATGCACGCATGCATCGCAATTGCTTCCAACAAAGCATTATCACGATAAGGGAACGCATCTACTTCATCCATAATGAGCAAATCAAACCAGCCATGATAGCGATATAATTGATGCATCGTACAAATAATCAAATCTCCATCCGTGATATCCGTAAATCCTTCACATACCGCAATGACCTGTAGCATAGGAAATGCCTGCTGCATGCGTTCCTGTATTTCTAAGACGACCTGTCGTCGGCTGATCGCAAAGCCCACCTTCTTTCCCTGGCATAAATACCATTGTATTGCTTCCATTGTTAATTCTGTTTTACCGGCTCCGCAAGCGGCATACACTAAAACATCTTTGCCTTCTTTCAGGTACTGCATAATGGAGGCAACTGCGATTTGTTGTTTTGGTGTTAAGGGATAGGACAGCGTGTAGTGACACTTACATCGTCTGCGCATGCATGGACGCGTTATTGGTTCCTTTCCGACATCTATTCTGCCAAATCCAATGCATTTACGACAATACCAGACTCCCTCATCTTGATAAAAATAGTTCATGTCCTCATTTCCGCAACGTTGGCAACGCATAAAAACCACCTCACTATGTCATACGACACAACTTGGTGGTTTTCCGTGTTTATTCAAATATTTTCATATTTTTCTAGTAAATAATCTCTTATTTATAAATTTTACGTTTCGCAATGTCATCACTTACGCATGGATTTCCAATAACGATCATACGTCTCCACGATTTCTTGATAATCTTTCATCGTGTTTAGATCACCGCCATATTTGCGATCCAATTGATAAGCGTCTACCTCGACTTTTTTTACTACCTCTTGTAACAACTCTTCCCATTCCCCATCAAAGCGCTTCTTTTCCTTCTCATGCAGATGATTCAAAGTTTCTAATAAGATCATCTGAGCATCCTTACGCCAATAACTGACACCAAGCAAGGACAATACTCTACGTTCTCCTCGATCGATATGAAATCCTTGAATATGGTGCTGTTCATCCACTTCAACTACGCGAACAGGCGCTCCATTGGGACGTTTCAGCATCGTATAAAACGTGGTATGTGTAAATGCTTCTTTAAAAATATTCTTGAATAAGACCGTATCTCCATGAATCAGCCAACATTCATTCAATTGTTCTGCGATTAAAGCAAGGGAATGGATATTATTGTATTCACCATACGCCGTATTATACAGGATATGAATAGGATAGTTCTTTTTCAAAATAGAAAAATCTTCATGCCGATGCCCGGTAACAATGGTAATATCGCGAATACCTGCTTGTAATAAATACTGAATAATCTGTTTGATTACCATAGTTTGCCCGATGGTAAAAAAAGCTTTATTTTTATATTTTGTCAATTCTTTAAAACGATGTCCCACACCTGCAGCTAAAATTACTGCTTTCATATACAACCCCCTGTGAAGAAAGGCAGCCCATCCGCTGCCTTTTCGATCACTTGTCTTTATTTCTTTGTTGTCTGTAAGAAATGCCAAGCATCCTTACACATTTCTTCTAATCCTTTTTCTGCTTTCCAGCCTAACTCTTCCCACGCTTTTTTCGTACTTGCGTAACATTGGGCAATATCCCCGGGACGGCGTGGATCAATTTGATATGGTACCTCAATCGCATTCACTTTTGCGAATGTATTAACAACATCCAATACGCTATATCCTATGCCGGTACCTAAATTGTACGCATCTACACCGATTGGCTCCATGACTTTTTTTACTGCATTGACATGGCCTTTGGCTAAATCCACCACATGAATGTAATCACGCACGCCGGTACCATCAGGTGTATCATAATCATTGCCATATACATGTAAAAAAGGCAGTTCTTTGTTTGCGACTTTTACAATGTAAGGCATTAAATTATTAGGGATATCATTAGGACTTTCTCCTATCAAACCACTCTTGTGTGCACCGATTGGATTGAAGTAACGCAACAATGCGATATTCCATTCAGAATCGGATACATGCAGATCTTTTAGGATCTGTTCAATCATCAATTTTGTAGTACCATAAGGATTTGTGGTAGGTCCTAATGGAAAATCTTCATAGATAGGAACACTCGCCGGATTGCCATAAACCGTTGCGCTGCTAGAGAATACCAGACGCTTACAGTTATGCTTTGCCATCACTTTGCACAATGCCAGAGTACTCATTAAATTATTCTGATAATACATCAAAGGTTTTGCCACAGATTCGCCCACTGCTTTATAACCGGCAAAATGAATAGCGGCATCAATCTTATGTTGGGCAAAGATTTGTGCCAGCGCAGCTTCATCACAACAATCCGCTTCATAAAAGGTTACTTTTTTTCCTGTGATACTTTCTATCTTATCAACGACATCTGCCTGTGAATTATAAAGATTATCAAGGATTACAACTTCAAAGCCTGCATCCAGCAATTCTACACAGGTATGACTTCCAATAAATCCGGTTCCTCCGGTCACTAATATTTTCATAAGCTTCCTCCTGTTATTTCTGTTTCATTATAGCATTAATATAGCCTCTTGCTGCATTTATTTTTTATAAGCTGAAAAATTCAAATACCATAGGGGATTTTTATGCCAACACTTGTTATCGATCTGCTTAATATACGCGTACCTTACAGCGTACCTTTTTACCATTGCTGGAAGTTGCACTAATATAGGCTGTTCCCGCTTTTTTCGCATATACCTTTCCTTTTGAAGTGACGGTTGCCACTTTCGTGTTACTGGAACTCCATTTCACTGTTTTATAAGTTGCCTTGCTCGGTGAGATATAAGCACGTAATTGGAAAGAGCGTATTTTATTCAGGGTTAACATGGTCGTATTTAGTTTGATGGAAGATACCGGTGTATGTTTTTTTACCGTTACAACGCAAGTTTTTTTAAGCCCATTCGCACTCACCGTGATTGTAACTCTTCCCGCTTTCTTCGCTGTCAACTTCCCACTGCTGCTTATACTTGCTATCTTGGTGTTACTGGATTTCCATGTCGCCTTTGTACTTGCACCAGATACCTTGGCAGTTAAGGTTGTACTGCCTTTTTCATATATAGACAATTTACTTTTAGAAAGGGAAAGCGTTGGTGTTTTCACACTGACCTTACATGTTTTGGTAATCCCATTCGCAGTTACCGAAATGGTTGTTGTCCCTGCTTTTTTCCCGGTAATCTTACCTGTACTGCTCGCTGTGGCAATGCTACTATTCTTTGTTTTCCATACACATTTACTGCTAAGTCCCTTGACACTGGCGGTTAAGGTATAGGAGCCTTTTACATTCACGGCAACACTTGTCTTAGATAATGACAAGGATGGCTTTACAACGACGACTTTACAAGTTTTCTTAGCATCGTTTGCACTGGCACTGATATAGGCAGTACCGGCTTTTTTAGCCGTAATCTTACCGGATGAAGAAACTTCTGCCACTGCTTTATTATTCGATGACCAACGCACGGTTTGGGATTTTCCATAAGCCGTCGCTTTTAAGGTTACACTACCTTTTTCATACAAAGTTACTGATGTTTTATCCAAGGTAACGATGGGCTTTTTCACGCTAATCGAACAGGTTGCCTTAACTCCGTTTGCGGTTGCGCTGATTTTGGTTGTTCCCGCTTTTAGCGCCGTTATGGTTCCCTTGGCATCAATTTTGGCTATGGATGGCTGTTCACTTTTCCATGAAATAGATGCTGTTGGAGTTACTGTGGCTTTTAAGGTATACGTCTTTCCAACATAGGTTGTCACAGATGCTGTATTCAGCTTGATGGCAGGCTCTTTTACCGTGACATTGGCAATTGCCTTCTTTCCATCCGCTGTAACAAACACAAGTGCTTTGCCGGCTTTCTTAGCCGTCAATACCCCATCGGCATTGACACTGACAACACTGGTATCACTACTCTTCCATACAGGTGTGCCCTGAATAGCTGTAACAATATTCAAGGCTATCGTTTTATTTCGATACATCGTGATTGAAGTCGTATGCAAGGTTAATAGTGCCGGTTTCACGCTTACTTTACAGGAAGCCTTGCCTCCTGCTGCATCTTTTGCCGTAATAATGACACTGCCTTCGCGAATACCCAATACAGTGCCATTGGCATCCACACTGGCGATGTCAGCATTACTGCTGGACCAAGTAACCTTTTTATTGGTGAGTTTAGATGAAACAATTGGTTTTATGGTCATCGTGTTACCCACTGGCAGCGATGTCGAAGACGTCGAAAGTTTTAATTGTAACTTCGTATATTCATCTTTTACCATTGCTTTAAACTTCGTCCACCCCATAGATCCCTTTTTCATATGATTCATGTTATATGGACAATCCTTGCCAGACCAGTCTTGATGACGTTTGACGGCTGTATATGGCAATCCATTTTCATATAAGATACTGGCGGTTAAATAAGCTGCATTCTTTTCAGCCTTTGCATAATTGCCATCTGCATTTTCACAGATTTCTATCCCAATCGTTGATGCATTTCCACTGTCATTGCCATCACCGGCATGCCAGCCTACTTCATTCATTGCCAGACTTTGATAAATGACTTTATTATCTACTTGAAAATGCCAGGATGTCCATGCGGCAGCTCTGGAAACGTTACGTTCATATTGGATATTTGCATGAGCAGCGGCACCAGCGCCTTTACTGGCATTTGCTGTATTGTGTATGGTTACATACTTTGGAACCATCGAGATACCTGAACGTGTAGGATCAGAAATCTTAGGCAATAATTTTTGTTTGATGGCTATGCCATTAACACTTGTTTGCGATAAGGTTCGTTTGGTATTCAGATAGGTTGCATATTGCTTATTGAAAACCGAACCGTCATCATGATAAGAAGTTAAGATCCATCCTTTATATTTTCCATTATTCACATAGGCAAAGAAATTCGCACGCTTGCTGATCGTGTAAGTACCTGCCGGTATGGTTCCTTTCGCGAATCGATCATCAAAGATAGGTACAGAATATACATCTAAGGTCTTCGTTGTTTTTAGCTGCGCTGCTATATCTTCAATTTCTATTTCCTGAATATTATCATCCCAAGTGGTGATCCATCCACTTCCTTTTTCTGTATTCACATAAAAATAATTGCCATATCGTTTCGTGGCATAGCGTATCTTTGGCGATAATTTTGCCTTAACATTGCCATATGGCTCTTTATATAATGATGTTGTTTTAAAGTTATACAAAATATAATTGCCGTTTCGCTGATACGTATACCCCTCTACACGTGCATAAGGATTGGCTTCCGCTATATCCTGAAAACCATCGCCATATGCATATTCTCCATCGTTGAATACATCCTCCTTTATGGATGTGTTCGCTGTTCCTTTCTTTTCCTGCGCATGCACAAAAGACATCGATGATAGTGGCAATGCCACACAAAATAATGCTATTAAAAGTTTCTTCATATCCTTTCAAATCCCCTCTCATTATTCATTTTATCATAAATGTATCACATAAGGTTACAAGTTTTGGATGTTTCTTACCGTCATGATCATACCAGCCTCTTTGAAAACTTATAGCGTTAACACTTATTACTATTATTATAGTCTCTTTTTTCTTTATTTGAAAGACAAACCTTATCGATTGTCTTACCATCTATCTGATATATCAAGATGTTATGGTCTTATCTTATAATTCATCCTTGTGATGAATTTCATTTTCGCTATTTGAATCAAATCAATGTTCCCTCTTGCATATCCTCATAAAAACAGTTACAATAACCACGTAATACGCAGCAGTGGCAGAGTCTGGTTTAATGCACCGGTTTCGAAAACCGGCGTGTCTTTTGACACCGGAGGTTCAAATCCTTTCTGCTGCGCCAAGAGTTTAGAATACACCGTGATAACGGTGTTTTTTTATCCCTATGATGCTCTGAATTCATTATCTTTATTAAACCTATAACCTTTTCCAGCGCAAACGTTTTCTCTTTCCTACATTCTCATTTCCAAGAAAAGGATTGGTATATCAGAATTGCCTTTTTACCTTGAGAAATTATATAATAGAAGAAACGCTAAGGAGGAAGTTCACATGCTTGATTTCTCATCATTACCAATGGGCGCTACACTGCTGGCACCGGCACACCTGCATCCGCTCATTCGCCAAAAACTTTTACAAACGACCCATGGATTGTTAGGCTTGCGTTTATATACGCTGAATGGTTATCTGTCTGCCCAATCCTTGGAAGATGCGCCAAGTGAGGCTTCCATCTTATTTGCCTATCGCGAGCGTATCAAACAGCTTTCTTCTTCCTTACATATTTATCAAGAAGCTGCTCTCACTTCTGTTTTCTTAAAGGAATGTATGCAGTGCCTTGATGATCTTAAGATATGGCAGATTCCACTGAGTGTATTAAGTGAACAGGAAGAAGCTCATGCTGAGCGAAAAACTATCCTGACTGCATTGTATCCAATTGAAACACAAGGTGATTTGATTGTTAAAGCGATTCGTGAAATAGCGCATAAGGATGCACATATGGTATATATTTATGATGCTTTCTTCACTCCGCAGCAACAACAACTAGTCAACCTGCTAGTTAGGCAGGGCGCTACTTTATTGCAGGATGAAGAAATTCCTTATGAACGAAAGTTTTATCATGCAGTGAATAAACGACAAGAAATTGAAGGCTGTGCCCAATATATCTTACGCCATGAGATGAAGGCTGAGGATGTTGCCATCACCTTGGCAGATACCTCCTATATCCCCATCCTGGAACAAATCTTTAACCGCTATCATATCCCTTATACAAACCTTGTGGCATCCGCTGCCAGCAGCATCATTGTCAAACGCGCGCGCATGCTGTTGAATTATTATTTACAGCCAACGCAAGAACATCTATTGGCCTGCTTAGATTGTGGTATCTTTCATGAGGAAACTTTATCCTCCTTACTGCAATATTTACAAATTTATCAAAAAGACTTCTTTCAGCCATTTAATCATTTACAAACACTTTCAACCACTTCTCATATTCTGAATGAAACGGATGTGGCAAAGCTGAAAGAAATAGAGGAACGTGCAGAAATTGCCCGACAGCATATCGCTGAACAATTACGGTCACTCATGCATCCAGCTTCTTATGAAGAAATGTTACTCACCGTATTAAATCTTTTAAAAAACAGCCTGAGTAACGATATGCAACAAAGTGCAGTTTTACAAGATGTCATGAATGTTATCAATGAAGTATATCCATATATAAAGGAAAAGGATGATATCACTTTTTTACTACAGTTATTAGAAGATATTACTGTACATTCCACCGTTCATCAATTGCAAGGAGTCAGTGTCACCTCACTAAAACAGGGATCCTGTACCAGAAAACATCACTTCTTACTAGGCGCTACACAAAATCAATATCCTGCCTTTATGGCAAAACGTGGTATCTTTGATGAGCACTATTATGAAACCCTGCCTTTTCCAAGCATGGAACATCGCTATCAATTGCATTTGAAACAGTTACGTAAGCTGCTAAACCGCAGCCAACATCTTTATATATCCTATCCCTTAGGTACGTATGAAGGGAAATCTTTAGAAGCTGCCTTAGAAATAGAACAAATGTTTGATGAAAGAGCAAAACCTTATCCTTTACAGGAAATGTATGAAAAAGCAGATATTGCGCTAACCATTACTTCGCAAACAGCCCATGAGCTGTTTGTTCGCAATCAGCAAATCAAAGGTTCCATCTCTTCTATTGAACGCTATGTAAAGTGTCCGTTTTCATATTTCCTGCGTTATGGGTTAGGTATTAGAGAACCTATGAAACTAGGCTTTGCGGATTCTTATATGGGAACACTTTCACATTATCTGTTAGAAACCTTGACTAAGCAACAGGGGAAAGCCTATACAAGTGTATGTGAAACAACGCTTACCGCCTTGATTGACAAGGAAATAGACGCCCTTCAAGAAGTCTTTTCGGACATGCGTACCCGCTTACAGATTTTACGTATCCGTATCGAATCCAGCATAATGCAGACATTGCGACGCTTAGCTTCTTTTGAAGAACATTCTCATTTCCAGCCCTGGCAACAAGAACGCGAATTTCAATATGAAATACCTGTAACATCGGATGTCACACTGGCTTTGCATGGCTTCATTGATCGTTTGGATGTATATGATGATATCCTATGCATTCTGGATTATAAAAGCAGTGCAAAAACACTATCGGAAACAAAAGTATTTGCGGCAATGCAGTTGCAACTTTTAACCTATTCCATCGTCATGGCCAAACTGGAACAAAAAGAAATTATGGGAGCTTATTATCTATCATTAAAAAATGAAAATATTCCCCATCCGGCAGGTAAGCTATCGCGCCGCAAGCCGGTTACCTATACACCGATTGAAAAAGCAGATCTACAAGATGTCATCATCAAAACGCATCGCATACATGGATGGACGATGTATCCGAATGTATCCTTATTAGATGATGAAGGCACGCATGTAAGCGGTGTTCGCTGCAATAAAGATCAGCTCATCAAAGCGAGTAAATTATACGACTTACATAGCATAGAACGCTGGTTTACGAGCATTTATCAGCAATTAGCCAAACGTATGCTGGATGGTGATATCGTCATAGAACCAAGTGAAGATGCCTGTCTATACTGTGATTTTCATGCTATCTGCCGTTTCCATGGCATGCCATTTGAACGCAAAGCCATGGTTGAAACAGATGATTCCCTCTATCGGAAAGGAGAGGATGAAGATGCCTAACTGGAATCCCCAACAGCTGAAAGCTATTCAGACAAAAGATAAAAACATCATGGTATCCGCTTCTGCCGGCAGTGGTAAAACGACGGTATTAATTGCCCGCTTAATGGATCTGGTGGTAAAAGATCGTGTTCCGATTGATGCCATTTTGGCTATGACCTTTACGGAGGCGGCGGCCAGTGAAATGAAAAAGCGACTGGCTGCTTCTTTACAGAAAGCCTATGAAGAAACAAAGGATCCTGAGGAACGCGCTTACATCACCCGCCAGCTTACAAGTATACAAACTGCCCATATTTCTACTATCCATTCTTTCTGCTTATCCATTTTACAAGAGTATTACTATATGATTGGCCTAGATGCTACGCGCATCACCAACATCATGGATAATGGAACGATGGTCTTATATCAGGGAAAAGCATTAGAAGAAGCTTTTCAAAACCAATATACCAAACAGGATAAAGTTTTTATTGATCTTTGTGCCATGTTTTCCTCACGCAGTGAAAATGATGAGGCTCTGCGCAAGCTGATTACCTCACTTGCTGTCATGGCATCCTCGCAGGCAAATTCCGATGCCTGGTTAGACGCTTTGCTCATCCCTTATGATAATATCAAGCATATACAAGATCTGCCCATTGGCATTCAAGAAAACTTCTTTTCCTACTTAGCAGTAGAATGTTCGCGTTATGAAGAAGGCATCTTGCGTATTCAGGAACTTTATCGTTACCGCTATGACAGTGAAGTAAAAAAAGCTGCATTAGTAGAACAAAAGGTACAGGCTTTGCCATTTTTACAAGAAACCTTAACCAAACGTGATTATGAAGGCTTTCGTTTAGCCTTTCAATCCATTGCCCATGGAATTCTTCCTCCCTCTCCGGATAAAGAGGATAAAGAATATGTTCATTTGCGTAAACAATCACAAGAATTAGAAGATCGTTTATTAGGCCTTTTATTCAGTGAGCAGCAATTCATAAAGGATATGCAAGCATTAAAACCTTATATTCAAAAGCTGATTGAAATGGTCAAGGATTATCGAATGAGCTATGCACGTATAAAGCAAGAACAGGCAGTTATTGACTTTGACGATATGGAGCATTATGCACTGGAAATCTTACAGTGTAAGCATGGTCAAGTAGCACAGCGCTATCGTGAGCAGTTTACAGAAATCATGGTAGATGAATTTCAGGATAGCAATGATGTACAAAACACCCTGGTTCAATTGATTTGTCGTGAAAACAATGTCTTTCGTGTCGGTGACGTTAAACAATCCATTTATGGTTTCCGACATGCCAAACCTTCTTTAATGCGCGGTATCATAGAACAACAGGGTATCTATGATGAAGTCATCTATTTATCAAACAACTATCGTTCGAAAAAAATGATTGTTGATTTTAATAACCTCTTATTCAAACAGTTAATGAATTTAGATGGTTTCTCCTGCCGATATGCCGATGCAGATGATGTAGAAACCGGCGTTGCAGAACAATTGCAAGACAATGTGCCAATCTGTTTTCATGCTATCTTTCATGATGAGATCAAGAAGACCAATGCGTTGATTCTCGCTAAAAATGATCTGAAGGCCAGCTATATCGCCAATCAGATATTAGAAATACGTGAAAAAGAACAGCGTCAATGGAAGGATTTTGTCGTACTGGTAAGAGGAAATGCTCGTAAAGAAAATATGAAGAAAGTGTTTGATGAACTGCATATTCCTTATTTTATTGATGTGAAATCCGGTTTCTACCAATCCAGTGCCGTATCGCTGATGCTAAGTGCCTTGCGCGCCATCGAAGATCCGCATAATGATATCGCCTTAATCGCCATCTTACTATCTCCCTTATTCCCTTGTAGTGCAGAACAAATTGCCCAAAGCAAACTGGCCAAACGTCAAGTGGCACAAAAGGCAAGTCAACAGGCTGCACATAAGGTATATGAGTCCAGTTTTTATGCATATCTAAAAGAACATCCTATTCCCGGCTTTCAGGCCTTTGAGGAATTACGCAAGCAATGCTTCGATTGTTCTCTTACGGAAACGCTGAATCGTTTATATGAGCAAAATAATTATTATGCATTGCATACAAGCGTGCAGGAAAAAACCAATTTGGATCTATTGTTTGAAAAAGGTGCAACCTTTGAACAACAGCAAGCCATGGGCATTCATGCGTTTTTAAATCAGATTGAACAGATTAAGGATGCTCAAACAGCAGAGGCAATACCGATTGGCAGTGAAGCTGATGTCGTTCGTGTCATGAGCATCCATCAATCAAAAGGGTTGCAGTTTCCGGTTGTCTTCTTATGGTCAAATGATGCCATGACAGCAATAGAATTTAAAGATTTATGTATCTGTGACAGTGAACTGGGGATTGCCTTAAAAAGAATGGAGCTGCCTGAACGCTATGTACGAACAACAATTCCTCGTATCGCCATGGAGCATAAAAAAGATAAAGAAGAGTTGGAAGAAGAAATGCGTATCCTCTATGTGGCAACTACACGTGCTCAGCAGCAAATGCATATCGTAGACTGTGTTTTAGACCTGGAACAATATAATAAGCCTTTAACGACTTCTTCTATATACGATCGTGGCGGTTATACCTCCTGGCTCTTACAAACCTTTCTGCAACATCCAAATGACCTTTTCACCATCAAAGAAGTACATACCCTGTGGCAAAATCTTTCTCTTCAGGAACAAATGAAACCTCAATATCACATACAACCTTATCATCAGAAGGTGGAAACCTTACAGTTTGCGACAGCTTCTGCGAAAAAAGCTACAGATATAGCAATTACCCTGCAAAAGCAAAAAGGTATGCAGTATGGTACGATGATGCATAAGATGATAGAAGCCTTGGGTAATTCATCATGTGAAGATACCGCTATCCGGCAATGTGCGGCACGTCTGCATATAACTTTATCTGAATTAGATATTCAACGTCTGCATGACTTATATGAAAATGAAGTCTTTCAACAATGCTTAAAAACCACCTGTTATTATGAGCTTCCCTTCATGGTGAAAGATGGCGAAGAAGTCTTACACGGTTTTATGGATTTTGTGTCAATGCAAGAGAATACTATCGTCATCATCGATTTTAAAACAGATGCCATCTTTTTAGCAAATGAGTTAATGACAAGATATCGGGAACAGTTACTGTTGTATCAAAAGGCTATGCAAATGCTATATCCAAACAGTAATATAGCATGCTATATTTATTCACTGCATTTATCTGAGATGATTCAAGTCTCATAAATTATCAGATGATACAGAGGGTACCAAATAGTATATGGTATCCTCTTTTTTTCGTATCTAAATCAAAAAAAGAAGGATTTCTCCTTCTTAAATTGCACTAGTATGTGTAAGTGTAAGATCCTTGATAATATCCTGTAATGCCTTTATAAAGCAATGCACCCTTTTTCAAAGTTCCGGCTGATGAGAACTTAAAGGTTATTTTCTTATAACTATATGGTTTGATATTTAAAGCGAAATTGGTAAATGTTTGATTTCCTATTAATTTACCTGTATAATCATAAATTTTAAAATTAATTTTCTTAAAGTTCTTAATTGTCGCAATCCGATTATTGACAACATAAGTATCTAATCTTAAAGTTCCACCACTATAATAAACTTTTTTAACTGCTACTGTAGGATCACCATAATCATAATCAGATACGTTCGTGGAAACACTGTAAGATTTTGTGTTTTCTTTTACGCTGACTTTGCATTTTGTTGTATAACCGTTTCGTTTCGCGTAAATATATGCCGTACCGGCCTTTTTACCAACCACGCGGCCACTGCTATTTACCGTAGCAATGTTTTTATTTGATGATGTCCACGCAATCTTACCAGTACCGCCATTTACTTTTAATGTTGTATAAAACCCAGTATATATACTCTTGCTAGTTGCATTCACACTAGGTTTTTTCACTGTTAATTTACACTGTGCAGTATATCCATTACGTTTTGCCTTAATATAAACAGTTCCAGCTTTTTTCGTTGTGACATACCCTTTGCTATTTACTGTCGCAATGCCCTTATCGGATGATGTCCAAGCGATAGTACCGGTTCCGCCGGTTACTTTCAGTGTCATATGCGAACCTAGATACAAGGATGCGGAATTCTTATTTAAAGCTGGCTGTTTTACTGTGATTTTACACTTAGAAATTGCCGTTTTTGATTTTGCCGTAATATAAGCCGTACCAGGTTTCACTGCTGTTACTTTCCCATACTTATCTACTGTCGCAACACTATTTTTATCAGATGTCCAAGTTACTGTTCCATATGATCCCTTAAACGTTAATTTTGTCGTTCCTTTTACATACAGCGACGCACTGGTCGTTGTTAACCCTCTTTTAAGAACCGTAATTTTACAACTCTTCGTAATACCATTGGAGGTCATTGCAGTAATCGTAGCAGTACCAGGTGTTTTTGTATAAACCAAACCATTACTGGTTACGGAAGCAACTTTGTAATTGCTAGAAGACCATGTGATAGCGCTGTTTGTTGCATTGCTAGGTGTTATTGTAGCTTTTAATTGCAAATGTTCATTTGTGTAAAGTGTTTTTGAAATATAATTAAATGAAATCTTAGAAACACTAACATCATTCCTTTGGCTTTCAACAGTTGCTGCTTGTACTGGTCCCATAATACTGAACGCTATAAACAGACTCATCAAACAGCCAATCAGTTTCTTACATATTTTCATGTTATTCCCCTCCTAAGGCAACTTATGCCTTTCATAAGGTTATTATAACGTCATTTCAAGTACATGGCAATATTTCTTATGCAAACAAATAAAAAAGGCAAGATTTGATGTACCCCTATTAATTGTTGTCCAATTAACGGGTTACCCTTCACATTTCATCCTCTTGCCAACTACTTTATTTGTGATCTTATCGTTTATTGTAAGGTGGATAGCATGGTGCGTTGTTGCAAATCGCGATTTTGAAGGAATTTTCTAACGGCTTCCCAAATGGAATACATAATATTTTCTAAAACACCAAGCTCCATACTATGAATGATCAATTGGAGCAAATAATCCTCTTTTCCGGTATTTCGATCATTATCAAACATCAACAACAAAACAGCTATGAGATCATTTTTCTTTAAATACTCCAGATCCTCTTCCATCATATCCCCATTATAGAGTTGCATGACTTCTTCTCCATGTTGCCGTATTTCAACATATACTTCTTTGGGTATCGCGATACGTCCTTTACGATAATACAACTGATCTTCCTCCTGCCATAATACAAAACGATTTGTAAAATCCATGACCCGCTTTGTGAGTGGTAAGCGCCAGTCTTCAAATGGTTCTAATTCGCCGCTTTGATTCAGATCTTTAAAAGCAAAGCCATCCTGTTCGATTATTTGTATACCTAGATTGGGGTTATAACTTAATGTTTTTCCTCCTTCATTTTCGATGATGTCATGTTCATGCTTATGAGTCAATTTCCATTTCATATAGAAACCTCCTTGTGATCTCTATTGTCAGTATATCACTAAACCCCAGCAAGATATGTCAAGTAATCTTGTGAAATTATGTAATCGTCAGTACAAATAAAAAACCTTTGAATTAAGCATAAAAAGGAAGCCCGGTATGAAATGAACCCCTTTCATTTGGTTGCCCATATAATGGGGTTCACTTCAGTATCCTATCACATCAATGCTTATTTTGTTTTCCCATACTTAAGCTGCTGTAAGAACCATAACATCTTTTTCCATATAACTTTCATCATATACTATGCACAAAATCGCAGTGTTGAACAAGATAACGCCATGTAAGAGTTAAGCCCTATTAAAAATAAAATACTTTTCGATCATCCAAACGCAATAAGGCTAATTGTGTATATGCGTTATTTGCCGCACACCCACAATCAATATTAATCACATGTGCATCTTCTATACTTCTATTTCCTGTCCATATCGTGTACGGTCTGCTATCTTGCAAATATAAGGTAGGCGTATGTCCTAAAATTACACAACGATCATTAAAAAATGCCTCATCCTTTTCGATTCGCGCCCAGACAAAATCCTCAACACACGCCTCTGTTTCTTCCAGATCTTTCATCCTTACACAACCACGGTGAAATTGTGTACAGGGATAACCATGTACCAGATAATACTGCTGCTCTTGTACATGTACATCACAATAGGCCAGCGGAAGATCGGTAAGATACGATAAGATTTCTTCTTGTTCCTTTGTCGTCAACTTTTGAAACTGGGCAATGGTTACCTGACAGTGATTACGCTGCCAGCGATCCAAGATTAACATCTTATCATATAAATCCATTTTTTCATCTTTCAGTGCCTGATAATACTGCAGCATCATATATTCATGATTTCCCATCAGCATCTTCACATTGCTACGTTGCATGGCATCCTGTAAAATGACGATACCGTCAGGACCGCGATCAATCACATCCCCTAAGATGTACAAAGTATCCTCTTCATGAATATATTCTATCATTCGATCATAGCGATCCTTTAATCCATGCACATCACTCATCACATAAACAGCCATAGTATGCTCCTTTCTCAACCGACAGTTAATATTTTCATGAAAAACTTAACAAACACTCGCTTGTCGTTGCGCTTTTGCTCAACTATAATAAAACCATACAAGGCCATGTATAGAAAGAGGTTTTTATGAAATATAGTTTAGGAAATAAAATACGCGAATTACGCTTACACAAACAGCTAACGCAAGAACAACTTGCTCAGCTTTGCAAAGTAAGCAGCGCGGCGATTAGTAAATGGGAACATGATCTATCTTATCCCGATATTACTCTTCTTCCTATTTTAGCACGAATCTTCCATGTGAGTACGGACGAATTACTTAATTTTAAAAATGAACCAAGTAAAGAAGAAATTGTAAAAATGGCAAAAAAAGCTTTAGAAATGTATCAAAGCGTTCCTTTTGAAGAAGCTTTTGCCTATACGAAAGAATTGTTATATACCTACCCAAACAGTGAATTGCTGAAATTGCGCATTGCGTCAAATACGATGTATGTCATGATGTTCGGTGGTGAAAAGTATGGTACTGTCTATCAAACATTTGCAAAAGAACTATGTGAAGAACTCATCAACAGTACCAGCGATCCTATCAAAGAAGAAGCTGTTACCTTCCTTGTGAATTTTTATATGATGGAAGAAAATTATGAAAAAGCCGAGCAACTGTTAGAGAGCTTTCCGAAGCATTTTGATCCAATGTCCATGTTGCCAAGCATTTACTTAATGCAAAAGGATTATGTAAAGGCAAACAAATTATTGCAGGAACAATTATATCAGCATTATCATGCCATCTGCATGAATATAATGTCCTTAGCAACCATTGCCCGAAACACACATAAGAAGGAAGAAATTAAAGCCTATCTAGATCTACTAAAGGCGCTACAAACAATCTTTCATATGGAAGAGGATATTTCCTTTATGCCGATTACAGAAGGTTATTATGAAGATAAACAAGAAGCCTTGTATTATGTAAAACGCTATGTGGATATGTTGTTGCATTGGGATGAGATGGCAAAACGCAAAGAAGCTTTGTTGAAACAAACACTTTGGTTTCAAAAGATTGCATTGGATAAAAACAGCCTACCTACCATTATGCGAAAGGAACAACTGTTACAGCTCTTAGACGATAAAGATTTGGATTATTTAAGAGAGGAAGAAGAATTTCAAGCATTGTATAAGAAGATACAAAACAGTTAAATGCGGCTGCTGCTACAGGCGGCAACCTACTAGAGAAAGAGCCGTATAAGTGATTCTACGGCTCTTTTTCATGTATAGTGATTTCTACATATGAATAGATTGTTCTCTAACCTTTTTCGCTTTGCATCGCATGCCATTTTTGACAATTGCGCAAACGTTCTCCCTGATCTCCTTGCTTTTCATCATAAGCAAAAGATTTTGCTAAGGTGCATGGAAATTGCGCACATTCTCCACAATGAGTAAGCTTTTTTTCTTCAACACAGTTTTTTACCGGACATTGTTCTCCCCAAAATGGTTTTGTAATTTGTAAACACCCGACACAATGCATTGTATTTTGAAATTCACATTTACTACAACAGATACCACATCTTGATTCTATCATCTTCATCACCACCGTAATGACATCATCATTACCTATCCTTTCTTCCCTTATAGTATAAGAGATAAATGCTATGATTTCATGTAAAAAAAGGACATGATTACATATCCTTTCTAAACATTACCTAATTATCAAACTTAGCAAAGGTAATAAGCTTTTATTGTCGATCAAACACCTTACATAGGGAACATAGTCACAAGCATCAAAAAAGGGATGCTATCTGATATGATCCCTATTTTCATTATTTCTTTGTCATCTTACGACTTTTATCCGCACAAGCTCGCATACCTTCCATGATGGTACTACGCAAACCTTTTTCTTCCATTTTCATGACAGCCTCAATGGTCGTACCGCCCGGTGAACAAACCATATCTTTCAGCTCGCCGGGATGTTTCCCTGTTTCTAATAACATTTTAGCAGAACCAAGCATGGCTTGTGCCGCAAATTTATAAGCATCTTTGCGCGGCATGCCCTCTAACACCGCCTCATCTGCCATAGCTTCCAAAATCATAAACATGTATGCCGGTGAAGAACCGCTGACTACCGTTACCGCCTCCATCATTGACTCCTGTACTTCCGCACATTGTCCAAAGCTTTCAAAGATATCAACGATATCTTCTTTATCATCCTTACTCATCATCTCTCCAAACGCTAGTGCACTCATTGCCTCACCAACAAAAGCAGGGGTATTGGGCATTGCTTTCACCGCTTTCACCTTACGATGAAACATCGCATACAGATCAGCTAAGGTAACACCGGCAGCGATATCCACCATGATTGCATTCGGTTTCACATGCTCTCGTATTTCTTCAATGATCTTGCCATACATATGCGGTTTGACAGCAAGAAATAAAATATCCGCATTGCAGGCTACGGTTTCATTATCACTGATATATAAATCATAAGTTCTGCTTAATGTTTCCAGTTTTTCTGGATGCTGATTACTGACGATCATATGATCGCCATCCACCAACTGTGCCTTCATAATGCCTTCTACCATAGCTTTTCCCATATTGCCGCAGCCAATAAATCCAATTGTTTTCATATGTGTTCCTCCTATCGTGTATGGGGTTCCTGTATCAGTTTTCCCAATAAAACAGCTTTTTGCTGTTCATCCTTTGTTTGTTTAAACTCTTCTTGCGTAATTGGATGAATCCATGTCAGATGGACACCTTGTTTTTTAATTGATAAAGCTAAAGCATCAGCAAAATGATCATCATCTAACAACATACAATACGACGTATCATGAAGCTGCATATCCAAGGTATGCTGATCAGCCAGACAATCCATTTGTTTCCAAGGCAGCTCGCATAAACCGGCAATTCTTGAAAAGACTTTGATTTGCTCATCTGCGCTATATACATCTTTTCTTAAGGCGATAGCAAACTCACTACGCGCATAAGATTCATAATCATCATAATAGCGATCCGCATTGGGCATCGCAAACATTCCCACACCAATTGTAAATGCATATAGGACTTCATCCTTTTCAAAGGTCATTAACAGACGGCTTGGAAATTGATCCTTATGCAAATCATAACAGTTGCTTGCCTTACCGAAAAGCTTACACAAATCTTCAAAGTAAGGTGTATGATATGCTTTCCACACCTCATTAAATTCCTGTGCCCAGAAAGTCTTTCCCGCCTGCATGCGTGGTGCTAAAGCTTCATAGGCATCCATCAGCTTCCATCCTACCATCGTATTTTGTTTCAAATTACGGGTATAACCACTAAAGTTTTTTGCATCAGCCCAACTTGGGATAACACTGTAAAGCTCTTTTTGATAATATAACGCTGCGATATGCCCTTCCTTGCTCCAAACAATTTCAATATTGTCTTTATCCCAAGGTGCAATATCTGTTGGATCCTGCAAAAATTGCTTTGGCAGCATGGGCTGATGATCTTTAGCAATCGCATCCTGATCAAACGCATCCGGTGCTGCTTTCAGATTTTTGACCCAACAGGCACTGCGGACAATTAAACGCTGTTGTTCATAATCCAAATCATACATATAGAAATAGATGCTTTCACCATCACTAAGTACATCTGCCGCAAGCGGACATAACGGTGATTGTGAAAACGCCAAACTTTCTTCTTTTATTTGCTCCATAACAGCCTCCTATTTCTCTCTATTATTATACAAGATATCGCAGACGATGAACAGCTGTTCATCGAAATTAGCCATTGGACGCTTGCTTGTTAAAAGATACATCACATTGCTAAGTATCTTATGAGCTTTCTGTTTGTATTCTAATAGAATCATCGATCTCTTTCTCATCTTACTCATCATATGAAACGTGATTACAGTGTTTTGCATAGCGGATGGAATGCACAAGTGTACCGACATAGCAAAAAGTGGAGCTTTCAACATGTTATTTCAATGATTGCTCCACTTTTCGCTTATTTAATTTCTTTAATCGTTTTAATCCCTTCTGTATCGACATAAGTAATGTTCAGCTTATCCTTCGGTTTTAAGAATACCAGCTGATTCTCATATTTCGTTGTAAAGGTAATCTTAAAGATTTCATTATTCTCTGTCTGAATATAATACAAGGTATTTCCTTCCACATTCAATTTTTCAATAGATTTCACGACAATCGTTGCCGTCTTCATACTTTCGGCACTGATATTGTCACTGGACGTACCTAACAGATTTAAAGTCTTTTTAAACAAGGCATCCAAACCTTCATCACTGGATACGGTCGCAACCTTCTGATAATCAACTGCTGAAACTGTCGCATACATTTTAATCAAGCCATTGTCTTTTAATGACATTAAATATACCGGGTTGCCTTTGATATTAATTAATAATGGGAAAGTAGACTCATAGCCATAGTTTTTCACTTCGGATTGCGCACTCTTCATGGCACTGATTTCATTCGCCCCGGCGGTCGCAATCTTCATCGCTTCATGGGTTCTCAGATTCACTAACACAAAGCCTAAGTTAGATTCATCGGCATTGGCAGATGTAATACCGCTGTACAGCCAAATATCACCATCTTTTTCTAAATAATTATAACCTTCACTTGTTAAGGTCACACCATTTTGTCCAAACACGGAATTCCAATAGCCGCCTTGCAAACTACCATTTTCATCCAGTTCATCAATAACCAGTGATTCAGGGAAAATACGGTCAGCCCACGTCGGTATATTTCCTTTATCATATTTTGTACTTTCACCGGTAATCGGATCAAGGAAAATTGCTCCTGTTACACTCTTCTTCGCCCCTACCCCTTTATAGGTATAGGTCGAACAGATATACCAAGGTCTTCCTTTTTCATCAATTTCAAAAGAAGGAGAACCAAAGATTTCCGTTGGATGTTGGAAACGTAAATGACGCATTAGATTTTCATTAAACATTGCCGATGGAACATATTTCATTCCATCCAATCCCAAATCCTTTAATTTTACCAAAGATGTTTTTCCACTTGTACTATCTACGGTGATATAAGCAGGAATCCCATTCCCTTTATTTTTGAAATACTTAATGAAACCATTGTAGGTTAACGGTGTCACGCGATATACACTGTCTTTATAAGAAATCTGCGTATATTCATCACTGACATTAAACTGTGATACCCATTCACTCATATTGCCCATTACCTTATCACCCAGACGTATTGAACTGTCACGATCGATGATGGGTGTCTTTTTGAAATCCACTTCCGGAATTTCCTTAAACTTTACATCCTTCACCGCAATACGATTTGCATATTCTTTAGCGTGAAAAATTTTTGAACTGATTAAGGATGACGCAAAAGGAAAGATAATCATAATAGCTAACGCAATCGCACTTAGTTTTGCCGCAGTTTTCCAATTGCTTGTTTTCGCTGTTGCATCGTGTACCGCCTGCTTCATGAATTTACCTTTTAATCTATCAAATGCATGCATTCCCTGATTAGTTAAAGAGAAAATCAGGGTGATAACTAAGATTGGTCCTACGGTAAAAATCAAAAACTGCCAAAACTCTGGCGCATGCCAGTTTAATGGCGGTAATACGACATAGAAATATCCGAAAACATATACCAGATATATCGGTATGATAAATAACATATATTTTTTCATGTAACGCACCTCACTTTTTGATAGTACTTACTATATCATATTTATCACAAAAGATACAGAAAGTTTTCTTATCAAAGTTTTTCACAAAGCCAATATGAAAACTGTGAGCAAATTAACTTTACTCACAGTCCCATAAACTATCTTTTATCATCCACTAATACAATGTGATGACACTCTCTGGTTTTCTTCATATCAATCAAACGCTGATTGCTGGAACCGCGGAAACGTAAAGTAATATCCTTCAACTCTTCGATGAAACGTCCATCGACCAACACATCAATAAGCGAGAGCATTTCATCGGTATCCTCGCCATATCGTTTCCCTTGCGGAATTAAATCCTCATCCAATGTAAAACCGGTAAAGCACCAGATATCTTTTTCCGGCAATTCTTTGCGCACTTTTCTTAATAGCTTTACCAGCTCTTTTTGATTTTCAAATTCAAACGGTTCCCCGCCAAGTACTGTTAAGCCTTTAATATAAGGAGAAGCCAATGCCTGCAGTATTTCTTGTTCACTTTCTTCTGTATATGGCTGTCCATAGGTAAAATCCCATGTTTCCGGTTGGAAACAATACGCACAGCGATTCGTACATCCGGATACAAACAAACTAACGCGGACCCCGGGACCATTGGCTATATCATACTTTTTAATTGCTCCATAATACATGGCGATTGCTCCTACAGATGCAAGACACGTTCTTTGATTTCCTGTGTTCTTCCTTGATTCCAGAACTGTGTACCGATATAACCACATGTTCTTCTGGCAACATTCATCTTATCCTGATCACGATTATGACAGTGTGGACATTCCCAGATAAGCTTATTATGCTCATCACGAATGATCTGGATTTCTCCATCAAAGCCGCAAACCTGACAATAATCGCTCTTAGTATTTAATTCAGCGTACATGATATGATCATAAATATGCTGCATAACCGCTAAAACAGCATCTATATTATTCTTCATATCCGGTACTTCCACATAACTGATTGCTCCACCTGGAGATAGCTTCTGGAATTGTGACTCAAAAGTCAATTTATCAAATGCATTGATTTCTTCCGTCACATGGACATGATAGCTATTTGTTATGTAGTTTTTATCCGTTACACCTTCTATGATGCCAAAACGTTCCTGTAAACATTTTGAGAATTTATATGTTGTAGATTCTAATGGTGTGCCATATAAAGAGAAGTCAATATTTTCTTCAGCTTTCCATTTTGCACATGCATCATTTAAATACTGCATAACCTCTAACGCAAATGGAGTAGCTTCTGGATCCGTATGAGGTTTTCCTGTCATATAGCGTGTCATTTCACATAAACCGGCATAGCCTAAAGAAATCGTGGAATATCCATTAAATAACAATTTATCAATGGTTTCTCCCTTCTTTAATCGGGCCAAAGCACCATTCTGCCAAAGGATAGGTGCCACATCACTTGGTGTTCCCTTTAAACGATTATGACGACACATCAAAGCTTCCTTACATAATGCCAAACGCTCATCTAAGATACGCCAGAATTCCTTCATATCTTTTCCACTGGAACAAGCAACATCCACTAGGTTTAAGGTTACAACACCTTGATTGAAACGACCATAGAATTTATATTCATCATTTTCATCCTTATATACAGTTAAGAAAGATCGACATCCCATACATGTATAGCAATTACCATCCTTCAACTGTTTCATGATCTTTTCCGAAATATAATCCGGAACCATGCGTTTTGCCGTACATTCTGCAGCTAATTTTGTCAGATACCAATATTTGCTGCCTTCGCTCACATTATCTTCTTCTAATACATAAATCAGTTTTGGGAATGCCGGTGTAATATAAACGCCCTGTTCATTTTTTACACCTTGAATACGCTGATTTAACATTTCTTCAATAATCAAAGCTAAATCATCGCGCAGTCTTCCTTCCGGTACTTCATTCAGATACATGAACATGGTGATAAATGGTGCCTGTCCATTCGTTGTCATCAACGTAATGACCTGATACTGAATGGTTTGTACCCCTTGTTTGATTTCACGCTTTACTCGCAGCTCGGCAATTTCATTAATGATATCATCACTTACCTGTACCCCGGTTGTTTCCATTTCACGACGTACTTCCCTTTGGAATTTTTCCCGACTGATCTGTACAAACGGTGCTAAATGTGACATGGTGATACTTTGCCCGCCATACTGACAAGAGGCTATTTGCGCAATCGCCTGGGTTGCGATGTTACAAGCTGTTAAAAAGCTATGTGGCTTTTCAATCATCGTTTCCCCAATGACCGTACCATTCTGCAGCATATCCTCTAAGTTTACCAAACAACAATTATGCATATGCTGAGCAAAATAATCCGAATCATGGAAATGGATAATACCTTTTTCATGTGCTTCTACAATTTCCGGAGGCAATAAAAAACGCTTCGTGATATCCTTGCTTACTTCCCCTGCCATATAATCACGCTGTACGCTGGAAATGGTCGGATTCTTATTAGAATTCTCTTGTGCCACATCTTCATTCTCAAATTCCAACAAACTTAAGATCTGTTTATCTGTTGAATTTGACTTTCTTACCAATTCCCTTTTATATCGGTAAGTAATATAATTATTGGCTACCTTAAAAGCTGACTGCTTCATGATTTCTTCTTCTACCTTATCTTGAATTTCTTCTACGGTAGCACTGCGATTCAGATGCTGACAATATGCCGTTACATTTGTTACAATCTGGGCAATCTGTTCACCACTCATCTGGTAAATATGGGTGACACTTTGATTTGCTTTACAGACAGCATCCTCAATTTTTGATGCGTCGAAGACAACTTCCTTTCCACTTCTCTTTATGATATTCATACACTACACCTCTTCATCATTCCTAATATCCTTTAGCATTATATAGGAAAAAGTGAAGAAAATAAAGTATCATGCTAAAGAACTTTACCACCATATTTCACAAGTGAAAACTTTCAATAAAAGAAAGCCTTTGTTCATCGCTTTTCTATTTTTGGAATAGCCTTTGTGAATGAAAATATATTTTTTATTTTCACATCATCATCGTAGTAAAATTAACATAAAAAGAAAGATGTCGTTAACTTTTAAGAGCTTCCCCCATGAAGGTATCGGTCAAAAAAAGGATCTGGAGAAATGGGCTCCTCTTCCTGATTATTACCCCCATTTGATTCGGCTGATGCCTTGGTTGTTTCTACTCCTATCATAGCCTCTTGTATAGGTATTTCATATTATACAAATTATACAAAGAAAGCTAAGAAATAATTAACTCGTTATCTCATAAGTTCAAGATACCCTAATCTTTATGGGTATTCTTGAGCTTTTTAAATTGCATTTTGATAGGATAATTTAAGCACATAAATTAGTAAACATTTCATAATACGTAGTTCTGCAACACCAAGACATACAAAATACGCAGTTAATGACCATAATCCTATCTTTTTCTTTATGACTTCCCTTATTTTACCTTTGCCCCCTGCATGTAAGTAAAGGCAAAAGAAAAGAACCCTATGCAGGATTCTTTGTAATACTTAAAACTTTATAGCCATTTTCTGTCAGATCCTTTTCCAGATTATCTGTCTGGAATGTATCAATACGGAAAATCAACTCAGAATATCCATTATGCTGATTATACACACCTAAGTGCGTGATATTGCAATTGTTGCGCACAAAGATCTTACTTAGTTCCCCAATCGTTCCAAGCTCATCTTTAACTTCTACGCAGACGCGACTGCCACTTGTACGATAACCTAGGATATCTAAGAAGCTGCTTAATACATCGTTGCTAGTTAGGATACCAACTACCTCATTGTCATCATTGACAACCGGCAGACAACCGATATCATGTTTAAACATCAACAGTGCCGCATCTTCTAAGAAACGATCCTCATGAATGGTAATCACATCACGAATCATGATGGCATCCACACTTGTTTTCGACAATAGATAGTTTAGCTCATAGATGCTCAGGCTAGTAGCTTTAGAAGCACCTTTCTTGCTGATCATGCCTTCCGTAACCAAGCCAACCAATTTTTTGCCGCTGACTACCGGAATACGGTGCAGATTCTTTTCGCTCATGATGTCGACAACATCACTGATCTTCGCATTTACATCAATACATATTGGATTCTTTGTCATTCGATTTTTTACGTACATACTTTATCCTCCTAAATATGCTTTCTGAATTTCTTCACTATCCGCAAGTTCTTGTCCGGTACCACTCATAACAATCTTACCGGTTTCCATGACATAAGCTCTGGTAGCTACGGATAAGGCCATACGGGCATTTTGTTCCACTAACAAAATCGTTGTCCCTTTGGCATTGATATCCTTGATGATACTAAAGATTTCTTTTACCAGAATGGGTGCCAATCCCATACTAGGCTCATCTAACAATAAGATCTTAGGATTTGCCATCAAGGCTCTGCCCATGGCTAACATCTGCTGTTCTCCGCCGGATAAAGTTCCTGCTGCTTGTTTACTACGATCCTTTAAGATAGGGAAACGTTCATAAATAGCTTCCAGATCTTTCTTGATGCCTTCTTTATCCTTACGTTGATAAGCACCTAATTCAAGGTTCTCTAATACTGTCATATCGGCAAAGATACGTCTGCCTTCCGGTACATGGGAGATTCCTGCTTTCATTATATCCTGTGCGCTCTTCTTGTTCAATACTTTGCCATCATAGGTAATGGTTCCCTCACTTGGCTTTACCAAGCCCGACAAGGCTTTCAGAATACTTGTCTTACCGGCACCATTCGCACCGATCAAGGTAACAATTTCACCTTCATTAACTTCAATATCAATGCCTTTTACGGCATGGATTGCCCCATATTTAATATGCAGATTCTCGATTTTCAGCATGCCTATACCTCCTCACCCAGATAAGCTTCAATAACACGCTTATTGGATTTGATTTCTTCCGGTACACCGGATGCGATGATTTTTCCATAGTCTAATACATAAATTCGTTCACACAGATTCATGACCAAAGACATATCATGTTCAATCAATAAGATACTGATATGAAATTCATCACGGATAAAGCGAATTAATTCTGTTAATTCAGCAGTTTCCTGTGGATTCATACCGGCTGCCGGTTCATCTAGGAATAACAGTTTTGGTTTAGCGGCCATCGCACGAGCGATCTCCAAACGTCGCTGTTCTCCATAAGGCAAGTTGCAGGCAAGCTCTTCACATTTATCTTCCAGATGAAAGATTGTTAACAGTTCCATTGCCTTTTTCTTCATGGCGATTTCACTCTTATAATACTTAGGAAGACGCAACAAGGCAGTGATAACGCCATAATCAACATCTTTATTCATCGCAATCAGAACATTTTCCAATACGGTCATATCCTTAAACAGACGAATATTCTGGAAGGTTCTAGCTAAACCTAAAGCTGTGATTTTATATGGCTTAATACCGTTTAATTTAATTGGTTTATCATCTTTCGTGAATTCAATACTACCTTCACTTGGCACATAGACACCGGTTAACATATTGAATAAGGTTGTTTTACCAGCACCGTTTGGTCCGATCAGACCAACCAATTCACCTTCATTGATTTCCATATTAATATTAGAATTGGCACAAAGACCATCAAAGTTTTTCGTTAATTTTTTTACAGAAAGTAAAGGCATCTTAGTCTACCTCCTTTTTCTTTTGCCACTTCTTTGGCAGAAAATCGGTAACTTCCTTACTGCCAAACAATCCCTGCGGACGATAGACCATGATCACGATAATGGCTAAAGCATACAGGATCATACGGATTTCCGAATAGCTTTGCAGGGTAAGGTTGATGATACCCAAAACAATCGCCGCAAGGATACTGCCGGATAAGCTTCCCATACCACCAAATACTACAATAACCAGTATATCAATAGATTTCATGAAACCAAAGGTTGTAGGTTTTAAAACATAGAAGTAAGCCGCATATAAAGCACCCGCAATACTTGCCAACATAGCACCAATGACAAATGCTAAGGTTTTATATTTTGTCGTATTGATCCCCATGGATTCACTGGCAATCTCATCTTCACGAACGGAAATACAAGCGCGTCCATGGGATGATCGAATAAAGTTATGAATTACTATTACCGAAATAACAATAAACACAAATACCAGAGGGAATGTTGTTAGCTTAGGAATATTACTTAAGCCAGCTGCTCCACCGGTAATTTCCATATTTTGAATAGCGATACGGATAACTTCAGAAAATCCCAAAGTGGCAATTGCCAAATAATCCCCACGTAAACGCAAGGTTGGAATGGCAACAATCAGAGCAACTACAGCCGTAATCGCCATACCTACCAGCATACCAACAAATAAACCAGTTAAGTTTGGCATTTTCGCCAATACGATAGCTGCCGAATATGCCCCAATAGACATAAACCCAGCATGTCCTAACGAGAACTGTCCGGTAAAGCCGATAATCAAATTCAAGCCTAACGCCAAAATAATATTAATACCAATCGTAATAATAGCTACCTGATATGTGTTTGGAATCATTCTGCCACTAATAGCAATCTGAAAGATACTGAAGATTACACAAACAACGATTGTCCAAATGAGATTACGTTTTGTAAATTGACTTTTCATATACGTACACCTCCTAGACCTTTTCCTTGACATTCTTACCTAACAAACCACTTGGTTTGATGATTAAAATGACAATCAGAATCAAATATACAACGGCATCTTTTATCATCGAGAAACCATAACCACTTGCCAAGGTTTCCAAGATACCGATAGCTTCTCCACCAAGCATAGCGCCCGGAATAATGCCGATACCACCAAAGACAGCTGCGATGAAGGCTTTTAGGCCCGGAATCATTCCCATCAATGGGTCAATAGAATTATAATACATACCAATCATAACACCTGCTGCACCAGCTAAGGCACTACCTAAGGCAAAGGTAAAGGAAATGGTATTGTTTACATTGATACCCATTAAAGCTGCTGCATCCGGATCTGTAGATACCGCACGCATCGCTTTACCAATCTTTGTCTTCTTCACGATCAGCTGCAATGCAATCATCAATAAGATCGATGTCACAAAGATCAGAATCTGATGATTAGAAATCTGTAATCCTGCAAAGGTATATACCTCGCGTGGGAAGAAATCAGCTGGATATGTACGAATGTTTGGTCCCATGAAGTACATCATGGCATATTCCAGAAACAAAGAAACACCGATAGCTGTAATCAGTGAAGTGATGCGTGATGCATGGCGAAGTGGTTTATAGGCAATCTTCTCAATCAAGACACCTGCCACCATACAAATCACCATAGCTAACAGCATGGTTGGAAAAAAGCCCAAGCCAAGTGATGTTGAGGCGAAGAATCCCACATAGGCACCCAGCATATAGATATCCCCATGGGCAAAGTTAATCAGTTTGATAATCCCGTAGACCATGGTATATCCCAGTGCAATCAGCGCAAAGATACTTCCGACGGATAATCCGTTGATCAGCTGTTGCAGAAATATTGTCATATTTATACCCCTTTCGTATACGAATTTACTCTTCTTAAAAACGTCAAATAAGGTGAAAGTGTTCTTTCACCTTATTTACGTGCTTCCATCATAGTCTTACTTGGTTACGTCTACGTTTTCAACAGAAGCCTGTTCTCCATCTTTTAATGATACTAATTTAATAGATTTGATAGGAGTGTGATCCTTATCCATAGAGAATGTTCCTGTTACACCAGTGAAGTCTTTGTATTCAGCAATTGCAGTATTTACTTTTTCAGGATCATCGGTTCCTGCTTTTTCAGTAGCTGCTTTAACGAAATAAGCCAAGTCATAACCTAATGCTGCAAATGTATCTGGTTCTTTACCATATTCATCTTTATAAGCTTTCAGGAAGTTACTGATCTTATCGTTGTTTTCTTTCAATGAGAAGTGTGTTGTGAAATATACATTGTTCAATGCTTTCGCACCGGCAACTTCTTTCAATTTAGGTGAGTCAAATCCATCAGGTCCTAAGATTGGTTTATCAATACCGTTTTCACGAGCCTGTTTGATGATCTGACTAGCTTCTTCATAATACCCTGGTACAAAGATAGCATCGAAATCTTTATTTTTGATTTTTGTCAAAATGGAAGTAAAGTCTTTATCACCCTTCTGATAATTTTCGGTACCAACAATTGTTCCACCTAATTCTTTGAATTTTGTTGTGAAGACTTTTGTCAGACCTTTTGCATAATCACTGGAGTTATCGGCATAAACGATAACTTTCTTAAAGCCTTTATCCATAGCAGCTTTCGCAACGGCATTTCCCTGGAAGGAATCAGAGTAACAGATCTTATAGCCATAAGACTGTACGGTTTTGCCATCTGCTTTAAAAGTTGCCATATCATCGGTAGCAGATGCTGAAATCGTTGGAATCTTACTTTCTTCTGCCATCGAGAAGGCCTGTTTTGTAAGTGATGAAATAGCTGGTCCTAAGATCACCGTATTACCATCTTCTACTAAAGTGTTATATACCTGAGGCATTTCGGTATCATCTGTTTTGTTGTCCTTGATTTCAAGTTCAATCTTTTTCTTAGTACCACCGACATCAACACCGCCAGCTGCATTAATTTCCTTCACTGCCAGTTTGATACCTTCTACATGACTGGTACCATAAGTAGCTGCTGTACCAGACTGTTCATAATTGACACCCCATTTAAGTGTATCACCGCCGCCAGCACTTCCGGCATCCTCACTTCCACAACCTACAAGTGTTGTCAAAGTCATAGCGGAAACTGCTGCCATGGCCATTAATTTCTTAAATCCTTTTCCCATAACAATTCTCTCCTTTAACATTTTCCATATCCTCAAATTCATCGTTTTTGAAATTGATTATCCTTATTATACCTCAATGCAAACATTTTGCAAGCACTTTCTGCATTTTTTTCATAATTTTCAGAAACATTTTAATTTTATTACAAGACATCTCATAAAACATCTCAACTCTTCCATAAATTGCCATTTCTTTTTCATATCATGATGGTTGAAAAACTTATGAATCCTGGTAATAAATAAGAATAAAGATAGTAAAAAGATGGGCATCGTTATACCATGCCCATCCATTTAGAATTAGACATAAAACGCAGTATTACGCTTCATTGTCAGTTTCTTTTTTACGTTTCATCATTACTACTACAGCACCTGCTCCAGCAATTAACATCGTGCCAGCCAGTAAGCCGGTATTCGTAGTATCACCAGTTTGTACTTCTTCTTCATCCTTCTTTGTTTCATCAGGTTTGTTAGTTTCTGGTTTTGTAGTTTCCCCTGGTTTTGATGGCTCAACTGGTTTTGTTGGATCATCTGGTTTTTCTGGGGTATCCGGTGTATCTGGAGTATCTGGAGTATCTGGAGTGTCCGGTGTATCTGGAGTATCCGGTGTATCCGGTGTATCCGGTGTATCCGGAGTATCCGGTGTATCCGGAGTATCCGGAGTATCTGGAGTGTCCGGTGTATCTGGAGTGTCCGGAGTATCTGGAGTATCCGGTGTGTCCGGTGTATCTGGTGTATCTGGTGTATCTGGAGTATCTGGATCATCTGGTTTTGGAGCTTCTGCGGCTTTCAAATCAGTAATTGCTTTTGTTAATGCGTTTTGAGCTTTTTCGATTTGCTCAGCAGATGCATCCTTATCATCCAATACCTTTTGTGCGTCAGCTAATGCTTTTTCAAAGATCGACCAGCTTTCTGCAGTATATTCGTCTTTATTGAATCCTGCAGCATCGTTCACAAGTTTTCTCAATGCTTCTTTTCCTGTTTCTGGGTTCACAGGAGGTACTTCATTGATTTCTTCCAAAGCATCTATAGCTTTTTGCAGATTTGCAATTGCTGTATTTATATCTTCAAGCGTTGCATCCTCATTCGCATCCACATCTTTCGCTGCTTTTAATGCTTTCGCAAAATCAGCCCAAGTTGCTTTTGTATAGTCTTCCTCTTTTAATAGTTCAGCAAATACAATTTTTGCTTTCAAGATTGTCTTATCAACTACACTAGGAGTCTTCTTTTCCAGTTTATCTTTTGCCGTATTCAATGCTTTAATAGCATTATCTACAGCAGTCTGATCAACTGTTTCAGATTGATATGCATCCTTAGCTGCTTGCAATGCTTTTGCAAAGTCTTTCCAGCTTTCAGGTGTATATTCTTCTTCTTTCAGCTTAGCTGCTTCATTGATTGCTGTTTCCAGTTTAGATTTATCTACAGTAACGACAGGCTTATTCTCTTTACCATAGAAACGAATTTCTGCCATCGAAGCATATGCATTCATAGTATCGCCACCTGTACTTAATGCAATGAACTTCACATATCTTCCAGATGTATCTACAAATGCAGCTCGCTGCCAATCTCTACTACTTAAGTATTTTCCATCGTTATCAAATTCAAATACACCTACAGATTTGAATTCTTTGCCATCTTCACTAACTTGAATTTCTGCTTTAAGGATATCGCCATTAGCTCCGCCTTTACTCTGACGAGGCAGGAAGGTTACATTGCTAAGTGTATAATCCTTGCCTAAATCAAATACAATATCCTGAGGCATTTTTCTTTCATCTGCTACTAGATAGTTTGTATGCCAATAAGAACCCTCATTGTAGTCTAAGACATTAATAGCTGCTCCATCTTCGCCATCATCAGCTGTGATTTCGCTTGAAACACTCTTAACAACTACACCATCTTTGTTATTGCTAGCTTCTTTGTTAATCAGCAGTTCTTTATCCAATGGTTTTACTTCTAATCCAGTAATCGCATTCAAGATACTTGTCGTTGCACTATCCACCTGTGATTTTGTATAATTTCCATCCTTCAACATATCTGCAGCCGCATTCAGAGCGTCTGTTAATACTTTGTAAGAATCTTCTGTATACAGAAGGCTGCTATATTTATTACCTTTTTCAATTGCCGCCATTAAATCAGTCGTATTGACACCTTCTTTTACAGTTAATTCATAAGATGCCTTTTTGCTAGGATCTGTGATCGATGTAACTGTAATTGTTGTCTTACCAGCCTTTAATGTACGTACAAGGTATGAAATATTTGTGCTTTCACCAGTCATAATAATACTTGCAACACTAGGATCCGAGCTTTCAACCTTATAGTATTGATTAGCAGGTGCGTTAGGTTCTGTTGTAACTGACGCTTTAACAGGACTAATTTCATCTTTGAATAAATCAGTCGCATTCGCTTTATCTAAAATAACTTCTTTAACACTTACTTTGTCTGCATGAACGAATTCCAGCTCTGATATAGACATATATTTGCTTGAAGCACCTTCAGCAGCAAATAATTCAATATCGACATTCTTAACTTTTGTATCTGCTTTTGCAGGAGCGTAAGCATATTCTAACTGTTTGCCGGTGATTTCTTTTTCTTCTTTAGAATCATCGGCATAAGTGATCGTATATTTCACCTTGCCAACCGCACCATTTCCTAAATTCGCACGATTGAACAACTTGATATTAGATAATGTCTGTTCTTCTTTCAAGGCAGCATGTAATGTTAATGGAAGTGTTACATATTCTTCATTAAAGTTAGAACCTTTGATGCCCCAAGCTAAGTCAAATCCAGCGCCACTGCCGCCATCAGCTTTGTTACCGTTAAATAATCCATCAAATTTCTTTTCATTGATCATTTTTTCAACGTTTGTACCATCATCTGTTGGCAAGAATTCATTTGTTATTGTCATTGTAACGTCTTCTTGTTTCAATGTTACATCTTTAACCGCTGGTGCATCAGGAATTTGTGGTTCTTCGTTAATCTTAGCTTTCACTGTTGAATAGTTTGGTCCAATTAAGATGCCGTTTTCAATCGTTAAGAAAGAATCAGCCGCTTTTGTCTTCAGATTCATATCCTGTTTTGCAGTCATTGTGATAGTTGCCAAGATATGGTTACCACTTGTTAAAGGCTTGTCACCTCTGTTCATGAATGCCAAGTTCAATAAAGCCCCTGTTCCATCATCGAATGGTGTATCAATACTCATATTTTCCATAGAAGCGATATATGGATTCTGGCTTGTCTTCACATCTTTGATCATAGCTGGGTCATAGAAAACTAATGCTCCTAACCCATTGACATTCTTCATACTATCGCCATAAATATCAACGGTGAATTTTTCCCCGGCTTTTACAGATTCTACACTAGGGATGAATAGCATGTTACCCGCTACATTATCCGTTTTCTTAGTTCCGCCATCTAACTGGAACATTGTAAATGCATAATCATAAGCATCATATACATCATTGTAGTTAATGTCAGCACCATGTGCCTTGATCTGTGCATCAAAGGTTGTCTTTTGGAAGTATTTAGATCTACCGATATACTGACTCATATTTGTATAATCGCCTTCGGTTACGGTAGGTTTTTGTAAACTACTTCCTACAGCAAAGCCTTTGCTTCCATCAGCTTTATAAACATAAAGACCGTTACTTGCGAAGAATTTACCGTTAGATTCAACTACATTCAGTTTTACATAACGTGCTGTTTTACCAGTTAAATCAACTGTTTTTACACTGTCTTGAATGCTGTCACCCTTTGTATAACTCCAAGGATGTTCTGCACCATTTTGAACTTTGATCCAGTTCCAGCCATCCATACTAATGGAAACATCCAACTGATGTACCGTACCATTAGAACCTGTTCCTACAGTACCTGATCCATCATTCGCATCCCCACGAGGATAGTATTCAAACTTATCAAGTGGATACGCTAAGCCCATATCAATAATAAGATCTTTGCCGGTTGCATCCCCTGTGGAATGGAACATCGTATTGAAGTTTTTATCATTTGCATGCGCTATTTTACCCCATTGATCGCCATACTCCCATTTGATGCTTTGTTCTGGCACATTTCTCCATGGGTCTTCTAAAGTTGTAACTTGTAATTCATTACTCCATTCAGAATAACCTTCTGCATTTCTTGAACGGATTTGATACGTATGTGCAGAATGATAGTCTAAGTTTTTATCTAAGAAGCTAGTTTCAGTACCAACGCTGTTAATTACGCCATCCGTCTTAAGTTCATAAGAAGTAGCTCCATCAACAGCAGTCCAATTTAACTGAATGCTTGTTGGTGTTAATGATTCATTGTCATAGCTTAATTCAGGTGCCGCTAAATCTTTATTTACTTCGTCTTTTGAGAAATCTGCTTTATTTTCAAAACCTTCAATGACTAACGTCTGTTCATTGCTAGCAACATCTGTTTTAGCAAATTTAACATACAGTTTAGGATTTACTGTGATGTCAACTTTGAAGTTTTCAGTATCTTTTGTATATTTGTTCAGATTAGGTGCATCGTTATAGAAATATACATTTCCGCTAGCTTTATCAAATTCTTCTTGAGAAGTAACTTTTTGAAGTGCTAATTCACTGCTTCCATTTTTCGCAGTTACTTTTGTAGGTTCTTTTGATACATTTACGACAAAGGTAGTATTGCGGTTGCTATTGTATCCTGTATAGCTGCCTACAGATTTTTCTGCTTTCAAAGTAGCTGTTGTGCCTTCTACATTCGATGTGAATTTTGTTGTGACACTTCCACCGTAAGATACTTCTTCTTTATTGCTATTGTCAATGTAGTTTCCATCATCTTCATAAAGTGAGAAGCTTGTAGAGCCTGCCGGCCAGAATTCAACAACACGTTTAGTCTTATCCAAACCATTTTTATTGGTATCAGAAATAGGCTGTGGGTTGTTGTTTTCTTCATACATAGGAACGATAGAACCGTTTTTAACAAATAATGGCAGTTTCCAAAGTGGTGCATCAAAGCCATTCAAAGTTTGTCCGCCTTTGTACTGTTTACCAGTAAAGTAATCAATCCAGATTTGATTTTTATCTGGCAGGTAGATACCGTTTCTGACATCGTTTCCATTTTCATCACTCTTCTGATTTTCATAAATAGGAGCGACTAGGAAACTGTCACCATACATATACTGATATTCTGTATTACGTTTGTTATAGGCATTTCCTTCATTAGGATATTCCAAGAACATCGCACGAATCATAGGCAAACCATTCGTAGCCTCTTTTGCCAAAGTATATGTATAAGGCATCATTTCAGCTTTCATTTTCAAATACATTCTGTTGATTGGAGTATATGGGTCACCATTATAATATGGTTTTTTAGCATGGTTTCCCCAACCATCCATATCAAGCATCTGTGGAGTGAATGCTTTCCACTGATAGTCACGTGTAGAAATGATATCTCCACCACCGAAGATTCCATCCATGTCACTACCTATATTTGGATTACCGGATAAGCTCTGTCCAATATAAGTTGGAATGTGGAAACGGATATATTCCCAATCGCCACCAGTCTGATCCCCTGTCCAAATACTTCCATAACGCTGTGTACCAGCCCAACCATCCAAAGTAACAATGTTTGGTCTGTTCTTAGTTTCAGTTACGATATCATACGCACGTGAGATACCGTCAAGTCCAAACGAATAACCCGAACCAACCCAAGCAACATCGGTTTTCAGCGTAGTGATACCGCCTTTTTTAACTTCTTTATCAAAATCACGAAGTTTTTGATATTCCAGTGTTGAACTTGTTGAAGGAGTTAACTGACTCTGCGTCCAAAGACCGGTTGTAACACCTTTGGAAGTTGCATAATCTGTAAACTCTTTCAAGTTTTGTACGTTAGCATCAATTGCTTTTGTTTTTTCTTCCATGGAACCGCCTGTGTATTCATAGCCGTTTTGACCATAACCACAGCCATATCCATCATTTGGAAGGAACCAGCCTAATGGCATATCCGTATCTTCATGTCCATCAATAACGGCACGGGCAGAGAATTTATAAATATCCTCTGTTGTTCCTTTTTTTGCATTAAATTTATCTGTCATAGTCGATGGACCGGTACCATTTAGCGTTTCTGCATAAGCATCTGGTTTTAAGATATATCCATCTGTTAAACCATTTTCCCAATATTTCAGGCCATCTTCCAATTTCCAATACGTATGTCCACCGGTTTTACCATTTTTCAAGGTAGCATCTGTTTGCTCAGTTGACCAGCCATCACGATTGTAACAGTTCAGATGCCCTAAGTAGAAAGCATATTCCGGTAATAAAACAGCATTTCCGGTAACCTTATAATAATCCTTAAGCAGTTCTTCTGCTTTTTTAGCATTATCGTTTGCATCAGAAATAAAGTAATACGCATCAAATTCTTTTTCATCATGAGATGCGATAACTTCCTCACTATTACTATTCTGGAAATCGTAAGCTCCTGTTTTAAAGGTATTTCTTAAAACACCATAACCTTTTGTTGACCAGTAGAATGGATTCGGAGATGATACACTGCCATCTACCCATGTATTATCAATAGCAATCTTGATAACCTGCCCTTTATGTGAGAAACGACCATTCTGTGTACCGCCGCCATAGAAATATTCATCAGCGGAAGCAGCCAGTTTTTGGCTTGTTTTACCTGATGCAATTGTAAGTGGTTCACTTTCTTGCATAACGATAGTGCCATCTGCTCTTTTAACTGTCATCAAGCTCGTTGTTTTGTTAAATTCAATAATCGTATTACCAGCACTGATCTTTAAAATATCACCATCGGTAACAGTAGCTTCTGGCTTTGTATATTCATCTGAATCATCAGGCTGTTGCTGAATTTTACCGATATGATCTTTACTGTTAGGTGTTGCATATTGATCAAACTTACCTGAAGGATCAATATTAAATCTGAAGATGCCATTTTCAAGGAATGTTATTTGTCCTTGATAACCATTCTCATATGTGATTACAATTTTGTTTTTCCCAGTTTTTTCAACTTTTGTGATTGCTCCTAAGGCCGCATTTGTTTCTTCTGCATGCACCTTTAAAATATTGAAATTACTGGAGCAAACACCGCTGAAAGCTAAGACGGTTGCCAGGGATGCTGGCCCTATCTTTTTTAATATAGATTTTTTCTTCATATTCCTTCCCATAAATTCCTTTCCATTATTAAAATATGAATATCATAGTCGTTCTCCATAACACCTCCCTTTATTTTCTGCATTATTGTTCATGTTTCAAATCTTATACTTTTTGATACAATCTGATAAAAGTCTAAAACCCTGCTTTTTTTCAGGTTATTTTCTTTCAATGTATAAAATAAATATCCACCAGCTTAGCTGGTGGTTTTTACGTAATCGCCCCAAGGGGCTCAGATTCAGGCTACGCTTACCAGCGTAACAATACGGTCTGGCATTTGCATTTCTATTTCTTATTACCCGTAAACGGGTCTTCTATATCCAGTGTCAATTGTTCACTTAGTTCATCTTCTTTTAATTGATTTTTTATATATGCTTCAATTACTTTGTCATTCTTTCCTGCTGTATCTACATAATATCCTCTACACCAAAATGATCGATTCCTATATTTATATTTCATATTCCCCCATTTCTGATAGATCATAATACTACTTTTCCCTTTCAGAAATCCCATAAATCCTGATACTGTCATTTTAGGTGGGATTTCAACTAGCATATGCACATGATCTGGGCATACTTCTGCTGTTATAATTTTCACACCTTTCCACTCGCATAATTCTCTCAGTATTGCTCCTATTTCTAGTCGCTTTTCTCCATAAAAAACTTTTCTTCTATACTTTGGCGCAAAGACTATGTGGTATTTGCAATTCCATGTGGTGTGTGATAAAGTATGTACGTCATTTAATGGATTATTATTCATTATTTGTCCTCCTTTTGATTTTTATGCAGTTGCCAGACCGCATTCTTATTCTATCAAAAGGAGTTTTATTTTTAAAGGCTCATCGCTAAAGCTCTACGGAACCCCCAGACTATCTGGGGGTTTTCTCATACAAAAACAGTTAATTTCAAGTTGAAATTAACTGTGTAATAAAGTATAAGTTTTTATATACGCGGTAACTGTTCATGAACAATAAAACAGATATCCACCTCATCACATCAGAAATGACATAGAATGCATCTGACAATATTATTTTAGTTCTTTGTAAAATCAATGTAAACCCTTTCTGTTTGTAATTTTGATTATTCTTTTTACACTTTTTAGTTATGAAGATGTAAATAATGTAAATGTAACAAATGTAATTTTCGCGAAAATAGCAATGAATTTCTAATCATTTCTACCTTCTTTTATAGGAACATATACTTTTTAATAGCTGTCTTAATTTAGTTTTCCATAAAAAAAACTGCAACTTATCAGATTTATCCGATACCTTACAGTATAAAATCTTTCCTTAGTGATTTTTAATCATATACCCTATTCCATAGCATGTAGACGCATAGACTAAGCACGGTACGATCGCCGCCAGGAATGTTTGTAGACAATATCCCCACTGTGCTGCCATTGTTGTGTTATAGTTATTACAATAGGCACTTAATTGCTGATAGGTCGTAAATAATGTGTACCCCATATATATAATCAATAAAACGGATAACACAAAAAAATACGTATATACATTCTTTTTGTTTTTCATATAGCCTCTTTCTAATTTACTTTTTTATCAAGTTTATGTTTTTTCACCCAGTTATCAAATAATTCTTCCGTCATTCTTTGTGATTGATGAATACTATCAATACATTTTCCTCCATTGGCATAAAAAATGCCTGGTGTTTTATCAAATTCCGGAAAATATTGTTGTATGATTGCCCTATTTACATTAGGTTGTTCTTTTTCTCTTTCTAATGGCACTTCATAGAGTACCACATGATGGTTCTGACGATAGTTTTCAAATAATTCGTGGAAGTCCTCACAATACCCACACATGGATTGCGTAAAGGCAATCGTAAATTCTTGCCCTTTTTTCATCATTGATTCCATATCCGCCAAAGATATTTGAATGACTTCTCCAGCCGATTCATCTCTTTCATAACTCGTACATCCGCATAACAAAAAAGTAACCATTAGAAAAGCCAAAAATCTTTTTTTCATAATGATCCTCCAATTTAATTACTTTTAGTTACCGCACAAACATAATACCCTATATCGAATGAAATTACAAGAAAGTCATAACGAAGAAACCTGTCATGCATAGAAAAAAAGAATACTCTGTTTGTATCATTTCACGCATTTATCCTTTACCAAAAACAATTTTGATTGATCCGAAAAGGCAATACAATAGTATGATTTTTTCACTACTAACAATTTAGTTTATTATTACTTTCCATATACAACCATCTAGGTATTCACAAAATCCCCTTATTTATCAGATTTCTTTACACCACGAAAAAAAAGCAAGGTATCTTTCTTCGATATCTTACTCTTTTTTCACCTAAAATTTTCAGCTTTTTATTTTCAATATTATTTTACTCCATGTTTACTCGAATTATTTTTTTATGCCTCTACAATTTGCTTTTTACTTATCATACTGTAAAATCCCTCTTACATGCTTCATATTTACAAGTCTTTCTACTATTTTCGTCTTATTTAAAGCTTATGTATTCTTATACTAAAACAGATAAAACTTAGATACCATACGGTCCGACATTACTTTATCTGCAAAGTATTTCATATTCAAGTGTTTATTCTGGATTTCAAATATTTTACAATTTGTTTAGCCTCATCATTATCTTTCTAATACTGCTCTGTTCCTACCTGTGTTTTATTTTTTGATACATAGACAGCTAAATTTCGATTATCTTTCATAATAATCTTTATACCCACAAACAAATATGGAGTTGATAATATTCCAGTAGGTAAGCCAGAGCTAGGCATTAAAGCTAAGAAGGGAGCTTGTTTCCCTTTTTTACTAGCTTTTTCATTTAAAACAACACATCTTTCTATTTCACTTAATGAATATTTTCCTTCTGTCCCATTTAATATTTGAAAAGCGTTATTCGAAAAATCTATTTTAATACTAGAAAATTCTTTTATCATTTTAAATCTACATCAGACAGAGAAGGAAAAGGTTTTACTATGCGAATATCATAAGGTTCACTAGTTGATATACTTGAAATACTGTTCGCGCTACTGTAAGTTAATACTGTGTGGGCAGTAAAATAATAATTGTAAGGATATGCATTATTCATGTGCATCAACCTCCTTATATCTCTTCTATTATCATTATATGCAATAAATCTAAAAATGTAAATTTTTTGTGAATAAATAAATATTCTTTAAAATTAACTGCCATTTTGAAGTTCCATTACAAAATTTATCAAATAACTTATAAACGATAATGTATAGAGAAAAACCTTTATCTACTTCTAAAAAGATATATACAGTAGTCTTAATCAACTAAAAAATTTTCACTGATTTATAATTTTCATTATCAAACTCGTATCACAAATATGAAATTCACAGAATAATCTAATTTTTGCTTTTCCATCTTCTATACGTCATGTAAACATTGACGTCTTTCATAAAACAATCTGCTTCCACCTGCATCACATAAAAAAGGAACAGGTTTACCCCATTCCTAATAACACACGACTGATTGTTGAGAAACAATTGACGATCGCACTTCTTGCATAAAACAATGGGCCATCTAATACACCACTGACCAATACCAGTATCAATGCGAAGGATAAATACATTTCATAACGCATCAAATTGAAATAAGTTTCTTCACTAAGAACACCCATTAAAATCTTAGAACCATCAAGTGGCGGTAATGGTATTAAGTTAAAGATACCTAATCCAATGTTAATAAGTGCAGTCATATAACTCAATTGAAACAGATAATCGGCAACAGCACCTGAATAATTGCTATAGAAATTAAAACGAATCATCAAATAGCATAAGAATACACAGATAAAACCAATCAGCATATTCATCAATGGTCCAGCTAAGGCTGTCCAGATCATGCCTTCTTTTTTATTACGATAATAATAAGGATCTACTTCCACTGGTTTGGCCCATCCAAATTGAAAGAAAAGCAAACATAAAGTACCAATGGGATCCAGATGCTTTAAAGGATTTAAAGTCAAACGACCTCTTTCCTTTTGCGTATAATCACCCAGCTTATAGGATACAAACGCATGAGCAAATTCATGAAAGCTCAAAGCAATTGCCACGGCCGGTATCAGATAAATCATTTCACGCAGAAAACTATTGAAATCATAACCAAACATGATGTTTCCTCCTTCTGGTAGTATTCAATAGTATAACAGATTCATACATAAAGGTAAAGAAATGCTCTGATCCTGCGCGTAAAAGCAAGAATATCATAGATCAACCACTCTATATAAAACGTGAGTCTGTTGCCAATAAGAGCGTAATGCTATATAGAAAGCAACGATCAAACTTTGTATGGGCGATACTTTTATTATTTTATATATCCAAATTACGACGACAGCTGATATAGGTTAATGCATAATAAGCAAGATAAATGGTAAAGAACAATGCAAGTGTAATTCCTAAATACATATACATTGGTGTTGTCGCATCGGTTGTGGTAAACATAATATCCAAGCTGTTCAGTATGGGAATCATAAAGAAAGCAGGCAGCAGCAACGGCAATAGGAAATACAATAGATTCTGATAATGTAAAAGACGATATAACGTTTTGCGTGATGCGCCCATTTTATGCAAAAGCGCATACTCATATTTTTGGGCTTCAAGATCACTTAATTGCTGCGTGGCTAGGATGGTACCGGCAGCACAGATGAAGATAAAAGCAGCATAGAATAAACAAAAAACAATGGTCACATAGGAAAACATGGATGTTTCCACATAGCTGCTATGCAAACGAACACTGCTATACTCTTGTAACTGGGAATTGCTGCATCGTTCATAAAGTTGATCTTCCCAAGCACTTGGTAATTCTTTGGCACTTTGCGCTACATAATAAAAGGTATCTCCTTTTACTCCTTGCACATACACATCAGGCACAACTACAAAATACATTGTCTGTAATATTTCCTCGGTACAGACATAGCGCAGTTTCATAGGCTTTCCATTGATGGTAAACGGATGCTTGCGGCAATAACTTTCCATAAGTTCCTGCTGCTTCTTACTTACAACAAGCATGTATTCATCCTTTTCTAAAGCAGGTACTTTTTTGCCTTTTAATTGCAATAATCGTTGTACATCAGCATAACGCATAAAGGTCGTTGTCCGATAATACGTGGAATCATATGCCGTATGATCCAATGCTTTCGCAAAGGTTTGTTTCACCTTTACATCATCCCTAAGATGTGTATAAGTTTGATACGTATGATCTTCATAAGTAAGCTTTTTTTCAGCTAAAAATCCTGCCGCCTTTTTGATATATTGCTGATGTTGGGTAATCACTTGTAAATCAAAAGGAGCTGCACTATGAATCGTCAAATCCGTTGTTTCTTTAAACTTCATGCCAAAGCAAAGAAAACAAATCGTCACTAAGGTCAATAAGGATAATGTTGCCAATACAATACGATTTGAGCGTAACCGCCCTTGCAATCGTCCCAACAAAAACATCCTATTGTGTTGATACTTCAATTGTTTATGCTGATCTAAGAAATGCTGCAAGAAACCGGAGAGTCCCAAAAAACAAGCATAAATTGATGCAATGATCAGCAAGACAGCCGGTAACAATTTTTTGGTTTCTTCAACATCACGTATCCCATTGCGCATGCCATCATAAAATAACTTTAGTCCCACGGCTGCACATAAAATTGCCCCAAGCATGTACACCAGCGTATGGAGGCGTCCTTTTTTCACTGTTTCATTTTGCTGATCCTGATACAGCAGGGTATGAATATTTACATGATGCAAGATACGATATTCTTTCACCAATTCATATGCATATAGGATAAGAAAGGCGAGAAAGGTAACACCTGCCGCTGGAATGGAAAAGCGAAAAGCAAACTGATAAGCGATGCCAAAAATATGCTGAATGATGGCTAATAAGATTTGAAAGGTAAACAAACCAAGGATACAGCCAATGCCATAAGCAAAAAGTCCCATGCAAAATTGTTCCAACAAAAACATGCGACAAACTTGTTTACGCGTCATCCCCATCAATAAATACATGCCAAATTCTCGACTGCGCTTTCGTAACATAAAGTTCGCTATATAGGAAATCAACCAGCCAATCACAATAACAAGTCCCATAGATACAACCAAAATAACCTGAGCAAATGCATCCATATGCTTGCTAAGCTGTAGCACTTGTTCACTGAACGCTACTGCCATAAAAGAATACATCAACATCATAGATATGACCATCGTTAACATGAAGATGGCATATTCTTTCATACTGCGTTGTAAATTACGTAAAGTGAGTTTAACGTATAGCATGTACATCACCGCCTAACAGCATCATGACATCTAAAATCTTCTGATAAAATGATGAACGGCTATATTCTCCGCGATATAGTTCATTAAAAATTTTACCGTCCTTTAAAAAGAGAATTCGTTTCGCATAAGAGGCACTGAATGCATCATGTGTAACCATCAAAATAGAAGCATGATCTTCTGTATTACGCTGTAAAAGCTGTTCCATAAATAAATAAGACGCATGGGAATCTAACGCTCCGGTTGGTTCATCTGCAAGTATTAAGGAAGGCTGATGGATCATAGCTCTGGCACAGGCACAACGCTGCCGCTGTCCTCCGCTGACTTCATATGGATATTTCAGCAATACATCTTCAATACCGAGTCGCTGCGCCATCTTTAACACTTTTTCATCAATCTGCTTTGTATCGTAATGCAATAGCGTTAAAGGAAGCGCGATATTTTCATCTATACGCAGCGTGTTTAATAAATTTAGATCCTGAAAGATAAAGCCAAGCTGTTGTTTCCGAAAAGCAGCTAATGCTTCTTCCTTTTTCATAGACACATTTTCATCCTGTACATAAATATCACCGCCACTTGGTGTATCGATGGTCGCTATGACATTTAATAACGTTGTCTTTCCACTGCCACTTGCCCCCATCACCGCAATAAATTCCCCTTGTTCCATAGTAAAACTAATATCATCCAAGGCTTTACATAAATTTCCGCCATTTCCATAATATTTTTCTACGTGTTCAACTCTTAACAATGTCATCTTGTTCACTCCTTTACACATTCAGTATAAAGGTTTCCCTTTTCTGTTTGTATGATGTTTCCTTACGCTGTCCTTACAAAGTTGAAAGAACTTTTATTTATGAAAGCGTAGCTGCATATCGGTAAACACGCCTTCCTTAGAACGCACCATTATTTCTATCTGCAGCGCATCACAAAGTCGTTTGCATAAGTATAAACCGATGCCAGTCGCATGTTGATTATGCTTTCTTCCATTTTCACCCGTAAATCCTTTTTCAAATATTCGTGTTTGATCCTGCATAGGAATACCAGCCCCATTATCCTGCACATGTAAAGTCACATAGGAAGCATCATGGGTAATGTATAAATATAAATGCGCTTTTTCTTTTCGATACTTGACAGCATTTTCAATCAATTGGTTCAATATAAAAATAACCCACTTCTCATCGGTTGCCACAATTGCCGATGTAAAAGCAAAATGAATTTGTAAAAACGCACTGGTGCATAAATACTTGCACTGTAACAAAGCCTCACTGCAACAATCATACAAATCACAATACTGTATTCGTAAATCTTTTTCCACATTTTCACTGCGGGCATAAAATAATGCCTGTTCCACATAATGCTCTACCCGCTCCACTTGCTGCAGCATATCCCGCTTGCGCTTATCCTGCACATTCTCACATTGCAGCTTTAATGCCGCAATAGGCGTTTTAATTTCATGTACCCATTGTTCCACATATTCCTGATATTGCAATCGTTCTCTTTTCACTTCACTGATTTTTTCCAACATGCTTTTATTACCAAGACGAAGCAGGTAAGCATAAAACTGTTCCTGTGGATCTTTATCATGTCCTAAGACTTCCTGTAATAAATATTTCTGATCCAATGTCTGCGCAATTCGTTCAATCTCTTTTTTCCGCTTGCTGCGCTGTCTGCCTACTTTTATTATATATGTGCATACCATACATCCACTCATAACATTCAGGAATGCTAAAACTTCCCATGCTATGCCCATGCCATATAAAACACCATCACATAACAGCATCCATAAAAACATAAGAATCAAAAAGAAAGCATGTCGCGCAAAGACTTCTCTTACATTCATATCCAATACCCCTGTCGATGTCTGGTATGAATGAACGCTTCTACACCGAGTTCCTTTAGTTTCGCACGTATTCTCGTAATATTCACACTTAATGCATTATCATCAATAAATAGTTTATTATCCCATAAATCATCAATCAAGTCATCACGGGCAACGATTTCTCCTTTATGACAAAATAAATTGTATAAGATGCGCAATTCATTCTTTGTCAATTCACACTCTTTGCCCTCATAAGCTAAAACACTGCGAGCAACGAAAAGATATACACCACGATGGGTAAGAATGGTTTCGCCATGTGCATACGTGCGCTTTAAAACAGCTGCGATGCGGGCTATAAGAATACTGATATTATATGGTTTCGTGATAAAATCATCACCACCTAAAGTCATACTGCAAAGCTCATCCATATCCGTATTGCGACTTGTCACAAAGATGATTGGCACACCGGAAAAAGAGCGTATCTGTTTGCATAATACAAAACCATCGGTATGGGGAAGATTAATATCCAACAGAATACAATGCGGTTCTTCACGCTGTAACAATAATTGCATATCTTCCATCAAATTCCACACACAGCAAGCATATCCCTGCCGCCGCAAAACCTCGGATAATTCTTTTACGATTGTTTCATCATCTTCAATGAGCAATATCTTATACATGGCACTCTTTCCTTTCTTGTTGTTACTTGTCCTAACTCATTATACACGAAAGAAAAAGATGACGGCTGTCATCTTTCAATATTGTAAGAACTATTCATACATCTCATTGACCTTATGTACCAACAAAGAAATGCCACTGGCAAACCAGGAAAGCACCGTCCAGATACAAGTTGAAACAAGAGCTCCAAACGTATCCAGATAAACATCCTTCATACTCGAAGTTCGGCCGGTATAGCGTTGATGTAGCTCATCGCCAAAGGCAAAACAGAAACAGATACCGACAGTTAATAAAAAGCGCAAGGTCTTATTTACACCGAGAATGGCCAAGGTGATATAAATACCACATGCTAAAGCAAAATAAATCGAGAAATGGGCCAGTTTACGTATATTGGAATTCCAGTCACTGCCATATGGCGAATGCATAATGACATAATACTTTATTTTTTCCGAAAGCTGCATTCCCTTCTCAGAAGATTCTAGCCTTGTCTTTACTTCTTGTTTGATTTTTTCCGTAACGATTTCACTTCGTAAATTTGATTGCGCACCATTCTCCGCTGACAGCTTGTAAATACTAAACATAACCGAACCGCTGATGCCCAAAAATAACAATGCGCAGAAAATACGAATACCCATATGCTTTTTCTTTTTCATAAAGTTCATCACCTTTGCCCTATTTTAAAACAAATTCATAAGTGTGACAACCATTAATTCCACACTTCACAAAATCTTAAGAAAGCCTTCACATAATGGTTATCTTTTTTACTTGTTTGGTTATATTATCGGGTATAAAATTTATTCTTTATTCTATGAAATTCATTGGAATCATGATATATTAGAAGAAGAGAAAGAAGAGGAATGGCTATGGATAACAGAGATTTATTTCGTCAGTTTCATATAGATGCAAGCCTTTTTTATGATGCCATCGTAAACAGTACAGATGATTACATCTATTTAGTTGACATGCAAAGCGATATATCTCTGATATCTGAAAACATGTATCTTGATTTTGATTTGCCCGGGCGTTTAGTAAAAGGACTGGTTCCTATCTGGGGTGATCTTATTGTCGATAAAGATCGTAAACGTTATGATGAATCCATTGCCCGTATGCTAAATGGAGATACTGATGAGCATAATGTAGAATATCAAATACGTAATCGCAAAGGTGAATTGATCTGGATCGTATGCCGTGGTTTATTAAAGCGTGATCAGGATGGGGCACCGTTACTGTTTGCCGGGATGATCACCCGTTTAGAGAACAAAGGAAGAATTGACCATATCACCGGTCTTTTAACTCAGAAAAGCTGTATTGATCATTTAGCCATTCTGTTGGAAAGTGGAAAACATGGCAGTATGATGTTACTGGGTCTTGATGACTTCTCACATATTAATACCTTACAAAATCATGTATTTGGCGATATCGTTTTACGTCAGTTTGCTCAGGATATTCAAAGTTTACTGCCCTATGATGCGCAGATTTATCGTTATGATGGTGATCAATTTGCTATTGTTTATGATGAAGCCGATGAAAAGAAAACCGATGAGCTTTATCAAAAACTACACGCTTACAGCAACCATCCGCATCAAAGCGATGCCGGTTCCTATTATTGCACCGTTTCAGCAGGAGTCGTTATGATTCCTGAAAATGGCAATGACTATTTAGACTTAATTAAATATGCCGTCAGTGCGTTAGAAGCCAGTAAACAGAAAGGGAAAAATACATGTACCTTTTTCAATGATGATTTAATTAAACAGAAACTGCACCAGATTGCCATCAATGAAGAATTACATCATAATGTGTTACACCAGATGCGTAATTTTTATGTAGTATATCAGCCATTGCTTCATACGAAGACCATGAAGATACAAGGCAGTGAAGCTTTAATGCGTTGGAAAAGTGAAAAATTCGGCGATATTTCACCTATTGAATTTATCCCTGTTTTAGAATCCAGCGGCTTGATCATCCAAGCTGGAAAATGGATTCTGGAGCAAGCGATTGCCACTTGCAAAGAGTGGAGCAATCTTATAAAAGATTTTGTCATGAATGTTAACGTATCATACTTACAAATATTAGAAGATGATTTCGTAGAAACCATTCGCAGCTTATTAGCAAAATATGAATTAGCTCCGGAACATATCGTTATAGAATTGACTGAAAGCTATTTTGTCACCGATATGGGGCCAATACGGGAATGCTTCTCCACTTTAAGAAAAATGCATATCCGTATCGCCATGGATGACTTTGGTTCTGGTTATTCTTCCTTAGGAATGTTGACACAGGCACCTGCCGATATTGTTAAAATTGATCGTTCCTTTATCAATGCCATTCATACCAATCCGTTTAATCTCTCTTTTATCAATGCTGTCATCTCTTTATGTCACAGCATTGACATTGAAGTTACCGTAGAAGGGGTAGAAGAAAAGAACGAGTTGGATACCGTCTGTACGCTGCAAGCCGATACCATTCAAGGATTCTATGTCTCTAAACCAATTTCGAAAGCAGCCTTTCACAAACAATATATCACAGCCAAACAGTAAAAAAGCTGCATTGCACTGTAAATAAAAACAGAAATGCAGCTTTTGCTTATAATATTTTAGAACGATGCTTCAATTGCGCTATAAACTCATCTTTTTTTACCGGTGAGATAAGTATTTCTTCCTGCTCATGCGCTTCATTCACATAAGTGATATCCAAGCGATCATTTGACAAAGCCACGGAGGAATAAGATGCCTGTGTTTCTTCAATACTTGTAATCGCAAAATAATGTATTTTCTTATGACAAAAGCAGGCACTTTTGATTTCTAAATAATCTTCCTGAAATGCATACCATGTATCAAAGGTTGCCCACAGTAATAAGAAATCTATACAAAAAACAGCCAGTAACTCTATGGCATCCAGAGCGATATCCTTTTGATGTATCACCAAGCGCAGCATCATAAATGTACAAAATGCCATAAAGATCAACGCCGCTATCCAAAACGCACCTATCTTTGACTTTACTTTCATAAATATCTACCTCTTTTATAACCTATTATACGTGATTCTATTAAAAAAGAAAAGCCTTACAACCAAGAGAAAAAAGAAAGAAAGGGATGCACATGCCAGCTCTTAAAACCATCGCGAAAAAGCCTAAATGCTTGATAATCCTATCAGTTTTTTGCATATGCCTGCTGCTTATGTTTCTATATCAAAATAACAAGACACCAAAACTTGTTTATCCGACTGAATACCAGAATATCTTAGAACATATGGAAACAGAGGATATAAAACAATATAAGAAAGACAAGGAACGATTAAAAAGCTTAATACAACAGACACAAAAAGACATTGCGCATTGTCATCAAGTAAAAAAGAAACTATCTACACTTGAAGATCAAAGCAAGGAAGCCGAGCGTGCCATGTATGATGCGATGGATAAAGCTTTATATGTAGGAAAATTCATCTGTAAAGTTAATACTTGTCAGGGAAATCCTGATGATCCAAATTATAATGCTTTCCTTAATGCTACAAATCATCTGGTTGCTATGAAGAAACAGCTGGCAGATGCCAAAACAGCCTTAGCTAAGGCAAAAGAAGAAGCAGAGCAGCTGACACATTATAAACAATTACTACGTCATATGGAAAAGACGCTAACTCAATTGCAGAAGAAAACCAGATAAGCAATGGCATAAGCCGATGTAATACAAAGGAAAACTAGCGCGGTTTTCCTTTTTTGATGTACGCTATTTGCTAAATGAGCTTAGACTGCCATAGTACTCCTACTTAAGATAACAGCAAAGCATTTTTCTGATTAAAAGCTTACAATATGAATGATAAACTGTATCTTAAATGAAAAAGGCTAGTTGATTATGAACTGCATACATTGAAAAAAGGAGCAGATTGCTCTACTCCTTCACCTATAAGATCTTATTTTGTTTTTTCGATGATTTCAATAAAGCTGTCTGCTTTTAAGCTAGCTCCACCAATCAATGCACCATCGATATCTGGGCAAGCCATATATTCAACGATGTTGTCAGGTTTTACAGATCCACCGTACTGTACACGTACATTTTCCGCAGCTTCATCACCATACATGACACGAACCTGATCACGTACGATAGCGCAGCAGTTCTGTGCATCTTCTTTTGTAGCAGATTTGCCAGTACCGATTGCCCAGATTGGTTCATAAGCGATAACCATGTTACCAACACATTTTGGACATAAGTCAGCCAAAGAACCACTCAACTGTTCACGGATAACTTTTTCCGTTTCACCAGCATCATACTGTGCTTCTGTTTCACCAATGCAAAGAATTGGTGTGATACCTGCATCAATTAAGCGTTTTGCTTTTTTGTTTACGGTTTCATCAGTATCCCGAACATCTCACGACGTTCTGAGTGACCGATGATGCAGTGTGTCAAACGCGACTTCCTGCAGCATTGGCACAGCTCACTTCACCTGTGAAAGCTCCACTGTCTCTTCGAAAATGGCAGTTTTCAGCTGCAATACGATCAAGTTTTTTGCATTTCTGCATCAGCTGTCAGCTCAATGCCAGTATAAGGAGCGCCGACACCATAGGTAGCGTCCCCCCCCCCGTCACTTGCCGCAACACCATCTACTGCTTTCCATGAATTCTTTCTGCTTTCCGTCATGGTTTTGTTCATTTTCCAGTTTCCGACAATAATTGGTTTTCTCATGATCTTCTCCTCTATGTTTTTTATTTTCACTGCAATAACTGCGATACCTGGCAGTTCCTTTACCTTCCATATATTCCAGTGAAGCTCCGCCACCGGTTGAGATGTGAGAGAATTTTTCTGCGAAAGCCTAACTGGATTGCCGCTGCCGCAGAATCTCCGCCACCGATTACCGTTGTAGCTCCTGGTAGTTCGGAAATTGCTGTACATACTTCCAAATGTACCCTTGCAAATGGTTTCATTTCGAATACACCCATAGGTCCGTTCCATACAACTGTCTTTTGCACCTGCTAGTGCATTCTTTGATACAGTGCCACAGATTTTGTCCGATATCCAAGCCCATGTAGTCTGCAGGGATGTTGTCATTGTCCGCAACAACTGTGTTTTGCATCTTCTGCAAATGCATCTGCACATACATGATCAACCGCAGGATCAAGTTTTCCTTCTGCCTTTTGCTAGATATTCTTTTGCCAAGTTCCAGCTTATCTTCTTCCACTAGTGATTTTCCAACGTGTAACCCTGTAGCCTTTCAGGAATGTATAAGCCATTCGCCACCGATCAGATACTTTGTCGGCTTTCTTCAGCAGGTTGTCAACAACGGCGATCTTATCAGATACTTTTGCACCACCGATGATTGCAACGAAACGGACGTTCCGGTGTGTCCACCGCAGCACCCAGCATCTTTTACTTCTTTTTCTACCAAGAAGCCCAATGCGTTGTAGAATAGATGCGATACCGGCAGTAGAAGCATGTGCACGGTGTACGCTACCGAATGCATCTTCTACAAACAGATCACCTAGGCTAGCCCAGTATTTAGCCAAGTTCTGCATCATTTTTGCTTTCGCCTTTTTCGTAACGAGTGTTCTGCACAACAACGATTTCTCCATCGTTCAATGCCGCAACAGCTTCTTCCAGTTCTGCTCCTCTTGTTACCGGTACGATGTTACCTTTAGTATCTACCAGTTCACTCAAGCGATCTGCTACACAACGCAAATCGTTTTTTGCCTTTGTCCTCTTCGGTCTTTTACTTTTCCTAAGTGTGACATCAAGATAACTCGCATTGTTTTCAATCAGGTATTTGATGGTTGGCACGCCTGAATGATACGGTTGTCATTTGTAATTTTTCCATCTTTTCTTGGTACGTTGAAGTCGCAGCGTACGATAACGCGTTTTCCGGCAACGTCCAAATCTTTTACAGTTCTCTTTTGCCATTCGTAAAATCCTCCTTATGTAGCGGTCTCTATTATACCACTAAGAGCCTTATTCGTAAACGTATTTTGCGAATTTGCGAATAAAATCACAATTTCTTAACAAGAGAAGATAACGCCGGTAAATTCTGAAAAATAACCACATAAATAGTATTTTTGTTAACGCTTTTATAGTATAATATGGATATCAAACATTCATAGCAAAAAATTATGGTTATAAAAAAGAGGGATGTATATGGATGAGTATAAACATAAAAAAGAGGAATTGATGAATCTGCTGGTACAGCATAGCAATGCGGATATGGATGATGAGTTTCAGCTGGCAAATGAGCTTCTGACATTAGGGGAAGCGCATAAAGATACCCATGCCATCGCCTTTGCCCACACCTTTCTAGCCGATTACCATCTGATGATTCGTGAACATGAAGCATGTCTGAAACATCTGCATATTGCATTAAACCTGGGAGAAGAATATCATTACACTGATTTATTACTACGCAACTACACCATTGCCGGTTTGTATTATAATTCTCATTTTGATGAAGTAAATGCTATTCAAAACTTATTAAATGCCTATAACTTAGCGGAGAATGAAAAAGATCTGCATCAAAAAATGGTAGTTTTAAACAATATTGCCACGATGTTTTTTCAAAAGGAAGATTATCAGGAAGCTCTGTATTATATTAAGATGGCATATCAAACCTTCTTGGATAAGAAAGCTACCATTATGACACATGCCGATCTGTTGGTTATCTTAAATCTGATACAGTTAGAAATCTTTAACGAACATTTAGATAAAGCCATAAAACGTTATCAAGAATATGCGGCGAAACTAGTATCCTTTAAAGCTTCGCCATTGTCGACACATGTCATTCGTTTATGTGAATTGTACCTTGCCAATGCCAGCAAACGTGTCGATAGCGTCAAACGAATTGCTGATTATTTCAGTGAAAGCAATCTTCATAAACATAAAAACCGGACCTATTATTTCACCTTCTACTGCGATATCTTTGCCATCCTCCTACAAATCAAAGATCAGGAACGAGCAGAAAAATATTTACAGTATATGGGAGAAATGTGTCTGGAGGATGATGTCGAACAACAGTTGCAATTGCATCGTAATTGGATTCGCTATGCGGAGTGTTTCCATTTAGAAAATGTCTTAATTAATTCCTATAAGCAATATTATATGTTACAAAAATTGGTTGAGGATATGACAAATAAGACAAAGTCAGAAAGTATGAAAGAAAAGATTAAAATGAACCAGATCATGAAAGAGCGTGATCGTTTCCGGAATGAGAAAAATCAGTTAGAGGCGCAGATAAAAATTGATGGTCTCACCCGACTGTTTAATCGTTCTTATTTTAATTCCCTGGTCTGTGCGATGCATAAAAACCCGCATGTATCAACAATTGGTATCGTGGTAGCCGATGTGGATTATTTTAAAGAATTCAATGATTATTATGGTCATCATATGGGGGATAAACTGTTACAAAACGTTGCCCGCTGTATGGATGAAAACGGCGATTCGCGTTTCTTTGCTGCACGTTTTGGCGGTGATGAATTTATCACCTTATGCGTAAATATCACAAAGGAAGATATCTGTGAATACCTCGATCATATCTATGAAGAACTTGATCAAATCGGCATGGAGCACAAGATGAATAAAGCTGCTGAAAAAGCGACAATTTCCTGTGGCTTTACGATCTTTCAAAATGATGATCTATTCCGTTATGAAGATGCCCTTACCATGGCTGATGCTGCATTATATAAAGCAAAGGCTGCCGGTAAGAATCAATATAAGCAGTATTAAAAGCTCTTTAGAGCTTTTTTATTTGATGTCATTTGCATTAAAATAAATAGCAACGAAATCATCGCGTTTTATATTTTTAAGATGTATTGATGTTACCGTAGGATGTTATAAACATCCTGAGGATCGTATAAACAATACGTATAGGGTAGTTCTTCTTCACTGACAACTCCCCATTTTGCCCATGCAAAATCAACACCGGCAGCTTTCGCACAAAGGGCATCGTTGATAGAATCGCCAATGAATAGTAATTCTTGCGCAGTCAAATTTGTTTGTTCCATAATGTAATATAAAACATCCGGTGCCGGTTTTGTATGCTTTACCACATCCTGCGTACCAATACTAGAAAAGGCTGAAAAGATATCTGCATCAAACATAGATTGCAATTCTAAAAAAGCCGTTGTATTTCGCGAAGTGGCTATTCCTAATGCAATCCCATCGTCCAGCAGTTGTCGTAAAAGTTCTTGGATACCTTCAAAGATATGCGTATGTGAAGAAAAATCTCCACACTTTCCAAAGCATAGTTCTTCAAATTGCCGTTTACAGCTTTTCGGTATCTGTAAATAGGCTAGGTTTTCCTCATCACTCATATAATAACAAGGAATAAAAAACGCGTAAGGCTGCTTCTTACGTTGAGGAAACATGGAGCTATATCCCTTTTGTATCATCGCAATCATAGCGGAAGAATCAAGTAACGTGCCATCACAATCAAAGACAATCATTTTATACATGTTATCACCTCATAAATAAGAGTGGCAGTATTGCTGTAACGCCTTCACAACGCGGCATTCATCCTCACCACAAATTTCAAATAGGATTTCTTCATCTTTATGAATACTAAGTTCCATTATTTCTACCATTCTTTTCGCATTCGCACATCGATTTTGGCAATATAGTTTTATATCACTTTGATACATTCTGGCAAATTGTGCTAATGCTGAAGCCGGCCTGGCATGAATGCCCATCATCTTTTTTACTTTATATGTTAATTTCTGCATAGTTTCTCCTAATCTTATCGCTTTGATAAAAAAGATGCTGATATGATTATTGAAACACTTCTTTCACATCAGCATCCTTTGTATAATTATAACTTAATCATCATGTGTATTAAAGTAACCTGCTTCAGGTAATGGCCCAATCGTCTTAATATTGATACCATAGTCATAGGCAAGCCGCGCTGCTAAAATTTCTACTACCGGCGCATATTGTAAGAATACAAATGGTGTTTTTAAAGGTTCAAAAGCCAAATCACATGGATGTTTGCTGTCATTGCCAATTACGAAGGCATCGCCTACTTTGTCACGGACATAACGAATCAAACCTTTGGTAATATTTTCATTGTGGCCATCATCGAAAATGATGACTGCATGACGATTTGTATACCCCATGGTAGGTCCATGCATACCATCATCCATATCATAACCAACACACAAGAATCTTCTGGCAATCTCCAAAACCTTTAAAGCGCCTTCCAATGCTGTACCATATAATGTACCGGCACCATAGATAACAAATCCATCCTTATTCATCAGTTTCCATTTATTCCGATCAAACCATTCCATCGTTTTGTCACAGATTTCATGATGCATATCAGCCGCTTTTTGAGCATCTTCCAGATATTTTGCATACTCTGTTTCACTTAATGCCTGGCGCTTTAAGCCGATTTCCATGGCAATGATCATATGCGTAAATACAGACATACAGTAACCGATCGTTCGACAGCCAAATTCCTCATTATCTGTTTCCATCAGAACATGGCAGCCACTCTCTTTTGCCAAAGGTGTTTCGGCACTTTCTGTAATTGCTACTGTCGCATAACCAAGTTCTTTCATTTTACGCTGTGCGATATTTACCAAAGTAGAAGTACCACTTTGCGATGTGAAGATGTATAAACCATTTGGATTAAATACCCGTTTGGCTAAAAAGATGTTGGGCAATATTGCTGTAGAGGCAATGCCACTTGCGGTTTCCACAAACTCCTTAGAAGTTTGACAGGATGTATGGCTGGTTCCAGAGCCGATTAAGATAATTTCATTTATGGTGGATAAGCGATCACCTAAATAATCAAACATATCTTTTGTTAATGCTTTCCTTTCCTCTAAAACTTTACGTACGGGATTAGGAACACGACGAATTGTATCAATAAGATTCATTAGCTACTCCTCCTTTTGCTATTTCAGCACAATATTTTTAAAAGATACCAATATATTTTCCGACGATGCCAAGCACCATAATGATGGCAATTAATGTTGTCGGTTTGATGTTCTTGTTTAAGAGCTTAAAACAAGCAAGGGTCAATAACAGTGGCAATAAACAAGGGAAAATGGTATCAATCATTTCCTGTATCTTTAATTCACTGCCATTCATGGTAAATACATAACCGATCTGTACGGAAACCATTGTCGCTGTCATTGCTCCTACGGTCATAAGTCCGACAATGCTGGCAGCTTTGGTGATAAAGCTCATGATACCACTTTCTTCAGCCTGCAACATAAATTTAGACCCCATCTTAAAGCCGACATAAGGCAATAAGATACGACATGGTTCTGCCAATAGATTAAATAAGACTAAGAATACAATGGGACCCAGAATATTGCCATCCTTGGCAAGACTTAAGCCGATTCCCATGGTAATCACACGCCATGTACTTTGAAAAATAGAATCTCCGATGCCGGCAAATGGTCCCATTAAGGATGTACGCACAGCTGCAATTGAAGCTTTATCAAACTCCTTATCCTTTGCTGCCTGCATTTCCATAGCCGTATTTAGTCCTGTGATGAACCCACCGACGACCGGGTTTGTATTAAAGAGTTCATAATGTCGTTTATAGCCTGCAATACGTTCTTCCTCAGTATCGTACATCTTATTGATGACAGGAATCATGGTCCATAAATATCCCATAGCCTGAAATTTTTCCCATGTATACACTGCATTAATTTGATGTGAACGTCTTGCTACTTTTGCCATTAATTTGCCATCTTCTTCATTCAAACCAAATTTCTCTCTAATCATCGAATAATTCCTCCTCTCCCTCATTTACTGTTGGAGATGTTTCACTTACCGTATGTCGTTTACTGAATTCACCCTCAAAGAATAAAACGATGACAATAATGACACCAAGTAAAGCGATTGACATCAAAGGCATACCACAATATGCTGCCATGATAAATCCTAAGAAGAAATAAACAGCAAGTTTCTTTTGCCACATCATCTTTAACAATAAACCAAAACCGACTGCACCTAACATATTCGCTGCTACCCCCATGCCATCTAATAATGTTTGTGGTAAACTGTCGATAAAAGCACTCATGACATCAGCACCTAAGAAAACAGCAAGTCCACAGATGGTACCATTAAAGATTTCATAGGATATTGAAACTACTGGGAATATTCTTTGCAAAGCTTTCCAATTGCCTTTTTCTACTTGACGTTCCACATATGGTGTAAATAAAGAACGTATACCAATGCCTGGAACAAATAGCATTTGACAAACGATAGATGCCGGTACTGCTAAAGCAATTGCTGTTTCAATACCTTTACCAAGTATAATGGCATAAGCTGCCCCAACAGCTGTTCCATGAATGGAATCCGGTGGCACTGTGCCGCCGATTGCCATAACACCCATAAATACCAATTCCAATGAAGCCCCTACCTGTACTCCTGTTGTAATATCCCCTAAAGCGATACCCATTGCCGTACCGACAACAAGTGGTCGTGTGATCATCGGATTACATAACCAGACATCCAAGAAGTCCAGTAAACAAACAGTAACTCCGACAAGTAGTGCTTGAACGATCATACTTCAACCTCCTCCTCTCGTAAGTATTTATCGATACTGATTCTATGTTCCGTAGGAACCATACGTAATTCTACTTCATCAACTCGTTTGCGCAGTTTCATCAAATCATGTAAATCATCGTTGTCTAAACATACAGCAGCCGCTATCATCTTTCCTCCTTCCTTATTTTTGACTCCACCAATATTCACACGATGAATCTGATCTGTCATACTGACAAGTCGTAAGGTATCCTGAATAGTTCTTGTGATAAGAAAAATCTTGATCTTTGCTGCCTTTGGGTTGTTAAGAAGAGCAGCTGCTTCATCAATCGTCTTAACCGCCAGTTTCACACCAGCCGGTTTTGCCATCTTTAACGCAAGCTTGCTCATCTCATTTGTCGCAGCCTCATCATTGGCGATCAGAATTGCTTCCGGTGCCACTGCTCCAACCCAAGTCACAGCCACCTGTCCATGCAGGAGACGATCATCAATCCGACAAAGTTCTACCATAATTTTTCATCCTCGATTCCTTTATCAATCGCATTATGTACTCTTTGGTAAGTAAACAAAAGCATATTATCCTTTGCATTTTGAATTACCTGTAAAAGCTTTTCTTCGATATCCCCTGTTTCATTCGCCAGAATCAACTCTAAAACAATAGATAATGTCATGCCTGTCAATAGAAATACATTAGGATAAACACAGAGATGCATCAGCTGATTATGAACACTGCCACCATAGATATCACACAGAATGATATATTCATGTGTGTTATCTTCGGCGATTTTTTTCTTCAACAGCTGATAAATATCTTGTGGCGAGTGATAGGTATCTAAACCATAAGCATCCACTCCTTCAATATCACCTACGATCATATTCGCAGCGCTTAGCATACCCTCGGCAAGTGAGCCATGAGAAGCTAATATTAAATTCTGCAATGTTTCTACCTCCCTTCTTGTTTTATGTCCTTCACCTATGATAAGCAAAAAGCGTGCCAACTTTATACAAAGTCACACGCTTATAACATTTCCCCGATGAATAGGAGAGATTTCTTGGTTTAGAAAGTTTCTAAACAAATGCTGAGAAAGGATCATTCAATACTATCCCACAATTCGTTGACACTCTCGTCCACTTCTTTGACACTATCACGCTGAAAGATACATTCATAGATATAGCCGATTTCCGACACCGGTATTTTCACATTGTAATGCTGTTCCACATCATGGAATGCTTTTTTAACAATGCGTATAAATTCCGTTTGTGTTTTTTCAAAAGTTTCTAAATGTTCAAATTTCGTCACATTTTTATTAATAATCAAGCGTTCTATCAAACAGCTGATGTGAATATACAGTCCCAAAATGACACTGCTGCTTAATTTCATATGCAATTCTTTCTGAATTGTCTTAATAATTTTTTCTACACTGTCAATGATTTTATCACTATCTAAAATCGTTAAGTAACTCAACAGATTATCCATTGAGAAATTTTTGATCATATTTTCATTAAAGGTTTCAATCTGATCCGGCCGCATGATACTTTCAAACACGGAATTCGTCTTTTCCACACTTTTCTGTTCGATCATCTCTTCCAAAGAGATGAACGGCACATCAAAGATTTTAGGATCTTTCGTTCCGACTGTAAATAGGACATTATATTTTTCAAAAACCAATGATGTCGTACCGGATTTCACTAATGAATCATAATCATAGGGTATCATGGCGATCGATACGGTCTTAGGTAAAGAATCTTCCATTAGCTTACTGATTTTTTCAGCTGTGCCAATACCCGTTTCGCATACTGCTAAAATAGCATCTTGTTTTTTACGATTTTTTACAAATTCATACCGATATTGATTGCGATGACTCGCTTGCTTTAAGATTTCCTGAATCGGCATCTCTTCCAGTATCATACTGCCAATATCTAACGCTAATTTTGTTGTGACATTGTTGATGATACCAATATCCATACGCTTCATGCCTTCCATTTTTTGATGAATCGCTTCTAAAGACCCCATATCAACCATAACAATTACTTCATTATAATTTTCTTTCCCTTTGATGTATTCACCTAATTTTTTTACCGTATCATTAAAATCACTTTCAATCGGCATATCAATTGCATCAAATATCCGCTGTTTCAATAATTGATTTGCCACTTCTGCTATGCCGCTTGCTATCGCGTAGCCATGGGCAATGATAACAGCAGGTATTGGAGAAGCAACCATCTCACGGTTAAAATAACGGAAAAAGAGAAATAAATCTAAATAACCAAATGGACCCGGGGTAAAACTTAAGGCATCTGAGATGAGCTGCCAGATATCACCTATGACATTGTATTCATTTGTGTATTCATTATGGATACGATTTTGAAGTTCTTCAGCTTCCTTGCGATTCTGTATTTTCAGTTGATTAATTGAAGAAAGGCTTTGCATATAATCGTTTAGAAAATGTACGATCATTGAGATTTCGTTATTTGAAAATTTCTCTAAATCATATTTATGAATAACAATATTCATGATATTGGTCAATAGATGATTGATCATATCCAGCTTTGGAGAATGATAGGTATGCTCAGTAAATAAAGAATCGATATATTGTTCCAATTTCAGACAGCAGCTATCTAAATAAGCATTCAGATCTTTTTCATATGCATGCAACGTATGGAATTTGTGAATCAGATATGCATTAAAATTATATAAGCGACTATCTTTATGGATGCTCAAAAACATATCTTCACTGTGAATCATCGTGCGATCATCGTAATCATACAAGGTGACATCTTTTCCGGTACTTTCTAATAAATCACTTGATAAATCATATATATGCAAAGAGACATCATCCATATCCTTTTGATTTCGTAAGAATGCTTTGGCGACACTTGCGCGAATGACATTTTTCAATTCCCCGATATTTCCTGTAAACGTATGGCGTTCTAATGTACGGAAGACAAGGTCAGACATGGAAATTTTACGTTGAATATGTTTCTCTTCTTCTTGAATTAAAAACTGTAAAAGTTCCCGTTTTTCTTGAAGAGGGCGTTCTGCTAGCGAAGGCACTTTCACAATAAGCGGAATTCTTCTTAATAATGTTTTTAAGAGGACTTCATCCGGCTGTTCCGTGGTGGCAAAAATCAATCGTGCATTTGATACATACCAAGTATCATTATCCCCCACCATATGATATATGCCTTTATCCATAAAAAGAAAGATTTTTTCCTGACATTCCGGCTTTAACCCATGCACTTCATCCATAAACAAGATACCGCCATCCGCTAAAGCCAATAACCCTTGGGTATCTTTTTCCGCACCGGTATAAGACCCCTTCTTATAACCAAAAAAATTGGTCATCAACATCTCCGGATTGTTTGCATATTCACTACAATTCATCGTCATAAAACGGCTGTCTTTAGACAGTATTTCCATCTCAACCCCATATTGGTACATTAACTGTGCAATCAGGCTTTTCCCGGTTCCCGTCGGTCCTTGTAATAAGATGGGAAGACCATGCTCCGGATAGCTAATCGCTGCTTTGCATTGTTCCACCACATAGCTAAGACTATCATTTGCTCCGATTAGGTTATGAAATGCATGCTGCTGTTTTTTTGCTAATATGTTCTTTAAATCTTCAAGCGTTTCATACAACTCCGCTTTCAATATAACGCCAAAGCGGTTTTCTAAACTTTTTCGCCAGAAAAAATATACTGGACGCGTATTCGTTTTAATGACGAGACCCTTTTGTTGAAATTCACTCATATAATGAGAAATCAAATTGCGGCTGCATGCAAATTGCGCACTCAAAAAGGATGAGGTAAGGGGTTCTAATCTTTCTTCCTGCCAATGCAAATCCTTCTCTAATTGCTCGCATTCCACTTGTAAGGTTTCCTGTAATTTCTCCCGAATATCCTTATCATTCATACGTATATTCCTTTCTCCTAACGAAAAGGTTGGTATTAAAAGCACCCCCAATATACATATCACGTATATATCTTTCTTGCATTATACCTCCTCTATATAACATATACAATGAGTTTTTAGATACCTTTTCTAGTAACCTTTACTTTTTCAAAAAAATGAATTACCTTTTCGTATTCATCGTGTGCAAAGCAGAAAGAAAAGACCACTTCTTGCAAACATATTGTTTGCGTCAAAGTGATCTTTTTACCTAATTATCTTACATAGTTGATTATGCCAGAATATAACGTATGGTTATTTGACTTTAGCATCAATCGTATTATCCTTTACGACAACATCGTGTGCGCCGCCTTCTACGATAGATGTAGAAGATACAAGTGTAATTTTTGCTTTTTTCTGTAATTCAGGAATCGTCAAAGCACCGCAATTACACATGGTATGTTTTACCTTGCTTAACGTCAGATCGACATTATCCTTCAATGCTCCCGCATATGGAACATAAGAGTCAACACCTTCTACGAATGAAAGTTTCTTACTTCCTCCCATATCGTAACGCTGCCAGTTACGTGCTCTGGCACTGCCTTCACCCCAATATTCCTTCATATATGTACCATTGATGGTAACCTTCTTTGTCGGTGATTCTTCAAAACGAGAGAAATAACGACCTAACATCACGAAATCTGCTCCCATCGCCAATGCTAAGGTAATATGGTAATCGTGTACGATACCACCATCGCTACAAATAGGAATATAGATACCTGTTTCTTTATAATATTCATCACGTGCTTTCGCAACTTCAATCGTAGCTGTAGCCTGTCCGCGTCCAATACCTTTTTGTTCACGGGTAATACAGATACTACCTCCGCCGATACCGATTTTGATAAAATCGGCACCTGCATCTGCTAAGAAACGGAAACCTTCAGCATCCACAACGTTTCCGGCACCGACTTTTACGCTGTCACCATAATGATCACGAATCCACTTTAAAGTGATTGCCTGCCATTCACTGAAGCCTTCACTTGAGTCAATACATAATACATCTGCACCTGCTTCTACCAAGGCAGGAACACGCTGTTCATAATCTCTGGTGTTAATACCGGCACCAACTAAATAACGTTTTTGGCTATCTAACAATTCATTTGGATGTTCTTTATGAGAATCGTAGTCTTTACGGAATACGAATGCTTTTAAATGCTGTTCCTCATCAATGATCGGCAACTGATTCAGTTTATGTTCCCAAATTAAATCATTTGCTTCACTTAAAGTACAGCCATCTTTACCATAGATCAGCTTTTCAAATGGTGTCATGAATTCACTGACTTTCATTGCTGTATCCATACGAGAAATACGGTAATCACGGCTTGTGATAATGCCTACAAGTTTTCCTTCCGCCGTCCCATCTTCTGTTACGGCCATCGTCGCATGACCTGTTCTTTCCTTCAGATCCAATACATCCTGTAAGGTAGCATCCGGACGAATGTTGGAATCGCTGTAAACAAAACCTGCCTTCGTCATTTTTACACGCTTTACCATTGCGGCCTCATCTTCTACGCTCTGAGAACCATAGATAAAGGAGATTCCTCCTTCTCTAGCTAAAGCACATGCCATACGCTCCCCGGATACAGACTGCATGATGGCAGATACCATTGGGATATTTAACGATAATGCAGGTTCTTCCCCTTTTTTAAATTTTACAAGAGGTGTTTTCAATGAAACATTTACTGGGGTACAATCAGAGCTGGAATATCCAGGTACCAATAGGTACTCGCTGAAAGTACGAGAGGGTTCTTCAAAATAATACGCCATAGTTCACATCTCCTTTTCTACTCAACTTATAAACTTTCCCGATTTATAATTGATATTTTAATACATTATAATGATTATCTGTTTTGAAGTCAATATAGTTTTGAAAAGATTTTCATTACCAGAGGCAGATGGTAAAGTTCTACCTTTTCACTCTTTTCTAACATGTGGCACTCTTTAAGGAAATGGGGATGATTATTGAAACATCCATTCAATAGGAAAAGGACAGCACAAAGGCTGTCCTATATCTACAGGTTAAGGATGTAACTGGGCATATAACTGACAATAGGTTTCAGCACTCTTTTCCCAGCTGACATCTGTATTCATAGCATTGCGTACAAGAATCTTCCAATCTTCTGGACGGTTATAGTATACATCTATTGCATTATACATAACCTGTACCATTTCATCTGAATTATAGTTCGCAAAACTGAATCCATTTCCAGTCTTATCAAACTCATTATACGGAGTTACCGTATCCTTCAATCCACCTGTTTCACGTACTAATGGTAATGTTCCATAGCGCATGGAAATTAACTGTGAAATACCACATGGCTCAAACAGAGATGGCATGAGGAATAAATCACTTGCCGCATAAATACGGTGTGCTAAAGAATCACTGTATCCGTTATAGAATGCAATTTTACCTTTATTGCCTTCTTCTAGCTGACGCATTTTCTCTTCGATTCCGCTTTCCCCACTACCTAAGATGGCCACTTGAATTGGCATTGCACAGATTTCAGAAAGTTTTTCCATCATCAGATAAAAACCTTTTTGCCATGTCAGTCGAGATACTGCCCCAACCAACATCACATTAGGATCTACCGTAAGACCAAGTTCTTTCTGTAATGCCATCTTATTTTCTTTTTTCTCTTTCGCTACATTTACTTTATTGTAATGGTATGGTACATCCGGATCACTCATCGGATTCCACATTTCGATATCGATGCCATTGGTAATACCCCATAAATCATACTTACGAATGTTTAATACCATTTCCATATGTTCACCATACTGTGGTGTTAAGATTTCCTGTGAATACGTAGGTGATACCGTTGTTACTTTATCCGCATACAAGATACCCGATTTCATAAAGCTGATGCCACCGTCATAGCGGACATTGCCATTATCGAAAATACGATAATCTAAGCCTAAGCAACTATCCAGCATCTCAGGTCCGAAATTACCCTGGAATGCGAGATTATGAATCGTATAAACAAAGCGGATATTGCGATAACGCTCATCAAAGCTGTGCCCTTCTTTGCACATTGCCGGTAACATACCAGTGTGCCAATCATGACAATGCATGATTTCCGGGAAGTAATTCAGCTGATTCAACATTTCTAATACGGCTTTCTGGAAGTAAGCAAAACGCTCACCATCATCGATATAACCATACAAGCCATCACGTTCAAAGTATCCTTTATGTTCTACGAAATAAAATTTAACTTCTTTACGTGTTGTAGACCAAATATTCACAGGTACTTCATGATAAGCAATGGATACACTATATTGTGCCTCTAACTGCATTTCCTCATGAAACTTCTGTGCTATTTTTAAATACATAGGCATGATTACACGAACTTCATGTCCTTTTTTCACCAGCTCCTGAGGTAAGGAACCTACAACATCTGCCAGCCCTCCACTTTTAATAAAAGGAAGACCTTCTGATGCGACCATCAATATTCTTGCCATTAGATTTTATCATTCCTTTTCACGTACAGTGGCTGATCAGGATGTCCGATCAATTCTTTTTTACGAACGATTCTAGCCTTCTTATCCACTACTACATTTTCTATATGCACATCTTCTCCAATGATGGCACCAGGCAGGATAATACTGTTTTTGATAACAGCGCCTTTTTTGATGACAACACCACGTCCGATAACACTATTCACAATGTCGCCTTCAACGATACAACCGTTGGAAACCATGCTGTTTTGAACGGTGACATCACTATAGTACTGCGTTGGACAGGAGTCATTTGTACGTGTATAGATTGGCCAGTCACTGTTAAACAAGTCCATTGCCTTATCGTAATCCAATAAATCAATATTCGCATTAAAGTAACTCTTGAAGTCGTTCACACATGCGACAAAACCACGGTGAGCCACACCACGAATATCCAATTCTGAACATTCTTCATTTACAATATCATGGAACCAATATAATGATGATATATTAGCCGCCTTTTTCACTAACGAAATGAACAAATCTTTACTCATGATGTAAGTTTCTAATGAAATTGTTTTGCTCTTCGAGTTCCCACGATTCTTTTCAATAGAAAGAACGCCTTTTTGTTTATTTAAATTCAATACATCACAGTTAATGAAAGCTTCTTTTGCGTTATCCACATTTTGATATAACATGGTAATATCTGCGCCGCTTTCAATATGTGCATCCAACAGATTTGAGAAATCCTGACGATAAATCATATGTGCAGGAGCAAGGATGACATATGGCTGATTTACATCTTCAATTGCCTGCATGTTAAACATATAGGAATTGATATCATTGTTATAGAAATCCACATCATCCATATTCTTTGCAGGCAGGATATGCAGTTTTCCACGTTTTGAGTTGATGTTGTAATGACGGCCGGTTCCCAGATGTTCAATCAAAGAACGAGGATTCGTCTTAACAAACACTTTGATGTGGTTAACACCACTATTACTCATATTAGAAATAGGAAAGTCAATCAAACGGTATCTTCCCAAAAAGGAGAATGCGGATACCGGGCGATAGTCTTCCATTCCTTTGACATTTACATTAGGTCCTTCATAATTTACGATTCCAAATGCATTGCACATATTACTCACCCCTCACTCTCTTACTGATCAGCTCAATATTTTCACTGTCAGGACTGCCGACAACAGCACCGGCATCTACCTTCACGCCTTCTGCGATAATCGAACGATGAATGATTGCACCTTCTCCGATTTCAACATTTGGCATTAGCACAGAGTCATTAACTTTCGCACCTTCCGCTACTTTTACGCTTGTGAAGAGGACTGAGTTATTAATTTCACCATTGATGACACAACCCTGATTAATATATGCATTATTAACTTTGCCTTTTGGTCCGATAAAGTGTGGAACCGTGGCAACATCTTCTGTATAAATCTTCCAATCCGGATCATTTAAATCTAATTCATTATTGGAACTTAACAAATCCATGTTTGCTTCCCATAAAGAATCAACAGTTCCAACATCTTTCCAATAGCCTTTGAATTGATATGCGTATAAACGCTTATTCTCATTCAACATCGCAGGAATAATATCTTTACCGAAGTCATGATTACTGTTAGGATCATCCATATCAGCAACCAACATTTTACGAAGTTGTTTCCAATTAAAGATGTAAATACCCATAGAAGCCAGGTTGCTCTTTGGCTTTTCTGGTTTTTCTTCAAATTCCACAATACGATCTGTTTCATCCGTATTCATGATACCAAAACGGCTTGCCTCTTTCATAGGAACCGGCAATACTGCAATTGTGGCATCTGCATCACATGCTTTATGGTGAGCCAGCATTTTAGAATAATCCATCTTATAAATATGGTCACCGGAAAGAATCAGAACATATTCCGGATTTTGCTGATCGATGAAATCAATGTTCTGTGAAATAGCATCGGCAGTACCGCGATATACATCAAAAGCAGCTCCGTCTTTTTCACGTGGAGGCAGCACGTATACTCCACTATCCTTTGCGTCCAGACCCCAACGCTGTCCAGCCGCCGCATATGAGTTCAGCAATACACTTTCATATTGAGTCAGCACACCAACAACATTGATGTTAGAATTGGCACAGTTACTTAACGGGAAGTCGATAATTCGGTATTTCCCTCCAAAGTACACTGCAGGTTTTGCGATCTTTTTGGTTAAGGCATACAGTCGTGTACCTCGACCTCCGGCCAAGATCATAGCCAGCATGTTATTTTGTCTCATGTCGAAACCCCCCTTTAGGATTTACTATATATTAAGTATAAAGGCTTTTGCTTTAAATTTCCACCCTTTTTGTTAGAAAATTGAAGATTATGTATGCGTTTTCAACATTTTTCGTGAAAATTCGTCATCAAGCAAAAACATGCAGCTTTGTCAAGAACCAATTTCCGTGCCTTTTTGCCAACTCCTTGGCGAAATGGTCCTCTTCATTAACCGCATGTTCATTATATTAACGTATGTTGCAACATATGCCTATCAATTTCTTATTCCATTTTCTTCCATATACGATTGTATAATTAAACGAAATCATACATATTCAACAAATCATCTACTGATGTTTGCCGGCGTTCTTCGCCTTCCAGGACCTTTACGATTTTTCCTTCATTTAAAATAATCGTCTTATTGCCATATTCCAATGCCTGTTTCATGTTGTGTGTAATCATAAGCGTCGTAATATGATGCTCTTTCACCATACGCTCTGTGATGTCCATCACTTGTTTGGCCGTTTTCGGATCTAAAGCCGCTGTATGCTCATCAAGCAGTAATAATTTCGGTGTTACGATGGTTGCCATTAAAAGCGTCAAGGCCTGTCGCTGACCACCGCTGAGCAGTCCGACATTTGTTGTAATACGCTCTTCCAAGCCCAAGCCTAAAGATGCTAATTGTTCAAGAAAGAATTTACGATCTCCTTTCTTGATAGCCTTACTTAACGTCGTACGTTTTCCTCGGCTATACGCCAGTCCCAGATTCTCTTCAATCGTCATATGGGGAGCCGTGCCTTTCATCGGATCTTGAAATAAACGCCCAATCACTCTGGCTCTTTTATATTCGGGCGCATAAGTGATATCCTGACCATCCAAGATGATTTCTCCTGCATCACATTCCAACGTACCACTGATTGCATTTAATAAGGTACTCTTACCGGCACCATTTGTCCCTAACACACTGATGAAATCACCATCATCTATATGGAAAGATAAATGATCCAAAGCGATGCGTTCATTACTGGTGTTTGGATAAAACGTAACACATACATCATTTAAGTCCAGCATGTTTTCTTCTCCTTTTCTTTCCTTTTACATATGGCAATGAAATAGCAAGCGCCACTAATATTGCCGAGAATAAGTTTAAATCACTTGCGCCAATGCCAAATTGCAGAGCAAAGGTTAAGATAAAGCGGTAAATAATAGCACCGCTGATGACTGCCGCAAATTGAAACGGTAATGTCTTTTTACGGAAGAAGGCCTCACCGACAATAATACTGGCAAGACCGACCACCATCATACCGACGCCTCCACTGACATCCGCAAAGTTTTGATACTGTGCAAAGATACCTCCCGCAAAAGCCACAAGCGCGTTCGCTAACGTGATTCCCATGATTTTCATCGCATCGGAATTAATGCTGCTTGCCCGCACCATAGCCTCGTTATCTCCCGTGGCACGAAGACTCATACCAAGCTGTGTTTTTAAAAAGGCATACAGTAAGATCATCAGGAATAATAGTATCACAAGAATTACGAAAGCTTTGGTATTTGCGCCAAAGATTCCCTTTAACGGAGTGAAGATCGTCGTTTTTCCAAAGATCGAAATATTAGGCTGACCGCCCATGATCTTCAGATTTATGGAATACAGTGCCGTCATTGTCAAAATGCCTGCTAACAATGGCTGTATGCGACATTTTGTTTGTAAGATGCCGGTAATTCCACCTGCCATGGCGCCTAACACAAAAGCCATGAAAACACCGAGAAACGGATGCCCCATTTGCGCGATGATTGCCGATATTGCACAACCAGTCGTAAAGCTTCCATCAATGGTCAGATCCGGTATATTTAATACCCGAAACGACAGAAAGACACCCAATGACATAATGGAGAAAATCATCCCTAATTCAATTGCGTCTTGCAAAACAGCTAATGACATGCACTTCATCCTCTCTTTAAATTGCTTATTCGCCCTTCATCATAACCAGATTCTCACGGTTTTTCACCGTATCCGGTAACTGGATGCCCAAGGCTTTTAACGTATCTTCATTGATATAAGTGTTTAAATCATCTTTAAATACTTTTACCGGGATATCCGCAACCGCTTTTCCTTTTAAGATTTGATCCACCATTTTCGCGGTTTCTTTTCCCAAGTTCGTATAATTAATGCCGACCGTCGCAAAGCCTCCATCACTTACCATGGAGTCCGCGCCTGTATATACCGGCACTTTTTTCTTATTTGCAGTTTCAACCAATGCGGTGATGGAACTTGCCACCGTATTATCATTGGGCGCAAAAATCGCATCGCATTGATCGGTCAATACCGAAATGGCACTTTGAATTTCACTGATATTTTTACCACTGCCTTCCACCAATTTGATATCGTGTTGCTTACAGAATGCTTTCGCTTTCTTTAGGTTTGATACCGAATTTGCTTCACCGCTGTTATAAATAAAACCAAGTGTTTTCATGGATGGATCGATTTCTAATGCTAATGCTAAAATCTGATCAACTTGAATTTCATCACTTGTTCCTGTGATATTTTTATCCGGTTTCTTTAAATCCGTGATCAAGCCGGCACCAATCGGATCACTGACAGCAGAGAAGACAACAGGAATATCCTCACTGTAATTTGCCGCCGTTACCGCTGTTGGCGTCGCTATCGCTACGATTACATCGCTGTTATTACCGGCAAAGGTTGATAATATAGAATTTAGCGTATTTTGCTGATTACCGGCATCTTTAAATTCAAGCTTAATATTTTCTCCATCTTTATACCCTAATGCTTTCATTTCTTCTTTAAAACTGTCCCGAATTTCATTTAATGATTTATGCTCTACAATTTGGGCAACGGATACAGTGGGCACCTTTTCATCCTTGCTACTGTTGCCACATCCTGCTAACATCGTTGTTCCTAAGACAGCCGCAGCTGCCATCTTCAATAATTTTTTCATATAAGTTTCCCTTCCTTTTCACATTGTGTTTTATCTTTTCTTCTTGTACGTCATGGTTATGATGTATACACCATCGCCATTCTTCTGCGTTTTTTAACACAATGACCACCTCCCTTTATCAAAAAAAGCATCCGTCCTAAAAGTCCTCTGACTTCAGGACAGATGCTGTATCATTCATCTGCGGTACCACCTGATTTGGTGTGTTTGTTACTTTCACACCCACCTCATTCAAAATGCAATAACATTTCTAGCCTGATAACGTTGGCATACGTCTTGGATACTAAGCTTCCGCGTTTCCCCTTGCCCTCCAGAGTCCATTTACAAAACGGCATCGCTATCCCTTTCCAGCTAATGGGACTCTCTGTAAGCACCTATCTTGTTTTATCTCTCTGTCTTTGGTTTCTTCTAGGATACACCTCTTATTTGCATATGTCAACATTATTTTTCAATATAATTTCTGAAAATATTTTCATTAATGCTGCTTAACTTTCTTATTTTCATTTACCTGACAAAAAATAACCTTTTTTAAAATCCTCTGGATGATCTTTCATAAGAATCCCATAATGACTGCCATATCGTCCGGTATCATTCACTTTTGCGACTTTCACTCTTTCTCTGCCATACTCAATTCCTTGTGCACAACTAGTAAACAGCCTTTCCCTTTGTTCATTCAAACAACTAACTTCGCCATTATCAGAAAGCTTTCCATGCAATACCTTTACACCTACGACACAACGTCCATCTTTCAAATGGAAACATTCTTCAATAACAGCTAAGAAAGGGATGTCCAATTTCTTATAAAACATCTTTTTATAAAAAGGTTCTGTTTTTTCTGCCACATGAATGCCCAATTCACTATGAACATCAACGAAATCTAAATACATCCCTTTTAAATGCTTTCTACCGGCATCTGCTAATTGATCAAACACATCCTTAAGGTTCGTCGCATCTGCGTCTACTGCAACGACATAACTTTGTTGTTCCTCATATATCATCAATTGTAAATATAGTGCCTGAATCGTTTTATCTTTTTTCGCATAGGCTTTCAAAGCCGCTTTTAATTCCTTGGGCTCTTTCGCAGGTTCTCCTATCATCACATGTTCCTGGGCATGAAGCACGCGCTCACTATGTCCTTTTTCTCTGATTTCCTTTTGTTCCTTTAAAGAAAGAACCAATTCTTTTGGATAGACGATATTCATCCCGTATGGATCTACGACAAATCCTTTTATTTCTTCACTCTGAATGATAATCTTAGCATAATCATCGAACGTGAACGTCAAGGCATGCATCCTATCTTTGTTTGGATATTTTTGCATCTCTTCTCCACTTGTAAATGCCATAAAATATTGATCGCCTTTTGTTGTCGCAAGGGAGGGAAACGTAAACGTCGTTTTTTCATCCAATATTTGTTTCCCATCTGCACCTTCTTTAAGTTCACCGTGAATTACTACTGGCATTAAGAATTTCACCTGCATTAATTCATCATACATATGATTTTCCGATTCCGGTGTCTGCACTTCGCGCAGAACCTGAACACTGTTAAGAAAATCTTGTGCATCTGTTTTAAACTGTTTGTTCATTTTCAAGTTCTCCTTTATTTATGATATGGGTTATGATGTAAGATCATATAAGCACGGTAAAGCTGTTCCAGCACCAAGACGCGTGTCATTTGATGCGTAAAGGTTAAATCTGATAATTTCCAACGCCAATTCGCTCTGTCGATTACCTTTTTACCAGGCCCTAAAGAACCGGCAATCACAAAGGTAATATTACTGGATTGATAAGTCTGTAACTTTTCTATTTTATCAGCCAAGGTTTCACTGTTTATCATCTCACCCCATAGATCAAGCAGAATCACATATTCCTGATCTTTTATTTTTGCTAACAGACGTTCTCCCTCTTTTTCCTTCACCAATGCATTTTGTGCTTCACTATTTGCTTGCGGTGCGATTTCATCATTTACTTCTATAATCTCTAATTTGGTAAAGGGCCGTAACCGCTTTTCATATTCAGCAATTTGTGCCTTCACAAATTTCTCTTTGATTTTACCGACGGCAATTATTTTTATCATGCGTGTTTTCCTTTCCAATAAAATAAATTTTTAATCTTTTCCTTACATGTCTTCCAAAATATGATACCATAAAATAAGTAAAGGAGGAAATCTAATGCGAAAGAAGAGGCAAGGATTCACCTTAATAGAAATTATTGTCGTGTTGGTCATTCTGGGAATTTTGCTGGCCATTGCCACGCCTTCTATACTCGGCTATGTTCAAAAAGCAAAAGATTCCCGCCTGTTGCAAGAAGCCAGACATGTCTTGGTAGTAAGTAAAGACTATGGTTTACGACTGCACACGAAGGAAGAATTACAAAATCTGTCGACGGATGAAGTCATGGAAAAGATCATGAAGGATGCCGAAGTAGAAGGCGAATTGCTGGAAATTCATCTAAATAAAGCGCAAGATAATGCCGGTGATTTTATTGTGAAGATTGAAGATAAGTATCTTTCTTACAATGATGAAAAACAGGAATTTTCCTTTTTAAAGAGCTATGATAATGCGTTTGTGAAAGCCAATAAGATTATAAAGCAATTGCTAAATCAAGATAAAGAAGCTTATCAGATCCTGTATTCGTATTATTATAAAGCCGATCAAACACCGAATAAAACCGGTGCTCTTGATAGTGAAGGGCCTAATTTTGGCTCCAAGATTCGTGTCGAATTAGAGAAAAACGGAATCGATGCAGATGCATATAGTTTTCGTATATACAACGATAACAACAATTGTAAAATAACTATTGCGACAAGGCGGATTACCATAGCAGATGCCCATCAGCAACAAATTGACATCGTGCAGTATGATTATGGAAAAGGCGGTAAGTTTCATACCGAACCGACCATCAAGAAAGGAAAAGTTCCCGTTGTAATTAAAAAAACTGAGGATCAAAGTACCCATCAACAAGTTACGTATCCAGTCCTTGATGTAGAACATGCCACTTGGGAATAAGCACCATTGCAAGGACACTTTGTTTGCTATACACAAAAAAGCAATCTACGCATGAACATTTGATTTTACTGTTCTTCGTAAGATTGCTTTTATAATTTATTTTAATGTAACTTCCTTTGTTTTCTCTTTACCATTGTGTTCATAGACAAGTGTTACCTTATCACCGACTTTTTTACTGTAAAGATATTGACGGAACTGCTTAACATCGTTTACCTTTTTCCCATCAAATGCTAACAATACATCCCCAACTTGAATGCCGGCTCTGGATGCCGGTGAGTTACGTGATACATTCACGATGAATAAGCCTTCATCTTGTTGAATGGAGATGCCCAAATATGCTCTTTCAAATGGCGAAAGTTGTTCCAATGGCGCTACACTGATGCCTAAAATCGGACGTACTACTTTGCCGTTTCTTTCCAACTGTGAAATAATCGGAAGAACCTCATTAATCGGGAGTGCAAAGCCGAAGCCTTCCACAGATTCGTCTGAAATTTTCATCGAATTAATGCCAATTAATTCACCGGCCATATTGATCAATGGACCACCGCTGTTGCCGGGGTTAATAGCGGCATCTGTCTGTAGGACATTCACATCCCAATCCGCGACTCCATTATTATCAATATCCATTTCCATACGACGATCGACACCGCTTATCAAGCCACCAGATACACTTCCCTGATATTCAATGCCTAATGGACTTCCCATGGCAATGACATATTCGCCCTTTTTCACTAAAGAAGAATCGCCCATGATAAAGGATTCTGCCTGAAAATCGACCTTTAGTTTCAATAAGGCCAGATCCGTCAGCTTATCCATACCAACGATTTCACTTTCCACGGATTTGCCATTCGCAAAGGTGACCGTCATCACATCCCCGTTTTCTACCACATGATTGTTGGTGATAATATAAACGGTTTTATCTTCAACTTTATAAATTGCCCCACTGCCGGTTCCAATCGTTTGCCCACGTGATGAGGCTGTAATGGTTACTACCTTATTCTCACTTTGTTCAACCAGTTTTGTCACATCGCTTGTGACATTCACACTGGCCTGTTTGATGTTGTTTGTAGCAGTCGTTGCATCTGTTTGCGGCACCGTTTCCTGTTTCAGCTGAAACACCTGAATGGTGAGTAAGACATTCCAGCCAAGCAGGGCTACCAGAATAAAGGCAACAAAACGTTTCATTCCTTTTTACCTCCATTTCCACTTACATAAATGGAAAACTGATCTGCAGGATATAAGCGCATATGCTCACGATGTATTTGTTTTTTATCGAAGGTCTGTTGTAATGTCCGTAATGCCATATCACGCGTATTTCCTTCTTGTGAGATATGGGCAAGTACGATTTCTTTTGTCGTTTCTTCTGAAATGACCTCGCTTAATATGTTCGCACTGTCTTCATTACACAAATGTCCATAATCATTAATGATACGCTGTTTGACATAAACCGGACGTGACGTCTGCATCAGCATTTCTATATCATGATTACTTTCAAAGACATAATAATCAGCATCACGAATATAATCCTTAACTTCCTTTTTAATATACCCGGTATCTGTCACATAAACCATTTTTTCGTTTTCACATTCAATGACGTAGCCGACAGTGCCCTCACAATCATGGCTCATGGGTAAAACGGTGATATGAAAATCCTTAATATCAAAGCTTTCAAAAGGACGTATGGCATGCAGATGATCGGTTGCGATGTCTTGTGTCGCATAGGTATCAATGGATTGAAACATCTTCATTTGTGATACATGATCGGTATGCGTATGGGTAATCAGAATCGCATCGGATGATAAATGATCATATTGCAGACGCTCAAAACAGGCTTTCAGATATTTGCGGGTACTCCCACAATCAATCACCAGTTTTGTATCGTTATGTTTAATCAGGCAGCAGTTCCCTTTAGAACCGCTTGCCAAAAGCGCAAACTTCATAAATGTTTTACCGTTTCCCTTCTAATAGCTGTCTCTGGCAATGTTAAAGAAAGCCGATATGGATTTCTGAAAGGCCAGTTCCACACGCCCGGTAGCACCGTTACGATGCTTTGATATATCAACATCGGTCTTATCGGTTGCATTCGTGTTCTCTTCTTCTTTATCTTTGTTATAGTATTCATCACGATACAGGAAAATGACAATATCGGCATCCTGCTCGATTGCTCCTGACTCACGTAAATCGGATAACATAGGATGCTTATCCGGACGTGTTTCAACCGAACGTGATAACTGTGATAAGGCAATGACCGGACATTGCATTTCACGAGCAAGTTGTTTTAAGGATCGACTGATTTCAGAAATTTCTTGCTGTCGGTTATCTCCACCGCTACGGCCACTGCCACTGATTAACTGCAAGTAGTCAATCACGACTAAGTCTAAGCCATGCTCACTTTTCAGCTTACGGCATTTGGAAAAGATTTCTCCGACCTTGATATTTGAACTATCATCGACAAACAGCTTGCTTGCCATTAATTCATTAGCAGCTTCATTTAGTTTATTAAATTCTTCATCCATCAGATTACCGCTTCTTAATTTACTGGATTCCACAGCACTTTTCGCACTCAGGATACGTTTCATCAGCTGTTCAGCAGGCATTTCCAAGGAAAAGATGGCAATCGCTCCCGTGTTATAAAAAGATGCATTTAATGCCAGATTCAGCGCAAAAGCGGTCTTTCCCATGGCTGGACGAGCCGCCAAAATGATCAAATCGCCTCTTTGAAAACCATTCGTAATACGATCAAGATCCGTATAACCGGTCTTGATGCCGGTAATATGAGAATCACTGTTGCGCAGTTTGATCAGCTCCTGCATAACATCGGAAATGACAACACGACTGCTTTTAAAATCCGTTGCTTTGCGATCTCTTGTTACATTTAAAATATCACGCTCAGCTTTATCCATAATATCGTCTAAAGAACTTGCCGTGTCAAAACCTTCCTCGGCAATTTCCTGTGCTGTTTCTATTAAACGGCGCAAATGTGCACGGCTTTTAATAATTTCAATATAATACATACTGTTGGCCGCAGATATTGCGGTATCACTCAATTTGATGATATAGTCAGCACCGCCAACCAAGTGCAATTGTTCTATATCCTGCAAACGGGCAATCAGTGTCGTTACATCGACCGGTTTTCCACTATTGGTAATATCCATCATGGCAGAGAAGATCCGCTGATGAATATCGAGATAGAAATCCGAAGGCTCTAAGCCCTGATCATATACAACGCCGCTAACGCTGGGATATACCATCATCCCGCCAAGGATGGCTTGTTCCGCTTCATTACTATGCGGTAATTCTCTGCTCATACTGCCTCCTAACCGTTCACATGAACACGTATTACACCGATAACTTTATTCTTATATAAATCGACTTTCACATCGGTATAACCTAAAGAAGTAATGGCATCGGTATCGATAAACTTACGCTTTTCAATTTTGATAGCATGTACACGCTGTAACTGTTCTACGATTTGTTTGGTTGACACACTGCCAAATACTCTTCCGCCTTCTCCTGTTTTTACATGAAATTCCAAGGTAATTTTCGTAAGTTTTTGTTTTAATGCTTGGGCATCTGCTTCTTTTTGTTTTTCTTCTAAATCATGCTGCAGATTTTGTTCATCTAAGATTTCCATACTTTTTTTGGTAGCAAGCACAGCCAGCTTTTTATTTAATAGGAAGTTACGGCCATAACCGTCACTAACTTCCACGATTTCACCTTTTTTACCTACTTTTTTCACATCACTTAGCAGTATTACTTTCATCCTTTGTTTCCTCCTTGTTTTCTTCTATATATTCATCAATCTTCTTTTTCAATTCTTCTTTCAACGCTTTTACACTCGTATCCTTGCGTTGTAAAGCTGCGGCATTAAAATGTCCGCCTCCATGCATCTTTTCCATGATCACCTGGACATTCACAACACCCTTACTGCGCGCGGAAATGCCACATTCGTTCTCATTAATACGCGCAATAACAAAACTTGCCTCGACACCTTTGATTTCCAGCATACTGTCAGCTGCTTGCGACATCAACGTACGGTTGACTTGGGCATCTTTTTCCACTGCGGCAATGATGATATTATCCGCATAGGTCTGTGAATAATTCATTATTTCCGTCTTCGCCGCAAAATCGCGGAAGTCTTCTTTCAACATATTTTCTGCTGCTATCGGATCAATGCCAAGTTTTTTCAGATATGCTACAGATTCAAAGGTACGGCTTCCGGTACGATTACGGAAACGATTCGTATCGACTAAAATACCGACATACATCAACGTAGCTTCTTCCTCACTCAGATTTACGCGATTGGTCTGATATGGCAGGAATTCGGCTGCTAATTCACAAGTGGAGCTGGCGCTTGTTTCTACATATACTAATAATGGATTTCCGATAAAATCTTCACTTCTTCGATGATGGTCAATCACAATGATGCGATTGGCAGCTTCCAATGTCAACGGTGCACCGGTTTGTTTAGGATTATTATGATCGACAACAATTAGCAAGTCTTCATCTTCGATCATTCTGGCAGCTTCCTCATCTTGTAGAAAGCGATGGCGCCCATTGAAGATATCTTCATATTCCGTTAAAGCTTGTGCTAATTGCGGTTCTATTCCTGACGATTGCGAAACAATATAACTTTCTTTATTATAAGCAGTTGCTAAACGTGACATGCACAAAGCAGCCCCCATACAATCAAAATCCATATCCCGATGCCCAATCACGAATACCCGTTTTGCCTCCATGATCGCCTCACGAATAGCCTGTGACATCACGCGGACACGAACTTTTGAACGTTTTTCCCTAGCTTCACTGTTTCCGCCATAATATTTTACACTTTCTCCATATTTTTTCACAGCGGCCTGATCACCACCGCGACTCTGCGCCAATTCCAGCAAATCACTGATCATCGTATCCAGTTGGGCAAAGTCATCCGTGCCACGTGCAAAGGCCATACTCAAGGTGATAGAAACATCGATATCCTCAGCATTTTTACGAACTGTATTTAAGATTGCAAACTTATCTTCAACGACTTGCTGATATATTTTTTCATTTAAGACAACCAAGAAACGATCACTGCGCAAACGACGAATCAGCATGCCATATTTATCTGCCCACTCAACCAATGGCTGACGCAGACAAGTATTGATCTGAGCCATCTTGGTTTCATCCTCATATTGTTGAATTTCCATGTAATTATCCAGTTGCAGCAGTCCTGCGACAATACCATCTTCCTGAAATTTTTCGGATATCCTTGCAAACTCGGTAATATCTTTCACAAATAATACTTGCCCGTTTTCTTTACGAGTTATTTCATAAACATATTCACCATCATGTGCGGTAATACTGTCAACTTCTCCTTGAAAAAGTTCTGTGATATCGCCAATCCAGCTGGTAAGCTTCTTTCCAACGATATTCACACCGCGCTCTTGCAACAATTCACTCATCCAGGTAGCGCAGTATTGCTCATCATATGTGATAATACCCATTTCTCCTATTAAAAGGGCATCCTTTGCATCATGTCCAAGAATTCTGGATATATCGATATCTCGCTGTTCCCGATCACTTTCAAACCAATAGACGACCCAGATGACAACCAAAGAGTTGATAATCACCAAAATCAGCATCGGTAAAATTTTAACGCCTTCAATATCCGCCATAAATAAGGCAAATAAGGCAACAAACTGTGCCAATATGACGATTCCAATCTGTACCTTAATGTTCTCCAGACGTTCCATGTACCACACCTCGTTTCAGTACTTCTAACCATATGCCACGCAGATCGACAATCATATCCAAAACACCGATGATAGCAATTGCACCTTGTACATATGGCAGAAACATGCCTATGATGACAAATAATAAGAAGATGCGTTTACGAAACAACAATAGGATACAAAGCAAGGTCATAACACCATAACCGATTGCAAAGATTCTCGCTGCTCCATAGACACCTAGTAATAGCCCATAGACATCTTGGTTTAATTTTAGCACATTTCGCACTAAAAATAGAACCCATATCATTATTATTGTATATCCGACACTTTTGGGAACCTTAATTTCAAAAATGCTCTTCATTGCTCTTGTTTCGATATGCATGCGTTTTAATACGACATTGGCAATCATATGAATGCACATTGTCTGTAAAACCGTCATTAAGATCGCACTGCCAATCACAACATACGTCACGATTTTGGCAAGTGGTATCCCAATATCAATATGCATGAAGTCTAACAGCATCTTCACCATTTCCACATCTTCCGCCGGATCATAGCCAAACATTGCCGCAAATAATACGGTAGTAATCAGATAAGAAACAAACGTGAATATCCCTGTCCATAGTAACAGTGTTCCATTCTTCCATTTCTTTCTTATCCCGGCACCATAAACGATGCCTACTACATCACAGCTAAACAGATAAAAGATCGTTGTCGGAGCGGCAATCATAAAGCTTAACAGAACCATACTGATGGCAGGAACGCATGCACTTTTTACTCCATAGCGTGCGGTATACATTAAAATCGGAAAGGTTAAGACCCAATACATGACCATTTCTAGCATACCGGCTAATTGACGGTTGATAAATAATAGCATACCGACAATCGCAACCATCATCGCACCTTCGGTCATCTTTTTTGTTTGGTTGTTCATAAGTGCTCCTCCTTTCTTAAGAGAAAAACCCCCATCTGCCAAAACAGCTGGAGGTTTCATTAACACGAATATTATTCGCTTACGTAAGGCAGTAAAGCCATCTGACGTGCACGTTTGATAGCAGTAGCCAGCATACGCTGATATTTTGCGCGTGTTCCGGTTACACGTCTAGGGATGATCTTTCCGTTTGCGGAAATAAATCTTTTTAATAATTCAACATCTTTATAGTCGATGTATTCGATTTTGTTTTTTGTGAAATAGCAAACTTTCTTGCGTCCCATACGCTGTTTCTTGAAAGCCATAGTTTATCTCCTTTCTACCAATTAGAATGGTAAATCATCACTGGCGATATCCAATGTATCGCTGGATGCAAAGTCACTGGAGTAGGACGGTGATGCATTATCGCTCTGATAGCCTTGATTTCCTGCATCATAATCAGGTGTGTAAGCATTAACGGCTGCAGCACTGTTGGTTCCCTTAGGCTCCAAAAATTGAACAGAGTCTGCGACAACTTCGGTCACATAGACACGTCTTCCACTCTGGTCGTCATAGCTGCGTGTCTGAATTCTTCCTTCCACTCCAACTAAGCTTCCTTTATGCGTGAATTGTGCCGTATTATCAGCAACTTTATTCCAGCACACACAGTTGATAAAATCCGCTGTCGGCTGTCCTTCGGTCTTAATTCTGCGATCACATGCTACAGTAAAGGATGTTACGCTGGCTCCTGTTCCAGTCTTACGTAAAACCGGATCCTTTGTCATGCGTCCTACTAATACTACACGGTTGATCATTGTCCATCATCCTTCCTGTTTCTTATTCTTCGTCCTGTGTTTTAACGATCATATAACGTACGATGTTGTGGTTGATACGTGCTAAACGATCAAATTCATGAATGCCTTCATTGTTAGCAGTCACATTGATAACAACATAGTAACCTTTGTTCATGTGTTTGATTTCATATGCGAACTCTTTTACGCCCCACTCGTCTACCTGATCGATAGTTCCGTTGTGGTCAGTGATGATCTTATGTAATCCATCCATCACTTTCGTGCGTGCTGCGTCTTCTAAAGATGCGTTCACAATGTACATGATTTCGTATTTTTTCATTCTGTACACCTCCTCATGGTCTCATGGCCCTGCCTCATGTGCAGAGCGGGGAGTAGAGATTTCTACCCGTTTATTGATTATAGCATTGTTGCTTTTGAAATGTAAAGGGATATTTTAAAGTTTTCGTATTTTCTCTTCTTGGATCATCTCATGTCACGCTCAAACGATACCCTTTCTTTCTCGAAGCGTTCCTCATGGCTGCTCACTTAGACTTCCACGCTATCTAGCCTCATTCTCTTCCCCTTAGATAAATCCTTTTTTATCATCGATAGAATTCACTAAAATTTTACCTTTTTTTGCTTATTTATAGTATGATATATAGAAAGATACTCACTCAATGATCGAAATGATGTATAGGCAGGAGGTGTCTTCCATGCAGAAAAAGCTGATTCCCACCATTCTGATACTCTCCCTCATCCTTTCCGGTTTTTTATCTTTAAACGCTATCAGAAACATGCAGGGAAATGCCCGCGTGGTTAATTATACCGGTGTTGTCCGTGGAGCTACGCAACTTCTGGTGAAACAGGAAATGGCAGGCAAAACAAATCATGCGCTTATTCAAAAGCTGGATGGAATCCTAAACGAATTACAAACAGGTGATGGACCAAATGGATTAACACGCCTGGATGATGAAACCTACCAAAAACAGCTGCAGGAGCTTGAAAAAGATTGGGCTGTAATCAAGGAGGAAATTAAAGAAGTCCGCAAAAGTAAGGATACTGCCGAATTACTACGGTTAAGTGAACAGTACTTTCAAGCCTGTGATGATGCCGTAAAAGAAGCTGAAATATATACCGAGCAACGCGTCTCTTCGATCATGCGGATACTGATGGTACAAATTCTTCTTTGTTTGGCAATTGTTGCTTTTGTCGCCGCCATAACTTCACGAATGCGTAAACGCCAACAAGAAATGGAAAAGGTGGAAATTGAGAATCGTAAAAAAAGTGAAGCCTTATCGCTGTTGGCGAAACAATTACAGGCTCCGATGAATGAAATATCCGAAACTTTGTATATTGCCGATTTAGAAACTTATGAATTATATTTTTTAAATGAAGCCGGCCAGCGTTCTTTCCATACAAAAGACTTTTACGGACGCAAATGTTATGAAGTTTTGCAGGGAAGAACTTCGCCTTGTCCGTTTTGTACAAATCCGCAATTGGATGAAGGCAAAATTATCACCTGGGAATTTTCTAATCCCATCTCTTTACGCCATTACCTGTTAAAAGATCGTCTCATTGAGTGGGAAGGACGTAAAGCACGTATGGAAATTGCTTTCGACATGACCGAAAATGAGAAAGAGAAACAACAATTACAGAACATGCTGGATGCGCAAAATATGATCGTCCGCTGTGTTCATCATCTATATGAAAATCAAGATGTCACAAGCAGCATTCATGCCGTGTTACAAGCCGTCGGCAAATTCTTTACAGCGGATTGTACGTACCTTATCAGTATTGATAATCAGATGCCGTTTGCTAATCAAGAATGGTGTGATGCCCATATCGCTTCTCGCAAACAAGATTTTGCTAAACTCCCGCAAGCCGTTATCCATCATTGGCTTTCGGCCTTTAGTGAAAAGGGGAGCGTTATCATCAGTGATCTTGCGGAAATAAATAAGCTCTCTGAAGAAGAATATCAGATATTACAAAACCATAACATCCAACGTATGGTAGCTGTTCCATTAGAAAGTAATCATCAGATCATCGCTGTCTTAGGAGTTGACAATCCAGCTAAGGACATGATGCAAAATATTACTTCGATGTTACAAACCTTGTGTTACTTTATCATGCTGACCATCAAACGAGATCAAGCAGAAAAGAAACTGGCTCATTTAAGCTATCATGATGAATTAACTTCGTTCTATAATCGCAACCGATACATCGAAGATGTAAAACATATCGCGCACTCTCATCAATCCGTCGGTGTCGTTTATCTGGATATCAACGGTTTAAAAGATATTAATGATAAGTATGGACATGCCCGTGGCGATGAGCTTATCATCGAAGCGGCTTTACATATGCGACGTGTCTTCCCACAGGCCGATATTTATCGTATCGGAGGAGACGAATTTGTTATCATATCCACAAACCTGAGCCAAGATGTTTTCCAGCGGCAAGTCCGTGAACTGCGAGGTTCTATCAAAGATCAGGAAATGCTGAAGTTTGCTTTGGGCAGCCGTTGGTCACCACAGGCGGATGGCATCAATGATTTTATTGCCGAAGCAGATGCCTGTATGTATGAAGATAAACGTGTTTTCTATCGGAATCGTCAAAATACAAAGCGTTATCGTCATTATAATGATGAATTGTTGCATCTTTCTGACCCCAACACGTTACAAGCAGAAATAGCTATGCACCATTTTCACGTGTATCTGCAATCAAAAATTCGCTCGACAAGTGGAGAAGCGTTTGGGGCCGAAGCTTTGATACGTTATGAAGACCGTGATGGAACCATAATATCACCAGGGGATTTTATGCCCCTGCTAGCCGAGCATCATCTGATTTCCGTGATTGATTATTACATCTTTGAACGCATCTGTATGCTCATTCGCGAGTGGCTGGATGCCTATGCCACGATTGTCCCGATTTCCGTTAATCTATCCCGTCAAACGATGATCAAAGCCACCTTACTTCAGGATTTATTAGCTATCTGTCAAAAATATGAAGTAGCTCCATCCTATCTGGAAATTGAAATCAGTGAACATGGCGATCATCTTTCTGATAAAGACCTTATAACTTTGATACATGAATTAAAACATCATGGTTTTAGAATATCGTTAGATGATTTTGGTACTGAGTATGCCAATCTGGCATTATTATCCGCTGCTCCATTTGATGTCTTGAAACTAGACAAGAGTATCATCAATGAATTAGACAGTAATCCACGGACGCAAAAAATAGTAACTGCCATCATGAAACTATGTGAAGAATTACATATTACAATTATCGCTGAAGGTATAGAAACACTGCAACAGCTGCAGACCCCCACATCCTGCGGTGTAACACTTGTTCAAGGCTTTTATTACAGCATTCCTTTACCTGTTGATGAGTATCAGCGTAAGTATATGCACCCCAAATCCTAATCACATTTCCCTCCATCCTGTCTTATATTAGTAAGCTGCCACAAGCTTTCTCCAATATAGGGCAGGATGTTTTTTTTAGGATAAATGAAAGAAAACCGCAACTTCTATGAAAGAGAATGATTTTGTGAACTATCTTTTTTTCAAAGTCGGGTGTATAATAAAGAACCATAAGAAATAAGGGGTAAGGTGATGTCATGCAACAGGAGAAAACCAAACAGAAAGGATTAATGACAGAAGGTGTTATATGGAAAGAGTTATTATTATTTTCCGTGCCGCTTTTATTAGGCAATTTATTCCAACAGCTTTATAATGCGGTGGATTCTGTCGTTGTTGGTAATTATATAGGTGCACAGGCCTTAGCTGCTGTTGGCAGCAGTGCTCCCGTTATTAACCTGCTTGTCAGCTTTTTCATGGGGTTATCGGTTGGTGCTGGAGTTATCATCTCTCGTTATTTCGGCGCTCGTAATATGGAAAGCTTACAAGACAGTATCCATACTTCTTTGGCCCTTACTATGACAGCCGGTATCTTTATGACCTTGTTTGGAATCATCTTCTCTCCAACCATATTGCGTTGGATTGGAACTCCATCAGATGTTATGAGCAGTTCTGTTTTGTATCTGCGTATTTATTTTGGTGGTATTCTATCCGTTATGTTGTACAACATGGGCAGTGGTATCCTGCGTGCTGTTGGGGATTCTAAAAATCCATTATATTTTCTGATTGTATCCAGTATCACCAATATCCTGCTGGATCTATTGTTTGTCATCGTGTTTGATATGGGCATAGCCGGCGTAGGCTGGGCGACCTTAATTGCTCAAACCATCAGTGCCGTGTTAACCCTCTTATTACTCATCAAAACGAAACAAGAATATAAAGTCACCTTAAAAAAGATTCGCTTTCATAAAGATAAGTTGATTGAAATCATCCGCTTAGGCTTACCGAGTGGTATTCAAAACGGCGTTGTTTCCTTTTCAAACGTTATCGTGCAAAGTAATATCAATGCCTTTGGCTCTTTAGCGATGGCTGGCTGTGGTGCTTATACCAAGATTGATGGCTTTGCCATTTTACCGGTGATGAGCTATTCTATGGCTTTAACAACCTTTACCGGACAAAATATGGGAGCTAAGAAATATGACCGTGTGAAGCAAGGAGCACGCTCTGGTATCATCATGTCCCTACTCACAACCATCGCCATCTCAGCCTTATTGTTAATATTCGGTGAGCAGGTATTATCCATCTTCTCTGATAATCCTAAGGTTATTTCCTATGGTTTGTATATGATGCATGTATTAGCTCCATTTTATATTTTCCTTGCTATTTCTCATGCCTTTAACGGCATCATCCGCGGTGCCGGTATTACCACGATTCCTATGATTGTCATGATTACTTGCTGGTGTGGAATGCGTATGACCTGGATATTGGCAAGTGTTCCTATCTTCCATGATATCGGAGTTGTCTTTATGGGCTGGCCATTAACATGGGCTGCCAGTGCTTTATGGCTCTTCTTATATTATAAAAAAGGCAATTGGATGAAGCGTTCCATGTATTAACAAGTCTACTTACATTCAGAAAAAAAGCTGATGTTTCTATGTTTCTTACCAATAAAGGTATTACATATACATCAGCTTTTCTTTTGCTTATTTTAAATAATTATTGCTTATGAATTTTATAGGCAGTGCCATTATGAATTTACTCTTCAATACCATATTCACGTTCTAAATATTCATCATAGCTCATGCGGCGATCAATGATGCCATCCTCGCGAATTTCAATAATACGGTTTGCGATTGTTTGAATGAATTGATGGTCATGAGAGGTAAAGACCATCTCTCCCTTAAAGTTAATTAGGCCATTGTTTAAAGCCTGAATGGATTCCAGATCCAGATGGTTGGTAGGATCATCCAGCAACAATAAATTCGGTGCTTCCAACATGCTTTTTGATAACATACAACGAGCACGTTCGCCTCCGGATAACACATTGACAGGTTTTAAGGCTTCTTCCCCACTAAACAACATTCTTCCTAAGAACCCGCGAATATAACTCATATCATCAATACTCGTGTACTGGCTCAGCCAGTCACAAATACTTTCTTCCCCTTCAAAATAAGCAGCATTATCATCAGGGATATAGCTTGGTGTAATAGTTTGTCCAATTTCTACTTTCCCATTATCCGGTTCTATTTCTTTTGCCAGAAGTTTTAATAATAATGAAGTTTGCAAAGGATTGCCGATCAGGGCAATCTTATCCCCATTCATTAAAGAAAACGAAATGTTATGCAAAAGTTCTTTCCCTTCAATCGATGCACAAAGATCTTCGACAAATAAAATGGCTTTTCCTGATTCACGTTCCGGCTTAAAATCCACGAAAGGATATCTTCTGGTAGATGGCTGTAAATCATCCAGCGTAATCTTATCTAAGATTTTCTTACGTGAAGTTGCCTGTTTCGATTTTGCGGCATTCGCTGAGAATCGGGCAATAAAGGCTTCTAATTCCTTAATCTTTTCTTCTTTTTTCTTGTTTGCATCTTTCATCTGTTTTGCCAGCAGCTGACTGGATTCATACCAGAAATCATAGTTACCGCTGTAAATCTTAATCCCTCCGAAATCCACATCGGCGATATGTGTACATACCTTGTTTAAGAAATGACGATCATGCGATACGACGATGACGGTACTTTCATAATTGATCAAAAAATGCTCCAGCCAGGCAACGGATTTTAAATCTAAACCATTGGTAGGCTCATCTAACAACAGTGTATTTGGCTTGCCAAACAATGCCTGCGCTAACAGAATCTTAACCTTTTGTGCAGGCGTCATGGCTGACATCAATTCTTGATGTAAGCTTACCGGTATATCCAGCTGTTCCAAAAGATTGGCTGCTTCACTTTCCGCATTCCAGCCATCAAGATTCGCAAATTCTTCTTCTAATTCTCCGGCTTTTACTCCATCTTCATCGGTAAATTCGCCTTCTTTTGTGTACAAGTATTCTTTTTCTTTCATGATGGCATATAAGCGTTCATTTCCCATCATCACGGTTTCTAACACCGGAAATTCTTCAAACTTGTAATGATCCTGTTCCAGTGTAAAAACCGTTTCATTCGGTCCGGTAAAAACATCTCCGGTATCCGGCTTTAATTCACCACTTAACACTTTTAGAAAAGTACTTTTACCGGCTCCATTTGCGCCAATTAACCCATAGCAATTACCATCCGTGAATTTTAAATTTACATCCTTATATAATGTGCGTGCACCAAAACGCACGCTCACATTGTTTGTCCCTATCATATAGAACCTCCATTTTTCATGCCTGTGCATTATAGCATGTGTCTTTCAGAAATACAAATACACAAAAAAATGCTTATGCTTCTCTTAAAAAAAGATGCTCCGTTTTTAATGTTTCAACATTATGTTTTCTATGATTCTTCATATTCTTTGTATCGTAGATATGCGATGGTTTTGATAGCCCTGCTTGTACTTATTGGTTATCATTTGATATTTCCTTATTGCCCTAAACTTTTTTCTTCGTTAAAAAGAGAACGACCATCCATCGTTCCCTTTCATATCCTATGATTTCATATAACTATTTCCTATGGAATCAGCAAGCAAATAGAATATGCTGCATGCGCAATCGTCCACATCCAAAAGACTTCATCAAATAGTGATTCCTAAAGCTCAGTTTTCTATTTCCCTGCAATATCTTCAATTGTCGTAACCTTCATATTCCCATAACTGCCTTCTACCACATACACTTCATGATCCCCACAAAGTTCCATGATCTGTGCATCATCACTAGCTTGCAGCTGTTTTTGATATGCCTTGTGATACGCTTTTAAAATCGCACTTGTTCGAAAAGCTTGTGGTGTTTGTGCCTGATATAAAGTAGCGCGCTGCGGAGTCGTTTTCACCTTTCCATCCTCCACTACTTTAATCGTATCTTTCACCGGCATCATGAGCAAACAAGCATCATGCACTTGTAAGCTTTCAACAATACGATCAATACAATCCATGGTCAGCCACGGTCTTGCCCCATCATGAATCAATACATGTTCACACATCACCGCTTTCAAGCCATGATACACAGAATCTTGACGAGTTGCCCCACCTTGTACAAACACGATGTTCCCTTGTGTACATAGCTTCATAAAAACTTCGATATCTTCCTTACTGGCCACTACGATAATTTGATGACACCGTGTATCCTTTTGAAAGACCTGGATGGTTTCTTCTAAAATCGTATGTCCGTTTTTTAATTTAAATAGCATTTTATTATACCCCAAACCCATCCGGCTGCCGCTGCCTGCTGCTACGATAAGTGCTGTATATTCTATCATATTCTTAGCCTCCCGCTTTTCATTGTATGATTGCCTATGGCGTTGATTTTTCACAATTATATCATATATGTAATCTATTTTTAAAAAGAATATTGCAAAAGCTATGCTATAATGATACCAGATGTTAAAATCAAGGTATCATATACATAGAAAGAGGGATAAAGATGTATAAAGAACGTAGAAAAGCCTTAGCAAGCGCTCTTCCGGATACAGCAATTGCTTTGGTATGTAGTGGAAAAGCCCCTTACAAAGTCGGTGATGAAAAGTATGATTTCTCAGTTGATCGCAGCTTTTATTATTTAACCGGATTAGATAAAGAGAACATGGTACTTGCCATCATCAAAGTTGAAGGACGTGTAAGTGAGTATTTATTTATTGAACGTTATGATGAAGAATTGGCAAAATGGGTAGGCGGCAGAATCATGCCTGAGGATGCCGCAAACATCTCCGGTATCCAGGAAATCTATTGGCGTGAAGAAGCCATGGATACCATAGGAAGTGTCTTATCACGTTATTTTAGTGGTTATGCAAATGTTGATGTATATGCGGATTTCACGAAACAAGAAGCTGAACAGGCGGATAGTGAAGCGCATATTTTTGCACGTAGTTTACTGCAAAGATATCCACACATCGTTTTACATGATCTGGCAGGATACATCAGTGCACTGCGTTTGGTTAAGGATGAAGATGAATTGGCAAAATTACAAAAAGCCATTGCGGTGACAAAGGAAGCCATTGAAAATATGATGGCTCATGCGCATGCTGGCATGGGAGAATACGAATTGGAAGCTTATTTTGATTTCGTCTTAAAATCAAATAACTGTCTGCATTCTTTCCCATCCATTGTGGCAGGAGGCAAAAATGCAACTATCCTACATTATCAGGAGAATAGTCAAAAAATCAAAGACCGCTCTTTGGTTTTATGCGATTTAGGGGCAGCTTATTCTTATATGAATGCCGATATTACACGCACCTTCCCGATAAATGGGAAGTTCACAAAACGCCAACGTCAAATTTATGACATTGTTTTAACAGCTAATAAGATGATCATGCAGATGGTAAAACCAGGTATAACCTTACGTGATTTAAATAATGAATTGATTAAATTTTATCATCAAGAATTAAGTAAACTTAATTTATTAAAACATGGAAAAAGTGTTGCCGATTATTATTGGCATGGAGTTTCCCACATGCTTGGCCTAGAAACACATGATGTCACCTTGCCAAACTATAAACTGCAGCCTGGCAATGTCTTTACAATTGAACCCGGCTTGTATTTAGAGGAGGAAGGCATTGGCATACGCATTGAAGATAATGTGCTGGTGGTGGAAGATGGCTGTATCAACTTAAGCAAAGATATTATCAAAGAACCGGATGAAATTGAAGCCTTTATGGCGGCTCATGCCAAATAAATCCTACGTGCAATCGTTAAGAAAGGGGTATACACATGAAAAAAATTTATGCAGAATTTAAAGAATTCATCATGCGTGGAAACGTGCTTGACTTGGCTGTTGGTGTTATCATCGGTGGTGCTTTTCAAAAAATCATTGGTTCTTTGGTGAATGATATCATCATGCCAATCATTACGATGATTACCGGTGGCATTGACTTTTCCAACTGGTTTATCGCCCTGGATGGCAACACGTACACTTCTTTAGCAAAAGCACAGGAAGCAAATGCATCTACCTTGAATTATGGTGTCTTTTTAACAGAGGTCATTAACTTTCTCATCATGGCCTTTGTAATCTTCATGATGGTCAAAACAATGAACTCCTTAGCGCGTAAAGCCCTTCGAAAAAAAGAAGAAGAAGCAGAAGCACCTACGACAAAAATTTGTCCTTTCTGTAAATCAGAAATCGCTATCGAGGCTACACGCTGTCCACATTGTACCAGTGCATTGCCTAACGAAGAAGAGGCAGCTGATGAAGTGGCAAGTGAATAGACGAATAACTTTCTGAATGAACATAAATACATCAAAAGAAAACTGGAACTTCCTATCGTAAGACATTCTGCTTATAGGATTGTTTCCAGTTTTTTATTTCTGATTTTATTTATTTTTACGATGCTGAATGTGATAACTACAGCTCATCAACAAACGATTTGGTAAAAAGCGTGTCGCGATATAAGAGGCTTTCATCAACATGCCGGGAATGATCAGTAACTTTTTTTCTAACATACGGCGTATGGCAATTGCAGCTACCTCTTCGCTTGTTTTTCCATCCATTAAAAACTTAACATTTGCCACCTTATCGAATTCGGTTCTCACCGGTCCCGGGCATAATACCGAGATGGAAACATGACTGCCTTTTTTCTGCAGCTCTTTCCATATCGCCATCGACAAGCGAAGTACATAGCTCTTGGTCGCATAATAGGTTGCCATCAACGGTCCCGGTAAAAAAGCGGCGGAGCTGGCTACATTTAAGATATAGCCTTTATCACGACGAATAAAATCCTTTAAAAAGAGCTTGGTAAGAATATGCACCGCCTGTATATTAGTTTGCACCATCTGTAAATCTTTATCTAACTCCGTTTCATGAAATTCCCCATAATCTCCAAAGCCGGCATTATTGATCAGAATATCAATAGGTTCATGGACAAAGCGTTGGTATAACGCTTCACAGTTCTCACGTTTTGAAACATCTAAAACAACCACTGTAACATGTACTGGTAATTCCTTTTTTAGTTCCATCAAACGTTCTTTTCTTCGTGCAACCAGAATCAAATCAACTTTGGCCTTTGCCAGAACTCTGGCCATATCTCTTCCAATCCCACTGCTGGCGCCGGTAATTAATGCTTTCATAACATCACTTCCTTATGTCTTTACTATAGCACATTTTTTCGGTTATAACGCTCATTTCCTTCTAGGTTTAGAAAAAGGAGGTTAGACCTCCACGAGATGCTGTTTTAGTTTTCTGGTTACTTCTTCCATGGATGTGCAAGAAGAAATCACTTCTTTAATCTTTGTATCCGCTAAAGTCTTATTCCATTGTTTTAAGACATTATGAACGATGTGCAATTTATCTTCCTGCTTCAGATCATGAAACCAGAAGATTTCATCAATGACGCTTAAAAATGATGCAGGCAACTGTCGAGATAAGATTTGTTCCAGACTTTGGGTTTCTTGAAAATGCAATTCATTGCCACTTGTTAGCGTGAAATCACCATTCAAGATCATGATACAATGACGCAGATCCACCTTGTAAATATCATGTTCCATATACCCTTTTTCAATGGATTGACGTAAGAATTGCAGCTGTGCTTCATGCGCCATATGCAAATTCATGATACATACGATCGTATAGGGATTGCGTCTTAGTAAAGATAAATTATGCGCAAAGTTTTGTTCAAAGGCTGCCATATCAAAAGTTACCATATCTTCCTGATTAAAATAAGTGCGGTTAAATTTTTGCATCAGTGTCTTCTTCCCAACCCCGGGATTTCCTAAAAACAGCCAAACCCCTAAAGGACGTTGGGTAATCACGCCCTGCTCGATCCATTGTAACTGGGCAATCAATTTATCAATAACTTCTTCCTGTCCAATCAAGGATTCTTGCAGCTGCGCCTTTAACAATTGTACACGATCAACACTGGCAAGCGGAATCGCTGTAAGCTTTTCCACAACATCTTTAACCATTTCTTCATTGACTTGATGCGTATTGCTCGCTTTCGCACTGACACAGGATAAATCTAATACATCAATCGCTTTATCCGGAAACTTACGCTGTGGCATATAATAGTCACAATACGCGACGATTTTCGCTAAGATATCCATCGGAATATGCACCTGATGAAAATCCTCATATTCTTTTACCTTAACCTTTAACATTTCCAATGTTTCGCTTTGATTTGGTTCTTTGATCGTGATAATTTGGAAACGTCGTTCTAAGGCTCGATCTTTTTCGATATATTTTTCATATTCTTCCACTGTTGTAGCACCGATACATTTAATCAGTCCACGCGCAAGATATGGCTTTAATACACTGGATACATCAATGCTGCCTTCTGACTTACCTGCACCAATCATCTGATGGATCTCATCAATAAAAAGGATCACATTCGGATATTTCTCTAACAGGCGAATAATATTTTGCAATTTCTCTTCAAAATCACCGCGATATTTCGTTCCTGCTACTAATGAATTCAGATGCAGTTCATAAATACTGGCATTGCGTAAGGATGGCACCTGATTTGCCTGTATCATCCCAGCAAGCTTTTCCACTAATGCGGTTTTCCCCACACCGGGTTCTCCGATCAATAATGGATTCGCCTTATCTTTTCTTGACAATACCGAAATCATAAAAGAAAGTTCTTTATCTCTACCTATAATATCCTGATTTAAACCACAGGTATTTAGATTCCGTAATTCATTTACTTTATCCAATTCATTACGTCCCCCATGTTCCATCTGCATCAGCAATACATTCTCATCAATATCATAGCGATGCAAGATTTCCGTAGCCACACAGCTTGCTGTCTGCAGCAGTGCTAAGGATAAGGATTGTACGTCCATCACTTTCGCTTTTTTATGCTGTGCAATCTGCATGGCACGCTCTAAGATATCATCGACGACCTGGGTGATCTGGATTTCATCCACACTTTGATCACGCAAGCCAAATAGTACCATTAAATCTTCTTTCATCTGATAGTAACAAACACCCTGTGCACTGATTAACTGACATAACTGAGTCTCACTATCTTTTAAGATTGCCAGTAATAAATGCTCGCTTCCTATATAGTTGTTTCCCATATCACGCGCCTCTTCACCTGCGCTTTTCATGATATTTGTCACCTGTTTATTTAAACGATATTTCATATCTTCACCATCCGTTTCCATATAGCATATGATTTCTCTTGGTTGCTTTTGTTAGTATGGACTGCCAAATTCATTTAAAACGCAAGAAAGAAGTCTAAATCTTTCGATATCTTTATTGTATGAATTCAAGAGAAAGGATATGATAAACTCATAGAGAGGTATGAATGAATATGAACATAAAAGATTATGCAAAAAAGATAAACAAGGAAGCCATCTATTGTTGCTATGACACTTATATGGAAAATCCGAAAGAAGATGAAAAAGGTGATTGATGATGAATTGGCGAATCATCACCTTATCGCCAGCATGAAACTATTTCAAGCATAATAAAATAAAATTTACAAAGTAAAAGACTGCTCACCGATGTGATATGATTCCACCTCCGTGGAGGGTTTGTCAAGAAAAGTGTGTAAGTAAAATTGATTAAGACATCTATTTAAGATATTTTTCAATACGAGATGTAAAAATTTCATTAACCATAAGTTGATTCAACACTTTTGACCAATCGTGAATGGTTCCGTTATTCCATTTCTTTTCTAGCTCTGTACAGCGTAAGTATAATAATTTGAATAAGGCGTTTTCATTTGGAAAGGCGCCTTTTTTCGTTACTTTGCGAAAACTTGAATTGATCGACTCTATCGCGTTAGTGGTATACATAATACGTCGTACATCACTTCCATAATCATATAATTGTTCTACAAATTTGAAGTTCCTTTTCCATACTTCAATAGCTCCAGGATACTGTTCCCATGTTCGACAAAAAGATTCAAAGGCTGCCGCTGCCGCTTTTAAATTTGGTGCCCCATATACTTTCTTTAATTCTTGTGTGAACTTTTTATAATCCTTACTAGGGACGTATTTAATGGAATTGCGGATCAGATGTACGATACATCTTTGAACAATGATCTTAGGAAATATTGCTTTGGCTCCTTCTTCCAGTCCACTAACTCCATCCATCGACATAAAGAAAACATCTTCTATCCCTCGTGCTTTCAATTCATCAAATATCTGCATCCAATAATTCTTACTCTCGCTTTCACTAAGCCATAATCCAAGGATATCTTTATGCCCATTCAAATCGTAGCCTAATATCGTGTATACAGCGCATTCTTTCGCCTCATAGCCACTACGCAATGTCACATACATACAATCTACGAACAAGAAGGCATAGCACTTCTTTAATGGTCTATTTCGCCATTCTTCTAGTTTTGGTAATATGGCATCTGTAATATCGGATACCATTTCATGAGAAATTGAAAATCCATAGATATCTTCTATTGTTTTTGATATATCACGTTGACTCATTCCTCGTGCATACATCGCTAATACTTTATCTTCTATTCCTGAAACATCTCTTTGTCGTTTTGATATCAGCTGTGGCTCAAAAGAGCCATCACCCTCTCTTGGTGTATCTATCGTGATATCTCCCTTTGTAGTATGAACAGTTTTTTGACCATATCCATTTCTACGATTCTGCGTTTGTTTATATTCTTTATTATTATTCTCATATCCTAAATGATGACTCATCTCACCTTGGAGCAACGATTCAAATATCGGACCAAAAAGTTCTTTGAGTGCTTCATCTGCATCTTCTGCTGATTGTGGATCAAATTGTTTTGCGATTTCTTGCGCGAGTGCTACTGTTTTTGGATCTCTTTTTATTCTTGCCATATGTTATTTCCTCTACTTTCTTTTATTGTATCATAAGCATATAAAAACTGTGTATCGTTAAGTCGTACGCTCTTAACTTACACAGTTTATTTTACACTCTCTCCGTGGACAACGTTTTCTGTATTGACGTTGTTACTTTAATGGGATTATATCAATGTAAACAGTCTTTTTATGTTTATCCTTTTGCTAATTTTCTTCGCTTAATGATTTTTTTAATTTTACGAACAATAACATAAATGATGATAATGAAAACACCTAAAATGATTGCTGATTCTATCGGATTTACTTCCACAAGATTATCATCATAAGAAGCATCATATGCCGCTTTCGCTTCTTTATAGAATTTCGTATCTTTTACAGAATCTAAAAACTGGTAATTTTTATCCTCATGTTCTTTGGCGTCTTCTTTACCATTTGTCTTACTCATTTCTAAAAAATTCTTTTTCTCCTTGATGTAGTTCTCACGATAAGTATTGTATTCGCTTATATAATGTTTGCTAAATTTTTTTAAATCAAAACTACGTTTTGCTTCCTCTTCATTATATATGTTCGTAAAAGCATCTTTGTCTGCCATAGCATATATTTCATTCAGCTTTAGCTTTTCTTTTGCATCGTATGCTTCTTTATAATGTTTTGTATATACTTCTTTTATAATATTTTTAGGCAAAGTTGCTAATTGATATTTTTCAGTCGTTATTGCATCTTTTTCCCCATTTTGTTTGGCTAACGTTTCACTTTTCTTACGTAACTCTTTTTCAGCCTGTAAAAATGCTTTGTCAAATGCCGATCGATAATTACTATCTTTGTATTTATACTTTATATTTTTTAAGTTTCTGTTTGGCTCCTTTATCTTAGCTGCATAACCTTCTTTTTTACCAATAGCTTTATAATCAATTTTTGGCTTAGTGACCGTTGGCTTGCTCGTGGTATAACTATTTGTCGTTGTATTCGTAGACGGTTTCGTTTGATTGCTAGATGAATTCGAACTAGATGCAGAGCTATTACCATTATGACAATGGTATTCTCCATATGCCAATCCCCATTTTTCACAATTGGTACGACAGGTGTGACAACCATTTCCATCAGTTCTTCCCGGATGTGCTTTCACCGCCTGTGTAGCGCCAAGCAGCGTAGCTGAAAGCATTGCTGCGAATAATACTTTTTTCTTCATTTCTTTCTCCCTCTGAAATTTCTATTCTTTTTGATTCTAATCTATTATACAATTATTCATTACAGATAGGAATGTAAAGGGTTTCTTTATACATAATTTCACCTGTTTATTTATTAACACCTATTATTTATACATGTATATGTAGATCAAACGTTTATCAATTACTGTTTTGTCTATGTTATACAAAAACATCCGCCATTGAGTTCTTCGTTTCTAAAAGAACTACTTAAGTGAAATAGAAAAGAGAACATAAGCCTTACATACCACACAGCTTATGTTCTCTAATATTCCTATGCTCTTATCTATCCTGTACCGCTTTAACAATTGCCTTTGCGTTGATGCCATACTTTTCAAATAAAGCTTGTGCATCGCCACTTTCTCCAAAGGTATCCTGTACACCGATATGTTTTACAACACAGGCATGCGCACTGCTTGCCACAACATCCGATACTGCACTTCCTAAACCGCCAATCACACTATGCTCTTCACAAGTGATGATCGTATCATGGGTTTTTGCCAATTCTTTTATTAAGGCGGTATCTAATGGTTTTATGGTTGAAATGTTTACCACAGTAGGGGCTTCCTCCAACATAGCAGCTGCTTTTAAAGCTTCTTGTACCATCATACCACTCGCCACTAAGGCAACCTTTTTCCCCTTACGTAAAACATTGCCTTTCCCAATTTCAAATGTATAAGATGCATCATATACACTCTCTACTTTGCCTCTGCCAAGACGAACATAACAAGGTCCATCTATGTTAGCTACTGCTCGAATAGCCTGTTTGGTTTCCTCTTCATCACAAGGCTGAATCACTGTCATTCCCGGAATCACACGCATTAATGCCAGATCTTCATTACACTGATGACTAGCACCATCTTCCCCTACACTTAGACCTGCATGGGTAGCGCAAATCTTCACATTTAGATGAGGATAACCAATGCTGTTACGAATTTGTTCAAAGGCTCTTCCTGCCGCAAACATCGCAAAGCTGGACGCAAAGACGATATACTTGCTTGCCGCTAAACCTGCCGCAATGCCCATCATATTTCCTTCCGCTATACCAACATCAAAATGACGCTGTGGACAAACCTTTTTCGCTTCGCTTGTTTTGGTACTTCCTGCCAGATCCGCATCTAAAACAATAACTCGCTCATTCTCTTGTATGAGCTGTGCCAACGCTTTTCCATAGGCCTCTCTTGTTGCACACTTTGCCATTATGCCTCACCTCCTAATTCCTTTATTGCTTGTTCATACTGTTCTTTATTGGGGGCTGTTCCATGCCAGCCCGCTTGATTTTCCATGAAGGACACGCCTTTTCCTTTCACGGTATTGGCAATGATGGCTGTTGGTCTTCCCTTATTTTCTCTAGCTTTTGATAAAGCCGATAAGATTTCATCCATCGCATGACCATCTACCGTCAAAACATGGAAATGAAATGCCTTAAATTTTTCTTCTAAAGAATCAACATTCATAACCTTTGCCACCTCACCATCAATCTGCAAACGGTTATGATCAACGATGACACATAAATTATCCAGCTGATACTGTGCAGCTGCCATGGCAGCCTCCCAAACTTCACCTTCCTGACATTCTCCATCGCCCAATAACGCATAGACACGATGATGGTTTTGGGCAAGCTTATTGCCCAGTGCCATGCCAACAGCTGCAGAGATTCCTTGACCTAATGAGCCAGTTGACATATCAACACCGGCAACATATTTCATGTTGGGATGTCCTTGTAATCGTGAGTTTATCTTGCGAAATGTCAATAATTCACGTTCATCAAGAAGTCCTTTTTCACACAATACCGCATATAACAAAGGAGATGCATGTCCTTTACTTAAGACGAAACGATCACGATCGATGCTGTTTACATTCGCTTCTGTGATATCCATCTCTTGAAAATATAATGCCGTCACAAGATCTGTTGCACTCAGACTTCCACCCGGATGTCCACTTTGTGCCGTATAGACCTGTTTTAAAATATGCTTACGTATTTGTCTGGCATGTTCTACTAATTCCTGTTTATCCATAACTTACCTTCTTTCTTGTTGTCATGTTGTTATACATATACTTCCTCATGATACACCTGTTTATAAAGGAAGAGCTGAAAGATGCTTCCAGCTCCTAAGATTATTTTTCAATGGCTTTACGAATACGGCTGGTAACTCCCTTTAGGTTGTAGCATTCGGCATACTGCTGTAAAGGACGTTTGATGTGATCAACAACAAAGCGCTGTCCATCGATATGGAATTTTGCCAAATTCGCATAAAGCTGCTGTAATTCTTTTTTTACATCTTCATCATTGAATGCATAATGACCGGAGATATCAAGAATTTCTAAGGATAATGCTTCATCTTTTAAGATATCCTCTACCTGTAGATTACGCTGTTCTCCCATCATCCATTTTCTCCAACGTTCTGTTTTGATTGCTTTTACCAACAAAGTATTTCTTAAATCCGAAGTTTCATCAAGCAAACCTTCCTCTTCTAAGATTTTTTCTACATCACACAGCTTTAAGTAAGCACGGGTTTCTTCTGTACCATACTGTGGGGCTACATTGCTGGCAGTTACATTTGCCGGAATATGTTCCAGTAAGGTTACATCATCCAAATAATCCGCATTATGTTCCTTAAGTCCTACACCATATTGTTTCGCCATCTGTGCTAGGTCATAGGCGTTATGGAAATTATAGGTTCCTACCTGTTCTGTTTTTCTTGTTAACGTACCTGTCTGACCAACGATGAAAGTTGGCATTGGTAATCCTTTGGCAGTTAATTCTTTTTCCAGCTTTTCGATAAATTCATGATACTTTTCTGTCGAAGTTAAACCACCATTGGTTTCCTCTGTACCAACTTCATAGCCAATTTCCGGTAAGCCGCGTTTTTTACGTTCTTCTTCACAATAGGCAATTAAATCAACCGTACGACTTAATACCACATCCAAAGGAATGACTTTACCAATTTCAAATGGGTCCTTCGTTGGGTCGATCATCAATAAATCAAAACCATTTTCAATATCAGCTAAGTAAGACTGACGAGCTAATTTCATTGCTTCTTCTTCTGGCAGGTGGGCATTACGCTCATTATCTCTTTGCCAAGGTCCACCATGATCACGACACAAATAGTACAAACCATCAAAGCCTACTTCATTCGCAACCTTGCGAATATCTTCATTAAAACGTTTCTGATCCCAGCCATTCACATAGCCGCCACCTAACGCATCGGCATCTACCTGATTACGACTGGCAATGAACATCAAAGGGAAATCATAATCTCTAGCGATTTCAAAACTTGCCTGTAATAAATTAGGTGACATTGGCCCTATGCCTAATAACGTTGCACTATCTCCTGAATCTTGTAATTTTAATAGTCCTTCCACTACTTTTTTAATTGGTAACTTTTCCATATCTTTCTTCTCCTCTTTTTACCTATTTTGTATGTTTCACCGTTACGCTTGATAAGCATATGCTTATTTGTATAAATATGCTTTCCCAACGGTGTTTAACAGACGCATCTTATTAGCGATGACACTTCGCGCCGCCTGAATGGCCGAAGGAAATATCGCATTTGGCTCATATGCATCTGGATGAAGCGCTAAATATCTTTTTGTTTCAGTAAAGAATGCTGTTTTTACATCACTGGAAATATTGATCTTACAAATTCCTAAGGCGACGGCCTGAGTTATCTCTTCATCCGGGTTGCTGCTGCCTCCATGTAATACCAAAGGGATGTTCACCTGTTCGCGAATGGCTTTTAAAACATCCAGCCTTAACGTTGGTTTATAATTTGTGGGATAAATGCCATGGGCAGTGCCAATCGCAACTGCTAAAGTATCCACACCTGTTTTATCCACAAATGTTTTCACCGCTACCGGATCACTATATTGAATGTCACTGACATGCTCCTTGCTAATCGCACCTATCGTTCCTAATTCAGCTTCCACGGATACATGCTGAGGCTTTACAAGCTCACAGATATCCTTTGTTCGCCGGATGTTTTCATCTAGAGGATACGAGGATGCATCGATCATGACGGAAGTGAAACCACAACGCAATGCTTGCAATATCTGTTGGCGATTAGCGCCATGATCCAAATGGATGACACAGGGAACACTTGTCGTATGGGCAACCTCCAGAACCGTTTTCATAAAAGGTTCTTTCAAATAGGCAAGCTCATCAGGATGAATCTCATAAATCACAGGTGCTTGTAAGGCTTCACTTTCTTCCTTCACAGCATTTAATATTTCCAGACTGCCGATGTTGAAGGCAGGAATCGCGAAATGATGTTTTTGTGCGATTGTTAACAGCTCTTGCATATTCATCAGCATATCTTTATTCTCCTTTTCGATTCCTATGAATTTCATTTTGTTTCTTTGCCTCATCTTCCAAATGATGAAGATATTGAACAATTTTCATGCGATACAAATGTCCTTTCAGAAAGCTTAGCAATCGAATACCGAAATGCACATCATGCAGTTTTTCTTGATAGATGATACAGGTATAGTTTTCATCCAATGGCTGTAAGCGATAAGAAATTGTCTGTGTATATTTAGGGTATTGGCTCTTTACCTTGTAATATTGTGCTTCCTGTAGTGCTTCTATTGTTACCGGAATGCGATATTCCTTATCATGAAACTTTAGCTTTTGAGTATACGAATAGCCCTGATGCAGCTGGGCAGGACGCTTCGCAAGCTTCACCTGTTGTTTGATATCCTTTTGCAGCTCTTTTAATAAAATGCGATAGATAGCTGCCGCATTTACATGGACATTTACTTTCACTTTCATATTCATCTTTCCTCATCACTTGGCTCTTAGGGGCAAGAATTACTTATTTTTTAAACGTACATACCATGAACAAATTTCCTTTAACAAATCCTCTTGATAAGAGAAACCGCATATTTGATGAACCGCTTCAATGATGCCTTTTTCTTGAATGAGCATCTGCATCTGCATAGCAGCTTCATCCGTTTTTTCATCATAAAGCAAACCATACGCAATCGCTTGTACGATATGTTCATAAGGTAAGTGATGCGCTTTACACATACGGGCACTGCCACATAAGCGATCATCATAGCTAAGCTTACGCAGTGGATCTTTTCCTACCCGATAAACCGTATCCGGCATATCTCCTTTTGCTTTCGGAAAGACACTTAACTTATCCAACTGCTCTTCACTGATGGGATACTGTTGCAGGATACCGGCACGTATTTCTTTGGTAACTTCCTGAATAAAGGCTGCTCCATCTTCATCTTCCAATAGTTCATTAATGGTCGTATAACCTCGATACCAACCAAGATAAGCACTGGCTGCATGAGGACCATTCACAAGGAATACTTTAATATCCTTTAACATGGCGATATCATCACATAACTCTAACCACTCAATATCTGCGATATCAATCGTTAATGGCGGTTGTATCAATAAGGACAAGACTGCCGTTGAACGAATGTTTAGCGAGCGATGATCATCGGCATCGGTACTGCGGCGAATGATAGTATCCCGTATGACGACCTGATGCATAAACCAGGACAGCAGCTCTTCGTTCATATCTTTTACAAAGGCATCTTGAATCATTGGTATCATGCCGTTTTTATTTGTTAAACAAAGCATGCTCAGCTTTTGATTGGGATTTGTCTTTGCCCGCATCTTAAAGATTTCTTTTACATATGCGATAGCCTCAGGAAAATCTTGGGGATAGATGCTAAGAAACAAGAGATCGGCATATACGATGGCATGGCAATCCTGTGGCTCTAGCAGGGTTTCATATGCCTCATAGCCGCTTACCTCATGTTCTTCTATGCACTCCTTGCGATAGACCTGCACATGGTAACTGCCTGTTTCATTTAGTTTTTGGATAACACCGGCATCTTTATCTAAAAATGTTGTATGCCAGCGTGGTGCATTGGCAAGGGTTTCTCCAAGAAACCCCTTCCCCAATCTACCTGCACCAAGAATGACTGCATTTGCCATAAGATTCCCCTATTTCGTTTCTACCGCTTTGGCTTCTGCTTTCTTTTTCTTATCCTCTAAATTCGGTTTGATAAACATCAATGCAATAGCTGTCACAACGACACCGATTGCCATATCTAAGGTGTATAACAGCGGCTTGCTGGTAGCTGCTACAACGATCATACCGCCATGAGGAACATAACAGTCAATTGCATGCATCATTGCTAAGCCGGCACCTACCGCACTACCTAAACAGATTGCTGGCAATACATGTTTGATATCCTTAACAGCAAATGGAATTGCCCCTTCGGTAATACCAATCAATCCCATAAAGGCTGCGGTAATACCTAATTGTTTTTCAGCATCATCATATTTTTTACGTGAAATGAATGTTGATAAAGCTAGTCCAAGTGGAGGAATGGCAACCGCAACACGGAAAGCACCGTTTGGTCCATAAATACCTTCTGCCATCAATGCCATGGTAAATGCTGAAGCTGTCTTATTAATAGGTCCACCCATATCAAAGGCTGTCATCAATCCAATAACGATTCCTAACAGGATAGCGCTGCCGCCCTGCATATTGCTTAACATCGTGGTCAAGGCTTTCATCAAAGCACCTAATGGACCAACTAAGATATACATATAAGCTAAACAGCAAATCAGTGTTGATAGAATAGGAATGATCAAGACTGGCATGATGCTTTTAATGGTTGTGTTCACCTTCCATGATTTGATCCATTTGCATACATAACCAACAAAGATACCCATGATCATCGCACCTAAGAAACCGGTAGATACACTATTTTCACCAACGGGATTGTTAGCGATATAACCGGCAATCATACCAGGTGCTAAGCCCGGTTTCCCAGCTAGTGAATAAGCGATATAACCAGCTAGCATAGGAATCATCATGGCCATACCGGCAGAACCAATCGTATTCAAATTCTGCATGAAAGGATTGGTGACTTTCATTCCTTCGGCACCGGCATCTCCGGTTGCTAAGGCGATGGCTAAGAAGACACCACCGATAACAACGGCTGGAAGAAAATATGAAACACCGGTATTAAACGCCTTTACCAAATCTTTTCCAATATTTTTAAACATAGGATTTCCTCTCTTTCCTCTTCTTTAGAGCTTTTCTGCCTGATCAATGATCTCAGCAGGATTTTTGATTACTACAGAAGGATCAATCGTGATGACCTTGCCTTCCTCTTCTTTTTCTTCAAAACGTTCTTCCCCTTCGATACCGATGGCTACTGCCAAAATGACAGCATCTGCACTGGCGATATCATCTTCCTCCAGTTCATTTTCAATACCCATGCCCCCTTGGGTTTCTACCTTGTAGTCATAACCTCTTTTCTTACATTCCTGTTCAATGGCTTCCTGTGCCATGTACGTGTGCGCAATACCTGTGGTACATGCGGCAACGGCAACGATTTTCATTTCTTTTTCCTCCTATCGTTTATTCCTCTTCTAATACGGAAATACAGTCATAAAATGCTTCACTGGTTTTCGCATCTTGTAATTGTTGGCGAAAATCCGCTTTGATCAAATGGCGACTTAGCATTGCCAATATTCGCAAATGCTCTGCATTACGGCTTGCTAATGGAACTCCAATCATAAAGATCAAATTTACCTGTTCCTCATCCCATTGCAAAGGATGATTCAGCTTTAAACAAGCCACGAAGGTATCCTTAACCGCATCACTTTCGCCATGCGGTATGGCAACGCTGTAGCCAATGGCTGTAGATACTACTTCTTCGCGTTTCAAAACAGCCTCAACATAACTTTTTTTATCGGTAATCTTACCCGCTTTATCCGCAAGGTCCGCAAGATAAGAAATGACTTCCCTTTTATCTTGAAACTGTTGATCACTGACGTTTACTATCTCCTTTGTAAACACATGTTTCACCTCTTTTCCTTCGGTATGGCAACCATCACTTGCATACTCCCTTGCAAGGTGTAGCGCTTGGCAAGTGATGTGACAATGAGATTATCTCCCGCTTTGACATCCAGTGTTTCCTGCTTGGTTTCAAGTAATCCCTGACCCTGAAGAATCGTTAACAATGCATAGCTTTCATTTACGATGTCCACAGCTTCCTGTATCTGATATTGACGAATGGTGAAGATGTCATTGTCACAATACGTAATACAGGTAAAGGCTTTTTCTTTTTGTATTGTAGGAGTAAGTGGGGCATCTTTATGAGGGATGCATACGACATCTGCTGCCTTGGCAATTTGCAGAGGTCGTTTATTTCCGAAAGCATCCGTATTGTCATAATCGTAAATGCGATATGTGATATCAGAATTTTGTTGAACCTCATACACAAGCATCTTTCCTTCACATCCATGTAAGATACCGGCAGGAATATACGCAGCATCTCCATCATGAATTGGTTTGCGTATTACCAAATCATCAATTTCACCCTGGGCAATACGTTGCAAGAAGGCTTCTTTGGTTTTGGCCGTATGCCCATAGATGAGCTTTGTGTTCGGTGCTGTTTTCAGATACAAACAGAATTCACTTTTTCCTGTGGCATGTTCATGTGCTTGTGCATAAGCATCATCGGGATGTACCTGTAAGGATGGAGAGGATGATACATCATTCATCTTGATTAACAAGGGAAAGTGTTCCTGTTTACTATTAGCAAACAACTCACGATGCTGTTCATACACTTCGCTCAAACGCATATCTTGAAAAGGTTCTTGTAAGATTCTGCTTTCTCCATGTTCATGGGCACTGATCATCCAATATTCACCAATGCGTTGATGGGTATCTTGGGCTAAACCCAAATATTCAGCAATCTGCGTACCGCCATATGCTTTCTCTTTCATCATGGATTTCAGTTTCAGAATTTCCTTGCTCATTGTCTTGCGCTCCTTTCTTACGCCCCTATTGTAAAAGGGGAAATTTTTTTGCGAAATACCAACTCTTTTCTACAACTTCCGGAAATAAAAAAACACCGGCAATTACCGGCACCATGCTTTCCCCTATAGGGGAAAGATTTCAAGAAATTATGCTGTATTTATGCAAAAACTCCCTTTAAATGTCATAAAAAAATGTTATGATAGTGATACTGCACGTGTTCGTGTATCTTTTTTTCCACAACATCTGGAAAGAGTTTGCAATAGCCGATTCCAAGATTTCATCTTATGATATCTTAGGGATTTCTCTATTCCTTATTCTGAAAGGAGAATCACAATGAAATCATCGAAATTAACGCTGTTTCTTAATCTTCTGCTGGAAGAAGAAGACTTCCACAAGACCAGCTACTATGCCGAAAAGCTCATGGTATCCAGCAAAACCATCTCCAATTATATCAACGATTTACGCTACTATATGCGAAATCATCAGGTAGCGTTAATTTCACGCCATGGTGTTGGCATACGCTTAGAAGGCAGTATGGAAGAGCGCGCAAAGCTACGTGAAGCGATACAGCAGGATTTAGATGAAACACCCACAAGTAAAAATCGTCAACATAAAATTCTTGAAAAATTATTGATGAAAGATGAATGTGTGTCGGTGCGTCGTCTGTCGGATGCCTATTGTGTCAGTTCCACTTCCATCGTGAAAGATTTGGAGAAAATCGAACAGCATCTTTCGCAACAGGATCTTTATTTACAACGTGATAAAAGCGGGACCCGCATCATCGGTAAGGAACAGCGGATTCGCAGTGCCAAGCGGAAGTTTATTTTCAATGAACTCATGGCCTTGTCGCAACAAGATAAAGTCATTGACCGCAAGACTTGTCAGGCAATCTTATCTCGTTATGTGGATGAAGAAAGTCAAAACATCAGTCGTCAGATGATTCAGATGGCACAGGATAAATTAAATTTTCATCTGGATACCAATTACTATAATCAGATTTTTGTCACCTATGCGATCTTTATCTCAAGAATTCGCAAAGGTTATGGAATTACAGAAGCACCTGCCCGTCCGGTTGTTACCGAACTGCACATATTAAAGACCTATCCTATCACAGAGGAGATTACCCAATGGTTAAAAGATGCGCATGGCATTACGATGAATGATCGAGATATTCGCTGGGTAAATGCAAGGATTGCCGGTGTGTATCATGAAGATCAAAAAGCCAAGGATGGCTATTCTCCTATTGTACAGGATATTGTGAATGAACTGATAACTTCCATTGGTGATATCTTCTCGGTAGACTTTATGTCTGATGAGCTGTTAAAGACTGGTTTATCTAATCATTTTGTCCCTATGATTGCCCGCTTAAAAAACAACATTAAGATTACCAATCCTTTTTTGCTTCAGATCAAGCAGCAGTTTACCGCCATGTTCAGTGTCATTTCCCTTGCTTCCAGCGTGCTGGAAAAGAAATTAGGGTATACCTTGTCCGATGATGAAATCGGGTTTATCCTCATTCACTTTCAGGCAGCATTAGAACGACATAACTTATCAAAAAAAATTGCCATTGTGTATAACTGCAACTTAGCGAATGCCTTATTGATTGAGAATCAAATTAAGATCAATCTGCCTACCTTTGATGTCATTGAATTAATCAACATACAAGATTTGAAAGAAAAATACTTGCATGATTTTGATTTCATCATTTCAACAATGGAAGTATCAACAGATTTACCTTCAGTCGTCATTTCTCCATTAGCTGACAGCAATGATATTCAAAAAATTAAGCAGACCTACGATAAGCTGATACGTGATGTCAAGGAATCACGCTTTTATTCCCTGTTGCAAGCCATCAGCAGTGATACGATCTTAGTGAAACAGAAATGTAAATCAAAAGAAGAAATTTTAAAAACCGCAAATGATATCTTACGAAAAAAGGGATACATAACCGAAGACTTCTATCAAAGTGTCTTAAATCGTGAAAAGATATCTTCTACAGAAATTGGCAATGGTATTGCCATTCCCCATGGACTTGATACTTTTGTAAATCATACCGCAATTGTTCTTATCACGTTAGAAGAACCTATTCTTTGGAAAGAAGATATGGTGCGTGTCATCTTCTTTACGGCAGTATCTTTTGAACAGAAGGAAATCATGAAAAAACTTTTAAAGGATTTGTATCATCTCATCAGTGCTAATGAATTTATAGAGCAGATATCCGCAGCGGAAACGTGTGAAGAAGTGCTAGGTCTTTTGTATGGTAAAAGATTATCGAAATAGTAAAAAGTAGTCACTTTGAAGTGTACTCAATTATTTGGACTTAAAGTAAATAGGCTAAATCAAGCAGTTACGAAGGATTGATTTCTGTATTGCACAGAAATTAATCCTTTTCCTTTTGTTGTTATTCTTTAGTATTCCTTTTTCTATGATCTTTAAACGCTAAAAAACAATTACGAAGTGTTGATTACATAAGACGGAAATACCTATTAAACCACCTACTGTAACAATGTCATCATTCTTATATAAATTTTTCTCCATCAGCATTCGCAAATGCAATAACTGCATACTTTATATCATCCACATATTCTCTTTAAAATTTAATGGTTCTACTCTCAATCATAAATATCCTTGCTAACATCTTGCTAACTATCTATCTAACAATCATTAGTAGCAAGAAAGCATGTTTTGCTTACTATAGTTATATGATAAATTGATTTTTTCTACTTTATTTACATAAAACATCATGATTCGATATTAAAAACTAATAAAAGTGAATTTTTTGTGCTTATTATCTTTATAAGAAAAGAAGAACTATTTTAATCTTGCTAACAATCTATCTAACATTCATGCTAACAATTATTACTAGCAAGACTTTTCGTACCTCAAAATACACAACATAGTATACCCCCATTTCTATCTTTCCCATCATCTTTTTCGTTTCCTCTTACAGAATACTTGTACTTTTTTAATTGTACGATTATAATGAGCAAGAAAAGAAGGAACACAACATGACAGTACAAGATTTAGCTTCATTTCATGAAACCTTAAAACAAAATAACATACCCTTTTACACCGATATCTTCACAGATGATATATGGGGTGATATGGGTGTTGATACAGCATCGGTAAGTGTAACAGCAAACGAAGATAGCTGGCATATTCATTATATAAGAACACAAAGTGGCATTCCTTATATCTTTGCCAACTATGTAAGCAATATCGTAGATGAATACCATAAAGATTTATCCCATGAACAGTTCTATGATTACCTCAACCTTCATAATCTACAAAAAGCATTTGCTGATTTTATGCATACAAATCATGTATAAGCCTTGTGAAACATTAACATTTTATTTAACACGCAAGTTCTGCGTGTTTTATTGTGCTTTATCGATAAAGGTTGTTAATGCCTCCATCATGGTAAAACGTGCCTGTGATGTTCTGGCTCGCCATGCATAAACCAGTTCATGGCTAATTAAAGGGAACAAAAAGAAAGGAAAAGCACAATCCAGACGGTATCAGCGGCAGGCTACAAGAATAAATTGTGATTTCACAAGATTGGTGCTATAATAAGAGAAAAGTTCCTGCCGGGGCAGCCGCCCCGGTGGTATGGATAGAAAGGCAGGAAAACAATATGCACATCAGCTATAAACCACTCTGGCATACACTGTTAGAGCGTGATATGAGAAAAGAAGATTTAAGGCTTGCCGCTGGTATGACAACGAATATGATTGCCAACATGAGCAAAGAGGGAAAGCACATCAGCATGGATACATTAGCCCGTATCTGCGAAACGCTGAATTGTGAGATTACCGATGTGATTGAGTTAGTACCAGACGAGCCTGCTTCCACAGGAGGTAAGGAACATGAGCGAATTGAAACCAAGAATAACAGAAAACGGAATTGATTATATCCTTGTCGGAGATTACTACATCCCGGATTTGAAACTGCCGAAGGAACACCGCCCCATTGGGAAGTATGGACGGCTGCACCGGGAATATTTAAGAGAAATCCACCCAGCCAGATTGAACACATTGACCTTGACCGGAGAGTTATGGACATATCTTGCAGACCTGAACGAACAGGCACAGGAACGGTTAGACACCATCATGGAGCAGATGAAGGCTGCCGATGGTGTGACCGAGGAATTGAAGCGTACCCATCAAATGGAATGGGTGCAGCGTTGCAATAACATTCACAACCGGGCAGAAGAAATTGTTTTGCATGAGATGATTTATTCATAACGGTGTGGTAGAATGATTATGTAAATGAATTTGATTTGGGGTGATAAATATGAAGGTATTAGTTAGTGCCTGTATTATGGGAACAAACTGTAAATATAACGGAAAAAACAATAAAAATTTAGCAGTTATCAATTTCTTAAAGGATAAAGAAGTTATTTCTATTTGCCCAGAAGTATTAGCTGGCATGAAAATTCCTAGACCTTGTGCAGAAATTGTGAATGGGATTGTAGTAGATGAAAATGGAAATGATGTTAATTCTGAATATAATAAAGCAGTGTCAATGGCATTATCAAAAATTCAAAATGAAGATATTGATTTGGTTATATTACAATCCAGAAGTCCTACTTGTGGTGTAAATCAAATATACGATGGTAGCTTTACTGGAAAACTAATTTCTGGAATGGGATTTTTTGCGAAGGCATTAAAGCAAAGAGGATATAATGTTATTGATGTTGAAGAAGTTTAAGTTTGTCGCTTTGAATTTTTAATTGAATAACCACAGCACAAACCGCTGCTGCATGGGAGCCAACAAACCATGCAACAGCGGTTTTTTCTTTACCGTTTTTTCCTCTGGCTGATAGGCGTTCCCATTTTCTTTGATTTTTTGAGAATCCGAATCAGCCAGCGAAATTCTTCGTCTGACAGATTTTTATAGTTGATACCGAGCTGCTTGCAGTAAAGGACAACGAGCTTTTCATCCCGGCTGCCCTTGAAATTTTCGACCGCTTCCAGATTTTCTTTCAGTTCATCGGCAACGGTGGTCTGGGGCGCACTCTCACTGTCCTTTTTGTGAGCTTCCCGAATATCCCGGATAATGAGATTGAGGTCATCCCGTACCATGTGACTGAAATATTCATCATCGCTGATATGGGCAGCTTGCAGCACTTTCAAATGCGGGTCATCTTCGCCGGGGCGATACCGTTCAATGATTTCATGCCGGACGGTATCGACAAGGGCGTTGAGGTTTTGAATCTGCATGGTGGCAATCCCATCCACATAAATCTCAATATCCGCAAGAAACTTGATAAAGTCCTTATGAGTGGCAAGCTCACAGAGCAGACGGTTGTTAATCCGACCGCTTTTCAGAAGTGCCACCATCTCATCATTCAAATGCAGCTCTGTTAGTGGCGTGTTGATCTGCTCCCGGTTCTCTGTCCGGCACAGCAGATAATCAACGGAAACCCCATAGAAGTCTGCCAGCGTGATAAGGTTGCCATGATTGATTTCCTTAACATTCTCTTTTTCATAACTTCCAAGAGCTGATTTAGAAATGTCCCGTCAGCTTTGATAGTTCTTCCAGATTTAAGCCTTTATCCTTGCGGAGTTCCCAAAGGCGTTCCTGTATGCTTGTTGCTCCTTTCATGGGCACACGCTCCTTTCCGGCGGTTTCATTGCTGCCGCTTAACTGGATTATATCACACTTTCCGCAATCGTGGAAATTTCTGATTTTTACCCCTAATTCCTACTTTGTGGACATACGGCACAGGGCACAAAAATGTTCTATGATACAGGTAGTTCATCGATGGATTATTCCAATCGAATGACCAGCCTGTGTGGGATATGCTTCCCCGGCGATGTAGTGCCATGACTTTTGGCAGGGATGTGGAGGAACCCTGACCGAAACGAGCGTACCAAAGGGAGCGATACGCCGCTGTGAGATTCAGGGGAGGAACGACACCGGGGAGAACTGGCGAACTGACACCGAAATGATACCGAAACACGACAATCTGATAGGGGGATAGTCTACCCTATCGTTGATACTTCGGGAGATTTTAAGCGGCTCTATGACCGTAATTTTGCCGAAAATCGACCCCGAAACCATACACTAAAACGGGAGGAAGCGCAATATGCCGAGAATGAGCAAAAAGAGGAAGCATGAGCTTTCCTTTTACCTCAATGACCGGGGGCGTGTCACTTACAACGAATTATGCCGGAAATGCCAGCATGGGTGCAAGCAGAGCTTCCGGGCGGTTGTGATTGACTGCCCCCGTTATTTATCCAAACGAGCAAAGAAAAAGGAGGAACACACCGAATGAATTTTGAATTTATGACGATAGACACACCCTTGCCGCCCTGTATGCCCTTTCCCAGAGCGTTGACAGGATTTCCAGTCAGCAGCACCGCAAAGGTCATGTACTGCCGGATGTTGGACGCTATGCTATCCAACGGACAGGAGGACGAGAACGGAATCCTGTTTATCTGCTTCCCTGTCACAGCCATTGCCGCAGTCCTGTCCCGCAGCCCCATGACGGTCAAGCGTTCTCTGAATGAACTGGAAACCGCCGGACTGATCATGCGAGTGCGTCAGGGCGTTGGAGAACCAAACAGGATTTATGTGCTGATACCGGGAAAGGAGGACGCTGCCCTTGCCTGATACCTCAAAGCTGGAAAAGCTCAACCGAGAGTTGGAAAAGAGTGAAAAGAAACTGCGGAAAGCCATCAATGATGAAAAGGCATTGCAGCACCAGCTAAAGCAGCTTACCCGAAAAGAACGGACACACCGGCTCTGTACTCGTGGCGGTATGCTGGAAAGTTTTCTGCAAGAGCCGGAACGCCTGACAGATGATAATGTCATGCTGTTGTTGAAACTCATTTTTCACAGGCAGGACACGCAGGAACTATTGAAGAAACTGCTGGAACGGGAGAAGCCGGAAAACCCTTAGTTTACTAAGGGCGCATTATCCGAGATTTTCAATTAACCGAGAAAACTTTCAAAACCGCTGATAGGAAAGGCTTTCAAAGAAATTACCTCGGATAATTATTTCTCACAAGAGTAGCTGCCATCTCAATGATTATCCGAGATTAAGGCGTGATTGTCCAATTATCTCGGATAGGTGCAAATCATCTACAAGTTGATAACGGGTTTAATTATCCGAGATAATCGTTTTGAAATGCTGTATTTATCGGATTAAATCAATTTACATCGGATAAGTTTTTATCTCGGATAATGCACCCTATCCAAGAACTCGGATAGGGCGCAATTATACACCACCCAGAGGTTGGTGCATTGCGTTCTCCGAAGGCTCCTCGCCGGAGGGCTTTGATTTTCCGCAGTCATGGTCTGCTCCAAATCATACAGGGGACGCTACGCTTCCCCTGCGCTGGCTGCCGCCAGCTACCCTTTTGTGGACTTGCCATCTGGGGACACCTTGCAATGCAAGCTGTTCCCAGCCGACAAGTTTCATAAAATATGCTATCTTTTCGATAAGCAATAAAGTATAATGAAGTCAGTAATAAATTTAGAAATTGAGGTAAAGTTATGGCATCCAGCAAAGAATATTTAGAATTTATTTTAGGTCAGTTATCTGGCTTGAATGAAATTACCTATCGAGCTATGATGGGCGAATTTGTCATTTATTATCGTGGTAAGATTGTAGGCGGTATCTATGATGATAGATTACTTGTCAAACCAGTAAAATCAGCAATAAGTTATATGCCAACGGTTTCGTATGAGTTACCTTACGAGGGAGCAAAAGAAATGTTGTTGGTAGATGAAGTTGATAATAAAGAGTTTTTGACAGGATTGTTTAATGCTATGTATAAGGAATTGCCTACCCCTAAATCGAAAAAGAAAAAATAACAAAATAATAATTTGAGAGGAAGTGTTACTGATGGAAAAGTTTAAGCCGTTTATTATACCTGTGGCATTATTGGTTCTAATTGACCAGACGGTTAAAATAGTAATTTCAAAAGTATTTATGAAATGCGAATTTGATATAATAGCCAAAGTTTTAAGATTTAATCCAGAACTAAATACTCGTTTATCTTATGCTGGAAATTTCTTCGAATTATTATCAAGTCCGTTTGTTACCATTTTATTGAATGTGTTTGTTTTGTTCCTCTTTTTTTCAGGATATATGCTATATCAGGCAAAAAGAGCACATATAAGTTTTTGGGTAAAAATAATAATGATTTGTGGCATATCGGGATGTTTATGTAGCTTGATTGATAAGCTGTTTTGGGGTGGAAGTTTAGATTTTTTGCAGATACCTACCCTTTTTATTTTTGATTTGAAAGACTGCTATCTTACAGTTGCAGAAGTTATATTTGTTGCTATTGGAATTTTGAATAGCAAAGAAATATCGGTTAAAGAGTATTTACATTTTTGTTGTAACAAATTTAGCTTGTAAACTTCTGGTTTATTATTTCTTATACATCGGGTCAACTTGTCCCGAACTTTTACAACTAAATACCCGCCGCTCACACAGCGGCACACCGAGCAGGAAATCTGAAAAAGGTCTCCTGCTTTTTTTCTGCCCAAAATGAGGTGGTAAAACGCCACCCCATCCACCAAGCTAGAAAGGAGGGACACGAAATGCCCTGTCCACACAACGAAATCACGATTGTGCAGCGCAGCCAGCGGCAGTCTGCGGTTGCCGCCGCTGCTTACCAAAGCGGCGAAAAGCTGTTCTGTGAATACGACCAGCAAGTGAAGCACTACCCGGAAAAGCGTGGTATCGTCCACAATGAAATCCTGCTCCCGGCAAATGCCCCACGGTCGTATGCAGACCGCAATACCCTATGGAATGCCGCCGAAGCGGTGGAAAAACAATGGAACTCCCAGCTTGCAAGGCGGTGGGTGCTTACCATCCCAAGAGAGATACCGCCCGACCAGTACGCTGTCCTTGTCCGGGAGTTCTGCCAGAAGCAGTTTGTTTCCAAAGGCATGATTGCTGATTTTGCCATCCATGACCCCCATCCGCCGGGACATAATCCCCACGCCCATGTCCTGCTCACTATGAGGGCAATGGACGAACATGGGAAATGGCTTCCCAAGAGCCGCAAGGTTTATGACCTTGATGAGAATGGGGAACGGATAAAGCTGCCATCCGGCAGATGGAAAAGCCACAAGGAGGATACGGTGGACTGGAACGACCAGAAGTATTGTGAAATCTGGCGGCATGAATGGGAGGTCATCCAGAACCGCTATCTGGAAGCCAATGACCGCCCGGAGCGTGTGGACTTGCGTTCCTATGCCAGACAGGGGCTTGATATTGTCCCTACTGTCCATGAGGGGGCTGCTGTCCGGCAGATGGAAAAGCGTGGTATCCAGACGAATATCGGCAACCTGAACCGGGAAATCAGAGCCGCCAACCGCCTGATGAAATCCATCCGGCAGCTTATCCAAAACCTCAAAGGCTGGATTACCGAGCTGGGAGAAAAACGGAAAGAGCTGCTTGCACAAAAAGCGGCGGAGGAAGCAACACTTCTTCCCAATCTGTTGATGAAGTATATGGAGATACGAAAGGAAGAACGGAAGGACTGGACAAGGGCTGGACAGAACCGGGGGACTTCACAGGACTTAAAGGCAGTCAGCGAAGCCCTGTCCTATCTCCGGCAAAAGGGGCTTTCCACTGTGGAGGACTTAGAAGCCTTTCTGGAATCTTCCGGGAAATCAGCCGCAGATTACCGCAATCAGATGAAGCAAAAGGAAGCCCGCAGCAAAGTGATTGACGGGATTTTTGCCAGCCGGACAGACTGCAAGGAATGTAAGCCTGTCTATGAGAAGTACCAGAAGATATTTTTCAAGAAAACAAAGGAGAAATTCAAACAGGAACACCCGGAGGTTGCCCGGTATGCGAAAGCCGCCGCCTACCTTGCCAAGCACCCGGACGATAAGGACAGTACCCAAAAGGAGCTGCAAGAGGAGCAGGAAACGCTTCTGGAAGAAATTGCAGCCCTGAAAACACCGCTGACCGAGGTACAGGAGGATTTGAAGAAGCTGCGGGACATTCGCTACTGGGTACGGAAAGCCACCCCCGGCACAGAAGAAAGCAAAGAGCCGCCCAAGAAACAGCCTATCAAAGAAGTCTTGCAGGATAAGGCTGACGAGAAAAAAGCACAAAGAACTGTCCCGGCACAGACGAAACACAAACAACAGGATATGGAACTTTAACAGGCACTTGCCATTTTCAATCAGAGAATGTCAGGTGCTTTTCTTATTTTCAAGGAGGGATAGATTTGAATGTATTTGAAGCTGTGAAGCAGTCCGTCACAACAAGACAGGCTGCGGAGCATTATGGAATCCATGTAGGTCGGAACGGGATGGCTTGCTGCCCGTTCCATAACGATAAAACCCCAAGCATGAAGCTGGATCGGCGTTACCACTGCTTCGGCTGTGGTGCGGATGGGGATGTGATTGATTTTTCCGCCGCCCTGTATGGGCTGGGAAAGAAAGAAGCCGCCGTACAACTGGCACAGGACTTCGGGCTTTCCTATGAGGATTGGAAGCCGCCGGGAAAGGCGAAAAAGCCCAAGCCCCGGCAGAAATCCCCGGAGGAACAGTTTCAGGAAGCAAAGAACCGCTGCTTCCGTATTCTTGCCGATTATCTCCATCTGCTTCGGGCATGGAGAAGGGACTACGCCCCGCACTCCCCGGAAGAAGCCTTTCATCCCCGGTTTGTGGAAGCCTTACAGAAGCAAGCCCAAGTGGAATATCTGCTGGATGTGCTGCTGTTCGGGGAAACAGAGGAAAAAGCGGCTTTGATTACGGACTACGGAAAGGATGTGATACAGCTTGAACAGCGAATGGCAGAGCTTGCAGCCGCAGACGCAGCAAGAACTAAAAAACACCTTGAACGCCATGCAGCCACCCCAGAGCATTGAGGAAATCAAGGCGGGGCTGGAAACTACCGAGAAAGGCGGTGTCCGTCAGAGCATACGGAACTGCCTGACCGTATTCCAGCGTGACCCGCTGCTTTCCGGGGCTATCGCATACAACATCCTGACTGACCGCAAGGACATCATAAAGCCCATCGGCTTCCACAGGGAAAGCACCGCCTTAAACGATACGGATATGAAGTATCTGCTTCTCTATCTGGAAGAAACCTACGGGCTTACCAATGAGAAAAAGATTGATAATGCCATCGGGATTGTGGCGAATGAAAACAAGTACCATCCCATCCGGGACTACCTAAGTGCCCTTGTGTGGGACGGGACAGAGCGAATCCGTTTCTGCCTGCGGCACTTTCTGGGGGCTGACGCAGACGATTACACCTATGAAGCGTTGAAGCTGTTCCTGCTGGGTGCAATCTCACGAGCCTTTCAGCCGGGGTGCAAGTTTGAAATCATGCTCTGTTTGGTGGGCGGTCAGGGGGCTGGCAAGTCCACTTTCTTCCGTCTGCTGGCAGTCCGGGACGAGTGGTTCTCCGATGATTTGCGGAAGCTGGACGATGACAATGTGTACCGCAAGCTACAAGGTCACTGGATTATCGAAATGTCGGAAATGATGGCAACCGCCAACGCCAAGAGCATTGAGGAAATCAAGTCATTTTTAAGCCGGCAGAAGGAGGTTTACAAGATACCCTATGAAACCCATCCGGCAGACCGCCCCCGTCAGTGCGTGTTTGGCGGCACTTCCAATGCCCTTGACTTCCTGCCCCTTGACCGTTCCGGCAACCGCCGCTTTATCCCGGTCATGGTGTACCCGGAGCAAGCCGAGGTTCACATTTTGGAGGACGAAGCCGCTTCCAGAGCCTATATCGGACAGATGTGGGCGGAAGCGATGGAGATTTACCGAAGCGGCAGGTTCAAGCTGGTGTTCAGCCCCGCCATGCAGCGGTATCTCAAAGAACACCAGCGGGATTTTATGCCGGAGGACACCAAAGCCGGGATGATACAGGCGTATCTTGATAAGTACACCGGGAGCATGGTCTGTTCCAAGCAGCTCTACAAGGAAGCCTTAAACCATGCCTTTGACGAGCCGAAGCAATGGGAAATCCGGGAAATCAACGAGATTATGAACCAGTGCATTGACCGCTGGCGGTACTTCCCGAACCCAAGAATGTTTTCTGAATATGGCAGACAAAAAGGGCTGGGAGCGTGAAAACCCGGCAACGGACTCCGGCAACCCGTCTGAAAAAACGATGGACGGTTTTGTGGAGGTCACAGAACAGATGGAGCTTCCATTCTGAAAATGACAGCCCTTTGCACCCCCTGTTGCTATCCCGTTGCCGAGCCGGTTGCCGGGGAAAATCCCTTATTTCCGGGCTTTTCTCCCTTATAACAACCAAAACAACAGAAAAATAAAAGAAAAGTATAAATAGTAACCATCGCCAGATTGAGATTGTTTGCAAGGTCTTTTGAAGCCCGTTGCCGGACTTCGTTGCCGACACCCTCTGTCTGGCTATTTTCATGTATGGAGGATAACTGCCTATGGCAAAAAACAAAACAGAGATTCATGTGACTACTGTGTTTGACGGAGAACTGGACGCCACTGATGTGTTCGTCAGCCTGATTTCCCAGAAATACGGAAAGATAAATGCGAAAGAATATCTTGCTAAAAAGAAAGATATGGGCTATAATGAAGATGAGGTTCAAAAGAGCCAGATACCGTCTGGATTGTGTGGGTAAATGGCTATGATGAACGAAATGGAATACAGAACAATCGGAAAGGCACTTGCCGGGGGCTATCGTGCGGCGGTCTATTGCAGGCTGTCAAAGGACGATGACCTGCAAGGCGAAAGTGCCAGTATCGCAAACCAGCGTGATATGCTGGAAAAATACTGCGAAAAGCAGGGATGGGAGGTTGTGGCAGTCTATCAGGACGATGGCTTCACAGGTCTTAACATGGAGCGTCCTGATTTACAGAGGATGTTGAGAGCCATTGAGCGCAGGCAAATCAACCTTGTTATCACGAAAGACCTCAGCCGACTGGGGCGTAACTATCTGCAAACCGGGCATTTGATTGAGGACTTTTTCCCAAGAAACGGTGTCCGCTATATCGCCATGAATGACGGTATCGACACCCTGCGGGATAACAACGACATTGCCCCGTTCAAGAATATCCTGAACGAGATGTACAGCAAGGATATTTCCAAGAAAGTCCATTCCTCTTATCTTCTGAAAGCGCAGAAAGGACAGTTTACCGGGTGTCTTGCCCCGTTTGGGTATCGGAAAGACCCGGAGGACAAAAACCATCTGCTCATTGACGAGGAAACCGCCCCGATTGTGCGGCTGATTTTCGGATATGCCCTGAACGGTCATGGTCCGAACTATATCCGCAGACGGCTGGAGGAAGAAAAAATCCCCTGCCCCACATGGTGGAACCGGGAACGGGGGCTTCGCAATACCCGCACCAAATGGGAAAAGAAAGACCCGGAAAACGGGCGGTATATGTGGGACTTTTCCGTTATCAAAGACCTTTTGATGAATCCCGTCTACACCGGGGCGATTGCTTCCCAGAAAAAAGACTACCGTTTCAAAATCGGCACGATTGGGGAAAAGAAGCCGGAGGACTGGATTGTGGTGGAGGGACAGCATGAACCGCTGATTGACCGCATGAGCTTTGACATTGTGCAGAACAAGCTGAAATCCCGCCAGCGTCCGGGGCAGACCAATGAAATCAGCCTGTTTGCCGGACTGCTAAAATGCGGCGAGTGTGGGAAGTCGCTGACGGTACGCTACACAAACGCAAAACATCCCCAGCGGATATACTCCTGCAAGACCTACAATGCCTTTGGAAAGAACCACTGCACCCAGCACCGGATTGATTATGACACCCTTTACAGCCATGTGCTGCGGAAAATCCGGGAATGTGCCAGAGCTGCCCTGATGGACGGGGAAGCGGTTTCCGACCGCCTGACCAATACCTGTGAAGCCGAGCAGCGGGAACAGCGGGAAGCAATGGAACGCTCCCTTACAAGGGACGAGGAACGGATTGAGGTTCTGGACAAAATGGTCATGCGGCTGTATGAGGATATGATTGCCGGGCGTATCAGTGAGCAGAACTTCAACACCATGCTGGAAAAGACACAGACCGAGCAGACGGAACTTAAAGCAAAAGTGTCCGAGGGCAGGAAGCGGCTGTCCGATGAAGTCCAGCTTGCCAATGACGCAAAACAATGGGTGGAAGCCATTCAGGAATACGCCAACATCACAGAGTTGGACGCAGCCACCCTCAACCGCTTAATCAAAGAAATCGTCGTGCATGAGCGCATTGACGAAGATAAAACAAGACACATTTCTATCGAAATTCATTTTAATCTCAAACCCATCCCGGAGGTGGAACAGGTCACTGCCTGACCTGTCCCGCCGGGACGGTTCTCTTAAAAACACCATATAGATTTTTTGTACGCCGCCGCCCGCCATCGAGCAGAGTTTTACACCTAATTGGGGATAAAACAGCTTATTACGAATAGTTGTATGGGTGATTTTTTCTTCATAAAGAACACGATACTTTTCATCGAAAGGTTCAATTTTATGAACGAGTATTTGTATCATACCAGGATATTGCTTCTCCATTTGAAAAATACTTTGATTATCACATCTACGCAGACAACATAAGGTGCCATAGGAATCCTCAAAACAGAAACCTTCTTGAATATCCTCATAACGTAGATTCTTTTGATGTTTCTTCACCTCATCATAAAGCCCTTTTTTCAGGTTTTCAAAATAACGATTTACATCCATTGCTACAATTTTCACTACCCGCATAATTACGCTCCTTTCTAACAGTGAAATGACTCTTGAATAACAAGAGCCACTTCATCTATGCTTTTTTCAATTGTTCATAGTAATATAAGATGCGTTTGGTAACTTCATGTTCTTTAGCAAAACCAGTAAGTTTTACAATCGTCTGTAAGATACCTTCCTCATGAATGCTTTTTTGTAATGCCACTGCTTGTTTATCTCTAGGCTCATCGTAGAGAAAACCATATGCCATCGCTTTGGCTATCGCGTCATAAGGCAATCCATGCGCATAACACATAGCAGCACTGCCGGCTAAACGATCACCTTTGGTCAATTTGCGAATTGGATCATACGCCACACGATAAATATAATCTACCATTTCACCTTTCGCCGCAGGGAAATGACTTAAATTATACAACTGCTTTTTCGTTAGTGGATAATGCTGTAAGACACCTTCTGTTATCTCTTTTTCTACTTCCTTAATAAAGGCTGCCCCTTCTTCATCACTACTAATTTCATTAATAGTTTCATAGCCTTTATAATATCCCAGAAAAGCACTGGCAGCATGTGGACCATTTACCACAAACACCTTTACATCTTTTAATAGCTCTAATTGATCACATGTTTCCATCCACTCAATCGCTGATAGATCAACATTTAAGGGTTGCTGGATCAGTAAGGATAATACCGCTGTCGTACGAATATTTAAGGCCGCATTGCTTTGGGCATCTGTACTTCTTCGCACGATAGAATCGCGTAAGACAACCTGTTCCTGAAACCAGGCATGTGTTTCTTCTGGCAAATGTTCATAAAACATCTGCTCAATATCTTTCATTAAATGATTTTTATTTGTGATAAAGATCATACAAAGCTTCTTATCAGGCTGTTGCTGTTTTCTACGATACAGCCCTTCACAGACAGTGCATACAGCCTGCGGTATTTGTTCTGGGTAAATGACAAAGTAAATGACATCGGCATCGATTACACTTTCCATTGCCCCACTTTGTTTCCATGTATAAGCATCATAACCGCGAACGCGATGCTCTTCAATGCGTGTTTCGCGATGTACACACACATCGTAATACCCCTTATTTTTCATTGCCTCAATGACGTTTTCGTCAATATCTATAAATGTCGTTTTCCATCCTTCTGCATTCGCAAGAGTTTCCCCAATAAAACCCTTGCCTAATCTTCCTGCACCAATAATCAATGCGTGTTTCATATCGTTCTAAGCAGCTTCCTTATCTGCTTTTTCAACAATTGGCTTTTTTAATACATTTGCCAGTAAGGCTGTCACGATCGTACCGACGATAATAGCAATGACAAACCAAACTTTTTCATCAATGATCGGTAATACAATAGGTCCGCCATGTGGCGCATAATCCTTAACACCGGTAACTGCCGCAATAGCACCGCCAACAGCACCACCGGCCATAATGGATGGAATAACTTTTGCCGGATCTGCAACTGCCAATGGAATTGCCCCTTCAGAAATACCAATCAATCCCATGAACAAGGAAGCCTTACCTGCATCACGTTCTTCCTGTGTATATTTATTCTTTGATAATAAAGTTGCCAGACCCATACCTAATGGGGCAGTACAAATTGGAACCGCACAGATACCAAAGAATTCATAATGACCTTCTGCCATCATACCGATGGAGAACAAGCAAGCGGTCTTATTTACCGGTCCGCCCATATCAACTGTAACCATCATACCCATGATGATGCCAAGCACTACTTTACTGCCACTGGATAAGCTAGTTAAGAAGCTTTCGATACCGCCCATTGCCATACCGATTGGATTCGCTAAGATATACATATAGAAGATACATACGATAAAAGATGTCACAACCGGAATAATCAGAATTGGTACAACCGTTTTAATTAAGTCCGGATAATGAATTTTCTTCATATAACGTACGATATATCCAGTCATAAAACCTAACACCAATGCTCCTAAAAAACCAGTTTTTACTGCATTACCACCAATTGTAATTTCTGTATTCGCAATATATCCGGCAACCAGCCCTGGTGCTAAACCTGGTTTCCCCGCAATGGCATAAGCGATATAACCAGCTAATACAGGAATCATCATAAACAAACCAGCTGCACCGATTTCCTGTACATGCAATAGAAATTCGTTTTTGATTACCATACCTTCACCTGCCACGGCTGTACCACCAAAGGCAATAGAACCGGCATAGAAGATACCACCGATAACCGTCATCGGAATCATGTAAGACATACCTGTCATCAGATAATTCTTAATTTTCTTAAAATCAACACTCATAGTTTCACTCTCCTCTTTTCTTTATTATGTTGCTTACTTTACTGCTTCTTCTAACTTCATGATTGCGGCCTGCGGATTTTTAATCGCATCCGCCACATCAATCTCAACAACAATTTTGTCTTCAAAACGTTCCATGCCTTCTACAGCACAACCAACCGCGATTAATACAACATCCGCCGTTTCCACTTCATCTTCAGTGATTTCATTTTCAGCACCCATCGCACCTTGCGTTTCTAATTTAATTTCATGTCCCCTTTTACGACCTGCTTCTTCTAATGCCTCTTGCGCCATATATGTATGCGCAATGCCTGTTGGACATGCGGTAATGCCAACAATCTTCATAGCTAATCTCCTTTCTCTGTTTCCAGTTTTTTCAAACAGTTGAATAACTGTTGTTCATTTTCTGCATGCAGAATATCTTCACGAAACTCCTGATGCATTAGATTTCTGCTTAACCAAGCTAATATTTGCAAATGCTCTTTTGTTCGCTTATTCTCTGGAACCCCAATCAGAAAGATCATCTTCACCAGCTCATCACCCCAATGCAGCGGAGCTTCTAAGGTAGCGACTGCGACAAAGGATTCTTGTACATCTTGACTGGAGCCATGCGGAATCGCGATATCATAACCAACTGCGGTAGAGAATTCCTCTTCCCGTTGGCAAACCGATTGTTTATATGCTTCACCTCCTATCACTTTCTTACTTTCTATCGCTTTTTGAATCAAGAAATCAATTGCTTCCATTTTGGTTTGAAACTGTTTCTTGACAAACGTTAACTGCTGATCAAACATGTCGTTATTCCCCCTTCACCATGCCTGGCTCACTAACCAATAAGGAAAGATTTCCATCGATCGTATACTGTTTTGCATTCGAAGTCATAATGAAGCTCATGCCTGCACCGATACCATAAGTAGCTTCTCCTGTAATTAATGTGCCTTTGCCATCTAGTACCAAGCATAAGGAATACGTTTCATTTTCTATACACTCTGCTTCATGTATGCCATACTTCGTAATGCGGAAGAAAGCATTGTCGATATACTGTTGGATTTCATTTTGTCCATGCTCTGTAATTTGCGGTTTTACCATCGGTTCTTCGTGTGGGATTGTCACAACATCTAAGGCTTTTTCCAAATGCAATTCACGTGGTTTTCCATTGACATCTACATTATCATAATCATAAATGCGATATGTCACATCACTGCTTTGCTGGACCTCTGCCATCAGCATCTTTCCTTCTACGCCATGTACGACACCTGCCGGTGTATATACAAAATCACCTGTTTTTACCTCTTTACGTATGAGCAGCTCATCCCATCGCTTTTCCAGTGCCATTTTTTGAAACTCTCCACGACTTTTGGCACGATGTCCGCGTACTAATTTTGTTCCATCATCCACATCCAGAAATAAACAAAACTCAGCTTTCCCTAAGTCATGCTCATGTACCTTCGCATATGCATCATCCGGATGTACCTGTACGGATACCGGACTGGTAATCTCATTGATCTTTACCAATAAAGGAAACCGTTCGCGTTTATCGTGATGAAATAATTCACGATGCTTTTCATAAACCTCTTTTAGGCTTTGCCCCTCGCAAGCCGTATTGGTAATGATACTGACACCGTTATCATGAGCACTGATTGCCCAGTATTCACCAATTTTCTTATTCATCTCCTCTAAAAAGCCAAATTTTTTCTGGATGCGATTTCCTCCATAGATTTTTTCTTTCAATGGCGATTTTAGAAATAACACCTCATCCTTCATATCATCACTCTCCTTTGACAGCTACATTATGTCATGAGAAACTTTTTTACGATATGCCAATCCTCTTCATAGTTTTTTGTAAGTCTTAGGACACATAAAAAACCGTCTGCTTCTTATATTTAACAAACACAAAAAACAAACGGTTAGCTTAAATGATAATACAAGGTGTAGCAAGACCATTTAAAGACTTCTGACAATTTCATAAAATGCCTTTTCTGTTGTACATTCACGTACGCGGTGAATCGTATCTTTGGATTTGATGAACTGATAAATATTGCTAATCAACTTTCTGGAACGTTCTTTATCCGCAAAATTAAAGGCCAGACAAATAATGATGTCTACTTTCTCTTTATCCCATACAATTGGTTTTTTCAATGTCATTACGAGGATCTTTTCCTTTTTCACATACTTTGAAATCCCATGCGGTATTGCTAAACCATTTCCCATTTCCGTAGGTGCCATGCGTTCTCTTTCTTTCATAGATGCCAAAAAACCTTCACTGACATAACCATTGCGCATAAAAATCGTATGAATTTTTTCCAAGACCGTGTCTTTATCCTCATAATCTTGTTTTAAAAGTAGGGTTTCTTTATCCAACGTTTCTAACAATAGATTTTTAACACTTTCTTTGTGCTTGCTTGTATCGGCACATATCTGATTAATTTTATGAACATCATATTCGTCCACCAGTGGCGAAATCAAAATAACAGGTTTTTTATCATAAGCAATCTCTACTGTGGATATGATAAAATCAAAATCATCAAGATAGGATAGTTTTAAATCATCTAAATTAAAGGTTTCGACAACATCAAAACGTGGCAGATTGCGTTTCACTCGATGTTCTACTAAATCCGCATTCGCACCGCTTGAATGAATTACAATGGCAATTTTCTTAGAAAGATTATAGCGTTCGATAGCAGCCTGTACATGGATTAATAGAAAACTAATTTCATCATCTGAAAGATGAATATTCAAAGAATTCTCAAAGGTGGAAGCAGCTAAGACCAATACACTAAATAGTGCCGGATATTGTGCTTTTATTTGCGGTAAAAAAGGATTGGTAATCTTAATCTTATTCGTAATGCGTGTCATCATAGGAACAACATGCTGCTGTAAACCTTTAAATAATTCCTCATCATCATTCAGATTTTCTCCTACTACCGCCGAAATCGTTTCTATGAATTCACTTAACTGACTTCTAATCTCTTCCGCCTTACGACTCACACTATGTATATCATTTTCATGATAAACACCGGATACCCGAGCATTCAGCCAACGTACATCTTGATCTTTTAAAGCAATCCCATAGGTATTCTTCAGCCATTGTGCCAATTCTAATGTCACGGGATAAGTTTTTAACCGATGTAGTTCCGATACAACAGGACGATAAGTTGTTTGTATTAAAAGATGTTCCTTTTCCACACGATCAAGAAAGATAGCAAACTGTATAAAAATCTGATAATAATACATATCATCCATTAGTTCACAAGAAAGTTTATCATTTACAAAGGTAATCATTTCTTCCGCAATTTCCATATATCTTTTCGCTACATAATTTGCCAAAATTGCTTTGCATGTTTTTAAATCATAGCTTTCCTTAGCAGACAACTTCTCTTTAAACTTTTCAAAAACATAGTTACGCTTTGCACTGCGAATGTGCTGTTCCTTTCCGCTCACATATGTACCACTCTTATCTCTTACTAAGAATAATTCATTCTTTTGCAATACCTTATCTACATATTCTAAATCATTGACGATACTGCTTTTCGCAACATCATATTTCTCTACCAGCTTGCGAACAGATACCGTTTCATCTTTCATCAAAAGATTTTCTAATAACTCTTTTCTGCGAAAGTCAGTGAAGTCCTGTGTTAAATATGTTTCTTCAAGATAACGCCGAAACACATCTCGCTCATCCTCAGCACCAACTAGCAAATACCCCTCACCTCTTCGCTTTTCGACATGAAGATCAAATGGACGAAGCTCATATTCCAGCTCCTTTAAATAATTGTATATCGTCTTTGTGGATACCTTCAAATGTTGGGTAAAATATGCAATCTGTTTCGGTTCTTTTAAATCTAATAATAGAATATAAAAATTTTTAAGATTTTCATTTGCTGCCATTTTTTCACCATCTTTTCCAATTTATTGTATAAAATAAGCATTATTAAGATTAAATACAATTATAACGTATTTTTTAGTCTGTTAATATGCATATTCTTAGGTGTATGAAAAAACTTGGAATCTCATTACTTTGGAATGATCTTTATCACACCAATGAAACTCCAAGTTCCTTTAACTTACATGAAATAAAATGTTAGATATGCGTTTTCCTCATCCTTTTCTTAAGCACGAACAATACTCCTGCACAGCCAATGATTGCAATTCCAATGAATACTGCAATCCCTGTTCCTCCTGTGATTGGTATCCAGAAGTTCTTATCATTGTACACGACCATATGCACTTCATCACTTTCGCCTACTTCCTTCGTGATGACATATATCTGCTCATCTTCACTCTGCTCTGCTGCTTTCCCATTGACCTTCACAAACAGCTTTCCTGTTCCTTCTTCTCTTGTGATCTCGATCTTGATGCTTTCTTCCAGCAACTTATAGCCTTTTGGTGACTTCGTTTCTTTCAGATAATAGGTACCTGCTCGCAGCTTTTTAATCAACAAGCCTTCTGCTTTTCCGCTTGTATAGCTTGCGATCGCATTTTTCATCTCTGCATCGCTATACAAAGTAAACTCTGCTCCTTCTAAGGCTTCCTTATCACGATTCATTTTCTTTAGATAAACCGCAATTTCTTTTGGTGTATAGGCGTTAGTAAATGAGAATTGTATCTTCTTATCAAGCTTTTCTTCTTGTGCATTGGTAAGAATCTTATATTCCACATTCGTCTGTTTCTCTTCTACCTTATAAGTTTCTTTTTGTTTCAGCTCCCTGAATAGCGCGGTCTGATTTCCTTTTACCTGAAATTCACCCGCTTCATTTGTCTTATATGTACTCTCTGCATCACCTGTTGGAATGACATAGTTCGCATTCTTGACAGCTTCATAAACGTCCCCATTCTTTCTGCTCAACACAAAGGTGAACTTGATATCATCCATCGGTATCTCACCTGTTGTATTCTCAATCAGCTTCGTAACGGATAACGTTCCTTCTTCTTTCATCTCTTCATTCACAAATGGCAGTATTTGCACATTATCGCCTACGACCTTGTTCTCATAGCCTTCATTGCTTACCGGTGTCTTTTGGATATAGCCTGGTTTTACTATTTCCTGTACATTGTATATCGTTCCTGGTTCTATATCTAAGAACATAGCACTCTGATTCGCTTTCAAGGTGAAATGTCCATTCTCATCTGTTGTATAGGTTGCATCATCTACACGTTTTCCACTCACACTATCATACAGTACATACTTTGCATTGCTCCATGCCTTCTTCATATGATCCATCAATAAGAACGTAAATGTTTCATCCGATGTGTTCTTATCGCTCAATGTCTTATTGACCCCAAAGGAAGCAATCGCATTGGTATATTGCACTGCTGTTACCGGTGCCTGTGTCGCTCCGCTTTGTTTTACATCCCCCAATACTCGCCAACCTTCTGCGTTTTCCTCAACGACCTCATAGTCCACATCTGCCTTGACTTCCTTAAAGACAGCACTCTGTCCGCCTTTTAAGGTAAATCTGCCATTTTCATCGGTCCTTGCTTCTTTTACTTCTTCGCCAGTATCGCTATCCTTGATCGTATAGCTTTCATTTGCATATGCATTTCCTTCCAGCTTCAAGGTAAAGTGAAAGCTATCTTCTCCATCATATACATAACCTTGTGGAAAGGAGATATGCTTTGTTACGATCAGATCCGTTGTCTTCTGCTCAACATATGGCATATATAGATTCACAAATTCAACTCTGGCACCATCTGGTTTGATCGTACCGATGGCAGAGGTCCCCGCTGCCGGAGAAACCTGTTGAAAATTTTCTTGCGGCAGCTCCAAGATCTCATAGGATACCCCATTGCCAACATACTCAAATTTTGCAGTATATCCACCATATAAGGTAAAGTTTCCATTACGATCGGTCATGACAGGTATCTTATTGGTTGTTTCCGAAGATATCGTACCATCCTGATGATTGTATACCTCATCTCCGTTTTCATTGAACACACGGTATTGTTCCTTATTGGCAAGCTTTCCATTTAACTTTAATACGAATTTGAAAGCCACATCCTTTGGTACCTCATAACGATCATCAGCACTTTCTACATGCTTGGTGATAAAGAGGTCAGGAGTCTTATTCTCTTCATTGGTAAAGGTCACTCTCGTCGTTTCCTCTGCCTGTATAGCTTGCATACCTGCGACCATACAGAAAGCAGCAAGCAATAGTACACTGATTCGTTTTATATATTTCATAATATCATGCCCCTTCCTGTGATGGTTGCCATTCGATTTTACCTGGATCAAAGTCCCAAGGGTAATTACGCATAGTACTTGGATCTGTATTACCTGTAAAAATGATTTTTTCAAGATTAGTGCAACCTTGGAATGCAGCACTTCCTATACTTGTTACGGATTTTGGAATAATTAATGAGCCAGTGAAACCATTACATCCATAGAATGATAAATACCCTATGCTTGTTACGGTATCTGGGATTATTAATGAGCCTTTGAATCCGTTACAACCATAGAATGCATATTCTTCTATGCTTGTCACGGAGTCTGGGATTATTAAATCTCCTTTGAAGCCATTACATCCATAGAATGTAGAATCTTCTATGCTTGTTATGGAATTTCCAATTGTCAATGAGCCTGTGAAGCCATTACAATTGCTGAATGCATATTCTCCTATGCTTGTTACAGAATCTGGTATTACTAAATCTCCAGTGAAGCCACTACAATAAGAGAATGCATCATCTCCTATGCTTGTTACGGATTTGGGAATAATTAATTTACCAGTTAAACCATTACAATCATAGAATGCATAATTCTCTATACTTGTTACTTTGTCTGGAATTATTAATGAACTTGATAAATTGCTACAATTAGAGAATACATAACTTTTTATGCTAGTTATTGATTTTGATATTGTTAATGTTCCGTTAAATCCACTACAATTAGAGAATGCACCATTTTCTATGCTTGTTACTGAGCCTGGGATTATTAAATTTCCTGTAAAGCCTTTGCAACCATAGAATGCATATTCTCCTATGCTTGTTACTGTGTCTGGAATTATTAATGATCCTGTGAATCCTTTACATTCTTGGAATGCAGATTTTCCAATGCTTGTTACTGAGTTTGGTATTCTCAATTCTCCCGTAATTTTACTACACTTTTCGAATGCAGCTCTTTCTATGCTTATTATCGTATCCGGCATTTTTATACTTGTAATATTTTCATTGCCATAAAATGCAAGTTCACCTATTGATGTTATAACACGCGGATTGCCTTCATACATTATAACTTCTGGTATTTCTACATCGCCAGTATTTAATACTACAGGTTCTCCTGTATTGGCATCTATTACACCAGTAGTTACCATTTCTTTTGTTAATGTTATCGTTCCTATTGTTTTTAAAGATTTTACTTTCTTAATAGATTCTCCTGTTTGATCATCGGTATAGGTGAATGTTAAATCAAATGTTCTCACATTCTTAGGTACTGTATCTATATTTATCTCATAATCATCATCAGATAATGATACTACCCTTCCATCTGAATAGAGTGCATTTACAGTGAATTTGGATTTATCTACCTTACTGTCTTCTATGAAGTATTCTTCATTTGTTTCTACAGATAGGTCTGCCAGTATGATCGGTGCTTTTGCCTGTATCAACATCATGTTCTTCGTTAACTGCAATGTCTTATCGTTTGTTCCTGATAGGTCGGTTAAGATATATGGTGTATCTTGTTTCTCACTTACCGTCCATGCAGTATCATCTGGTAGATCTAATCCTGCGTATTGATTGCCTTTGATCTTGATCTCACCTGTCGTTCCTGTATTTCCTGTTGCTATTTGTTTATTTGTGGTTACATCATAGATTACATAGCTGATATTGGTTCCTTCTCTGCTTTCTAGGATATCCTCTAAGCTTGTGATCACTTCTTGTTTGGAACGTGTGACCTGTCTTAGCTCGAAGGTGAATTCCTGTTCACTGTCTACATTAAGTGCTTTCGCTATTTCAATTGGTGTCGTACGATTGCTATTGACGAAAGTATTCGCATCTTCGATAGCCAAGCTGCCATTATAGCTATCAGCTAGCTGCAGATATCCGGATAGGATGCCCCATGTATCTTCACTTTCTTCTAAGATTTCTACGATACGATAGCTATCTTTCATTGGATTGCTTGGATTGATCTTAACATCATGCTCTGTGAAATAAATAATTGGATAACCCTTTGCTGTTTTCTCTACCGTTATCTTTCCATCAGCTTTTGTTTTCTGAATGCGATTGTTTATCCAATCATTATCATCCCCTACGATATAAGAAATTTCATTTGCCGGATTCCATACCTTTCCATCATAGCTTTCTACACGGAAGACCAATTGCGAACCTGTAGGTATTTCCTCAGAGCCTAGCCTCATCTTCTTTTGGATGATGGACTTCTGTTGTTTACCTATGATCTGATTCTTGATGATCGCTAATGGCTTGTTCTCGATCGTATCTTGTATTGCACCATCGTTTAGCGGTTCTTTTTGGGTAATCTCGATAAAGCTTGCTCCATCTTTATACAGCTTGTATTGGTCATTTGTACTTTCGCTCAAACGATAGCTGTCACCAGCTGTTAATGTAGGAATGACGACCTGTTTCCATGGTTCTAACGTCAAGGTACTATTGGCATTCCAAGTGATCGTTTCTATCGTGTTGGTTAGTGCATCGGTTACTTGCACATTTTGGGTTTCAGAAGGCCAGATCTTCCAATCACCATTTGCATCTTGTACTTCTAGTTTCAAGGTTACTTTTTCTTTTCCTCGAATGGTAGGATCATTCTTGATCGTTTCAAGATACTGCTCTCCTATTTTATTGACATCCCCATCACCTACGACATATTCTTTTCCGATCAGCAATGTGTTTTCTGTTCCATTCACAAAGGTTACCTTGGAACCTTCTTTATCGATCGTACCTGTCGATGATTCCCCATTTGCCGGGAAGATCTGTGGATAATTGACATCTGGTGTTTCTATTATCTCATAGTTGGTACCTGCTGGTCCCACATCATGGAAGATGATCGTTTGTCCATTCTTGATGGTAAAGGTACCGATATCCGTTGTTGTAGTGGTAGTATCTGGTTCTCCGCTACGTTGTATCGTGAACTCCTTATTCGCATATATTGCACCGTTTACCTTGATGGTCATGGTAAATTCTTTATCGTTGATCGCATTCAATTTTTCTTCTGTCATATCAGTCGCATCATAGCTGACCATCTTAGTAACACGGATCGGTCTTAGGATATAGTCATTGATGATCGTTGCATCGCTCTTTAAGGCATACAGCGGCATCGTTCCTTCTACCGTCCCTTGGATCGCTTCATAGTTATCACTTGTATTATCGATCTCTACGATCTTGAAGGATGTGCCTGCCTCAAAGCCTTTGATCTTTACGGTCTTACCTGCTAATGCAATGCTGAATTTACCTTCATCATCCGTTGTGCCATGCACATCACTTTCTGTTCCATCTTCCTTCAGGATGACCCATTCTGCATTTGCAAATGGTGTATCCTTTGTGAATACCTGGAAAGTAAATGCTTGGGTACAGTCTTCAGCTTTCTGATGGGTAAGTTCTTTCTTCAGATATAGATCTTTCCATTTGTAATAGTTTGTGATGCTTACAGAATTGCCATCATTTACCATCGTTCCTGTTACGCTATCTTTTCCTGCATCCGTAAACCAATCATCGCCTTTTTGTGTTTCTTTGATCTCATATGCTGTTCCTGCAACACCCGGGAACAAAGCTACGATCTCTCCTGCCTTGATCGTAAATTTACCATCTTTATCCGTCTTCAAGACATTCTGATTCAATTTCTTAGGGATACCGCCATCCGTACGCACGCTATCCACGAGCCAGTATTCAGCATTTGCCATTGGTTCTCCATCTGCAAATGCTTGGAAGATGAAGCTTTCTTTCTTGACTTCTGCTTCCTTATCCTTAGGATCGTTTTCCAGCTTCTTTTGCGCATATAATACCGGACGATACGTATTCTTATATGTCCTTATCTGGATCTCATCCTGTTCCTTAGTTTCTATTTCTACTTTCCAGAATGGATTTTCTTCTTCCTCTACCGTCAACAGATTCTTATCCTTGACATCGAATACCGCTTTTTCATCCGCATGCAGATAAAAGCTGCCATCTGCTTCCGTCGCATAGACACGATTGGTTCCTTGGCGTTCCCAAGTTCCATCTATCTTCTTAAATAATTGATATTCTTGTGTGGCATAGGTAGAACCATTATAGCTTGCGATAAAGCGGAACTCACTATTTTGTTTTTCTTTTGGTACATCGCCACCAAATGCTTTTACGATCTCTACTTTTTCTAATTCATGTTGTGATACCTGTACAGAATTCCCGATGACCGTATGCTTTGTACTGGTTCCTACTTTTTCTGAATAATAGGCAGAATTGTTATAAGCATAGACAGCCGTGTCATTCTTATTGGCTGTATTGCTGTGGTCGGCATCTACCTTGGATTCATCCTCATTTGGTGAGATCATATGTATCCGAAAGCTCACAGAGCCCATATCTACGATTTCAAAATCATCACCATTCATCTTCTTGCTTAGGTCTACTGCGACTGCCTTGACATCCGCAAATTTATGATCTTTCAACCACTCTTCTTCTGTATACCAGCCATTCTCTTTCGTCAATATAGAATTTGGAAGCTCTTCCTCTGTTGATATTCTTGCATCTCTATCTGCATTGTAATAGATCACAGGCTTTATCCCTGCTTTCTCTAAGCCTGTCGTGATGATGCCATCAAAGGTTCCATACCACCAGTTATCTTCAAAGTGCTTATCCTTCTCCTGTTGTGAGCGATGCTTTGGGGCATCCTCCAACAGGTCATATACGACGATATTCTTTAAGGTATCCTGTGCATTCCTTACCGTTATTTCATAGGTATAGCCTTCTTTTGGTGCTACGATGGCACTTTCTGAGAAGACCCCGAAGCGGTCATTATCTGCTTTTACCAGTTTCTCGATAGTATCACTATTGGCTATTGCCATATCATCATTGACGCTGGTGTTGGCATACAATACCGTTCTTTCATCCGTTATACCATCCCCATCAATATCCTCTCCCAAAACCTTGTATTCATCTTTTGATAAGGTATCAGGATAATCGCTTCCATTATCCAACATGACCTGATCATCTGTTCCTAACAATGGCTCATTATCCTCTTTTTCTGGCATGAACGCAGAAATATTCGTTGCCGCATTGCTGATGTCGATATCCTTCCATTCATAGTACGCACCAAAGCTGATGCCCCAGCTTTCTGCCCACATGGAATCATAAAAGCCTGATGGATCTGCACCATCATAATGGATATGGAACTTGACCATCATTCTTCCCGTTCCACGATAATTCGTTATGATATCTTCCTTAGAATCGACACTGACCTTGACCTGACTGGTATCCCAGCTCTTTTCATACATCCATGTCATAGCATTTGTTGTCTTTACACGTCCTGCAATGATCTCTACGCTAGGATCATACTTTACGCCATATGGCAACAGATCATAAAAGACGACATCTTTTCTTCCCGGTGAGCGGACCAGATTTGCCTTTAGATAATCAATAGCTTCTGAACCATATAGTTCATAGCCATCATATGCCATGATATCGTATTTCAGATGTACCCTTCCGGTACCTGCATCATTCCAGCTCGTTCCATATTTATAAGATGCTGCATTTTTCTGTACCGAGGTCAGATAAGCAAATGCATTATCACGCATCGGTAAAGTACCATACAATGCTTCGCTCAATTCCTTTAATTCTGGTTCGGCATAGTTAAAACCTATCGTAGCATCGTGAAAATAGCCTTCCTCCTTGCCATCTTGTAAGCTTTGTCCCATGACACCGGCAATATTTTCTAAGGTGAGCATCTGCTCATTATCCTCATCTTTTACCAGCTCTTGAAAGGCCGGCGAATCATGCTGGATACGTACTTTTAGGTCGATTGAACATGTGGAAAGGTAATTAACAGATTCATGTTCTACCTTTACCCTCCATGGTTTTCTATTGATCTGTTCTTCTGTAAAGGTATAAGACATCGTTCCGCTAGCATTCCATGGGATAACCTTGACTTCTTCCCATACTGTGCTGCCTTTGAACATTGCATAAACGATGGTATCCTTTGATTCTTCCGGTTTTGCCTCGCTGTCTTCCCAAGGATCATATCCGGTATCGTTTTGCTTGATGCTTACCTGACTATAGTAGTAATCATCTCCATCTAAGATCTTGTAACTGTCTGTTGAACCGGTATTTGGATAGGCATAGAGAAAATCATCGACGGTCGTCATCTTATAGCTGGCTCCTTCGATACGTTCACCTAATTTACCATCTTCATTGGATGCATGATGGGTGAGCTTATAGCCACGTGTTGAACTGTTTACGTGAAATGGAATGTCACCAATATCGGTATTTTGTTTTCTTGCGGCTTTATAGGCTTCCAAAAAGCTTTTATAGGTACCTCCACCACTCTTATCGACACCGATGATATCGCCTTTGTAGTTCCATGCATAATCACGATATACCCAATTTGCTTTACTTGTTAGCTTTAGATCCTCATCTACTCTATCATATGGATGTAATACGACTTCAACTGTATTTTCAATCAAGGTATTCGGTTGGATCTTATCAGCAGGATAAGCAACGACTACTAGGATATACCCATATTGATTATCATAGTGTATTAGCTTATCTTTGTTCATATCGGAAATTTTATAATAAGCACTATCTCCACGATAATTTATCTTGTTGTAGCTTCGATTGAAGCCAACTACTTTGCCCTCAAGATTTGATATATCTTTTAGGTATAATTCCCATGGCTGAGTTGCACTTCCTGTGACCTGCACTTGCCAAGCTACATATTTATACTTGGTAAAGTTATCACCTTTGTACTCTTGTGGCAGGCTCGTTACGATGCTAGCCAGTTGTTTCTCGGTATAAATACCTGGGTAATAGCTTTTAGCCCCTAAGGTATACGGCGTCTTTGTGACCTTGGAAAGCTTAACTTGTGAATCAATATGTCCCGTTAAAGGAGGCGTTGTCTTTTCTTCTTTTTGATCTTTAAATTGCACAGTGGCGGTTGGTTTTAAGCTCCATGTACTATCATCTACGAATTCCATGATTTGTAGATTCTTATACAATACCTGAAATGCCACATTGGAACCTGATGTGATCTTTTTATAGTTAAAGAACACAAGCTCATTGGTATCTTCATCCAGATAATAATTGAATGGTGTGATTCTGTTTTCTACCGGAGCATCTAAGGTTCCCTGTGGTATTGCGATGCTGGTAGGTAGGATTCCTTTGTGATCCCTATCGTTAGACAATGTAGCCGGTATACGTATTTCAACACTACCTTTTTCTATATCACGATTATTGTGAAATTCTATCTGGTATTTCAATGAGAAATCATTTGTCTTCTCTACATGATATTTATCATTTTGTCCTACATAATACGCATTGAATGCCCAGTCTTCGCTATCTAAAACTGCATACAAAGCTTTTATGAAATCACTATCCTGTGCATTGGCTGCTCCTACTTTTGTACTGTTTAGTTTGTTTAACTGCGCTGTAGTCATTAGTGGTTCTATTTTAGTGATTTTATGACGAATTGTTTTTTCTTCTTGTTTCTCTGATTGCTTGACTTCTGCTTTCTTCGTTGTATTCGTTTCTGTTTTCTTATTCGCGGTCTCTTTTTGCTTTCGCGTTTCCTGCTTCACCGGGTTGTCGGCTTTAGAAGCTTCCTTATTTACTTCTTGTTTTTGTCTTCTTTCTTTTCCTTCTTCAAACGCTTCTACTCTAAATAAAGCTAGTTCTAGTTTACTGCCTTCTTTGAGTTCTACATCTTCTTGCTCGATACGGTATTCCTTGTTCTTCTCCACTAGTTTTGGTTCTGCTTTTTTATTTACTGGTTCTTTCTCATCTTTTTTCTCTTGGATGATCGTATATTCTTTTAGGTTCTTTTCGCTATCGACACTTTTATATTCGATCTTATAGTTACCTAGTTCTACTTCCTCTAGGACATACTCTCCCTTGATGTTTGTCAGGGTATGATAGGCAGCTTCTTTTTCTGGCTTGCCTTCTTTAATCTTATATAAGCGCACTTCGATGTCGGATAGTCCTTTTTCTTCTTTATCGACTTTGGCATTCTTATTATCGTCTAGATACACTTGTCCCTTTACATCTGTATAAAGAGCTCTCTCTTTTGGTTCTGTCTTTGGCTCTTCTTTGACAGGGGTATCCTTTGGCGTCTCTTCCTTTAATGGAGCCGTTCCTAATAAAGGCTGTTGGGTAGGGGCATAGATAGTGGTAGCAGGCTGTCTATTGGTTTTTGTTTCCTGAGCAGCTTCCGGTTTTGCCTTTGGTTCTTCTTTGGCATAAAGAGATGTATTCGTATTTATAAAGAGCATGGATGCAGCTAATAAGATTGCCGCAAATTGTTTTTTCTTATTTTTCATCGTCTAGTTCACTTCCTCTTTTATGCTTGTTGTATAAGATAAACATGCCAAGAGTGGAAAGCATGATGAACAAGATATACAGATCTTTGTGTGTTGTATCTCCTGTCTGTGTGGATGTCGTTTCCTTCTTTGGTTCCTCCTTCTTATCTGTCGTGCTTGTGGATGTTCCCGGTTTATTGGGTTGTGTTGGGATATCAGGATGTTCCGGAGTTATCGGTTTGTTTGGATGTTCGGGGTCTACTGGTAAATTAGGTTTTTCTGCTTCATTTGGTGATGCTTTGGGTTCTACCTGCAGATAATAGCTTGGACCTTGAATAACATTCGCTATTTCCTCATACATTGGCAAGGTCACAATGAAAGGATCAATCGTGCCATAAGATTCCATATCGGATGGCACCAATAAATAGATACCATTTTCAATATTGGTAAAAGACAGATATCCTTTCTCATCTGTTGTTCTCTTTCCTATGGTTTCCTTATCTGTCTTTTGGGTAAGCTCTTTTGCGACCTTTTGTAATTCTTCAGCCGTATCCGGTAAGTGCATATCATATTTCTCATGCAGCGCTGCTTTTCCATCATCGCTCATACTTCCTACCTTATACAGCGTGAATGTGACACCGGCTTTCTCTGCATTTGGAAAATCCTTTAGATGAATGTCGATCGTTCCTCCGACTGCCTTTAGCGTTGTCAGTGTCAACATGAACATGATGAACAGGCTACATGCTTTTTGTAATGCTCTCTTTCTTTTTTTCATCTGCTTTACCTCATTCATTTTCTATTATTTTGATTTATTGCATTTTATCACTATGCCTGTTTCCTACTCTTACTCACCATCACCATGCTGATGACTAAGATGCCTACGCTAGCGATTACCAAAAAAAGCGTAATACCTGTTCCTCCAGTAGATGGTAAAGTAAAACCTTTATGATTCTCTATGGCAATACTAGCAATTCCCCTATCGTTATCCAGTTTTGTGATAAAGGTTCCGCTTGTATCGGTGATCTCTTTATCGTTTACCTTTAATGTAAAGCTACCAGTTGCTTTTTTTGCACTATCTACATCAGCGATAATCTCCACCTTAATCAGTTCTGCTAATAAAGTATAGCCAGTTGGTGATTTTGTTTCCTTTAGATAATACGTACCTGCATCCAGATTATGAAAGTTCAGAATTCCTTTGTCATCTGTACTTGCATTGTTCAACACTTCTTTACCATCAGCTGCTAATAAGGTGAAGTCTGCTCCTTTTAATGCTTGTGGCTTTCCTTCATTGGTGAACTTTTCTACCTGAATTCCAAAGCTATACACCTTTACGATTGCTTTTTCACTGTTTGTAATTTCTCCTGCTTTGTGGTTGTATTGCAAGCTTGCGGCATTTTGATTTCCTTCCTGCCCTTGCTTGGCTTTCTCTGTTACCTGTGCTTCATAGGTGACAATGATTGGTTGCCCTCCGTTTTCTTTTATAAAATCTTCGGCGAAGCTAATGTGCAAATCGGCTTCTTCCCCTGCCGTATTCTCTGCCCTTATCCTATAGGTCATTGAGCCTTCTGCTATTTCTTTATCATTCACCTTTACCGTGATTGGATGCTTGGCATCGTTTTGGATGGCCAAACCATCTTCCATCGTATCGATGATTATGAAGGTCGCCGGTGTGGGATTGCCAAAGAAACTAGCGTCATAATCAGGCATACTGGTCCTTATTTGATATGGTACATAATCGCCTATCTTAACTGAGCCATCACTGGCATCGGTAATGGTCTTATCAAAGGTTACTATCTCATTTTTCGGGTATGCCTCCACATCATAGACCCATGCACTACCTTCCTCATGATTTTGATAGTTATTTGTTGAAGGGATGGCAATTAAGAAAGGTTTACCTAATATGTAATTGTTTGGAGCTTTTGTTTCTATCACTAGATAATAGCCAAGCTTTAAATCTTTAAAACTTACCGTGCCACTGCCATCGCTAGTAGCAGTAGCTAAAGGAGGAAATTGTTCCGCCTTTATGGTAAGTTGTTGGCTTAGCTTTTCTAATTGTGTTGTAGAATAACTACCTAAAGCATCTGGTGTAACATTTTTTAAAACATCTTGAAAAGCTTCCTCAATAACAAAACGCGAAGTGCTTTCTTGTTCAAAACGCATGATTTTATAGATGCTGTAAGAGGCATCCGCTAAGGGATTTCCCTCGCTATCATGCTCATGAAGGGTAAGCGAACCTGATGTTTGCGTAATTGTTGTTTCTTGTTGGAAAGATGTTTCTTTTGCCATTAATGGCAGAGCATAAGCAAACAATCCTTGTATCATCGCCGCAGAAACAATAACTGTCAATAAATGCCTCATCCTTTTCTTTTTCATATTGTTTTCTCCATTTTCTGATATTCACTGACTGGCATAAATGCATATTGTCAAAGGATAGCTTTGTTACCAACATCATGAATATCGTTTTATCTTTAAAAGAACCAATAAGTCCTTTTATAGCCACAATATTGTTTATACGTATCATGATCAGCTTGCGAAATTATGTGAATTATAGTGCTATACGAAGAAAAATGTAGAAAAATGTTTTTACATAAAAGTTATATTTTGTATTTGTTTATTCGTTGTATGTATCTTTTCATTAAAATTATAAGGCGAATTTCTAGAAAATTCAACGCAGTGAATAACCATATCTAAAGCAAACATATGTAAATAAAAAAATGCTTATTTCATGATATTTGATACTTAAGGAATAAAGACAATTGTTTATAACATACCTATCATATAGAAATTAATTTTATTTTTTTTCGAAATTCCTTATCAAACACTTATTATCGATATATTCATTTCAAATATTAGTTTTATTCTTCCTTTTTAATAAATATCCACCAGCTTAGCTGGTGGTTTTTACGTAATCGCCCCAAGGGGCTCAGATTCAGGCTACGCTTACCAGCGTAACAATACGGTCTGGCATTTGCATTTCTATTTCTTATTACCCGTAAACGGGTCTTCTATATCCAGTGTCAATTGTTCACTTAGTTCATCTTCTTTTAATTGATTTTTTATATATGCTTCAATTACTTTGTCATTCTTTCCTGCTGTATCTACATAATATCCTCTACACCAAAATGATCGATTCCTATATTTATATTTCATATTCCCCCATTTCTGATAGATCATAATACTACTTTTCCCTTTCAGAAATCCCATAAATCCTGATACTGTCATTTTAGGTGGGATTTCAACTAGCATATGCACATGATCTGGGCATACTTCTGCTGTTATAATTTTCACACCTTTCCACTCGCATAATTCTCTCAGTATTGCTCCTATTTCTAGTCGCTTTTCTCCATAAAAAACTTTTCTTCTATACTTTGGCGCAAAGACTATGTGGTATTTGCAATTCCATGTGGTGTGTGATAAAGTATGTACGTCATTTAATGGATTATTATTCATTATTTGTCCTCCTTTTGATTTTTATGCAGTTGCCAGACCGCATTCTTATTCTATCAAAAGGAGTTTTATTTTTAAAGGCTCATCGCTAAAGCTCTACGGAACCCCCAGACTATCTGGGGGTTTTCTCATACAAAAAAGTCATTCACCTTTTATGAATGACCCTTTCCCTTGATTATTTTTATTTCATTTCAAAAAATCGCCGATTCTGTTCTACTTCTCGACTCTTAGGCTTATACACTCCGGCCAATTCGTTATATTGAACCGCTCGATCCTTATCCCCTAAACGCCACCAGCAGACACACAATTGAATGGCTGGTATATACCCATAACAATCTTCACGAATAAAAGCACCACTGGTTTCATTCATCGGTACTTTCATAGCACATTCATACCAAAAGATAGCCTCTTTATACTTCGCTCTATCCATAAAATGCTTTGCGATATCGCAACATAACTCGGCATGTGGTACTTCATATTGTAAAGAGCATAAAAAACTTTCTAATGCCTTTTCTTCTTTATGCAAGGCATAGTAACAATATCCCAGCATCTCACAGGCATCAATTTTATTTTCTATCCAGCCGCTATCTTCTTTTAAAAACTTTTTGAATGCTTTAACGGCATCTTTATAGCGCTTATGATAGTATAGCTCTCTGGCATAATAAAACTGTTCCCGCGGATTTAACTTTTTTCCTTTATCCAACATAGCTTCAAAGATGCGCAGATTGCGATTGGCATCACTCACATGCACCTTGCGATGACAGATTCCGATATCGGTATAAAGCAGTCTGCCTGTTAAGGGAATCACTTCATGAATTTCCCCTTCCCATAAATGCAATTCTTCCCGTTTTACCATACGTTCCCGATAATACGAAAAAGAAGGATTTCCATCTTCATCAAACGCCGTATGATATTTCATCATAACGATGGAAACTTTTTTATCTAGTTCTTTTTTTAGTTTCTGTATCTTCTCAATATCCTCATCTTCTACCACATCATCCGCATCCAGCCACATACAATACTCCATACTCGCCTTGGAAAAAGAAAAGTTACGAGCCTTGCTGAAATCATCACACCATGAAAAATCATATAACTTATCCGTATACTTCTTTGCGACTTGCTTTGTCTTATCCGCACTTCCCGTATCGACGATGATGATTTCATCCGCAAATTTCTTTACACAGTCTAAACATCTTGCCAATACATCTTCTTCATTTTTTACGATCATACATACACTGATGCTTATCAACGATATTCATCCCCTCTCTCTCAAAGAAAAGGATAGTTTCCCATCCTTTCACTGTGCATTAGTTATAGACATAATAAGAACTAACGTATCTGATAAATAATCAAATATGCATTTACGGTATGATGATTGCTACAAGATTCTATCGTATTGTGGCAGTCTGATACCAAACGAATGCTATTGTTCGGATGCAATTCTAACATGACACAGCCTCTTACAAATTGGTTTTCGCATACTAATGGCATGCGGGATTCTTCTAACAATTCTTCATTATTAATTTCTAAAGCAAATGCATCGCCATCACATACCGAAGAACTGATTAAAACACCATATTCCGCGATATACGTGCCTTCCTGTTGTGCAGTCAGACTTGTATAATCATTTGAAATCGTAAAGCCATCACTGACATTGCCGCAATCAAACACCAAAGCATCTTGAGGACATAGTGATTTTGGTGTAAATGATGTTAGCGATGCGGATGCATAATGGATGATAGGTGCACTTTCTCCGGCAGGTCCGGTGTTTCCTTGCGGTCCCATAGGCCCTGTTGCACCAGTAACACCGGTTGCGCCGGTATTTCCCATAACTCCTTGTATACCTTGTGGTCCGGTAGGTCCAGTAGGCCCCTGAATACCTGGCACTCCTTGTGGACCGGTTACACCTTGCGGACCTCGAATGCCTTGTAAGCCTTCTCTGCCTTGTTGCCCTTGTAATCCTCTGGGACCCTGTGGACCTCTTGGTCCTCTTGGACCCATGGGACCTGTTGGCCCCATACCTGGCTGAGGGCACCATCCCTCTTGGTTTCGATAATCTTCCATTGGATGAAAATCATCATAAGCACAATTGCCATCCGGATAATCATAATTACCGTTATAGCCAAAATCCGCCTCATTTCCTCTATCATCACAGTTACCATAATCGAAACGGTTTTCATCATTTGGATGATGCTCATAGCCGTAGTCGTTTCCATATCTGTTCTGGTACATAACATTCCCCTTTCCCTTGTACGCTTATCACGTTCAATCCACTATATGCAGGTATCGGGATAGTTGTGCCGATGAAATCGCACAGTTCATGATATATGACCAGAACAAAGAGAATTCAACTTGGCTACTTCATAACCATGGCGCAAAATACGTTCAAAATCATCTTTCCTTACCCGCTCTAAGGTCGTCTTATAAGAACTTACGCGTAATACATCACTTTCCTTTAGCGATGCATGAAGCAATTCTTGTTTACGGGCAAAAGATATATCACAATGACGCAGCATATCCTTCGTTTGACTGCCTATTTGTAAGAAAAGTCCTTGTTTATTTTGCTCCATAAAATCTATTACTTCCTGCTTACGGAGGAGCTGGCTTTGTGTCATACTGATTGCTAATAATCGTTTTAGATTACTGAATGAGTATCCAATGGTTCGCATCTTGTGCTCCAGCTTGTCCATAGATGCATTACTGACAATAAGATAATTAATATCTGGACACAGCTTATTTTGCCCTTGAAAGGAAAAAAGCGGGTCTAAGCCCATATTATCATAAACACCGCCATCCCATAGATGCAGGGTTTCATCTCTTACCCGAACAATCATAGAGCCTGTAACATCACTCCATACATACGCTTTTGTCTTTAATGTATATGGTCCGATGAAAACAGGAAAACCGGCACTTGCACAAATCGCATGACTAAGAGGAAAGCGCGGGCGTTGCACAAAGCTATACTGTGAGCCCATTCGCTTTGCGGATATGCGAAAATCTTTTCCCGTTTCATAAGCAGTTGTATTGATGGTCCATAAAGGAAGTGTCGGGATATCTTGTAAACAGGCCGTGATCTTCCATCGTTTTTCCATGACATGCGCTAACAGATTTGCTTTTTTATTCCAATAATAAGGGGATACAATAAGCCTGCATAAAGCCGTCCATTGAATATCTTTTGTGATAATATCACGTTTCATAGCCGGAAGAACTTTTGATAAAAATGTTACATCGGATGGCCATTGATTATCATTGTTCGCAAAAATCAGACCTACTGCAATACTTGCCCCGGATACACTTGAAATATGGTGAATCCTTTTCAGCAAACCTTGCTCAGCAAGCCATTTTAAGACACCTAAATGAAAGATGGCAGCACGCATACCGCCACCAGATAATGCCAACCCTATTTTCATATCCTGTTTCAACATGATATAGCCCCCTTTATAGTCTATGCCTAGGATTTTGCCAATATGAAAGGACATGGACCATATCGTACATGCTTTACGATGCGCTGATGAAGCATAGAAAAAAGAGGTGTAACCTCATCGACTTGTCAATCTTGTCTATTTCGTTACATCCTCTTCCATGCATTTGCAAATATCCTTATCCTTGCTCTTTAGGAAATAGTGCCTGACGCACATAACGCTGAGCCTCTTCTAAATCATCATTTCTTACATAAAGCTTATATGCTATGCTCATATCATAAGAAGAGCCTTTTATGACTTCTTCTGTATACTCATCATGAACCTTCGTCGTTTTAACGGTGTATTCTATACCATGTAATGCTAACGTATGAGTTACTTTATCCAAGTTTTCTTTCGTATACGTTATAAATACTTCACTGCGATTAAATACATGTAACATCTTCTTCATCTCCCTTTTCTTATCCTTACTATAGTGCTGCAAGTGGATTTGGTTACATAGAAAATCACCTTATGCGTTTCAAAGTATGCTACTTGATCTTTTTTTCTTGTTTGCTGTTGTGACAAGCATACCTACTAAGATCGTAAACGTCTGTTTATCTTCAGCAATCAAAAAGGCATCGTTCATAAAGAAATTTACTTTCCCATAATATTTTTTCGCTTATCTTCGAAATGCCTGTTATCCTATTTTTATTATAACGGTTATTTCCATAAAATGTCAGTAAAACATGATAAATATAAAGCTTTAAATAATGCTATAGTATTAAGATGAAAGAGGCTGTAATAGTTGTTTGATGCATAACCGCTTGATGATGGATTCCTTTATTCGCATTCTATATAATGCATAAATCAATCATGATATATACATGCAAAAGTATTCTTTGGAAGCGAACTCGGCTGTTTTTTTTCGCATACATGTATAAAAATACGATGATTGACTTGCTTTGATCGTAGCATTTTCCTATTGTGCTTTCTATCCTATGCCGATAGAAAAAAGTGACAGATTGCTCCATCACTTATGTATTAGATTACGGCTTCAAACTGCGGCTTGATTTTTTTCTTTGTGATAAAGAAAGAAATGACTAATAACAAATAGGTGATATCAAAATTTGACGGTGATACCAGCTTAATGAAGACACACGCTAAGAGTGTTGCGGCATCGACACGCATATAAAAGCTGCCAAATTGATAACGACGAATGATTCTGCGTTTGATCTTAAAGTTTTGAAAAGCGATAGCCCCGGCAATACAAGCAACGATTGCGTCAATTGCATAATTGGCCAGGTAATCTTTTGTCAACAGATTCTTTAAGAAGAATAAGACCATCGCAATCGCAAATACCATCCAAATACTGCCAATCTGCAGTTTCTCATAATCCTGATTGCGTAATTTCTTTTTCATTTCTTTATACACAGGACCTTTGGAATACTTCGCCACATAGTCTTTCAAATCGCGAGGAATCACAAGTTGTGGCTTTTTCTGTGCCTTCATGCCTTCCATACATTGTTCTAAAGCAATATTGGCAATGATACTTTTATCCAAGTCACTCTTTTTCGTATCCTCTAACAGATAATCATACAACCGATAAAAGGCTTTCTGATAATCTTCATCTAATTTCTTTACTAGATATAAATTATCAATATGCAGTTGTTTTCTTGCCTTTCCATCCGCCATTAGTTCTCTTGTACCTCAATGCTTTCACTATCGGTAATATGTAAATTGGTATTATAGAATGTAGTTAATGCTTTTACCATATAGTAAGAATCTTTAATACCGGCTGTTTCATAAGATGAATGCATTGCCAACTGAGGTAAACCGATATCTACGGTATGCATAGATACTTTCTGACTGGATAAGTTACCTAACGTACTTCCACCGGCTGCATCACTGCGATTAGCAAAGTATTGTACTGGTACTTCGGCTTTTTCACAAATACCGCCAAAGACCGCAGAACTGATAGCATCTGTCGTATATTTCTGATTTGCGCTGAATTTTACAACGATCCCTTTATTCATATATGTACAATTGGTAGCATCTGTTTTTTCCGGATGATTTGGATGTACCGCATGCGCATTATCACAAGAAACCATGAAGCTTTTTGCGACTGCTCGATAGTAATCTTCCTTTGTGAATCCCATGTTGTCATTTATACGCTGTAACACATCGTATAAGAAGGTTGAACATGCACCTTGTTTTGTCCCTGAGCCGACTTCTTCGTTGTCGAAACAAGCAAATACATTTACCGCATGAGTATTCCCTTTACTTTCTAATAATGCTTTTAAAGATGTAATGGCACACTGTAAGTCATCCAGTTTAGGGGATGAAATGAATTCTTCTTTTGCGCCCCAGATAGATGGTGCCATACGATTATACAAATACAGATCACAACCGAAGATGTTTTCTCTGGTAGTGCCTAAAGCATCGGCAATTAATTCATAATAATCATTTTCTGCACATTCTCCTGCGGAAAATAATGGCAATAGATCTACTTGATTATTGTATTTCATACCATTGTTTACATCGCGGTTCATATGGATTGCCACATTAGGAATTAATACAAGATCCTTATCGAAGCTAAGCAGCTTACTGACAAAGGTATTGCCTTCTTTTACTAAGACACGTCCGGCAATGGATAATGGACGATCCATCCATGTTGCACATAACATACCGCCATAGCCTTCTGTATTCAGTTGTACATATCCGCCTTTTCCTTTTAATTCCGCAACTTCTTTCACTTTGAAAGTAGGTGAATCGGAATGTGAGGAAGTTACCTGGAAATGATAATCATCTAAATCATTTCCTATCGCAAAAGCAATCAAACTGGAACCATTGCGTGTCGTAAAATATTTACCACCGCGCTTTAATTCCCAGCTTTCACACTCTCTTAATTCTTCATAACCAGCATTTTTTAACATTGCAGCCATTTCCGCAACAGCATGGAAACAGCTTGGACTTTTTTGAATGAAATCTAACACTTGTTTTGCAGTTTCTTTATACATATATAAGCCTCCTAAATTACTCGTTTGTATTATAGCATTTTTCCATGTACAAGCCAAACAAAAAGGCAAGACTCCTTAAGAATCTCACCTACTTTGTTTTTATTTTGTGCTAGCTTTTTCGTTTTTCTTAATCAAAGGCAGAATCATACCTAATGCAGTCAGAACGATTGGTGTCACTACGTTTAAGAACATAGTGAATAAATCATCTGAATACATACCCATGATACAGCAAGCTGCTGTGACAAAGAAGCACCAGAAGCCCATTACCAGTGCAACCGGCTGATTCTTCGTGAAACGATATTCCGGATGGAATTTATCTCTAGCTTTACGCAATGCGATATAAGCCGCAAATACCCACAGATAACGCAAAGGCATCGTTACAGAGTTCAGCTTGTTTAACTGTGCCAATACACCGGCTGCCCCTGAACCACCAATGATCTGAATCAGGATGATCGCACCTGATAGTGCAACAACCATCCAAATACCATTGATGTAAGCACCAAATTTGTTCTGTTTCAACAGTTTAGTTGGAATGAACTGACGTGCATCTTCGTTATCCAACAGCATACGCAATGGTGCATCAATGCTGACAACCAACGTAGAGAACTGACCGATTGCATTACATGCCGCATAGATGATCATCAAAAGATTACCTACATGATAGTATTCACCCAGCTTCTGGAATGCCCAGTAAGAACCATTGGATACATAAGAGTTAAAGCTTTCTGTAGAACCATTGATCAAAGCAGGATCAAACATCATGCCCATTGCAATTGTTCCCAGAATTGCACATACCATAACCATGATTGCCAATGCAATCATACCTTTTGGGAAGCCCTTTGCAGGATCTTTTACCTTGTTTACGTATGGTGAAATCTTTTCACATCCACCAACAGCAAATACCAGAATGGATAGTGATGTAAAGTAATTTACATTGAACTGTGGAATGATGTTATCCCAACTGAAATCCATGCTTAAGTAACCACCGTTTGAATTGATGATAGGTGCCGCAAACATCATGACGATGTAAAGAATTGACATAACGAACATACTTGTTCCTGCCAATGTTGCTAATTTCTTCAATGGATTTAAACCACGGCTGGCAACCCAGCAGAAGAATAAGAATACACCTAATGTTGCTAACTGCACACCGATCGTAGGGAAGGTATCGTATGTAGAACCATCTTGGAAGACCATCCAGCTTAACGCTTTCAAGCCGCCGCTGCCCTTACTTGCGATGTAAGTGATGTGGCATGCCCAATAAGTCCAACCTGCATAATAAGCAAATTTAGGACCGATTGTTTCGTGAATCCATGAAGAAACACCGCCACCTGAGTTTTTAAATGCGGAACCAAGTTCACCAACCATCAATGCATAAGGCACGAAGTATAAAGCGAACATCAGAACCCAGCTGAATATAACCTGAATACCGTTGAAATAAACGAAACCATTTAATACGTTTCCGAATCCCCAAACAGTAGAGAATGCCATGAAGGCAAGGTTATACCAGAGAATTTTCTTTGAACTTTCCATTGTAACCTCCTTAAACTCAACGTTCCAATAATAGCATAAATCAAAACTGAACGCTACAATAATTTAGCTTTATACTTACATTTCGTATATTTTGTCTATCGCATGAAAACATGAATTGCTAATTATTGGAATATCATTTTTAGATAATTACGCAAAAAAAGGAACCTCATCAAAAAGGTTCCAAATATGCTAAGCAATCGTTAATTAAATATCCATGTATTTCTGTGCAGCTGTCACAATCGCCATTTTGAATACTTCTTCGGCATTACAGCCACGAGATAAGTCATTGATAGGTGCATTTAATCCCTGCAGGATTGGTCCGATAGCTTCCCATCCGCCTAAACGCGCCGCGATCTTGTAGCCGATGTTACCGGCATCAATATTGGGGAAGATAAACGTATTGATCTTACCAGCCACCTTAGAATCAGGTGCTTTTAATTTTGCTACTTCTGGTGCTACGGCACAGTCAAACTGAATCTCACCTTCTACCCCGAAGTCTAATGGCATACGTTTTAAACGTGTTGCAGCCTCTTTTACTTTATCCACACTGCTGCCCTTTGCTGAACCTAAGGTAGAATATGATAACAAGCCAACACTTGGTTCAATACCAAACTGGCGAACCGTATGTGCTGTCTGTAAAGTGATTTCCACCAGGTCATCTGCACTTGGATCAATATTGATAGAGCAGTCACCCATAACCAACTGTTCTTTATCTTTTAATAAAATGAAACAACTTGATACGATAGAGTTTCCCGGTCTTGTTTTTACTAGTTGTAGTGCAGGACGCACTGTATCCGCTGTTGAATAGGTAGCACCACCTAACAAACCATCTGCACAGCCTAATTTTACATACATAGTACCGAAAAAGTTTGTTTTCAAACAAGCTTCACGTGCCTGTGCTTCATCTAATTTACCTTTACGTAATTCAACAACTTTGGTAACCATCATATCCATATTCTTATATTCTCTAGGATCCAGCATTTCAATGCCTTCCAGATCATATCCCAAAGATGCGGCAGCACCTGTAATTTCAGCACGGTTTCCTAACAGTACAGGCACCAGGATGTTTTCCTTATGTAAACGAACAGCAGCTTCCAGAATACGTGCATCTGAACCTTCTGTAAAGACGATACGTGTTCCTTTACCCTTAATTTTTTCAATCAATGTGTCAATCATGAAAATATCCTCTCTTTCTTATTTTCTTGCTTTACCATTTTTTATTATACACCGCTTGTTTGCATAAAAAAAGGATTTTTTCACAAATGATTATTTTCACAAAGAAAGATACTGCTATTTACCAAAACGGTTATATAAAAGGATGGAAAAAGGGATACGTCTTTTGATACGTTCCCTTCTTTCATCTATTATCCTAAAATGCCAAAATAAGTTAATGCAATTGCTGCGATCATGATACCGAAAATCAATCTTACCGCTTCCTTGCCATTGGTTTTCTTCAAACGCCAATAACAGAATAGCGTAACTAATACCGGTAAGAAACAAGGCATGATCTTATCAATGAGTTCCTGAACGACAATCTTGCCATCACCACTGGCAAATTCTAAAGGGACACTTAATTTAACGGTTGTGGAAACCAAGCAACCGGCTACACAAAGACCTAAAACGGTAGCAGCACCGGAGATGCGTTTAATGACTTCATCACCCGAACCGGAGTTAATGATATCCATGCCTTTGGTATAACCGATACGGAAACCAAACCATTTCACTCCCTGATTGATAACATTGAAAACGACAAAGGTGAAGATTGCGCCAAAGATATTTCCGGTAACCGCCATAGTTGCGCCGATACTTGCGCAAATTGGCCACAAGGTAAACCAGAATAAGCCATCACCTAAACCGGCAATCGGTCCCATCAAACCTGTTTTAATGGAAGTGATGCTGTCTTTTTCCGCTTCTGGTGTATTTACCTCCAAAGCGGCGATAAGGCCAAACAATAATGGAGCTAGGGTTGCATGTGTATTAAAGAATTCCAAATGCCGTTTGATTGCTCGTTCTCGTTCCTCAAGTGGTGCATCCTTATATAACCGTTTTAAAACTGGTGTTAAGGTAAACAAACAGCCATCCGCTTGTTGGCGTTCATAATTCCATCCCCATTGGAAGGTCAGATGATTGATAAACATTTCACGATAGACCTTATTGGTCATTTCAAATTTTTCACTCATTATAAATCAATGCCTCCTTCCAGCTCCATCGCTGTATCACGTTCTAATTTTTTACGTTGTACATAATTGTAATCGTGAATACCGGCAAATACGATGCCAATTAAAGAAACTCCTAATACCGGAAGACCTAAGTATGCGGCAGAGACAAAACCAGCCACCAGATACATCCACATATCTTTTTTCAACATCATTGTCAGCAACATACTAATACCTACAGCAGGAATGATACCGCTGGCAACATTTAAGCCATTAATGATAAATTCAGGCAACCATTCGATGAAATCAGATAATACGGTATTGCCAATATAAACAGCGATAAAACATGGAATCGCACGTGCTAAGAATAACAGAACACCACTATACAAATGCCAGCGATTCGCTTTGTTGAAGTCACCCGTCGCAGCATCAATTTCCGCGCGGTGAATATGAACGGATAAATAAGTTTGTAACAAGACAATCAGCTGCAGAATCAAGGTTGCTGCCGGAACGGCAAAGGCAACACCGGCTGCCACACCGCCGTCACTGGTAATACCCACAGTAACACCGACAATAGCTCCACCGGTGATATCAGGAGGTGTATAAGCACCGACAGAATTTACACCCAGCCACATCAATTCCAAAGTACCGCCGATAATCAACCCCTGTGTAAGATCCCCCAGAATTAAACCGGTGATGGTTCCGGCTAACAGCGGTTTACGAATCTGCAGCTGCATACCTCCATCATCGAGTGAACAAAGACCAGCCCATAGGGCCACAAGCAATGCTTTCACTAACATAATCTTTTTCTCCTTTTCTTATTTGGTTTTTGTTAAGACATCTTTCATGTTTAATAATTCATCTCTTGGTACCATTTGTATTTGTACATCGATTCCCATTTCCACAAGTTTCTCAAACGCTTCCCTTTCCTTTGTCGTAACGGAAACAGCCTTGGCGATTTTAATTCGATCATTTTCAAAACGCATACCACCTACATTCAATACCGGAAAATTGACACCTCCTCTCGCCAAACGGTATGCATCAATCGAATTCGTTAAGATCAGCATCGTACGACGATGAATCGGATTCTTCTTATACACCTCAATAAAGGCATCTACACCAAAGACTTTTACCTTCACATTCGCAGGTGCCGTCATCGATATTACGGATTGTTGCATCTTATCTAATAAAATCTCATCATTAATGATCAATACCTGTTCAATCGAATAGTTGTTGATCCAAGTCGTCGCTATTTGACCATGAATCAATCGATCATCAATTCTCACTAACTCGATAGCCATTTACATTTCTCCTCTCTTATTCATGATGCATAAGGATGAAGCCAAGATTTCTTTACTGTCCTCAATCAGCTCACACACCTTCATCGCTGTTGTATTGCGGCGGTTCACAAGTTCCACCAGAATCGCTAAGTTATAGCCGGTCAAAACCGTGATATCTTCTTCATCCATCATTAAGCGAACAGCTACATTGTTTGGCGTTCCACATAATAAATCTGTGAATATCAATACCTCATCACATTGTTGATGCAAACTTTCATACGCACGCTTCATCTGCTGACGTGCTTCTTCATTGTTCATCTGCGGTGTTATGGACACACATAGCAGATGGTCACAGGGACCAATGATCATCTCCAGGCTGTCTTTAGCGCCCAGACAATACTGCCCATGACTTGCCAGCAGAATACCCACTTTATTCTCCATGTTCTTCCACGTCCTTTCACTTTTTTATTAGCAAATCTCATGCCAAAATTGAAAAAAGGCTTATTTATCAGCCTTTTCCTCTCTATGATACACATGAATACAGTGATGACATCAAATGGATACATGCGCATTCTCATCTGTATCATCTAAAATGATCTGCATAAGATAGTAACACTCTTCCTGATTGATGGTAGTGTGAAAACTCGAACGGATTGCCTCCAATTGCTCAGTTACGATTGTATACAGCTTTGAATGTTCCTTTACTTGTACCATTGTTTCTTCGTTTTGCTCAAAGTGATATTCATCAAATAACAAACGTTCGATCATGCAAGACATATGAACGATCAAGCGTGTTAATGTTCGATTATTCAACGTCTTCTGTAATTCTTTTTCAACCCCTTCGATAAACTTCATCAACAATGGATAAAGTTTTTTAGAATTCAAGTACATCAGATATTTATCAATCGATTCAAATGCTACATCGACAAAGACATCACGCTCAAAACTTTTAACTACATCACTTTTATGAAGGACATCAATATCACCGATGATTTCAAATAAACGCTGCACCCCATCACTCATTAAGATATCTTCCATTGAAATAAAGGGATATTCATGAAGTCCTGGATCTACATTGCCGATCATACACAACACTTCTTTATTTTTGGAAGTTTCTTCTATCATACTGCGAATCTTTATCAAAGAATCATTACTCAGCGCAAGAATATCAATTGAAAAGATACCTTCCTGCTCTAACAAATCTTTTAAATATTTCTCTAAATAATGTGCCGTACCATCACCGGAATAACATATCGTATAAATGATCTTTTCACTACTTTGCGCAATATGGTTATGAATGTGATGTTCCAAGGTTGCATCCAGTTTTTGATTCATCCGCATGACATCCTGTAAAATATTACTCAAGGTATATTGCATAAAGACGGCTTTTCTTGCTGCATCAAGCAATAACAGAGTGTTGATTGTTGGGATGACAACTACATGATAAGATGTTTTCTGACGCAGCGTTTCTTCTAGGGAAGTAAGGGAACCCATATCGACAAATAATAAAATTTCATTCCCTTTTGGTTCCTGTTTGATCTTAAGAATCAACTCATCCATAATTTGATTTACATTTTTGGTCAAAGGCATATCCATCGGAATCAGATAATGGATTGATAATAATTCATTGACCACATCGGCAATATTACTTGCCAGACTTGTCCCATGAGCAACAACAAACATACTAATACCACAGCTTTGTAAGGTATTCGTTGTAAAGGTATTTAAGATACATGCTAAGGTATGCAGTTCCTGTGCAGGAATGCGCAAATGAAAATGTTGTTCAATCGCACGAATGAGACTGCGGGCATCTTCCATGGTCGCCACATCATAATCCTTCAGATCCTCTTCATGAGAAAAAGCATCTAGACGATTCTCACGGATATTTTTTAAATAAAAGGCAAGTGCCGCGCTTTGGCTGCGGCCAATAAGCACATTCATATTATGTAATACCCATTCATGAATAAAAGCCATAATTTCACGGATTTCGGTATCTATGATAAAGGATGGCAATTGATCATGTTCCAATGAACGGGCTATCTTTTCTACATACTCCTCAAAGGAAGTCTGAATATCTGATTTCGTTACATCTAATTGTGGTGGCGCAAATAAGGCCGTGTCATCTTCTTCAACCATAATTACATCATATGGCTCTACGATATACGTATCCTGTACCAACACCTTTTCAATCTCTCTTCGCTGTTCGATATCCAAATCACTCATACCATCTTTAACCTGATAAGATAAAGCATAGTTATGAATACGTATTTCATTGGTTATTTCCTTATTTTGTTGATCACGCATTTCAAGATAACTGCGGGCAATTGCCAGTTTTATATCATTCTTTAATTGCCCGATATTGCCCTTGGGCTGATAAAGCAGTAAAGTTGCCATTGTATCCTTATCTATCACGATCGGACAACCGATAGCAGATGCCTCTAATGAAAACAAATACAAGATCATTTGTTTACGTTCATTAAAAGATTTCTCTTTCAAACTTGGTATTTTTATAACCATCGGAATTCTTCGTAAAAAGGTGGTTAATAAATGATTATCCGGATCTTCAGTAGTTGCTAAAACTAAGGTTACTTTTGCCTCATGCTCACTGTTAGCTTCTCCCAGCATACGATACTTTTTCTTATCGATGAAATAAAACAGCATCTCTTGTCCTTCGGGTGGTAGACGATGCACTTCATCTAAAAACAGCATACCGCCATCCGCTCGTTTTAATAAGCCTTCCTTTGTTGCATCGGCTCCGGTATATGCCCCTTTGACACTGCCAAATAGCTGTGAAAGTAACAATTCTGCATTGTTGGCATAGTCGGCACAGTTAAATACGACAAACTGACTATCAGCAGTAAAAATGCCCTCTTTTTTTCCAAAGGTGAAGATTTTCTCGGCAAACAAACTTTTTCCGACGCCACTTTCACCCAACAGCATCGTATGCAAAGCTCCTCCCGGATACAATATTCCTGCTTTTGCCGAAAGAATCGCATTCTTTAGGCTGGCATTATATCCGATTAACGCAGTAAAGGGATCTTCATAATCTCTTACCTCATGAAGATCACCTAATAATTCATTCAAATTGGAACAGGTTGTTTGTGCTGGCAGCGTTTTATGCGTTACTCGCATAAAATGTTCCTGTGAATAAAACCGATACATCTTATTACCGCAAATCTTGATAACCTTGCCTTCTTGAAATAGCTTATTCACATCTACATTCACATTATTGCGTAACAGATGCAATTTCTCAGCAATTTCATAGACACTGATCCCCTGTACGCCTTGTTTTAAATCGGTGAGTGTGTGTGTTTGACAATAAGCATTGATTACTTGCATAATACTATCCTTGCGCATATTCATACCTCCTGTGTATGTGTATTATACATTATTTTACTAAATTTGTGATGGTATGGTAAGCGAGATGAGCATAGTCTACGCAGGAAACTTTTGGTAATTTTTCACACATTGCGCATGTTTCTAACGACACAACACCATCAAATTTTATCTTTTTTAATGTATTCGCAAAACGTTTCCAATCAATTGTTCCCAATCCACATAACAAATGCTGATCTAGGGCGGCATAATTATCATGAACATGCAAAACCTCAACATAGGAGCCTAACACTTCGGCCATATAAGAAGGATCTATGCCATTCACATTGGCATGACCGGTGTCCAGGCAAGCCACAAATACATCACGGGAAAGTTCTTGCAGATATGCCAGGAGTTCTTCTGCGGTGCGAAAAATGGTATCAACAGGTGTGTGTGTGATAGGATGATAGGCAAACATATTTTCTAAGGCGATCTTTACATGATGCTTTCTTGCCAATTCCTCATATTCCCGATACATTGCTAAATTATATTCCTTGGCATACGCATGTGCTTCTGCACTGCCATAATGTAGCAGTTTGCGTGGATGCATCACCATATAGTTACATCCTAACAACTCAGCAACCGCAAAGCCGCGCATCGTCATTTTCTTTAAAAAGGCCTCTTGCTTCTTTTCTTCTGGTGTAGCTGCTACATCAATGCGTCGATGGTACAACGGGGCATGCATCTGGTGAATACGTATACCAACTTCATCAGCGACGGCTTTTAATTGTTTTGCATAAGCGACATAATCCTCTTGATCATAGATAGAGCCTTCATAGGCATGCATATCATAACTATAATCAACGGCATCAAAGCCGATTTCCTTATATATCCGTAACACATCTGTTTCACTATAATGATGAGCCAGTTCTTCTGTTGTCATTCCATAGTACATATCCTTTCCTTCCTTTCATGATTTTACGATACACTTTGATACAGTTGCCTCATCGCAGGAAGCTTCCTGTATTTTCTGTTCATTCCTTTGTAAGAGTAGTTTTAATACCTGTGTCTGTAAGATGGTAAAACCAATACCGATCAATATCGAAATGCCGCCATAGGAAGCAAAGCCTAATAAGATAACACCAATATTGATATAGCGCATCGTTATGGCAACATCTAGTTTTTCATAACGTTTATGTAAGACAAGTGCTAAGACATCAAACCCCACGGTGCTAGAACTGGCACTGATACATAAATAATATCCTATTCCTACCAGTATGGCCGCTAAGATAATTGCAGGTAATACTGGTATGGACAGGCTATAACTGATTGCGTGAAAACTGCTGAACATGACCATATAACAGATACTGCTAAGCAATGATTTCATCAAAAATGCTTTTCCCAGGAAATACAGACAAATTCCCAATAGCACTACCGTAACACAATTGGTTATGACACTGATATCCACTGGAAGAAACACATGCAGAATCATGGAAAAGGAGGTCACTCCGCCATTTACCACATGGCGAGGTACCGTGATAAATGCATAGGCCGATGTAATACATATATTTCCAATTACGATACGCAAAATTTCCCTCATAACAAACACCTCCACCTTTTTTGTAGCAATTTCCATGCCAATACACGAACAAGGTATTTCTAAAAGCGCTTACTTACGTTATAATACATACAGGTGATGTATATGAAAATGAAACAGGAAATGCGTCCTACACTTAAACAAAAACAAGTCTTAACCATGAAACAGCAGCAGGATCTTAAGATCCTGTCCTTTTCCAGCAGTGAATTACAGACATATATTGAAGAACAGGTAGAAAGCAATCCCTTATTGGAACAGGATATCCAATATGAAACCGGCTATATCCAAAAGTGTGAGCGCAATTTTGAACTTATGATGAATTATGTCATTCAAGAACAAACACTCAGTGAGGTATTGCAGGAACAAATTCATCAATATAATAAACCACTTTTTGTTGATTTAGCCGTATTTCTTGCGGATCTATTGGATGATAACGGCTATCTGCCCTATTCCAATAAAGCTATTCAGCGTTATTTCCCACAATATAGCTATGATGATATTGAAGAAACAATCAATATTTTACAAAGTTTTGAACCAAGTGGTGTAGGAGCCAGAAATCTTCAGGAATGTCTTTTAATACAACTGGCAAACCTTGCTCATCCCTATGCGAAACTGGCCATTCTTTTGGTGAATGAATATTTAAGTGAACTTGCTCAACATAAGTTAACGATTTTGGCCAAAAAGTTGGATGTGGCTATCACCGATATTCAAGAGGCTTTAAAACTAATCCAAAGCCTTCACCCAAAACCAGGATCGATGTATGCTGCTACTGCGGTATATTTGAATCCGGATGTTTATGTCGCCTGTGAAGATGGAGAAATCACGATTGAATTATTCCGTAACACCTATGGACTGCGTATGAATATGGAAGACTTTCCTGCTCATTATGAAGAAATGAAAGACTATTTGAAGCAAGAAAAGAAAAAAGCCGAAAGCTTATTAAATGGTATAAAAAAACGCAGTGACACACTGCTGCACTTAACAAAAGCCATTGTGGCACATCAACTGCCTTTTTTCACAGAAGGAAAACCGTTACAGCCGTTAACCATGAAAACCATTGCGGATGCCTTATCTATGCACGAATCAACCATCAGTCGTTGTGTAGCCAGTAAATCCATGATTTTTCAAAATCAGACCATTCCGTTAAAATACTTCTTTGTTCACTCCTTATCGAATGACAGCGTAAAAGAAGTACAGGAACGCTTGAAAGAACTCATACGAAACGAAGATCACAAGAAGCCCTACAGCGATCAAAAACTATGCGATATCTTACTTCATGAAGGCTATACGATCTCACGAAGAACCATCGCCAAATATCGGGATGAATTTAAAATTCCATCAGCTGCGAAACGAAAATCTTATGAATCCTAAATTTCGATAATTTTTTTCTTGTAAAATACTACATACTATCCTATAATCAGCATGTAAGCAGAGTAGAGATTGAAGCGTTAAGTATCCGCGAACGGGGAGTTGTCGTCGGGGCGAAAAGAGTTTCTCTTGCGATTTCAGTCTTGCATCCCGCTGTTGCATAAGAAAAAAGGAGATACCTCTTTTTCCGTATGCATCACAGGAAAAGGAGGTATTTTTATATGAACTTTGCGAAAGAAATTATGCAGTTGCCAATATTAATCAAAGAAAGCAGTAAAGAGATGAAGAAAGTGAAATCCATTTGCGGATGTGCGATGCTGACAACGTTAAATGTAGTAGCAGGCACCTTCTTTATTCCTCTTTCACCAACTTTACGTATTGGCTTCTCAAGTATATTTGCCGGTGTTTCCGGTATGATCTATGGGCCTGTGTTAACCGGCTTTGCCGGCATCATTGCCGATACCTTAAAATACATTGCCCGTCCGGATGGCCCGTATTTTCCCGGCTTTGCCTTGAATGAATTTTTAATCGGCATGATCTATGGCTGCTTTTTCTACAAGAAAGAATTATCGTTTCTCCGTGTTTTAGCCGCTCGATTGTGTATTACCGTCTTCATTAATCTTTTCTTAACTTCGTTATGGTTAAATATACTGTATCAAAGCCAGCTTTTTACCCTGTTGCGTATTTTCAAAAATGTAATCATGTTCCCTATCGATGTTGCCCTGTTATACTTTGCTTTAAAAGCAACAAAACGTATCCCTACGTGAGGATACGTTTTTTTATGACTATATGTCATCACGTTGCTTATAAACAGTTTAAAAAGCCTTTCAAAACCTTAAGTCGTTTATAAACTAAAGGAACCCCAAAAGGTGGATAACTACGATAAGGGGTTCAGTATAAAGATATTTACGTTTTACTTTACTATAGAGCACAGCTGCGTGGCCCACTTTTACCGCCAACACGGATGATTTCCGCTTTCGGTGTGGTTTGTTTTACTTTAACAATGGCACCGGAATTTTCTCTTCCGATATATAAATCCAGATGACTTCCATAAATAGCTCCACCGCGATCTAATACGATTGCATAATAAGGTTTATCTGGTGAAATACCACTGCCGCTAAGTCCATGATTGCTAATCTTAATGATGGAGCATAAAGGAATACTTGGATCAGCTGCTATGATGTAATACTTCCCATATCGAATGCCTCTTTGCCAGCTGCCATCCGGCATCATAACACCCATATCGGCATCCAAAGTAACGCCAAGTGAAGTTCCTCCACGTCCATCTTCACCACCACAGCCATAACAGTCAACACCATAGGTTGTTGTCATAGGGGTAAAGGTTCTCACCTCACGTTTTGCCTGTTCTTGTTGCTTTTTGCGAATGCGTTGATTCATTTTCACACTGTAATTCTTTATCGCTTTCTGTGTACGAAGGCTTCCTTTAACATCTCGGTTTTGTAACAGTGTGCTGAATCTTTGTGATACACTTGCATCATTTGCCATGAGCGAAAGTGCGGATACGTCCTCGGTGATATTCATCATTTCAGTTGTATGAAGTGCAGGCATCTGCGCTGCATCTGTTTTATTAATCGTTGTTATGTTCGCAGTGCTTAGCGTCTGTGTTGATGTCGATTTACTCCCGCTTGCACACCCATATAAAGCGAAAACACTGATGAATAAAGCGAATTTTATTCGTTTTGAGTTCATTGATGTTCCTCCTTTTGTACGAAACAAGCAATAGTCTAGCATACTTTTTTCAACTTGTCCAATTTTTTTGCTTTTTAACATGTGTTATTACCTATTTTTCCCTTAATTTATAACTTTATACCGAGAATTTTTCTGTCGAAATTTAGTTTTATGCCCTAAATATCGTCCCACTATCAAAATATGTATGTTGCAAAGCTTTATAATATGCGTAAAATCACTTGTGAATTTCGTTTTATTTTCACATATAAAAGTGTTTTTTATCTTTTGTTTCATTTTCTGAAATCGGTATCACTCCCCTGTTTATCAGATATTCTGAAATTATCCGGCAATTGTGAAAAAGCAAAGAAAAACACCTGTAAATTACTGGGAATTTCTCCTCGTTTTACAGGTGTCATCAACATATTCTTCAAATCACAAAGCCCAATTCGCGCCTTTATAATTTTTTCTCAAACATAAGTTTTGTGCGTTTATGCAAATTTAAACCATAAACAATTTCATGATCGACAATTTCAAAACATTTTTTATCTGCATATTTTTCAGGTGTATGAGCATCCAGTCCATAGACTACATCCACAGGATACTGTTCTGCTACTTTCCAGAACGCACGATATGGATAAGTATAACGCCATTCCTCACCAATCTGGCGTTTACCATATTTCAATCCATTTAGGTTTATCTCAATAGGAATGTTGGCATCACAGGCACTTTGACAAATGATGCGTGCTGCTTCCTCACATGCTGGTGTCCACTGTTGCTTACTGAACATAAATAAGTCAGGATGTGCGATAATATCCGGAAGTCCTTTTTCACACGCTTTACGGATAAGATTTGCATAGCGCAATACATCCTCATCCGTATTCGCTTCATAAAATTCCGGTTCATACAAGGCCGGACCATGCTGTCCGATAATCATATAGTCAAAGCGATCGCGATATTCCAACAATTCTAGCAACTGATCTTCAAAATACTCAAACTCTAAGCCAATGCGTATTTCAATTTCCTTTTCATATTTCTTCTGCAACGCTTTTACACTGGCGATATAGCCTTCCAATGCTTCCTTATCCATACGCTCTCCCGGTGTATGAACACCTGCATATGGCGCATGATCACTAAAGCCCATAACTTGAAAACCGTTGGCAATGGCTGCTTTTACATATTCTTCATCTTCTCCAATGGCATGCTCGCAGCGTTTTGTATGACTGTGATAATTAAAGTTCTGCATAGTTGATCTCCTCATCCTTATATAATATGATGTTTCCCTTATAACTCTTCTTCATAAGTAAAGCCTAATCCCTGTACTTCGTTTGTATCTGTCACAATTACAAAAGCTTCTGCATCAATGTGACTGATCATATGCTGTAACTCCGGCAGCTGTTTTTTCGTTACAACAACCATTAAGACCGGTTTTCGCTCATTTGAATATCCGCCATTGGCCTCAAGAATGGTCGTGCCTCTTTCCAAACGTTCATGAACCTTATTCATGATCTCTTTATATTTTTCGGAAATTATCATAACGTTTTTAGCATCATGTCCACCTATCAACATGGTTTTATTGATCATAAAGCTGCTGACCCAAACAGATAAAATACCTGTCAATGCTGCCTGCAAGCCATATACCGCAGCCCCCAGTAAGACAGTCAATGCATCAATAATCAATACCAGAGATGGTAAAGGGATATGCGTGTATTTATTTATGATCAGTGGTGGAATGTCCATACCACCGGTGCTTGCGCCGGTACGGAAAACACAACCGACACCAATCCCCATCAAAGCACCTCCATAAATAGTCGCCAAATATTTATCCATAATAAAAGTATCTGCCGGTATATAATGCGCTGCTAAAAATGATAACAGTGATAAGAATAATGGATAACAGATGGTACTTAAAATGGTCTTCATCGCAAATTTCTTTCCTAATATGAAAGAACCTGCCACGAATAAAACAACGGTTAATACATTTATCACAATTTCCGGTGTAACATGAATTAATGGCTCTAAGGCAATCGCCACACCAGCTAAACCTCCGGTCAATACATTATTGGGCAATATGAACCAGGCAACACCGATTGCCAACGTAATATTACCTGCTAAAATCCAAGCCAGATCCCGCAGCGTTTCTTTTGTATTCAGCTGCACAATGACCACCTCATTTCATAACGTTAATATTATACCATTCTTTTTTTTCTTCGTCTTCTAAAACCTAAGCACATTCATAATATTTACAAGCCATAAGAAAAGCATGAAACCTATGTTCATGCTCAATGAAATAATTCTTGTAGGAAAGAGCGCGGTTGTACTTTTGGCATACAGACACTTTGGGCAACCAATTCACCTGTGATGGTCGTCCCTTTCCCATCTCCTTCTATGATATGCAGATGGTTCTTTTCCCATTTGGCATGTACGTTATCAGACACCTCAAACATATCTAGATTATGTAATACCATTAAAATATAAGATTCTTCATGTACACCGCTCACCAATTCGGTATATGCATCTTGCATCTCTTCCTTTAACGGATATGTTTTTTGTGTTGTACTGTCAAAATGAATTTCATACTGCAAGGATGTCTTACTGCTACAAGTCATGATCGTCATAAGCACTGCCAGCCAAATACCTCCAATTACCATATATTTCTTCATACATTCACCTCATAGCTGAAGTATGCTCTATCTATCTTGTTTTAAACATAGCCGCTCACAATTTTATCCAAGTCTCCTTCACAAATACTGAAATGGAACATACACATGCAAAAGAATCATACCTAAATATGCTATAAATTATATAAACTAACAACAAATATACAAATTAGTGGTAAACAGAGGGAATTCGGGCTTAGCTTATTAAATGACGATACATACTAAAAAAGCCTTCTAACTAAAAAGATATTTACGCTCAACCACCATAAAGATACTATTCTCGATAAATTGTATCATCGTTTTCCTTATAATATATTAAAGAAAACAGCCAACAAGTAAGACAATCACACTCTTATTCGATAAAACGATTCGTTAATAAAGACAAAACACTGGTATTTTAACAGGAATGTGTTAAAATACTCTAGGAAATTTCACGTTTCCCTTAAACTAGTCATGTAAGACACGGAGGTAAACTATGAAGTATGATTTGCTGATAATCGGGGCAGGGCCCGGCGGGATTTTTTCGGCTTATGAAGCAATGAAATTAAACCCTGAATTAAAGATCGGTCTATTTGAATCAGGCACATCTTTGGAAAAACGTAAATGTCCAATCGATGGTGATAAGATCAAATCCTGTGTAAATTGCAAATCTTGCAGCATCATGAATGGATTTGGCGGTGCCGGCGCTTTTTCTGATGGTAAATATAATATCACGAACCAATTCGGCGGAACACTTTACGAATATATCGGCAGAAATAAAGCCATAGAGTTGATGGAGTATGTGGATAAAATTAATGTTGAAAATGGTGGCAAAGGTACAAAGCTTTACTCTACCGGCAACACACATTTAAAAAAGGTATGTATGCAGAACGATTTACATTTGCTAGAGGCAAGTGTTCGTCATCTTGGTACCGATGTAAATTACATTGTACTGGAACACCTGTATCATCAATTAAAAGATCAAATCGACATTCATTTTAATACCCATATCGATAAGGTAGAAAAAGTAGAGGATGGTTATCGTATATGGAGCGGTGAACATAACTTTACCGGAACCAATTGCATTATCTCTACTGGTCGTAGCGGCAGTAAGTGGATGGAAGCTATTTGTGATTCTTTGCATATTCGCACGAAAAGTAATCGCGTGGATATCGGTGTTCGTGTAGAGCTTCCTTATCGTATCTTCTCTGATCTGACAGATGAACTTTATGAAAGTAAAATTGTTTACCGAAGTGAAAAATATCAAGATAAAGTACGTACGTTTTGTATGAATCCACGTGGTGTAGTCGTAAGTGAGAACACCAATGGCATCATTACCGTAAATGGTCATAGCTATGAAGATCCAAAACGTTATACCGAAAACACCAATTTCGCGCTTCTTGTCAGCAACCATTTTACGGAACCATTTAAAAACAGTAACGAATATGGCGAAAGCATTGCCCGTTTATCGAATATGTTAGGTGGCGGTGTCATTGTTCAGCGCTTCGGTGATTTGATTCGAGGACAACGTAGTACCGAAGGACGTATAGCAGAAAGCTTTGTCACACCGACGTTATCCGCAACTCCCGGCGATTTAAGTCTGGTTATTCCAAAACGTCAGTTGGATGATATCATTGAAATGATTTATCGTCTGGATAAGGTTGCACCCGGGACGGCAAATGATGATACTTTGTTGTATGGTGTAGAAGTCAAATTCTACAATTTAGAAGTAGAAATTAATAAAAATCTGGAAACCTGTCATAAAGGGTTATTCGTTATTGGCGATTGCAGTGGCGTTACTCATTCCTTAAGTCATGCCAGTGCCAGTGGAGTGCATGTTGCCAGATATTTATATCAGAAATAGAGCAAGAATGAAAAATGAAGCACAAAAAAGGTTTGTATCCTTAGGTGAATATAGTAGCCTGATACAAACCTTTTCCTTTTATAATTCGCTTCTTCAAGCTTTCGTATAAGCCTTTCTTAAAATAGCGAAGAATATACATAATACTTCTAAAATAAGCTGTATGATGTATAAAAACCATCATTTTATACTTTATATAGCTATTTATAGTATATTTCTACATTCTCTTATTCTCTGTTTTCCTTATCTTTTTCAGGGCGATAGGCAGCTAAACGTGTTTTCAGATCTTCCCCTTGCTCATGCAAATCATCCATAGTGAATACTTCTGCTAAGCGTCCATTTTCTAAAACAAGACAGCCATCCGCAATTGTCTCAATTTCAGCGATATCATGTGTGGATATTAACAAAATTCGTTCTTCCATAACTTCTTCTAAAACAGCATGAATACAATCTTCCTTAGCATACATATCCAAAGAAGTAAAGGGTTCATCCATTAATATCAATTTGGCATGTTGCGCAAAAGCAGCGGCCAGTTCTATTTTCATCTTTCCCCCTTTTGATAAAGACGCTATACGCTCTTGTGCATCTAGTTCAAAACGATTGAGAAAATGTAAGTAATCCTCCATTGAGAAGGATGGATAGTACTGCGCTAGAAATTGTCCGTATTCCTTTCCTTTCATATAAGGAAGACTACTGCCATCAGCACTTGCAAACGCGATATCCTGCAACTGTTCACAGGCAGGCTTTCCATTTAGCAAAATCTGTCCTTTATCTACTTCTAATAAGCCTAATATACACTTCAACAAGGTTGTTTTACCACTGCCATTGCGCCCTAAGATGCCATAAATTTCCCCTGGCTGAAACGTAATTGTTATATCGTGGATACCCTTATCTCCTAAAAACAATTTTTCAACATGATGCAATTCTAGCATGTCCTTACCTCCTGTTTCTTCCTTTCCCAACACTGTGTAGCTACACCAATATTTGCGAAGATGCACAATGTATAGAATAGTATTTGAAAATATTCAGTCGTATACGTAATACGTAAGAAACAAACACATAACGAGAAAATTAAATACATCTTGGTGATAGGTTTCACCTGTTCTTTCCATAACGTCATGACCGCTGCGACAAGCAAGCTGGATAACTGCACAATTAATAAAATCATGCTGATAAAACTTAACACATTCACAGGCAAAAGCTTTGCCATAATCGTTTGTTGTTTTACCATTTGCCAAAACACCGGTGAGACATCGTTCACTTTGATATTCGTTGCCAGATAAGCGATAGAATGTTTATAATAGATGCCGTAAAACAGGAGATAGCCTATCATGAGAATACCCGCTATCACGATAATGTCGGCGATGACCTGTAAGAAATGCTGCTGCATCACCAATTGCCAACGCACCTTCCCTTTTTGATACCAAGTGTACAATTGTAGAAAAGCGATAAGCAAAACAGGAACTACAAAAAACAAAAGCATAAGAAATGACATATCTGTTTCTTTCGGATAATCATGGATCTCTTGATATACACAATGAAAGTTATCAGAGAAATTCAGAAAGGTAAATTCTAAGCCATACAATAGTAAGATTTTCCACCATAATATGCTAAGATGATGCCTTATCTGATGCAGAACCACCTTCATGATCATCACCTCCGGATACGCGCTTGATAAAACATATAATACGCATCTTCATCTTCGCGATACTCACCTAACTGCCATTTTCCTTGATACACGTTTTGTTCATGTTCTATGACTTGGATATAGATACAAGATGCATCTTGCGTCAACACATAAGTTTTCCCATCACGATAATACACATCATCAACACTAACATTATCTAATTTAATCGTATCATAAGGACATACATTTGAGAGTTTCATCGTGTTGGTATCTAGACGATATAGTTTTCCATCCGCAAAATAATGGATATAGCCGTCGTTTTGCCATGTAAACTCATCGAATAATATTTTTTGTTGGGTTTTTAACTCTTTCTGTAAATTCCCTTTTTCATCATAGAGCATGGCATAAGTATTTCCCTTCGTATCATAGGCAATCACCAACAAACGATCAGCAACCTTTTCCATGATAAAATAAGAACGCTTAGCCGGCAGTGTAACCATTGGTGTAATTTCTTTTATCTTAACTTTATTCTCCTGTAACAAAGCTTTATCTTGCGATTCACAACTGATTTTATAAATATGATTAGCGCCGTGAAATTGTGTATTTGTCTGGGGCATGAAGTAGTAAACATTCTCATCTTTACCACGAATCAGACTTTCCGTAGGAAGAACATCTGTATACTTTTGTACTCCTCTTTCATTTACATCCGTATCCAATTGTTCTAACGTAATATAAGAAGTATCATCCGTTTGTTCCTTTATATCATAAAGTGTTTCCTGTAATTGATAGTGCTCATTGGATATTACATGCTGTGTAGGTATTTTTATATTATTTGAACTATAGAACACATAAGCCGCATCAGCCTGTGGTATAACTCTTTTTATCTCATGTCCCTCTTCACTTAGATTCTTTGGTTTTCCTATGGTCTTTTTTGTCTGTTCATCCATTTCAAAAATACGTTCCATAGAAATTTCATAATCTTTTTGCTTTTCTTGTGTACTTTGACGAGTATATCTTTGGGTGATCTCTCCATCTTTAAGATCGAGATATAGGGTTCTGCCCGAATCTTGCATGCCGAATGTTGTTTCAATCGTCATCCCCGCTAAGGCGGATCTTGCTTTATCACTATTATCAAATGGAATATCTTTAGGAAATAAGTGATTGACATGATAACCAAGGCATGTCAACAGCAATACTGTTGATGTTGTAAGATATAGTATAATTTTTTTCATATGGATTTCCTCCTGACGAATGCATGTTCCAACTTTCGATGCAATAATAGAATAAGCAGCAAAGCTTCTCCGGCAAAAATTTCATAGCGGTAAGGTAACATCAGAGAAGAAGAAAACAAAATCATATTCAGAAAAAGGATGATGACAAAGGTTATGAGCAGCACCATGATTAGGCTTATACGGCGGTCTAAATCGATTGCCGTAAAAGAAAAAGCAACCATGATATAGGCAATACCTAATAAAATAAGCAACAGACAACCACATTCAATAGCATTTATTGGCATCCAATCAGTAATGGAGATGAGCAAAGTTGCATACGCATATAGATTATTCATAAAAGGAAAGTGAAACGGTTGAAGGGCAATCATCATAAACCATACAAGAAAAGGGACACTTGCTAGCAATAAGACACTCGCATAATTGAAGAGTACTTCGCCAAAGATAAAAGAACGTTTCGATACCGGCAATACCTGTATGCGGGTAAGTCCGCCACTTTTGGCAAAATGGGTGAATCGCTTTACCTGTATCCATAATAATAGGATAAACCCTATGAGGATTATCATGATGTTTATTCCCATATCATGATAGTATAAGAGTTCTATATTTTTTAATTGCAGAAACAGCCATGTTCCTTCTGCCAATAGCACACAAAGAAATAAAAGGATAATTTGTGAGATTGCTGAGCGGCAAGTCATATTCATTAATTTCAACATGTTTTTCATAAGCTTCTCCTTACTGTATTATATTCATAATACACTCATTCGATAAAAAAATTATATTTTATCCCATAATGTGGTCATGATAGCAATCGTCTGCTGAAAATTCATGCCACAGCTTTTACAATCCGTGATAAAGGTTTTTACTTGTTGTTCTATGAGCTGGCAGCGAATACGTTCTTTGGTGTCTTGGGTTACGACAGCAATACTGCGAATATTGGATATTGTACGAATAAACCCTTCATCTTCCAGTAATTTATAGGCCTTTTGAACAGTATTAGGATTAATGGATAAGCGCAAAGCCAACTCTCGGCGACTCGGCATATCTTCGCCATCCACAATTTCTCCCAGTAAAATGCCTTTTTTGATATAGTCAGCTAATTGCGGATATACAGCAGCTTTTTGATGAAATTCTATATCCTGCAGTTTTATCACGATACCACCTCCTAACTGTATTATATCCATAATACACCAATGCGTCAATACATCTCTCTTCATGAGTTGTCCATTCGATAAAAAAAGGGTATACTAATACTAACACAAGGAGGAAATGTTACATGAAGATCATAAAACGTCTTTCGTTATTAGCCTTATCCGGCATCATGGCACTATCGTTAGGTGCCTGTTCTTCAAAAGATCCCCAGGAAGAACAAAAGAAATTCGACCGTTTTATTGAAAAACAGTTCATACAGCAGATGGAAAGCGACTATACGACCATGCATGTATATCTGAAACAGCCACAAAAACACGGTGTCGACCCAACGAATGTAAAAGTAAATTTAGGAGAACGTCCAACGATCGAAAACCAGCATAAAGCTGCTGAAAAAGCGAAGAAGGTCTGGGATGAATTTAAAGAATTTAAGCGTGATATCTTAAGCGATGAGCAGAAACAGACATACGATTGTTTCGAATATCAAGGAAATATTGAACTGCAGCTGATGGATAAAAAGTTTGACTATTATCAACAGATGTTTGCCAGCATCTCGGGGATACATTATCAGATGCCAACCTTATTCTCTGACTGGGATTTACGTAATGAACAGGATGTTAAGGATTTAATCTTATTAGTAAAAGATGTAAAGCCTTATGTTGATTGCGTTATCCAATATACAAAGGAACAGGCAGATAAAGGACTGCTTATGACAAATTTGGATGATGTAAAGAAATATTGTGATGGCATTTTAAAAAAAGGTGAAAACAGTGCCATATTAACATCCATGTATCAAAACATCGATACTCTCAAGCTGAGTAAAACAAAAGCCGAATCCTACAAGAAACAATTGAAACAGGCTTTTACTACTTCCTTTCTGCCAGCCTATCAAGATATTAGTGATTTGATGAAAGACTTGAAAAAAAGTGGCAAAAACAATGACATAGGACTTGCTAAATTTGAGAATGGTAAAGCATATTATGCTTTATTATTACAGAAAAGCATCGGCAGCAATAAGAGTGTGGATGATATCAAGAAAATGATGAACACCAGTTTTAACACGCATTTACAAAATTTGCAAGGCATCGTCATAAACAATTTAGATATCGTTAAAAAAATTACAGAGAACAAACTGCCTGTCACTTCATTTAAGAGTTATGATGAGATATTATCTTATATTAAAACGCAAATACCAAATGATTTCCCTAGCGTTAAAGAATTAAAATATAATATTAAGGCAATAAATGACGAAATTGCCTCTAGCAGCGGTGTGGCAGCTTATTTTAACATTCCTCCACTTGATGGTGATGGTACAAAACAATTGCGCGTAAATCCAAAGACAGGGGCCATTAATAAGATTCAGACATATTCCACGGTTGCTCATGAAGGATTTCCAGGACATATGTTCCAATATAGCTTCATGTATGAGAATCAGCAAAACCTTTTCCGGAATGCCTGCATAGATTCCAGTGCTTATGTTGAAGGTTATGCTGTTTATGCTCAGTATTATGCTTATAATTATTTAAAGGATATAGATCAGAATCTCTTACTTGCTTTAAAAGAAAATGAGCTTGCCAGTTACAATATGATCATACTGGCAGATATCGGCATCCATTATGAAGGCTGGTCGTTAAAGGATTTCAAAGATCATTTCAATGCTATCGGCTTTCAATTAAGTGATCATGACGCTATGGTACAATATAGTCAATTACAAGCAAATCCTTGTGCCTTTGAACCATATTATGTTGGTTATGAAGAAATCGCTTCTTTAAAAGAAAAGGCGGTCAAGAAACTTGGCGATGCATTTGACGATAAAGCTTTCCATACGGCATTGTTAAAGAGTGGTGTTGCCCCTTTCAATGTTGTTGAAGAAAACATTAATGCCTATATTGAAAAAGGTAAATAAGAATAAAGTTCTATTGGTTACAAGCTTTTAAATAATACTTCTTTAGAAGCAAGGTTACTTGTGCATTGCGCAAGAGCACACTCTTTAAGTAAACAGTATTCGCTTTTCCACATGATTATCGCTTTTATGGATAAAGAAGTTCAGCTTTTTGAAAGATATAAAGAGTATCTAAAAAACATAGGAAACTGAAGTCCACCGCAAAAACATGTGGTGCTTCAGTTTTTTTCTATACATTTACCGATATAAAAAAACGGTTTATGTAACACATGCATACGATATCATAATGGATAACGCCGCATTGTGTTTCTTTAACCGTTTTTTATTTTATCCTAAGGCATTTAACATTGCTCTGGATAGGGTTGGTACGATCTGGTTTTTACGTGATAATACATCTTCATGGAAACTGTGTTCCTCTTCTTTCTCATTTGGAAAGGCATCAAAGATGGCCTGTGCCTTATCACCGGATGAATAAAAGATAGAACCATTTTCAAGTATACTGGTAAAGACAATCACACATAAATCTAAACCTTTATTTCTGGTAAATTCATCCAATTCTTTTTGTAATTCACCCTCTATTTCTTTCACTTCACCAACACTGGAAACAATCACCTGTCCAATCATTACCACATTATCATCTATTTCAAAACGTTTGATATCTTGATTGATCAGATCATGTACACTCTTTTGACTGATGTTGGAGCTTACCTTAAACATTTCCTTCGCAAATACATCGATATCCAATCCTGCTTTATCTGCCAATGTCTTGGCAATACCGATATCTTTGGCAGTGGTTGTGGGAGAGCGGAATTTCAATGTGTCTGATAAGATTGCCCCTAACAAGAGTCCTGCTAAGTCTTTCGCAATATCCATCTGATTTTCCATATAAATTGAAGTGATGATGGATGCCGTACTTCCGATGATTTCATTACGGAAGGAAATGGGGCGAGATGTGATGATATCACACACGCGATGATGATCGACAACTTCCAATAGATCGGCCGCCTCTATTCCTTTGACAGATTGCGAATACTCATTATGATCCACCAGAATCACTTTTTTATTGTGATGGTCCAAGATATGGAAACGTGATATATAGCCCTTTAAATGATTATCATTATCGACAACCGGGTAACTGCGATATCGTGTTTTTAACATTTTTTTACCGACATCTTCTACAAATTCATCCATATTAAAGCTGACAACATCACGCTTCATTAACAGTTTAACAGATGGTGAGAAATATAAATAACGAGAAGTATTCATTGTACCATGACCACTGATGATAATAGGACAATGATGTAGTTTCGCCAATTCCAATACTTCATCATCAATGGAATCACTCCAAACAACGATTAAGATACCTGCCCCTTTGGTAATGGCCGTCTTTTGAGCTTTTGCATCATTTCCTAATACAACCAGTCGATCTTGAACATCATAATTAGCCAGACGTGTTTCCGTCATGGCTATGATGCTGACTTTTCCATTAAAATGAAGTTTAGGATCATCATATATCATTCTGCCATTGATCGTACGACAAATATTTTCAATTGGCGTTTCTCTTAATAAAGCAATACCGACAGCTGTATCTCCCAAACCGACCGTTGCCAGATCACTCTTTGTTACCATGCCCAATAACTGACCTTTTTGATTCACTACACCATAAGACTGCTTGTTTTGTTCATTCATCATCTGCAGTGTTTCATAAATAGTCGTTGTAGGTGAAATCGTAAGTGGCTCATCCATTTCAATTTCATCAAGAGTAGCTCTTGCGTCTTCAAACAGCATTGGTTCTTCAAAACCAAAGCGGTTTAATAAATACTTAGTTTCTGCATTCAGTTCCCCTAAGCGGCATGGAATCGCACGGATTCCTTTGCGCTGTTTAAACAAGGCATAAGCAATAGCCGATATAATAGAATCAGAATCAGGATGTCTGTGTCCTGTAATATAAACGATGTCCTTTTTCATACATAACTCCTTTATTGTTATTACGTTTACTATTATACCCGACATCTAATAAATTGCAATTTATAGCCCTCTGAATTTTACGGTAAAGAAAAAGGTGTTGTTTACCATTCACGTATTTATCTTTACCAGATAACAACATGCATCATATGCTAACACCTTATCTAACATCAATGATTTATAAACTTTTGAAATTCATCGATAAGCTTGTTTTTCTCTTTATTCAACGTATCCTTCCATGAAGAAATCATATTACTACTTTCCTTAATGATTGCATCCTTTTTATCATCTGCCGCTTTATATACATCACTTGCATATGTATGTATATCTTTCCCTAGTTTAGCTAACTTTTGACTTGATTCAGTAGCACCGGCTTTGGCAGCTGCCTCTAAATATGTTCCTGCCTTAATCAGATTCTTCACAACCTCATCATCTTTTACTTTATTCATATTTTCATGTATGTACGTTGTTGCTTTCTCAATATCTTCTTTACTATATTCTTGCACATCTTGAAGCGTTTTTTTCGCTTCTTCTTCTAATTTTGTAACTTCGGCATCGATGTCTGCCTGTTTATTATTGCTGCATCCCATAAGGCATATGGTAACAGCTAAAGCAGATGCCACTATGTGTTTCCCTTTCATAAAATAACTCTCTTTCTTATTTATGCTATATCCTTCTTATGTAGGATTTTCTTTCTAAAAAACGCCGTTATCATCATTAGACATGCCAACAATAAGGTGATGGCACCCAGTATTAATGTATAACGTTCTAATTGAGCAATGTTGTCCTGCAAAGCAGCCGCCACTTTTGTATTCGCAAAGACATGTGCTAACAGTTGTGGTATTGTTTGTGATACAACAAACATCAGCAAACAGCCGATTAACCATACCATGGTTAATCCTCGCAAACCTTTCTTTTGCATGACTAGCAATAACGAACATAATAGCATACCCAATTGGCTGATATAATAACAGATATCTCCCTTTAAAAAATATAAGATTTTAAATGCTGTCAGCTGTACATCACTAAGCTCTTCTTTCATGATATGAAGCGAAACATCATATAAGGCCTGTACGTCCATAGCATCAATTACCGTTGTCATAATGGCGGATACTTCTTTTTCACTTAAAAGCCCTTCGGTAAATAAGCTTAGTTCACTCGCATGTTGATTCGCCTGCTGTTTCAGTGTTTCATTGATCTTCATCGTTGTTTCACTTTGCGTATCTTTGACAATGTCGGCAACAAACGCTTCTGTATATACATTCAAGACAGCTAACACTTCTTCATCATTTACAATATCTTCTAAAATTTTGGTTAACTTTTCCGATTCTTCTTCTGCTTTTGGAAAGTTGATCGAGTTTAACCTTTCTGCTAATTTTTTCTCAATGTGGATCTGATTTAATACGACATGAACCATGGAGTGCTGAATCATTCTGGAACAAAAGGTGTAACCGCCAAATAACGTGATACAGCAAAGCAAAGCAATTCGATAAAACCATGTGATCCCCGACTTCATATGAATTTCTCCTCTTTTTTATTTCAATAAAAGGTAACGAATTCACTTATCTCTTTACGTTTTGGCATTGTTGGTGTCGCATCACCATATCCTACAGCAATTACTGATACGATAATTTCTTCTTCACTGATACTCAGCATCTCACGTAGTCTATCAGCATCACGAATTCCCATGACTAAGGTACTTAATCCTAAATCCGTTGCTTTTAATAATAAGTTTTCATTCTGCAAGCCTAAATCATAACAACCCCAGCCATTGCCCAGTTCATTACTTGGTTCACCGTTACGTTCATAACCACTGCGATCTTTTACAAATGTTGTAACAATCAAAACTGGAGCATCTTTCGTATTCTCTGCATTAAATGGGGCAAGCCCTTCCTTTTTCACCTGCTCTAGCTTATCTTTATCCATAACAACATAATAACGTCCTGTCTGTGAATTTTTCCATGTAGGTGCTAAAAGAGCCGCATGAAGTAATTCCTCCACAACTTCTTTCTTTATCGGCTTATCTTGATATTTACGAATACTTTTTCTTTGTTCCAACACTTTCTGCATTTCCATCATTATCACCTCTTACCTTAAGTATATACTTATTTTGCGATATGTAAATTGTATCTTTACATCTATATGGATATAAAAAGTAAACAAAAGCATCATAATAACCCAATGTAGTTAACCTTTTGTAGTACCTATCTTTAGAAGTTAAAAGTAAAAAAATGGTGTAAACTCGAAATTATAGCTAACGAGTATGCATCATTTTTATTTGTTTATTGGTAAGATAATAATTTGTGATTGGTTGTTTTAATAGAGCTGAAAGCTTGGTGATGAAATCAGAAGAACGTGTCATGTTGATGTATCTTGAATCGTTGATCTGTACAACTTTAAACTCCTTGATAAAACTACATATATCACTTGTTGAGTATTCGTTATTTAGTATCTTGAATTGAAACAGTCGTATTAGTAGTACCGTAGTATAACATATAAGAAAATGTCCTTTTATACTATTCTCTTTTTGAAGATAGACAGGTCTTGCGTCTAATTCACTTTTCATAACTCTGAAAGATTCCTCAATCCTCCATAAATTATGATATGCTTCATATATCTGTTGATCTTCCATTTTGTATTCGGAAGTGATTAGAAGATTAAAGCCTGCTAGTTTTCTATCCATATCTATCTTTTCTTCATTTAGTACTGTATGGGCTTTTTTACCATCTCTATCCACAAAATTTACATATCTCGCACTTTCCCCATACTCTTCTTTCTTTGCTTCTGATGCTCGTAATCTTTGCGCTCTTTCAATCATTTTGTCGATTTCCATTAACTTTTTTCGTTGTAGCTTTGGGGAAAATGTACAAACACGTTTTTCTTTTACTGTCTTTGAATGTTTGATTCCATTTTCGTCTTTATATTCATATGTGTAGTTATCGATACATGATTTGTATCGATATATTATATTTCCTTTGCTGTCTAAAACATCATGAAAATCATTTTCAAGGAGTACCCATGTCTTTTCTTTATCAACTAGCTGTTTGACCGATTTTGAGAATATATAACCATCGCATTTATCTGTTGCTTCGATGATATTGCGAGCACAGTTCAACCCCTTATCTGCGATTTGTATAGTCCTTCCGTTGATGTTGTTTTGTGATTTCAAGTCATTGATGATATTGCGGATAATAGGCTTCTCTGACTCATTACCGGGATACATCCTCATACCGATGGGGATCATATTGGCATCAAGTAATAGACCTAGCCCAACAATGGGATCATGACGCATTTCTTTAGATGGGCCACGTCTTTGAAAATCATTTTCTTTATCGATTTCAAAGTAGAAGTTCGTACAATCGAAGAAAGTATGTTTTGTATCAATACCAAAATTATCAGCTGTAGCTACCGTAAGTATTTCAGTGAACTTCTGATATTCACTCCCCAGAAATTCAACGGCATCTAATAATTGATCATAGCTGAAGTCAACTTCATTCAAAAGGGAAGGAAGTACATCATGAAACGTTTTGTGTTTAGACAAAGGTGCTACAGCACGTGCAAATACAAGAGATGAGAATATATCATAGACATTAAACTGAAAGTAGCGAGTAGACTGCATATAGTTAAAATGATCTTTTACATCTAATGTGTTAAGAATGTTGGCAAGAGGAAAATAGCCGAGATACTTTTCAGGAGAGACTTCACCAATAAGTCTTTGATTTATCTTTGCATTCGCATTTTTGAGTTTTCTTTCTTCATTCATTCTAGCCACTTCAGCTTTGTAGTAGGCAATAGGATCATCAATCCCAGAATCAATAAGAGACTGAAGATTACCAAGTTTTCTAATACTGCGATGCTTGGTTCCCTTAACATCAGGAGAATAAAAGCTTTCGTAAATAGATAAATAGGTACGATTTTGTTGTTTAGCAACCTTAAGGAAATAAGCCATAAGAACACCTCCGACATGAATACACCACGGCACCATCATTATAACACAATTAAATAAAATATGAAAGTATTTTATCACATAAAAACCCGCATAAATACGGGCTCTGATTAACATTTGTTTTTTTTGCTCCTAAAGAAACATGGTGCTAACTTCTAAAGACGGGATTTACAAGAGTTGTTATTAGGCGTTGTCAGCTTTAATGCACCGGGTATCACGAAAGATATTTTTAACCTGTATCAGGAGCGTATTGAAGATAGTGAGTTTCAAAGAAAATTATTAATATTTGAAAATGAAAATGATTGTATATCATCTTTCTTTGAACATATGAAAGAACCATATTATATACGTTCTACATTTCCTTGTGGGACGATGGAAGAACTATATCATAATCATAATCTTTATGCTATGCAGGAATTTCGTCATAATGCATTTCTGTTGGCCGAAAAGAAAACGGCAGTTCCTAAAGTTGTCTATCATTTTGTGAATGATTTTTTTGTGAATTTGAAAGAAGAGCGTTTGCATAAATTAGTTGCCAGAATGGATGATTATTTTGAAAGTGGTTTATCCATGTCAGAATTGTATCGTGTATTGATCTATCATATCAGTAAATATACATCTTTATTCGAAGATATCGATTATGAGGAAATAAAGACGATTACTTTTCAAGATTTAATCGAGCGTAGAAAAACTAAGCAGTTGTTAGAAAAAGTAAAAGGATTACAGCCGAAAGATGCTTTGCGTAAGGCTTATGATGTAGTAGGAAATTTATCAGCGATCAATAAGCTAAATGAGCTAGATATTTCTCAGATAACCCAAGGGTTTATTCATAATTATGAGCTTTTGATGAATAAGACAACACAAAACTTACAGGATCTGCTGACACAAAATAATGAGCGTATTCTCCAAGCGATGCGCTCTATCCGCAATCGTTCCGCACAAGAAATAAAAGAACAAAACGAGAAAGAGGAAGACTTGCAAAGTGACTGAAAGTATAGTACCTATCTTTAGAAGTTAAAAGTAAAAAAATGGTGTAAACTCGAAATTATAGCTAACGAGTATGCATCATTTTTATTTGTTTATTGGTAAGATAATAATTTGTGATTGGTTGTTTTAATAGAGCTGAAAGCTTGGTGATGAAATCAGAAGAACGTGTCATGTTGATGTATCTTGAATCGTTGATCTGTACAACTTTAAACTCCTTGATAAAACTACATATATCACTTGTTGAGTATTCGTTATTTAGTATCTTGAATTGAAACAGTCGTATTAGTAGTACCGTAGTATAACATATAAGAAAATGTCCTTTTATACTATTCTCTTTTTGAAG